>MDTE01123051.1_pt1 | contig 82185 bp, 83 predicted proteins | sample 811231 | NCBI WGS metagenome assembly MDTE01 (sample SAMN05326651, study PRJNA326480) | marine metagenome | isolation source: seawater | place: Indian Ocean: Red Sea | collected 2010 | reverse complement strand
TACCATGGTCTACGTGACCAATTGTGCCTACATTTACGTGCGGTTTATTACGTTCAAATTTATCTTTCGCCATTTTCTACCTCCGTTTTATACGGGTTTACTTCCTGGAGCCCTCATCCAGATTTGAACTGGAGACCTCGTTCTTACCAAGAACGCGCTCTACCGACTGAGCTATGAGGGCGCTAGCCTATCATCCTAGCCCAGTCCTTGCTAGCGAGCGAGCACTGGTCAACATAAACAATGGTGGATGGGGCAGGATTCGAACCTGCGTAGCGCTTAGCGCGGCAGATTTACAGTCTGCTGCCTTTAACCACTCGGCCACCCATCCATTTTTAGTCGCTGAGCCTTCGGTCGGATTCGAACCGACGACCTACGCATTACAAATGCGTTGCTCTTCCAGCTGAGCTACGAAGGCAAGAGTTCACTACGACTACCACGATACTTTAGGCATTAAATAAGCGCTATATCTGTTACAAGTTAACGAACTGTGTAAGTTGCACCGTATGCCATTTTACGTAGTCTCTCGACACGTTCTTTAGTAGGTGGATGGGTGCTAAACAATTTCCCCATGCCGCCACCTCTAAATGGATGAACTATGTATAGAGCCGCGATAGCTTCTTGTTGAGGGGTGTCTTGCATAGGTGCGTATTGCACACCTTGTTCAAGTTTTAATAAAGCACTAGCTAGTGATTCTGGATCACGCGTTAAGTTTGCTCCAAATTCATCCGCAGCAAATTCACGTGTTCTGCTTATCGCAAACTGGATAATTGAAGCTGCAATTGGTGCAAGGATCATAATGAGAATAGATAGCAGTGCTCCTTCACGACTCCGTCCGCCACCAAACCATAACAACATAAATGAAATCATCGAGATTGCCCCTGCAATTGTTGCCGCAATGGAACTTGTTAAAGTATCTCTGTTCTTTACGTGGCCTATTTCGTGGCCTATCACCGCTTTTAGTTCGTTTTCATTAAGTAAACGTCGAATACCGGAAGTGACGGCAACGACACCTTTTTCTGGACTTCGACCCGTGGCGAAGGCATTAGGCGTTGCTGTTTCAATTACAAAAAGTTTTGGCATAGGCATTTGTGCTCTTGCAGCTACCTCTGCAACCATTTTGAAAAGTTGAGGTTCTTGTGCTTCAGTTACTTCGCGTGCACCTGCCATCCGCAAAGCAATACGATCACTAAACCAGTAGGCAGACATATTCATAATTGCTGCTAAAACGAAAAAGACAATCATTCCACCAAGTCCGCCGACAAAATATCCAATTCCGACAAGCAGTACAGTTAGGGCAGTTAGTAATACGGTTGTTTTAAGAGTATTCATTTCATTTGTATTTTATCGCACATTTCGTTTTATGTTTTTTTTGTGAATCCTTTTTCGAGCAATAAGGATTGCGCAGAGACAAACTCTTTTCTAACCGCAAAAGTCTCTTTCAAAGGGAGCCAAACTAATTCTGTTACCTGATCTCCTGTAGTGACGCGCCACTTATCAGGTAAAGCCTTAACTGTCTCGCTAGAGAGAAAGACGTATTCTTTATCACTGCCTATCTCGTCCCATGATTTTATTATTAATCCACACGCTTGAAAAAAAGCACGCGTTGCAGCTTCGGTGGTTGTTTCTTCTGTTTGCATAATAGTGTGTGGGTAGTATTTAGAACCATCTTCATTTTCAACAATCAATACTTCAATTAAATCAGTATCACCCGTTTTTGTTTTTCGTAATAAGCAGGCAACAGCTGTTCTATTCATTAAGGTCTCTGGAGATCAAAGAAATATATTGTAAAAAAACAATTTCAAGAATTCCTTTTTGTTTTATGTACATGCAAATCGATATCACGAACAGATTCCTTTGAATCTTTTTCAAAAATATTATTATTCTTTCTGGTCGCAAATATGAAGGATTTTATGGGGCTCCAATTTGACTGTTTTTCGCGCATTCTTTGTTCTGTAGCCCAAACGGGCCCCCTTATGGGAGTTGCTATCTTAATAAGGCCGAGTTTAAAAAGTGATAAAACATAATTGGTCGCAAACAAAAATAGTTGTGATGTAATAATTACACTTGCAACTGCAAATAGTACGGGTAACAGAATAAATAGTCCGAATTTATTAGGAGCCACGCCTGAAACTAATGTGGTGAGTAATTTTCTCCGAGAGTAAAAATTTCTCAAGATTCTTTAACACTGGGCTCTTCAAAGAATTCCCGTATGGCCGCTCTATAAATCTCTGGTAATTCAAAAAGGCCGGCATGCCCACCTTCTAGCTGTTTGTTGTTGCAGTTCGGTAAAGATTCTGTGAGTTTATTTACTTGATCTGGTGTCGCCAATTGGTCCTCAAGACTGTTGAGCAATAAAACTGGATTTGAAACCGTAGAAAGATCATTTGGTAGTTGCCAATTAAGAATAGCTTCGGCTTGTCTGATAAAAGCATGATCTGGCTGCTCTAATTCATTTGAGGAAGTGGCATCGATCATAGATTCAAAGAGCGCCTCATCATTTAAGAAGTTCCTACTGTATAAGAAGGAGGAAGTTAATCTTATTAATGTTTCTTTGCTCATGTTTGACCGTTTTGCTGCGATCCAAGTTTTTAGAATTGAAACTGATGCATTATCAGGAGTACCACTGGGCGCAATCATTGCAAGCCTTTCAGTACGCGTAGGGTCTTCTAATGCTAATTGTAGAGCTATTGCTCCTCCAAGCAGGCTGAATGATAAGACGTGAGTTGTTTGAATTTCTAGGTGGTCTAGAAGTTTCAATGCGTCGTTTGCCATTTGTGAAATCGTGTAAGGACGGTCTGGTGCACTTGTTTGTCCTGAACCTCGATTATCAAATGCGATAACACGATGAGTTTTGGAAAAATCTGAAATATGCTGTGTCCATGATTGTAAATCGCCGCCTAATCCAGCAATAAGGAGTAAGGGTTGTCCACTACCAGTTTCCTCGTAATGAAGCACAATGTCTTGAAGTTGAAGATATGCCATATTTGCAGTGTACCTTTGTGTTGCGAAAGGGTTAAATTAACGTTTCCGAATTAAACCCCTTTTTGAAGCTTCTTGAATTATTTGAAGGACATTTGTAGCTGCCCCCTTACGTATGCTATCGGTTACAGCCCAAAGCATCAGCTCGTTATTTGAATTACCTTGTCGAATCCGACCTACTAAGACATCGTCAATGCCTGCAGCGTCCAAAGGCGTAGGGTAAATTTCATTTTGTACATCATCTTGGACAGCGACCCCAGGCATAGATTGGATCTGTGCACGCGCTTTATTTGGTTCTATTGGGTGTGTAAATTTTGCCCAGATAGAGAGCGCGTGTCCAAAAAAAGTAGGGATACGAACACAGGTTGCATTAATTGCTATGTCTGGTGAGTTTAAAATTTTCCTGGTTTCATTCAACATTTTTAACTCTTCTTTAGTTGAGCTGTTTTCTGCAAAGATATCTATTTGGGGGATTGCATTAAATGCTATTTCGCGAGGTTGCACTCCTGAAGGTTTAGACTCTCCTTCAAGAGCAGCTTTCGTTTCAGAACGCAGTCCTTTTATAGCAGTGCCTCCTGCCCCTGCTACAGCTTGATATGTGCTAACAACGATATGTTGAAGCGGATTTTCCTTATGTATAGGAGCTAATGCAAGGACTAATGGTGTGGTTGTACAATTAGGCTGACTCACTATTCCCTGATGCCATTCGAGATCGCTTGCGTTTACTTCAGGTATTACCAAAGGTACTTGTGGGTCCATTCTGTATGCGCTTGAATCGTCTATTACAAAGCTCCCATGATTTTTTGCAATTGGTGCAATCTGTTGAGATACATCAGAGGTAGCTGTCAGGAAAACAACCTCATCATTTTCGTTAAATTTTTCCGGATTTGTTTCTTCAACAATAATTTTTTGGTCTCGAAAAAAAACTTCAGACCCGGCACTGCGTTGTGTTGCGAGGATCCTTACTTTCCCAACAGGGATGTTTTGCTCATCTAGGATTTTTAAAAATTCCCGACCAACAATTCCTGATCCACCAACGATAGTGATATTGTGGGTTTCCATTAGGGGATAACCTTAGCTGGCTTTAAGTGCTTGTACTTGCTGAAGGGACAGGGTTTGATTCCTCATTTACATCGACAGAACCACCCTCATCAGAGGAGGTGTCCTTATTAGTATCTTTGGTCGAGATAATTTCCATTTGCTCAAGGCCATCAATGCTAAAACCTAAGTCACCGATCTCACACAAGAAGCCACAATATGTCAGTCTTAGGGAGCTGGTTGATTTAGATGGACGGTAATGTAACCCGCAGCTGTCGCATTCAGAAAGTTCTTCACCGTCTTCATCCAGAATAGTCAAAGGGAGCGTGCTTGCTGGAGGTTCATTAGAGGTAGCCGCGTTTTTGATGTCCACCATAGCAAGCATAATGCTACGCTCTTTTTTCTTATTGCGCACTTTTTAGTTGGTTTTATTTTTTATCAGGCGTAATTAAGTCGCTGTGTTAACGGTCTAGCTTTATATGATTAGATCGAGTGCGGCAGTAGTAAATCGTTAGGTAGCAGTAGTATATTAGTGCCAGCTCTTTCTATCTTTTGAGAGGACGGTGATTACTATGAAGCGTTTGGTGGCCTTTGTCATAATTCTGGTTATTGGTGTTGCAGTTGCGTTGGGACTAAGGAAACGCCACGAGAATGATGAATTCTTGGATGACCTTGACTAAAATTTTGAAAAAGTGGGACTATTTCGTATCGACTGAAGGTAATAGGGAATAGTGAAGAACCGTTCAGTAGTAACAGGTTGTGGGCTTGTGACTGCCGCGGGAAGCGGTGTTCAGGTTGCGTGGGATGCATTAAGATCCGCACAAAGTTTAGGACGTCTGCTGGATAGCACTGAGGAGTCTCCTTCGTTTCAGGGTGCTTTGTTACCAAGTAATTATCGGCCGAGTCCAGAAATTCCGAAAAATGTGGTCCATTTTTTAGATAGACCATCGATGATTGCCCTTGATGCTACATTTCAGGCGCTAAAAGAAGCCAATTTATCTAGTGGTAGTGGAGATGCGCGACGTTTTGCGGTTTGTGACGGTCTTGCATATCGGTCTCCTGGTCAAGCTGTATTATTTTCGCCGTACGGACAATTGATAGGAAATGTATTAGGTATTCGTGGCCCCGTGATTTCAAATACAGGGAATGAAACTAGTGGACTGGCAGCCCTTGCTGCTGCAGACAGATTTTTAAAAACAGACAGCGTAGACATTGTTATTGTGACCGCCACGCAAACAATACAACCCAAAACAATTACACATTTAGCTGAGCAGGGTGCGTTAGCATCTACTTTAAGTGCTCCATTTGATAAAAATTCGACAGGGTGCATTCCTGGCGAGGCAGCTGTCAGCATAATTCTTGAGCGGGAAGAATTTGCAGTGAATCGTGGTGCCTCTGTAAAGGCTCATATTGCTGGCTTGGGAGAAGTATTTGATCCAACGGTAGAACCGCTCCAAATGCCGAGTAGTGCAGAAGCTGGTCGTTCTACTCAAGAAGCCCTTGGAAATGCTGGTTATCTTCAAAATCAAATTGATCATGTAGTCGCTTCAGCGGACGGAAGGATGGAGAAAGATTCTGCAGAGGCTGATGGTTTGATGCGTACTTTTGGTAGACATGCGTATTACGCAACAGTTACAGCTGTTGCTGGGGTTTTTGGGGAAACCTTTGCAGCTTCGGGCCTTTTAGGCCTAGGTATCGCTTTAGAAGAAATGCGATTGGGTGAAGTGCTTCCTGTGGCTGGTCTGAATAACCCTATCGAAGGGGCAGACTTGGCCTACATCCTTGAGCCTCGTTCGGAAAACTTAGATTGTGTCTTGGTTTCTTCCCTAGGTATGGGGGGAAATGCAGTGGCTTGTGTTTTACAGAGTTATGATTAGAAGCTTTTTACAGACATTTCGTTAAGATAGTCGGAGTGGTTAACTAAAGCCGCGGGGAATTCGTTATGGAAATAACTTGGTTAGGGCGTAGTTCTTTTCGGTTGCAGAGTCGTGATGCAGACGTAATAACTGATCCTTTAGGACCAGAAAGTGGATATGGACCTGCGAAAAGTGAAGCAGATATCGTGACTTTATCGCGAAGGGATATTCCTAGCATTGGTTTTATTGATGGAGTTAAGGGTAATCCAAAGGTTTTAAATGCAGCGGGTGAATATGAGATTCAAGGCACCTTAGTAACAGCTACACCATGCCCTCTTCAGGAGGGTGGAAATACAATTGTTTTCACATTTGAGCTTGATGGTATGAAGGTTACGCATTTAGGACTTCCCGATCAGGTCCCTCCAGATGCTATTACTGAAGCGGTTGTTGATTCAGATGTTTTGTTGTTACCAGTGGGGGCAGGGGGTTCACTTGGCGCTAAGGAGGCATGGGATTATGCACAGAGAATGGAATGCAAGGTTGTTATTCCAATGAATTATAAAACGGAACGAGAGTGGGAGTTTTTGGAAACCGTAGATACTTTTTTGGCTGAGGCCGGGGCTCACCCTGAGGAGAAGCAAAAACTTTCATTGTTAAGAAGCAAACTACCAATCGATCTTTCTGTAGAATTGTTAAAACCCAGATAAATTATAAATTTAGAAGCAAAGCTTCTGTCTTTGCTGAGGTGAGATTACGCAAAGGATGAGTTCCTGGAGCCATGTCTTTCCATCTGGTAAGGCTTTTGTTTACTTGTGCGGCCATAGCAGTTTTATTTGGTGCTTCTAGGATAGGGCTTCCAGTCGGTGAGGCTATAATGCCGCCACTAGGCCATTTTCCGGCGGTATAAACACGATTTTCATCACTTCGGGCTTGGACGATTTTTGAATTCATTGGATGCTTATTAAAGGCTGACCAGAGGAGAAATTCTGCCCCTTCTAGAGTAAGAATTCTTGCAATTTCAGGGACTAATGCTTCATCACCACTTAAAATCCCAACATTTCCAATAGGGGTTGATATTACAGGCGCATTAGCGTTGCCGTTTGCTCCTTCCCTACCATGAGTGGCTTTATGAAGAGTTGTACCTTCTGCTGAAAGAAATACTGCAGTCTCATTTGATGTACATCCTTTATCTCGAACAGCGAAGGAAAGTGCTCCTCCTTCTTCTCGTACAAGTGTGGTTAGTTCTGGTAATGATGAATCCCATCCTTCCGGGGCCTGTAAACCCGCGATTAGAACAATGTCACAATCTTGTTGACGTAAGTTATAAAAACAACTTCGTAAAGTTTCAAAATCAAACCAGTTATCTTCTAATTCAGCGATACCAATTCGATGATTTTCCCTATCTGGGATGATGGGCTCTTCGGCCAAAATTTTTGCAGTGGACTTTTCCCATGTTGTGGCGAGTGTTCGATAGAGTTCTGGTTTTCTAGGAACTGGAATCTCTCTGCTTGCGCCCTCAAATCTGTGGGTTAACACCATATCTCCTTCGGTCGGTGCTGTTTTTACCTTTTCGCCGTCAGGATTAATTATGCAAGATCGTCCTGCGTATATGATGGTTTCATTTTCTGTTCCCCATTTGTCCGCAGCAGCTACCCACACACCATTTTCAAAAGCTCGAACAGGCATCAAATATTCACATTGAGGAGTATAGAGGTCGGCTACATTTGAGCCATGAGAAACCCATGCAGTGAGATCGACAATTAACTCGGCACCATTTAATTTGAGTGTTCGTGCAATTTCCGGCTGTCGCCCATCCGCACAAATCAAAATCCCAAAATCTACAAAATCCGTTTTAAACACAGGAAAAGATTGCCCTTCCTCAAACCAATTGTTGTCAAAATGCCATAGGTATGTTTTGTCATATTGGCCGCATTGGTTTCCCTCAGGATCAAAAACGACACCACTGTTGGTAAGTTTGCCGTTTACAATTGGCGCGGCAAGTCCTGCAACGAGCCAATACCCGTATTTCTTAGCTTTTTGTCCGAGTAAGTCACAAATTTCTGAGTATTTTCTTACCCCTTGCCTGTCATAAGGTTTTTGGTTTTTTAGATAGTAGGCTGGATAACTACATTCAGGGAGTAGTACGAGGTCTGCTTTCTTTTCACCTGCTTCATCAAGTAATTTCAAGATTCTTTCTAGGCTCAGTTCTGCTTCTTCAAGATCTCCTGCACGAAGTTGGCAACACGCGATAGTAAAAGGTTTCATAGCTTTCTCTGCAGTTCACGATACCCGTTGTAGACTAAGCATATACCACGGAGAGGTGTCCGAGTGGTTGATGGTGCCGTTCTCGAAAAGCGGTGTACAGCAATGTACCGGGAGTTCGAATCTCCCCCTCTCCGCCATGTAATATGATTAAAATAAGTGTTTGAAAGGATATGTTGTGGGAACTAATTCTGAAACTAGTACAAACGCTACCCCTGAGACAGAAAGATCTGTAGTGATCTCTGATTATCTAAATTTATCAGTGGAAATTATTGAGTCAGTTTATGACTTAACTAAAGAGGCCCCAACATTAAAAATAAATGGTTCAGTTGAAGAGATAATGTTTGCTCTGAGCGCTGCCTATACTGCTTTAGACAAAAATTGTAATTTTACTGCCATTTACAATGAACTTAACCGTATACATGGTGATCGTTCACTGTTGGAAAAAGTGCCTGAGGTCGCCAATGATTCAGATGGTATGGATGTAGATATGTTACGGTGGTCGGCCAATCATGAAACTCGCTATATTCGGTTGAATGAGAAGGGAAAAAGCGAAGCTCAAAAATTGCTGGGAGAAAACCTATAGCTTGGAGTTTTTTCTTAACAGCAAACGACAAGATTGGCTACACCATCTACGTTTGTGTTGCCGATGTTTGTGAAACTTTTCTGGATTATTAGTATTGGTACACACTGTTATTCCTTGTTCGGTCGCAAGTAATAAACGTCCGTTGTTATTTTCTGGTTTTTCTTTCCTTTTATAAACTAGTTTGTTGCAATATATACAGGGCCTAAATCTTGAACGCTTTAGAACATTCTTACATCCCGAGATTTTTTTCAGACTACCATCTTTATCTGACACCTCTTTATCAAAGTACCCGTTACAATTTTCGAAGTCGATATTTGGAATTTCTGCAAATTCTTCTGCAAGAAGAAACCAAATAAAAGTTATTAAATTTTTTGGAAGTGTAACGGTTTGTATTTTACGACTACGAATCTTGTTTCCCGGAATTTCTTTTTTTTCATCTAGATCAAGTGGGTTTTCAATAAGGTTGATATTCAAGTTTTTGAATTTAAACTCATTAAGAGCTTCTAGGTTTTTTTGAATCGTTTCTTTTACTAGATTAATTAAATCCAAGTAACTTACATTCCAGGTTGTTGAAATACTATTTAAATTTCCTTGTGACTGGGTTGTTTCACGATCGGAAATTTTACGAGCAGCCCAAGTGGCAGGTGTAAAGATGAGGTTGGAGCTTAAGCTAGGCCGTACTCTTAGGGGGTTAGGAACAGTAAGTATTAGTGATGCGGCTTCTGTAGTTGTCATTTTGTTTGGATCGAGCCCTATTTTTTCTTTATATTTTGTGCGCCTGAAGAGATTAAACACTTGAACGATCCACCAGACGATACCCGCATGGGTGAAAAAATCATCGAAAAAATTTCTATTTGTAAGCAAATTAACTTTAAAATGTTCACTCTTTTTATCTTTGATGTCTGTTAGGTTAACGTCTTCATTGGGGTACAGTAGTCCGTACAGATTTAACCACTGACCTATTAAAAAACTTCCATCCTTCATATTGTCTGACGCTGGGGAAAGTATGCCGTCCTCGTAAATTTTTGCGAGTCTTCTATGTGCAGTTGTGGCAGCAATTACCGGTTTGTAAACTTTTGGGAAACTGGCCGTAATTTCACCTGTTCCAGAAGTAACTTTCCGGTAGTTCTTCCATTCGAAATCAGGGTTTATTGCCTGTATTTGCATTGGTCCTAGCTTACGTGGCTAGATCGGCAATGAACAATTGATGGTTCCTTTTCGATTTTTCCAGAAATTTTAATCAGTAGGGATTTCTGCATCAGCGAAAGCATCGTAAAAGGGTAAGTATGGCTTTATATCAAGGACAGGGGTGTTATCGATAATATCAAGACCTTCCACTTCTAGTTTGTTTCCTGCACGGTTCAAAAGTTTTACAGAACTGACTGCTAAATGATTTGGTCTTAGCTGACTACGAGTTGCAAAAATACCTACATCTTCAATATGTGATGGTTTTTCTGGAGCATTTGCTGCGAGGTCAAGATAGCAGACAAGGATGATATGGCTATAGCCTTCAATTCCATGAAGATATTCAACGTATTCTGGTTGAACTTCAACAACGCTTTTGATGTTTTCCCAACCCGAGGGCCTAGGTTTTTTTATGTTATTTCTGACCAGGGCGATTGGCTGTAAATTCACATCTGTTGGGGGCTGAGGTCTTACAAATGGACTGTTGCGTGAAAAGGGATTCCAAGATGACATTTTTCCTCAATTTGTTCGCGTGAAAGGTGCTCGCGCTGGTACAATATAGTGAAAGAGATTGTGCATTTTATGTCGCCTCTTTGGATTTATTAAACCACTTTAAAATTTTTCCCCCAAAGGAAGTTATGGTTACCGAAAAAGCGCCTCCTATTGCCACTAATGATCAGTATACTGCCGATAATATCCAAGTCTTGGAAGGGCTGGAGGCTGTCCGTCGTCGACCCGGCATGTACATCGGAACAACTGATGTTGCTGGGCTGCACCATTTGGTTAAAGAGCTTGTTGATAATGCAGTTGATGAGGCTATGGCTGGCTATTGTGATCGTGTAGAAGTGATTTTTCATAATGATGGGCAATGTACGGTTCGGGATAATGGTCGCGGGATTCCAGTAGGTGTGCAAAAGCAGACCGGGCTTACTGCAGTGGAAACGGTTTTAACGGTTTTACACGCAGGCGGAAAATTTGGTGGAGGTGGCTACAAAATAAGTGGTGGTCTTCACGGTGTTGGTGCGAGTGTTACTAATGCGTTGGCGGAAAATCTTATCGTTGAGGTTGTTCCTGACCCTAGCGCGCAAGGAAAAAAGCATGGAGGTAAGGTATACAGGCAAGAGTATGCTTGTGGAGAGCCTCAATCCAAACTTAAGGCTTCTCCATTGAAGGATGATCGCTCCTGTGGAACCACTATTACATTTCGGCCGGACTCTGAGATTTTTGAAACGGTTGACTTTGATTTTAATATTGAGTCTGGGCGATTGCGACAATATGCATATCTCACCAAAGGTGTCTGGTTCCATCTTTTGGATGAAAGGACCGGGCAAGAGGTTAATTATTATTTTGATGGCGGGATAAAAAGCTATGTTAGGCATTTAAATAGTGGTCGTTCGGTGCTTAACCAGGATCCAATTTATGTGGACCATGAGATTGAGGGAGACCTGATCGAATGCGCATTGCAATATAATGATGGTTTTCAAGTGCATGAGTACACTTTTGCGAATGGCATAAACACAATTGATGGTGGTACGCATCTAACAGGTTTTAGAAAAGCTCTTACACGTGTACTCAACGATTATGCGCGTAAGAACAAATTGCTAAAAGAAGGTGACCAAAACCTTACAGGTGATGATGTTAGAGAAGGTTTGATTGCTATAATTTCGGTTAAGCTTCCAGAGCCTCAATTTGAAGGCCAGACAAAGACTCGTCTGGGTAATCCAGAAGTTGACTCGAGGGTACAGAGTGTTTTAAGTGATGCAATTGCTCAGTACTTAGAGGAACGACCTAGTGATGGTCGGGCGATTATTGAAAAAGCAACCACTGCTGCACGTGCACGTGATGCTGCGCGAAAAGCGCGTGAACTCGTACAGCGAAAGAGTGCTCTTGAAAGCGGCAATTTGCCAGGTAAATTAGCTGATTGTTCTAGTCGTAATCCTGACGAATCTGAAATCTTCATAGTTGAGGGAGATAGTGCAGGTGGATCAGCTAAACAGGGGCGAGATCGTCATACACAGGCTATACTGCCTCTCTTTGGGAAAATTCTTAATGTTGAGCGTGCACGTCCCGATAAAATGCTGGGTCATGAGGCGATTAGATTAATTATATCTGCATTAGGTACCGGTATTTCCACAGGTGTTGAAGCGGAAGCAGAAAGCTCTGGGGCAGCTAATGGATATGATGAGGAAAAATTACGTTATCACAAAGTAATCATCATGACTGATGCAGATGTTGATGGTGCCCACATCCGAACTTTACTTATGACGTTTTTTTATCGATATATGCCCGAATTAATTGCTAACGAACATTTGTATATTGCACAGCCACCTCTGTATCGGGCAGGATCCGGTGACAAGGTGGAGTATTTCTATAATGAAGAAGATTTGCAGTCTTGGCAAAAAGGACGTAAACGGAAGGCCAACGTACAGCGTTTTAAGGGGCTGGGAGAAATGAATGCTGATCAATTATGGGATACCACTTTAGATCCTGAAACGCGCACTTTGTGGAAAGTGGATGTTAATGATCCAATGGATGCAGATAAGTTGTTCAGTGAACTTATGGGTGATGAGCCTCTGCACCGACGGAGATTTATTCAAGCTAACTATGCAGAGGTGCAAAATCTTGATGTGTAGTTTTTTCCAGAAAACAAACATGATTGTCAGATAAATGCCAGAACAATATGTCGCAACAGATAAACGTACAGGCCTTGAGGTTTCGGTAACGGGTGATTTTCCACCCCATCATGATGACAGAATCCGTATCGCCCGTACGAGTACTCTGTTCACCAGGCTCATGTCGACAATATTAGGGAACCCTAGTGAGGCAGAGCGGCGTGATCAGTTTATAGCTATTGAGACACAACTTGAATTAGCTGAAGCTTTAATAAGAGGAGATATGCAAGAAGTGCAAACTCTTCTCCAGGCTACCTTAGAACGAATGGGTCTTGGGCCAGAGGAACTTGATGAGGCAGCTCGTAGGATTTTGCAAGAGTTTGGTGATGGCCAAATCGAGAAAGATGCGGACGGCCCTGGGCTAGAATTGGGGAATGCTCCTCTGGAGATGCCTCAAGTTAGTGAAGATGTTTTGGGTGATGCGAATGATGAGACCAAGGATGAAGGAGCTGATGAGGGAGCTGATGAAGGTGATAAATAATGGAGTGTTTTGTTTATAAGTTCACCTGTGGGTATTTGCAGTAGTGCTTAGTCGGCCATTCATTGTTCTTTATGTAGCAGTTTTTGTTGCGACTTTCGGAATTTCTTTAGTAAGTCCATTGTTACCAGTTTATGCAGAAAATCTTGGTGCTACTGGTGTTTGGATAGGCTTTACATTTGCAAGTTTTGCGATCACGCACTCTATTAGTGGTCCTTTAATTGGACGGTTAAGTGATAGATATCCAAGGAAACCCTTTATCATTTTCGGTTTACTTTGTTATCTTGCGGCTGCTCTTGGATATCTAACTGCAGATAGTTTTGCCCAAATTATTGCTTTCAGAATGTTAAGTGGAGTTGGCACTGGTCTGATATTTAGTGTTGCTCGAGCCTATATTGGGGAAATGGTTCCTTCGGGGTATGAGGGAAGATGGTTTGGGGTTTTTGCTACAGCTGACATTATTGGATTCGGTTCTGGACCAATGTTTGCAGGACTTATACGTGGTTGGTTAGGTTTCGATGCAGTTTTCATAGCCATGGCACTTATTATGGGTGCATCAGCACTCATAATAACGGTTTTACTTCCCCCTCGCCCTCCCCAAGCAGTAAACGTAAATCAAAAGGTTTTGTTTCAAACAAACGCTAGCATTTGGAACGCATTAAAGGACAGACTAACGGTAGCTCTGACTTTCCGGCATGTACTTTTTTCTTTTTCTTGGGGTTCCACTCTTGCGTTTCTTGCAGTCCGTTTAGAAAACGAATTATTCATAGGCCCCGTTGCTATTGGACTTGCTTTTGGAGTTGAAAATTTTGCAAGTGGTATTTCACAGCCTGTGATGGGATGGCTGACAGATCACATGAACAGGGTGATTTTAGTAGCTGTGGGCCTTGTGTTTGCAGGTGGATGCGTGGTTGCAGTTGGGACTGTCGATAGCTTGCCTTTGGTTTTTGTATTTATGATTTTACTTGGCGCATCTGGGGCTATGACTCAAGTTGCTGCGAGTGCCCTAGAAATAGTTGCAGGGCGACGAGTAGGATTAGGTACGGTTATCGGGTTGGGTTCTTCCGGAGGTGGTGTTGGAATATTATGTGGAGCCGTACTGGGTGGCTATTTAGTAGATCTTTTTGATACGTCTGCGGCCTTCTTGTTTGCTGGAGCAGTTATGATTTTAGGGACGCCACTTTTTTTGTTACTTGTAAAAGGGCAGCGTACGAAAAGTGAACCTGGGGTTATTTAAATAATTTTGAGGTTGTTAGTAATTGTCCAATTGCGGAAGTCGCGCGCTCGATTGTCGGGAAAACTGCTAAATTCTCATTGATTAGAAACTCCCGCATTTCATCGAGCAAAATGCGCTGGTCAGCTTGAGCTGTTTCTGTAGCTCCATAAACAATAGCAACGGGAAACGTGCAATCTTTGATTGTTTCTATTAGCCGAGTACAGGCGTGTTTGAGGCGATTTTTAGCATCAGGACGGCCTAGGAACCACTCCTCTCCAACATTTGCTATCCCAAAGTCATAAGTCGCACTTTTTAGCATTAAGGAAAGTAAACTATGCGAAGAAAATCCGCTTCCAGCTAAAATTGATTGATCGACAGGGTTGTTAATCCAATTTGTCAGTGTAGGTGCGCGTTCATCAATAATTTTGTGGACTGCAGTCGGGAGATCTGGCAGTTTGATTTGATTTTCCTCACAACAATCAGCTGCTTGTACAGCTCGACCACCACCACCACCAACTACCGCTGCACGGTTTCCTTTTATTGGACTTAGTAGCGATAAGGCTATAAGTAGGTCAAGAGTTTCATCTCTGGTTTTTGTAACATATCCACCACCTTGACGTATTGCTGATTCCCAAATGGTATTTGTGCCTGCCAGTGCTGCTGTATGGGAAGCAGCAGCACTGGCACCGGAGGCTGTACGTCCACCTTTGTGGATTACGACCGGTTTTTTTGCTGCTGCTTCCTTTAACGCTTCAAAAAATTCGCGACCTGCAGCAAGGCCTTCCATATAGATAGCTATTATCTTTGTTTGGCTGTCTGAACCGAGATAATCCAATAATTCTGCAGCTGAAATATCACTTCCATTACCATACGAAACAACTTTTCCGAATTTTAAGCCACGAGCAGTTCCTCGTGTAAGTAACTCAACGGCGTTGTTTCCACTTTGACTTAGGAGGCCGATATCACCTTGGTAATCGGGTAGGTCAGGTCTGAAAGAAAGTCCGCTAGCTGCGTAATGTATTCCCATTCCGTTAGGACCAAGTAGACGGATGTGAGCAGATTTTGCAACTCGCAAAATCTGCTCCTCTAGCATCTTTGCATTCGTACTCCCGGTTTCGCTCAGTTTTCCTGTAAAGAGATGTAAATAGGGTATGTCATGTTCCATGCTTTCTTTAATCAAGGCAGGTACTTGTTCAGCAGAAATGCAAGAAATGAGTAAATCGATAGGTTCTGAAATATCTGCCAGTGACTTAAAAACTTTGTAACCCTCAATGTTTTTTGCACGTGGATGTATTGGGTATACAGATCCTGAAAAATTAAAAACACGCAAAGATTTTACGTAATCATATCCTGGGCTGTCAGGGTTGTCTGAGGCGCCCACAATAGCAACTGAGCGTGGATGAAAAAGTCGAGCAAATTGATTTTTTTCTATATCAAACCCCTCTTTATTGTATGCATAAAGTTAAGGAATGTAATTTTTAGAATATAGGCAATAATTCTGAAAAAGAGGTAGTCTGAATGAAATGACTACACGCTCTAGGCTCCGTTCAGATTCTGCCGAAAGGCCTCCTTGGCTGAAGGCTCGTTTTCCTGCTGGGGATGGTTATGCTCGTATTCAGAACCTGATGAGACAGAAATCGCTGCACACTGTTTGTGAAGAGGCTCGTTGTCCAAATATAGGAGATTGTTGGAGTAGGGGTACAGCGACCTTCATGATTTTAGGGGAAACATGTACACGTGCTTGTGGTTTTTGTGCTGTAAAAACTGGTCGACCGGAATCACTTGATTTAGGTGAACCAAAGCGTGTTGCTCTAGCCGTTCAGCAAATGGGGCTGCAACACGCTGTGATCACGAGTGTGAATCGTGATGATGTTCCTGATGGCGGTGCACAAATTTTTGCTGAATGTATCAATTGGATTCGAAGACTGACTCCTGAGACAACTATAGAAGTACTGATTCCTGATTTTATGGGTAATTGGGAAGCATTACAGATTGTTATGGAGGCTCAACCTGAGATTCTTAATCACAATACAGAAACAGTCCCGAGCTTATATGGGCATGTTCGTCCTAAAGCAAAGTATGATCGATCCTTGGATCTTTTGAAGAAGGCAAAGAGTTTAGCCCCTGATGGAAAGACAAAAAGTGGACTGATGGTAGGTTTAGGTGAGTCGCATGAAGAGCTACTTGAAGTTTTTAAAGATTTAAAAGCCAGTGATGTGGATATACTAACAATTGGTCAATATCTTCGCCCGACAAGTAAGCATCTTCCGGTCGTTCGATATTATCATCCTTCGGAGTTCGAGGATTTACGTACTTCGGCTTTAGCCATGGGATTTCAACATGTTGAGTCTGGTCCTCTAGTACGTTCGTCCTATCATGCTGAGGAACAGGTGGATAGGCTAGATGATAAAGATGGTTTCAAACCAGTTCCTACCGACGACGTAATTACTCTTGTAGATTAGGAGTTTTAAATGTCCATTGAAAATTCGAATAGTTCTGGCCTTTCTCATTTAGATGAGAAAGGTGCGGCCCGTATGGTTGATGTTTCTCAAAAAGACACGACGGTGAGAGAGGCAACCGCAGTCAGCACTGTTGTTATGAAAGCTGAGACACTGGCTTTAATTCAAAACAATGGTTTACCGAAAGGTGATGTAATTGCTACTGCCCGTATTGCAGGGATTATGGCTGCTAAAAAAACTGCAGAACTTATTCCCCTATGTCACCCTTTGCCAATTTCTGCCATCACAATCGATTTCAACCCACACGATGAAATCCGTCTCACAATTTCTGCCACTGTGAGAACAAAGTCTCAAACAGGCGTTGAAATGGAGGCCCTCGTTGCAGCAGGCATTGCCTCACTTACTGTTTATGATATGTGTAAGGCTGTTGATCGAGGTATGACGATTGAAAGCACCCAACTATTGGAGAAAATAGGTGGTAAGTCTGGCAGGTGGAATAGGGAAGATTAAGTTCCCATCTCCTAAATCTAGTGAATCGAATTTTAAGAATCTGTAAATAGGTCAGGTAATGGTTTTTCTGACCTATTCTTCTCAGAGGCGTTTTGGGTACTTGGTAAGTCTAAAGTTTTTGTACCGTTATCGTTGTTATCTTGTTCAGCATTTTCAACTTCAGGAGCATCACCTTTTTCTATCCTTAGTGCACGCATTGTTCCCGGATAAAATTCAACGTGAAGGTAATCTCCAGTCTTAATTTGCATATGTTGTGTTGGATCAACATGTAGGATCTCTTTTCCACTTAGTCGTATGTAATGTGTTTTACTTACGATGGCGTCACGCCTAGTCCAGTGTCTGGTTACTGTTCCCTCCGATATAACGGGGCCGCCCGCTAGATCTCGAATAGCATGAATTCCTTGAAAACCAAATATAATTGCGAAGAAACCTGCAAGACTGAATCCAACCCAAGATCCCTCTGATGTCAAAATATCAACTAGTACGAAGATAGCAGCGCCAACACATGCTAGAAAACATGGGGTCCAAATTAGTGCAGTGCGGATGACAGTTTGTCGGGCTCGTTTTACTGCTCCTGGCTGTGTAAGTGTTGGTGTGTCCAGTGGGTTTGGTAGATTATTCAACATTGGTAGGTATTAGGATAACTTCTCCTGTAAAGATAAGGTTAGGGTCAAGACTAGGATTTAATTCCATAATTTGTTGTGTGGTTACTCCGTAACGAGCAGCAATTCCACTAATTGTTTCGCCATCTAAAACAGTATGCTCAATCTTTGGCGTTGGTGTTGGTGTTGGTGTTGGTGTTGCCTCGGGGGTTGATGCGAGTGTTGGTGTTGATATGGGTGTAGGAGTGGGGGTTGCAGTTGGAGAAGGAGAGACATTAGCTTGTTCGGTTGGTGTTGCTTCAAGATTATTTGATTCGAGAACTAATACCCCGTCAGATTCATTTTTTGGAGGCGTTAGCAATAGGAAGATAGTGACTAAGGTTCCGACAAATAAAGTGAGAATTGCACCCCAATAAACTCTGCCCCGTAGAGGGGATTCTGCTCCTTTTGTTTCCTGTTCTTCCGTATTCATGACTACCTAATACCCTCAGACCTTTTTAGTCTAGAGATGTAAGTCGATATCCTACATTACGTACTGTTTCAATAAATTTATGGCCGTCTATTTCGATTTTTGAACGGAGACGTCTTATATGAACATCCACTGTACGTGCTCCTCCAAAATAATCGTATCCCCAAACCTTGTTTAGCAATTGTTCACGAGTCGAGACTTCACCCGTGTTCATAGCTAAGTATCGAAGGAGCTGATATTCCTTAAAAGTGAGGACAACCAAAGTTCCACCTACATCTACATGGTACGAAACCAAATTTATTGTGAGTGCACCATAACTAATTTCATTCTGTTCATCGATTCCAAATCGTTCATGAAAGATTCGTTCTAGGCGAATAGCTATTTGTTTGTTTCCTGACGGGAGAAGTACGAAGTCGTCAGTTTTTGTTTCAAGGGTCAAATTTTCTAACTTTTCATCTTCTATTAATAAAAGTGTTGCAATGCTCTGCTCTTCACAGGCATTTACGATGGCTTCCAGGCTATCCCATGAAAAATCTCTTGTGTCGAGAAGGATAGCTTGTAGATCGTCAATTGAAGGACCTGTTGCGCTATCAAAATTGCCAGGATGGACCGTGGTTATGTGAAAACCTGAATCTTCTAAAAGGTTCTGTAGACTATCCCAGTCGGTCCTCGTAGTTATTATTTGAACGTTACGCATATGTTCCCGCAACCTATTATTTAATCGGTTCGATAATTGCAGACATGCTGCCAGTGCTCGTTTCCATTAGAGGGTCAGGTCCAAAATTATGAATGTGCTTCTGGACCTCAAGACATTTTTCTTTGTCAGCAGTCATTACGATTGCTTGACCTTGGTTATCCACGGTACTAGCTATAGCGAATCCTTTTTCACGTGAGTAGCCAAAAATATTAGTGAGCATTGCAATGACATAGGCATATGTATGACTATCATCATCAAGCAAAATAAGATGGCATGGAAGTTCCAAATCCTCGCTAGTTTCTAGCTGTTCTAGTACTTGCGTACCTTTACTTTTTTCTAGTTCCATGTACCCACTCTATAGAGCATCTATTGCTTTTCAAGTAAAAAACGTCTTTTTAATTCACTCTTTCCTTAACAGGATGGAGAGCTACGAAGATTCAAGATAACATGAAAGCCCCTTGGAGTCGTAAAAGTTATCTTCTAGACTAGAAACATGACTAATAGACATAACTCAACTGGGTTTGGGAATGACTCAACATTGGCAGCTCAGTATTCAAGCCTGATTGGAAGGTTGCTTGATTACTGTGAAGCAGGTCTTGAAGGACTGACTGACGAGCAAATTTCGGATACGCATAAAGGAACGACAAATTCAGTAGGTTTTGATGTTTGGCATGTTGTGCGCACTGTAGACAATATCGTTTTTTTTGTTTTTGAAAGAGAGAAACCTGTTTGGTTGAAGGAAAAATTTAATGAGCGTTGGGGTCTACCTGCGGTAGACCAGGGTACAGGTATGGATGTTAAGGATGCTTATAGCTTGCACTTTCCTGATGTGGTTACGTTTACTGAATATATCCGAGCTGTTAAAGAGGTTGTAGTACCGAGAATCAATAAAATGGATGAAGAATATTTTAAAGTTGTGCAATTTGTTCGTCCTTGGGGAGAGGTGCCCCGTATGGAAATGATAGGACATGGTCTTATCGGTCATGGAAATGGGCATTTAGGCCGTGTTTCCTTGGCACGAAACATTTATGGCCTTGAAGGTCTTGCTTACTAAATTTGGTCGGGGTGCGCAGATTTGAACTGCGGACCTCTTCGTCCCGAACGAAGCACTCTACCAAGCTGAGCTACACCCCGACGTGAAATAACAGAATACCGTTGACCTGTGATGAGCGGAACACTGGGGCTTATTTGTATTTTGGTTATTTAACATGTCCGTAACAGCTATGTTTTGTTTTCGCGTTACTCTCCCATAATCCTGTTATGTGATCAGGGTGGAGGTTTTTATGATTGATTCCGGTGATACTACTTGGATTTTAGTCTCAACAGCTCTCGTGTTGTTAATGACACCAGGCCTAGCTTTTTTCTATGGCGGCTTGGTTCGTTCAAAAAATGCGAATGCGACAATTATGCAAAGTTTTATTTGTTTAGGTGTAGTTGGTGTAGTTTGGGTGTTATGGGGATACTCTCTAGCCTTCGGTAACAGCGTAGGAGGTTTTGTTGGGGATTTAGGCTTCTTTGGCCTGCGGAATGTTGGCTTTGATGAAGCTTTTCCTGGTACAGCAATTCCACATCTCCTTTTCATGGCATTTCAAATGATGTTTGCTGTGATAACGCCCGCTCTGATTACAGGTGCATTTGCTGAAAGGATGAAGTTCTGCAGTTTTATTGCGTTTGTGGTGGCATGGGTCACCATTGTTTACGCTCCTCTTGCCCACTGGGTATGGGGTGGTGGTTGGATGGCTACCGAATTGCAAGCAGTTGATTTTGCTGGCGGTACAGTTGTCCATATTAATGCCGGTATAGCTGCAGTAGCTGCAGCTCTTATTATTGGAAAACGGAGAAATGCAAGTCATTCTACTGAGCCGCATAACGTTCCTTTCGTTGTGTTAGGGGCTGCACTGCTTTGGTTTGGTTGGTTTGGTTTTAATGCAGGATCCGCTTTGTCCTCCGGAGGAGGTGCGGTAAACGCATTTGTTACTACTAATAGTGCTGCTGCGATGGCTGCAATCACTTGGGTAGCGTTGTCTTACTTCCACACAGGTAAAGCTTCAGTTGTAGGAGCGGCCATAGGTGCTGTAGCTGGTTTAGTTGCGATCACGCCTGCTGCTGGATTTGTAGGTTTATGGCCTGCTAGCGATGGGTTTTTAAATGCTTTCCCAGCGTTAATTATTGGTGCAATGTCTAGTGTTCTTGGTTTCTATGCAATCCGATTGCTATCAAGATTCAGTAGCTTTGACGACACATTAGATGTCTTTGCTGTTCACGGCGTTGGCGGTATGTGGGGAGCTTTAGCTACCGGTATCTTTGCGGTAGCTGCTGTTGGCGGTACTGCTGGTCTTATTGAGGGAGAGGGTGCCCAGCTGTGGCGCCAGTTAGTTGCGATTTTGGCGACCATCGGTTGGACCTTTGTTATGACTAGTGTGATCTTGATTGTTATCAAGTACACAATGGGATTAACGGTAAGTGAGGATGCTGAAGAGCAAGGTTTAGATATTGCTGAGCATGGTGAAGCTGCTTATACGAACTAAGAACTTCATTTGAGTAAATAAAACATAAGCGCCTCTTGAGGCGCTTATGTTTTATAATTTCTCCCGCGTAACAAAAAGCGAACTGAGGCGGTTAGTGTTCACCTTTGGTATCACTTCTTTCAGTCTTTGTATTTTAGTTTTAGTTGTCTTGCCTATATTTGCATGTTCAAGTGAACGTAATAAAGATTTTTCAATTGAATATGTTTCGAAGTCTGTATATGAGGACATAACACCAGTGGTACAACTTACTCCTACGCCAACACCATTACCTGATCCTGAGTTTTTTATTAGTAAAAGTTCTATTACGCAAGGTGGGACTCTACTTCTTTCGGTTGCCGGATCAATTATTCAAGGATCAGTTACTTTTTTAGGTTTTGATATGCAGCTTACCAGGGGAGATAGGTCATATTACACATTCATTCCTATTTCACGTATAGCTGAAGTCGGAATGCACAAAATTTCCATTTCAGTGACTTATAGTGATGATTCAGAATTTAAGAAGGAAATGTTTGTTGAAATAACTCCACGTGAGTGGACGTTCTATGATTTCACAGGTGATAGTTTTGAAAATCCCACATTATTGTCATCGGCACAAAGAGAGGATGAAGACTTAATTTTAAAAGATACGTTCAGCTTTTCTAATCCTGTGAAATTATGGCGAGATGGGCCGTGGCTAAAGCCCTTGCAGTTTAATGCACGAATCACAAGTGAGTTTGGTGAAGAGCGTGATTATGGAGATAATCTTATTCGACATCATGAAGGTGTTGATTTTAGTGCTGACGAAGGCACCCCTGTTTATGCTTCTAATAGTGGGATGATTGTTTTAGCAAGACAGCTTTCTTTACGTGGAAATTATATCGCTATAGATCATGGGGGTGGCTTGTATTCAGCATACGGACATTTGAGTTCTTTTGCAGCAGGGGAGGGTCAAATGGTTGAGGCTGGCGATTTAATTGGATATGTGGGTAGTTCTGGTCTTTCAACCGGAGCACATTTGCACTGGGAGATCATTGTGCATGGTACCCCTGTTGATGCCTTGCGTTTTACGAATGGTCTTAATGGATTTTAGAGAGTAGTGTAAAAGTTCTTCTCATACGTGAAAATATTAGAATTATGTAAAAGTTTTGTTGGATGATATGCAATTATCGCTAGAAATTGAAACAGTTAATGGTCCAGTTCGAATTTATGAAATAGGTAGTGACTTGGTAGCGTTGATGTCTTTTGCTGTGGTGCGTGATTTTGGTGCACAACACCCCTTAATTGCAATGGCGGAAAGGCTTGCAAGGTCCTTAGGTGTCCGACTTAACCCTTTGACAAATTTTTATGAGCGTCAGCCCGAGGATGATATAGATGAAAAGAATATCGAACTTGCCTGGCAAGATCCTTCACCTTTGGAGGATACGCTTTTAAATTTAGGAAAAGCCCTAAATGAAGACAGTGAATTGAAATCGCTTGCAAAGCAAGGTCAAGTGGATAATTTAAAAAGTGAGATTGAAACGATGTTACCTTTACTATCGCAAGCTGCTCGCGATGGACGTCGCGTACGGCTACTATATGATTTGTGATTAGACGTCGCCAATCTGTTCTAAATGCTCAAAAGAAGTGGGATCGATATGCTAAGGGTATTCCTAGTGTATTAACAGGGACTAGTATTGCTAAAGCGATGCTTATTCCCCGCGCTGATGAGATTATTCGCTTACTTGGAATTGGACCAGGGAAATCTTACTTGGATATAGGTTGTGGAACCGCGGCTTATGCCCGTCTTCTTTCCACACGTGCTAACGCCCCACCACCGGTTACGGTTGATCTTTCAAGAAAATCTTTGCCGAATATGATTGCTTGGCCAGAGAAGCTCCCATTTACTGCAGATAGTTTTGATTGCGTTACAGCACTACATTTTGTTCGAAGATTTGAGGATGATGTTGTAGAAGCTTTTGCTTCAGAACTAGCTCGTATTTTGGCACCAGGGGGCGCTGCTATAGTTTTGGAATTTGGTCCGGTCAAATCTAGAAAACTAAACCTTTTACATAAGCATTTACTGTCGGCAGGTTGTTCGGAGGTTGAGTTGCGAGGCTGGGGTCGTTTGGGAGCATTGTTTGCAGAAAAGGGGTTTGTGTCAATTGAATTGCTTGAGCTAGGCCCCTATGTATTACCTCCCATTCCACGGACTGCCATGCTTATGAAAAAGAGATAATGCTAAGGTTCCAAGATGCCAACAGTTATTCCTTTACGGTGCGAAATCCGGGGGATCCGGTTACCTAGGCCCGTCAAAAGTTCATAGGGAATGGTATTAATTGTTGAGACAGTCTCACTAATGCTAATCTTTTTGCCTTTTTGTTTTCCAAGCAGTACAACTTCATCTCCAAAGTCAGCAGTACTATCAGTTATATCTATTACGAATGAGTCCATACTAACCGTTCCAACAATTGGGCATTTAACTCCGCCTGCCAAAACCATGCCGTTATTAGAGAAAAAACGAAACCACCCGTCTGCGTAACCGATTGGTATTAACCCGAGGCGCGAAGGGCGACTGGCCTTCCATTGAAGTCCATATCCGACTCCTTCACCGGTATTCACACTGCTAACACGCATGATGCGAGCTTTTAGTGAAAGAACTGGTTTTAAAACAGGCTGACTACTATTGTTTGGTGTTTCTCCATACATAACGAGCCCACAGCGGACGCCTTGATAGTGTAGTTGTGGTCGTTTAATTGTTGTTGCACTGTTTGCAACATGTCTGAAAGCTATGTTTGGTACAGCTTCTAAAACCGCTTCAAATTTAGCTATTTGAACATCGCTAAAACTATCGTCTTGTAAATCACCATTTGCAAGGTGGGTGTAAATTCCTTCAATTGCAATATTCTTGTCATCGCGAAATTCTTTTTCTAAGCTCACAATTTCTTCAATGGTATTGCCAAATCGATGCATTCCCGTATCAACTTTTAGGTGTATAGATGCTGTTTTCCCTGCTGTTAGTGCAGCTAGTGCAAGTGCCCTTCCAAGCTCTTTGCTATCGCATGTGATTGTCAGATTGTGTTCAATTGCTAGATTAGCTGAATTTACATCTACTGGTCCCATTACGAGGATAGGTTTCTTCAGGCCAATTGAACGTAGTTCAATCCCTTCAGTAATTGTGTAGACTGCGAATTTTTCCACCTTGGAGTTTTCTTCTAAGACAGGACCCAATAGCTGGATGCCATGGCCATATGCATTTGCCTTCACGACAGCAATAAATGCAGTTTCTTTTGACAAGAGAGATTTAATTGATGTGATATTTTGTGTAAGCGCATCTAGGTCCAGTTCAATCCAGGCACTATACTTCTGAACTTGTTCGTTGAGGTCGAGAGACTTAGTCATAGCTGGATTACTATATTAAACTACTCAGGTTTTTGTGGTTATGTAAGTAATTCTAAGTAATTCCGAAAAAAGTGTCAGTAAAAGCTAGCGCGCACGGTAACTGCACGCTAGCTTAGATAGAGAATGTCACCAAAACGTACTTACCAACCACATAGGCGTCCAAGGAAGAGGCGTCACGGATTTCGAAGGCGTATGGCGACTCGTGCTGGAAGATTGGTGCTTAAAGCGCGTCGAAGTCGAGGGAGACAGCGGCTTTCCGTTTAGAAGTACATGCCAGTTGAGCGTCTACGGCGACGTAAGGATATACAGCAACTTTTCCTTAAGGGAGATGTTGTTTCGAATCGGATTGCCTTGATTCGCTACTTAATTACGGAATTAACAGTTGCTCGTGCGGCTATAGCTCCAGGTAAGCGTTTGGATAAACGAGCAGTTGTACGTAATAAAGTACGAAGACGTATGCGTGAGGCGTTAAGGTTATTGCCAATTGTGACACATGTCGATTTTGTAATAGTTCCTAGAGCTGAGGCAATTAATTTAACTCCGGTGGTATTAGCAAGACGTCTTAAGCCAATACTTGAAGAAGCAGGGCTCCTAGAAGAGAGGGATGATGCTAGTTAAATTAATTGTTATGTTAATTAACATATATAAATTAAGCTTGTCAGCTCTGTTTCCAAATACATGTCGCTTTTTACCGACTTGCTCAACTTATGCGAAGGAGGCATTTGAGCAACATGGTGCTATAAAAGGTTTATGGCTTACGGTTGCTCGTTTACTAAAATGTAGACCTGGTGGTGGATCAGGGTACGATCCTGTTCCAGATGCATAGTGTTTCACGTGAAACACTATGCTGCAGACTTTCATCTGAGATTTTTTAAAAGCTTTACTATGATCCTGTTCCCTTCTTTGGTGGTTGCCGCGGGGTTAAGCTATAGACTTTCATCTGAGATTTTTTAAAAGCTTTACTATGATCCTGTTCCCTTCTTTAGTGGTTGCCGTGGGGTTAGCATGCGTTCTTTTGGCACTTGTTAAATTAGATAGTCAGCTCTAATGCCTATCTGGAATTTAGAATGTTTCATATGAAACAAATTCTTTAAAAAACTACGATTTGTTTACTAATAAGCTCTTTCTAATGAATTAAAGCCTTAAAATTTATTTAAATCGCAATATTTGTAGTGTATTTATGATTTTTATCCAATATTTATATAGTTATGTTATTTTATATAAGCAACTTAGTAAATACTTTTTTCGAAAAAAGTATTTGCTAACCTATTTTCTTGCTTTTGCGGCGCGTACTGTGGTTCCCCACTAATATAGGTACGTGCTCTTCTTGCGATGGACAGTTTTGATGTCCTTTATCGCTATACTCGTTCTGTCTGCTGCCTGTGTAGGCTTCTCATCCCCAAAAGGATGGTCCCCCCCTCAGTTTGAAGACGGAAACGCTTTCGTTTTCCTAGATGAGGGAAGGCTCTCGGCGCTCGCCTTCGATGAAACTGATAGTAGTCGTGCTAGAGAACTCTGGCGTTTCCCTAATGATGATTTGTACCCACTTGAAGATGGTATTGATTTAAAGGCGGTATATGGTCCGCCGGTCTTTGTGGAAGATTTTATTATTCTGGCTGCTTTTTCCGGTGAAATTGTTGCTATCACTAGAGACGGACGCTATGAACCAGGTTCTGGTTCATGGAAGATATCTGTACCTGGGGAAATTATTGGTACTGCCGTTGTTGCTGAAGGTCGTTTAGTTTTTGCAACTAGCGAAGGGCGTTTATACGTTAGAGACGTTGTGACCGGAGGAGGAGTAGCTCCATGGCCTGTAGAGGGGAAAGAGCTTGGGGCTTCTATATGGGCATCACCAATTGTTTCGGATGGAGTAGTCATTACAGCGACGATGAAAGGAACCGTTCAGGCATTTAATTTAGAAACTGGGGTAGCCGTTTGGGATGCGCCTTTTCAGAAAGGTAGTGCAATTGCCGGATTGGCGCTAATTAATGAAAATGTTCTTTTCGTTCCTGGTTTGGGTGGAATAATTGATTTTATAGACGTTGAAAGTGGGCAAAGCATTGGGCAATCGTTTGAAACTGAAGGCTGGGTCTGGTCTCAACCATTGGTTAAAGGTGGGATACTTTATTTTGGTGATTTCGCCGGAAATTTATATGCTTTGGATATTGCAAAAGGGATAAATGTTGAGAACCAAGTCTGGCCTCCTATATCTGTTGGAGGAAAAATTAAAGCAAAACCAGTAATCATTGGACAGACTATGGTGCTTGCAGATGAGGACGCAACAGTACATTTTATCGATATTGAAAAAGGTAGCATTGACTACAGTTTTTCTTTGATTGACACGGCAGATATTTTTGCCTCTGTAGTCGAATATCAAGGTTTTGCTTGGATAGTCAGTGAGAATGGGGAGCTCTTTCGGGCTGATCCAGAAGTGAATGATGTTAAAGAAGTTTCAATACTAAAAAGGTCTGATTAATGGGTGCTATAGGCGATATTTTTACCCTGGTACTGCTTGATCCAATGATCAATTTCTTGATTATTTTAAATAATGTGCTTTTTGATAATTACGGTTTAGCAATCATTGCTTTTACTATTATCGTTCGCATCGTTACGTTCCCACTTACTATGCGTCAATTGAATCAGACTCGTGCTATGCAGACTTTACAACCTCAAATCCAGCAATTGCAAAAAAGGTTTACTGATCCTAAGCGTCGACAGCAAGAAATCATGAAAGCTTACAAGGAAGCCGGTGTTAATCCGCTTGGATGCTTAGGCCCGATGGTGCTGCAATTTCCTGTCTTAATCGCTCTTTTCTATGCAATTCGCCAGACCTTGGCTGTTTCCCCGGAAGCTTTAAGTAATTTATACGGACATGTTTACGACTGGCATTTTTTAGAAGCCAGTGTCCCTTTAAGCACTAATTTTCTCGGCATGAATATGGCCGAGTCAAATTTAATTATGGTTGTTCTCGTAGGAGGTACGACCTGGATACAGACGCGCACGTCTCAGACTGTTGTTACTGATGATCGTGCGCGAGCTCAGCAACAAATGATGCAATGGTTGTTGCCAGTTATGTTTATGTTTTTCACATTTAGTTTTCCAAGTGGGGTTGCACTTTATTGGGTAATAACCACAATTGTCAGCATTGCATTTAACATTATCACCTATGGATTACCAATCTTAGGCATAAAACCAATGACGAGCGCGCCAGTAGCGCAAAGTTCGCCGTTGCCAAACAATATGGGTAGTAGCGATGAGGCATCTACAACGTCTGATCGTAAACCCCGCCAACATTCAACAGAAGCTAGGAAACCACGAGATGCAAAAAATAGAAGCAAACGGAAAAACCGTCGAAGACGCAATTAGAAATGGGCTAAGGCAGTTAGATGCCTCAATGTCCGAAGTTAATATTGAAGTTCTTGATGAAGGTGATCGAGGATCATTTATCTTTGGTCGCGGCGGTCGAGATGCCGTTGTACGAATAGAACTAAAAAAAGGTAAGCGTAGTGAAGGGCGCGGTGAAAAAGGGAAGGGTAATCGGTCCCAGAGAGGGAAGAAACCTCGTTCAAGTCGTGCGGATCGAGGTCCTGCACAAGCAAAGGGTAAGGGAACAAGTACTCCTCCGAATGCTGAGTATGCAGGACCAGAACTTACGGAGGCAGATTTTTTTAAAGGTGTTAATACGGATCAAGAACCGTCGACTAGATCTGGTGATGGGAGAAATAGAAAGAGGGATTCTAATCGGGGAGAGCGGCAATCATCTAAGCCCACAAAGACGCGCGATGGTTCAAGGCGTCCGAAGCAAGATGAATATATAGAGCCTGATATCAACGCTGAAGAGGTCGATTTTGCTGCTGGTATGGTGGACGACATTTTACATATTCTCGATATCGATGCGGAAATCGAAATCCGGGAGCCCTTAACTCCTGCGGAAGGGATCGGTAGCTCCTTAGCAGTTATTGACATAATAGGTATGGATTTAGGGATGTTAATTGGGAGACGAGGCGAAAGTCTTTTAGCTTTTCAGTATTTAGTAAATGCAGCCATGACTCGACAGTTTCCAAATAAAGGCGGGATCATGCTTGATATTGAGCACTATCGCCAGCGTCGTGCGGAAGAAATTGTTTCTCTTGCAGAGCGAATGGCTGAACAGGTTCAAGATACCGGTGCCCCAATTACGTTAGAACCTATGTCTCCAGCTGAGCGTCGTATTGTACACTTGGCTTTGGAGGGTTTTAACGATATTGAGACTAATAGTGTTGGTGGTGGTGATAATCGCAAAGTTGTGATTAGTGCTATCTATGATGATGAATAGTTGGATTAGGTATCCGAGTAAAGTATCTGCCTTGAGAGGTTAGTATGTCTGTGCCCCTGAAAAGAGAGGTTCAGTGTATTGCCTTTGTTAATCAAAAAGGCGGAGTTGGGAAGACTACTACAGCGGTGTCTTTAGCTGCAGCTTTAGCACAAGATAATCAGAGAGTCTTAGTAATTGATCTTGACCCGCAGGCAAATGCTACTAGTTCCAGTGGCGTCCTTAATTATCTTGGCCCTACGATATATGAATCTTTATCTGGAGAAATCGAGTTAAGTAAATGTGTTGCTGAAGCAGAAGATGGCTTTGCATTAGTCCCTTCTACTCCGGATTTGGCGGGAATTGAAGTTGAACTTGTTTCTGCAGTGGCGAGAGAACAACGTTTAAAAGCGGCTTTAGCTCCAATTCTTAACGATTATGATTGGATTTTTATTGATTGCCCTCCTTCACTTGGTCTCCTGACGGTTAATGCCCTTACTGCAGCAAAAGGTGTGATTGTCCCTGTTCAATGTGAGTATCTTGCTTTGGAAGGATTAAGTCATTTAACAGAGACGATTACTTTGATTCGTGAACATTTAAATATAGAACTTAAAATTATTGGCGTGTTACTTACTATGTTTGATTCGCGAACGCGTCTGGCACATCAGGTAGAAAAGGATGTACGTCTTCATTTTCCCCAGACATTTAAAACAGTTATTCCGCGTTCAGTAAGGGTTGGTGAAGCTCCGAGTCATGGACGATCCATTTTGAGATACGCTCCTTCTTCAAAAGCGGCTATTGCGTATGTTGATCTTGCTAATGAATTACACACTTGTATGGAGGATGATAATGAGTTCAGAACAACAAATGAGTGAATCGCAAGGAAATCAACGGAACAATCCTCGACGTTTAGGCCGGGGATTGGATGCTTTGTTAGGGACAGGGGGAAGACAGGAAGTGAGCGAACAAGAGATAGGGGTTGATGCTATTAATGAAGTAGAGACGAGCAGTTTAAACTCGTCAAATACAGCGCAAATCGAAATTGTTAAAATTATCCGAAATCCAGAACAGCCGCGAACAGTATTCCAGGAAAATTTGCTAGAAGAGTTGACTGAGTCTATTCGTGAGCATGGGGTTATCCAGCCCATTGTTGTCAGCGAGGGCCCCGGTGATGGGTATGTTCTTATTGCCGGCGAGAGGCGCTTACAGGCTGCAAAGAGGGCAGGGCTTACAGATGTACCTGTAGTTATTCGAGAAAGTACCGATGTGGAATTGTTGGAGATTGCACTTGTTGAAAATCTTCAGCGCTCTGATCTTAATTCCCTAGAAGAGGCGTCTGCATTTCAACGTCTTATTGAGGAATATGGTCTAACACAAGAAGATGTTGCTCGTCGAATAGGTCGTTCACGCTCATCTGTGGGAAATACATTGAGGCTCCTAAATCTTGAAATGGAAATACGTGCCAGTTTGGTTTCTGGCGAAATTTCAGAAGGTCATGCACGAGCACTTTTAGGTATGCCACCTGGCCAAGAAAGACTTTCGCTCTGGCGTGAAGTTGTACGTAAGCGGCTGAATGTTCGTGAAATTGAACGGGAAGTTCGGAAGTTTCTTCGTCCAGCTAAGGTTCAATCTGATGGTCTAAAAGTAGAAGATGTCAATATGCGTGAAGCTGAACTTAAGTTACTGGAAAATCGTCTTCGCCGAGGTCTTGGAACAAGAGTTAATGTTACTGATGGTCATCAAGGAGGTGCTCGCATTTTGATAGAAGTATTCGATCCCGATGAACTAGATAATTTAATTATTCGTCTTCTAGGAGAGAGTTAATTTCTTTTATTCGTTTGTTAACAAATAGCTAATAAAGTTAGTTATAAGGAGGTAATTATGCGTGTAGCTATAACAGGAAGTTTTGGCCTTATAGGTTCGATGTTAGCTAGCAAATTAGAAGGTGAGGGGCATGAAGTAATCCGTATTCATCGAGGTGAACAGAACAATGAGCTAGCGGATTGGGATGCTTATACGTGGATTCGTGGTGGGGTAGAGGGTAGCCCTTTTAAAGGTTGTGATTCAGTTGTGCATCTTAGTGGTGCTTCTATTGGTGACGATACGTGGATTCGTGGATGGAGTGATCAGCGACGTTCTGTTTTACGTAGTAGTCGTATAGACACCACACGTTTTTTAGTGGAACACTTGAATGCCCTTGAGGAAAAGCCTAAAAGATTCCTAGTTGCTTCAGGTGCTGGGTTTTATGGGAATAGAGATGATGAAGAACTTACAGAAAATTCTGGCCCTGGCACGGGTTTCCTTGCAGGTATTTGTGAGGATTGGGAATCAGAGGCATCGAAATGTAGTGTGAGTACGGCTTTTTTACGGTTTGGAGTAGTTTTTGACGAAAGTGCTTCTGCCTTCAAAAGACTTAGCTTACCTTTTCGTTTGGGTGTAGGAGGTCGTCTTGGTAGTGGTAAGCAATGGATGCCATGGATTCATCTTGCAGATGTGGTTGGGGCGATAGAGCATTTATTAACAAGTGATCTTGAAGGACCAGTGAATATGGTGGCTCCAGAACCTATTCAAAATACTGAATTAGCGAAATCTTTTTCATCGGTTCTTGGATTGCCTGCTGTGGTGCCAGTTCCAAAATTCGCTATGCGCTTATTACTCGGTAATGCTGCAGAAGAGTTATTGTTTGCTAGTCAACGTGTTAAGCCATTGAGGCTGTATGAGGATGGATATGAGTTCTCATATCCGAATATAGATGTGGCATTACGTGAAATTTTCGGGCGCTAAAAATGAGTGCACATCTTGTTCAGAGAGAAAGTTTTTTACCAATTTCTTTAGAAGAAGCATGGGATTTTTTTTCCCAGCCAGCCAATCTTCCTCTTATCACACCGCAGTGGCTTTCTTTGCAGCTTACTAATGAAGTGCCGGAGCGTATGTATCCAGGTTTAACTATTTCTTATAAAGTTAAGCCTTTGTTAGGTATCCCAATTCAGTGGGTAACAGAGATTACTCATGTAAAAGAATTAGAGATGTTTGTTGATGAACAAAAAGTTGGGCCGTATGCATTTTGGCATCATCAGCATTTTTTTCGTGAAGTTGATGGAGGAGTGGAGATGCGGGATATAGTGACTTACTCTGTTCCTTTTGGTTTGCTTGGCGATGTGGTAAATAAGTTAACTGTACGGAGTCGACTTGAGGAAATTTTTACTTTCCGGAAGAAGGTCACGGAGCGTTTATTTGGTAGCGCAAAAGGCAGCTAATCTTTGAAGTTAGAGACTAATGTCACGCGCGGTTAAATCTTCTAAAGTTTCACGTCTTTGCAAAAGGTAACTTTCGCCACCCTTAACCCCAATTACGGGAGGCCGGAGTGCCATATTGTAATTACTACTCATTGCTAAATTGTAGCCGCCACTTGCGGGGATAGCGATGAGTTCTTGTGGTTCTAATTTTGGCAAGGAAGCGTTTTCCACAAGAATATCACCACTTTCACAGTATTTGCCTGCAAGTGTTACTAGTTCTTCGGTATCTGCTAAAGGCCGATCCACGCTAATCGCTTCGTACTTAGATCCGTACATGGCTGGCCGAATATTGTCAGCCATACCCCCGTCAAGTGAAACATAAGTTCGGATATCTGGTATTTCCTTGCGAGCACCGACTGTGTAGACAGCTATCATTGAGCGTCCAATTAAGGAGCGTCCAGGTTCGATATGAAGTAACGGATTTGGCAAATTCCTAGTCGTTAGTTCGTTTCTAAGAGTGTTAGTTATGAGTTCAGCATATTCTGCGATCGTAGGTGGATGTTGGTCTCTAGTATATGCAAGTGCGAATCCACCCCCAGGGCTAAATTCTCTCATGGAAAATTGATGTTTCGATAGCATTTCTGATGCAAATTCGCAGATGATTTCAATTCCTTGCTGATAAGGTTCTAATTCAAAAATAGGAGATCCGAGGTGTATGTGTATGCCACATACATCGAGATGCTCAGATGCACTTGCTTGCCGTATTGCTTCCTCTGCGGCTCCAGTTGCTATAGGGAATCCAAATTTGCTATCCAAAATCCCTGTCGTTGTTTTGGAATGTGTATGCGGATCTACATTTGGTGAGATACGCAATAAGATCGATTGGTTTAAGTTGGCTTCTCTACAGAGTTTTTCCAACAGATCTAGCTCATGGAAGTTGTCCACTATTATTCGCCCTGAGCCGTTAGTCTGGATTGCCTCTTTTAATTCATCACTACTCTTATTATTTCCATGGAAGTAGAGGTTTTTTGGAGCCATACCTGCTTTGAGAGCGATAGCTAGCTCTGTTCCACTTACGACATCCATGCCTAGATTTTCTTGGTTAACTATTTTTGTGATGGGACTTGAGAGATATGCTTTCGCCGCATATAAAATAGTTACATTTTCCCAACGTTTTCCAAATTCATTTCTAAATTCTTGAGCAGTTCCTCTAAAGTCTATTTCGTCAAAAATATACAATGGAGTGCCATATTGATTAGCTAAATCACGAATATCGCAACCACCGATAGACAGATGTCCTTCTGTTGAAAGTCCTGTTGTTTTTGGTAGGACGTGACGAATTGGTAGTGCATCTAAAGCTGTTTCATTTGCCATGATGTGATTATGCGCGAGTTCGACTTAAGGTGTTAGGCATCAAATTCAATTTCAAGGTTTTGTAGCCCACGAACCCCCCCTCGACCAGGTGGAGGGAAGGCTATTCCTTCATTTGGCACCTTTTTAAGCCTTGGATTTTGAAGTGCTTGTAGTAAGATTTTTGAGGCAATTACTGACTCTTGGCGTGCCAATGCATATCCCATACAAAAATGAGTTTCTTGTCCAAAACCGAGGTGGCTTGAAACTCCATTTTTCCGATAGCCGACCCTTAATTCTTTCCCAAAATAAAGATCTTCTCGAAAGATATTAAATTTTTCTGGTTCCTTAAAAATATGCTCATCTCTGTTTCCTGAACCTAAACCCAGCCACACACTTGCCCCTACAGGAATCACACGATCACGTATTTCAACTTCTACTTTCGTACGACGTCGTTGCCAATGATTCGAACCATCAAATCTAAGCATTTCGGTGAAAACGCGATCTAAGAGTTCTGGGTTATCTTTTACTGCGGCATATTGATCTAGATTATTAAGTAGGTTCCACCACATCGCGTCTATTGCTTTGTGTGTTGTATCGCCTCCCCCGACTAGTAAGAGTGCAACATATCCTTTAATTTGCCAAACGCTCATACGTTCACCAGCTTTTGTGGCGTGACAGAAGACGGAAAGAAGATCTTCTTTCGGATGTTCCATTCTTTCTTCTATAAGTGGATCTAAGTAGGAAAAAAGGTTGTCCCTAGCCTGGATTCCCTTTTGTTGCAAAGCATGACTATATCCTCCTCCTGCAAAAAGCTCGTCATAAAGTTTTTCGAAATAGTCATTATCTTTTTCTGGCAAACCTAACATCCCTGCAATCACACGAATTGGGAATCGAGCACTAAATTGTTGGACCAAATTTACAGTTAGCTTTTTAGTGTTTCCTGCGGAATAGTCAGATTTGGCTTTTTCCACAAAGTCCTCAATGATTTGTAAAGCAATGCGTTCAATTAAGGGAATTCTTGCAATGAGTCGTTCTCCAACAAATTCTCCAGCAACTATTCCTCGTAACCAAATATAATCTGCACCTTCCCCAAGCTCATTTAATGTTGCCCCTAGTGCGGTGTCAGACCCAAATTTAAACTTTCCTTTTGGGTCGTAAACTGCACGTGTAAATTCCTCATTGTTTTTATATATATCCCATATGTCTTCATAACGAGAGATGATCCAGCGATTTTGAAACTTATCTTGATAGACTGGAGTGTTTTCGCGCAGTCTTTTATAAACAGGAAAAGGATCGAGGCGGAATTCTTCGCTAAGGAACTCTCCTGGTTCGACAATTGTTGAATTTAAGTCAGTTGAGGTGCTCATCTGTATTCTCCAAGACAAATTAATCTTACCTCAGATATCGCAGGTCAATATTTTAAATATTTGGTTAGCTTAGAAAGTGTTGGGCTTTCAGTTATTTGTTAAGTGCTTGGGAATGTCCGAAAGTTGTTTTGCCACTTGAATACCTGCTTTTTGTAGGATGGCTGTTTTTGCTTCGACACTATCAGAATGAGTCCGAATTAAACTGCCAGCATGTCCGAATCGAACCCCAGGCATTTCGGACATAAAATTCCCAGCTATAAAACTAACAATTTTAATTCTGCTTTGAGTTTTTTGAACAATTTCTGCTAGTTCTTCCTCAATCCCTCCGCCTGGTTCACTAAATGTGACAATTGCCTTTGTATCTGGATCCTTTTCAAAAGCTGGTAGTAGGTCTGCAAAAGTTGAACCTATTATCGGGTCACCGCCAATAGAGATAGCTGTTGAAACACCTTTTCCATTAAGCCGTAGAAGATTTGCAATTTCTGTTGTCATTCCTCCCGAACGTGACATGATGCCAATATCTCCTGGTTGGAATGTCCGTTTTGTATCCTTCGAAGGTCCGCCTATCCCTCCAAGTTTTCCCTTTTCTGGAGAAATAAGTCCCATACTATTTGGTCCAATAATTGTGGACCCTTTTAATTTTCCATATTCAACAATTTGTGCGGTTATTAATTGGGGAATACGTTCAGTTACTATGAGAATCAATGGAATGCCTGCATTGATGCATTCAAAAGTCGCTGTTTTTGCAGCACTGACTGGTACACAGATAATTGCTGCATCTATCGGATGTTGTCTTTGTACATCGTTGACAGAGTTGTAAACTGGAACCCCATGTACAAATCGGCCTCCCTTTCCAGGAGTAACGCCAGCAACAATATTTCCGCCATAATCTAGTGTGTCGCGAGTAATTGAGACCGCTTCGCGGCCTGTAATTCCGAGAATTAAAATTTTTGTTGTTTCGTCAATCAAAATACTCATTTGGGTCCTTTGTTTGCTAAGTTTTCTTCAAGACTTAACCAAAGATATCGGCATGCAACTGTTGACCAAGGGTGCCAGCATTCACCGATTAGCATCACCTTTTCTTCTGTTGGTAGAGATGTTAAATGATAGTTTTTTTGGATCGCTTTTCGAATGCCTAAATCACTTGTGGGGAGTATGTCTGGGCGTTGTAGGTAATTCATCAAAAACATTTGTGCTGTCCATTTTCCAATACCAGTAATTTTTGTTAGTTCTGCAATAATTGTTTCATCGCTAGCGTTTTCTAAAATTTTATTTTTGAGTTCCCCAGTCATAATGTAATCTGCAAGTTCTTTTAAAGTGATAATTTTTTGACGTGATAACCCTGCAGAACGTAATTGTTCCTGAGAGAGCACGCGTAGTACTTTTGGGCTAGGTAGCATTGCGGTTTTCGTTAAGTCATCATAGTTACCAAAATTCGAGGCGACTTTCCTATGTATCGCGCTAGCTGCTTTAGTGCTCAATTGTTGTCCAATGATTGAACGTCCTATTGCTTCATATGGTGTTGAGGCTGGTTTTGCAAAAGTAATCCTCCCTATTTTGAAAATTGCTGAGCCGAGCAAAGGATCCACCGAGCTCAGGTGTGCAACAGCTGATTTCAAATCGGTTTGATTTATCACGATACGATCATAGCGTGTTGTGTGTTTTTCTGAACTTTTCCCCTTAATAAGACCATGGCTTTATAACCGGATAGACTATTACCATGACTGAAGAAGACAAAAATTTCTCACTTGAAGGAAAAACTGCGCTTATAACTGGTGGTTCGCGGGGGATTGGTTATGCCATAGCTGAAGGGATTATTGATGCTGGTGGTAGAGTCATAGTAAGTGCCAGAAATTCCGAAGTTTTGGAAAATGCAGCGAAAAAACTTGGCCCAAACGCACTTGCAGTTACTTGTGATGTTGGTGATCCCGAGTCTATTAATACCCTTGTTGAGACTGCGTGGGGTCTTGGCCCAGTTGATGTTTTAGTGAATAACGCGGGGATTAGCCCTTTTTACAAACGTGCTGAGCATGTCACTGTAGAAGAATTCAATAATGTTACGGATGTTAATTTACGCGGCTCGTATTTTTGTTCAGTTGAACTTGCCCGTTACCTTTTTGATTCTAATCGGCCAGCGAGCATCATCAATGTTGCTTCGGTGCTAGGTCTACAACCTGATTTAAGGCAATCAGTTTATGCGGTGTCTAAAGCAGGGCTTATTCAAATTACTAAAGCATTAGCTTTGGAGTGGGCTGATCGAAATGTGCGTGTCAACTGTTTAGCGCCTGGTTGGATAACAAGTGATATGACAGACAGTCTTTTGGAAAGTCGTCATGGAGAAAGATTGTTAAGTAATATTCCTATGGGTCGTTATGGTTCGGTGGGCGATGTGGTTGGCGCTGTACTTTATCTTGCTTCAGAATCTAGCGCTTATGTTACTGGAGCCGTGATAACTGTGGATGGTGGTCGTGCTCTGAGATAGCATGGAGTAAAGGGGTATAAAGCATGCTGAAAGATCGTCCTGTTGCAGTAATTACGGGAGCTAGTAGGGGGATAGGAAAGCAACTCGCAGTGGATTTAGCAATTGCTGGTTATGATATTGTTGCGTGTGCGCGTTCCTCTTCTGAATCCCCAACAAAGTTACCAGGGACAGTAGATGAAACCGCTGATGCTGCTCGTCGTGAAGGTGCACGTGCGCTTGCAGTACCTTTGGATGTACGTGATGAAGATGCTGTAGCTGACCTTGCTGCGAAAGTCTATTCCGAATTTGGACGATGCGATCTTTTGGTGAATAACGCTGCTATCGCCGTACCTGGTCCTACTCTTGGAAATTCTACTAAACGTTGGCGTCTTGCAGTCGATATAAATATTAATGGGCCGCTTTATCTAATTTGGCATTTATGTACTCGCATGGCTGAAAAGGGTGAAGGACGTGTGGTAAATATTTCATCTAGTGCGTCTGTGCATCCGCAATTTGGCAGAATTTCCTACACAGTGACAAAGCGCGCTTTGGAGGCGATGACAGAAGGTTTTGCGTATGAGCAAGACGGGAGAGTTTCTCACAACTGTATCCGCTTGGAATTAAGTGTCTGGAGTGAGGGCTATGCCCATACATTGGGTGATCAGGATTTTTCAGATTTTGAGGATCCTATTATTCTTTCAGATGCGGTGCTGTGGATGGCAAAACAACCCCTAAGCTATACTGGCGAAGTTGTAACAATTGAGCAATTACGTGAGAAAGGCATCGTACGTCCTAAAACTCGTATAGCCGATCGGGATGACTGGACTTAATCCTTATTACCTAGGTAAACCTAATCCACGTGTAGCTATTATATTGCGTTGGATTTCGCTTGTACCTGCAGCTATTGTTGATGATGCAGCTTGTAGATAAGATTGCCCCTGATCCGTGATGACTCGTGGAGATGTTCCTCTCAATAATCCAAATTGACCAAGAAGATGCATGCCAGTCGATGCAATCCTTTGGCTGAGTTCACTTCCAAATAGCTTACTTGCACTTGCTTCGTGGTTCGGTACCATTCCTTGTGCCTGCATAGAGGCAACTCGATATGCTAGAAATGTACCCGTATTCACTTCTATTGTGCGTTCAGCAAGTTGTTGTCTCACGGACGGACGTTGCTCGACTAGAGAGTAATTTTCTTTTGCTAATTCGATTAGACGTTCAATAGCACGACGGCCGTTTGCATAAGCACCTACGCCACTACGTTCAAAGTCGAGTGCGACGGCTAGGTGATACCAGCCACGATTCTCCTCACCAACTAACTGAGATGCTGGCACTCGCACATTTTCAAAGAACACTTCATTAAAACTATGCTTCTCTCCCATGTTTATAAGTGGCCTTACAGTAATTCCAGGTGATTTCATGTCTAACATAAACATTGAAATCCCCTTATGTTTTGGTGCATCTGGGTCTGTTCTTGCAGCTAGCCAGCCCCAGTCAGCTAAGTGTCCTCCAGAAGTCCATATTTTTTGTCCATTTATTACATAATCATCGCCGTCACGCGTTGCTCTTGTTTGCATTGCTGCCAAATCACTTCCTGCTCCCGGCTCGCTATAGAGTGTGCACCACCAGTCATCCGCATTGGCTATTTTTGGAATGTAATTGTTTTTTTGTTCATCACTTCCATAGAGCATTAGTGATGGACCCACCCACCAAATTCCCATTGATGTATGGGGTGCACCTGCGTAAGACATTTCCTCGTTATACACTAGCTGTTGCATATGTGAGGCACCGCCACCGCCATACTCCTCGGGCCAAGCCATTGCTAACCACCCCTTTTTTGCTAGTTTTTGCTGAAAGCCCATTACGTAGTCATATTCTTCCTGATTTGTGCGTTCTTCTTGTGCCGCAGACTTAAGGCGTTCTTTTTCAGGTGCAAGTTCTGTGTCTATAAACTGACGAACTTCTTGACGAAAACTTTCAACATCGACATCGTGGTTAAAGCGCATGATTATTCCTCTGTGACTTCGAAGTATAGTCGATTATAAGCAAACATATGGTCTAGTTTGGATTATTTAAATTATGCCTTAGTAGATATTGGAATGAAAAAGCACCTCTTGTTCATTCTTAGTAACGTACTATGCCAATTGAGATGAGGTGTCCAGCATGTCTATAAGAAATCCATTAACTATTGAAGATGTTTTTATTACAACTTTTAAGCGTGAAGTTCCAGAAGGGGCCTATCCTGGCGGTACCTCACTTCCATATGGCGGACGTTGTGATTTGGGGATTCTGACTATCCGAACAATCGGAGGACATGAAGGGCATTCATTTTTAGGTGCTTTTAATCGAGATGTAAATGAGGATGCTGGTCTCCTTCTCAAGAACTTAAAGCCTTTTCTCGTTGGCGAACATGCTCTTCAAATTGAAAAATTTTGGCAAAAAATGTGGCGTAGGAAAAGAGGTGTATCCATTCGGTCTATAGGTGCAGTAGATGTGGCCCTTTGGGATCTTGCTGGTCAGATCACAGAGCAACCTATTTACCGTTTATTGGGAGGTTTTCGAGAAGCAGTTCCTGCTTACGCATCGTCAGCATACTTGCCTACCGCACAGGATTATGCTGAGGAGGCAGTTACTTTTCGTGATCGTGGATGGAAGGCATATAAAATTCATCCGCATACTGAGCCAAATGAAGATATTGAAATTTGTCGTGTGGTTCGTGATGCCGTAGGCCCAGAAATGGTTCTTATGCTGGATGCCGCGTGGTCGTATAACTATGAAACTGCAGTACGTGTTGGTCGAGCGATTGAAGATCTAAATTTCTATTGGTACGAAGATCCGTTAGAGGGTGAGGATATATATGGTTATTCAAAACTACGGCAAAAGCTTGAGATCCCAATCATTTCAACTGAGTATGCTCCAGGTGGGTTCTATGGGATGCAGCAATGGATACTGCAGGGGGCAACCGATATGTTACGAGGGGACGTTGCTGTGGTTGGTGGGATTACACCTCTAATGAAGATTGCCACTCTTGCAGATGCTTTTCGCATGAATTGCGAGATACATCATGGAGGAAATTCTCTTAACAATGTTGCAAATTTACATGTGACACTAGCAATAGATAACTGTGAATATTTTGAAGTTTTACTTCCAGATGAGGTACAAAAATTTGGTCTTTTGGATGACATTATGGTTGACAAGAATGGTCTTGTGCATGCCCCAAAAGAACCGGGCCTTGGATATGCAATTGATTGGGATCTTGTAAAGAAAACGCAAGTTTCTGAGTTACGTTAAGGCTTTATTGAATCTTCCATGTTGTTCCACTTGAGCTATCTTGGAGCTCAATACCGAGATCACTTAACCGATCTCTAATACGATCAGCAGCAGCCCATTTTTTTTCTTGTCTTAAATCTTTTCTTATTTCAATCAATGTCCCAAGAATGTCCTCCAGATTCTGCTTTTGCCCTTTGTTTTCCTCATATTCTTTAAGTAATGCCTGAAAGGGTTCCAGTTCATGCTTTATTGTCTTTGGGTCAGCCAAGGTAAACCCTAGAACATTGGCAAGTTCGCGGAGAAGATTTTGAGCTTCTTTAAAAGGTTTTTTATTGTCATGTGCCCTATTTATTGAACGTGCCAAATCAAATAAAACAGCGATTGCTCTTGGTGTGTTCAAATCATCATTGAGTGCAGTACGAAATTGCATACGTTCATCGTTTACGGGAAGAGGTTCTCCTGCTGGTGATACTTCTTGTAATATTGCGGCTGCACGCAATCGTTCAGCACCCGTGGCGGCAGCCTCAAGGGCTTCAGGTGTGTAGTTTAAGGGACTACGGTAGTGACTACTTGCTACAAAAAGCCGTAAGCCATCAGCTGTGGTGTTCTGTAGTACTTCATCAATTGAAACAAGATTGCCAGAGGATTTTGACATCTTATCGTCGCCTAGTTGTAGTAAAGCGTTGTGTATCCAAAACCGGGAAAAAGGTGATTCCCCAGTAAAGCCTTCACTCTGCGCGATTTCATTTTCATGGTGAGGAAAAATCAAGTCGGCTCCACCACCATGGATATCAATACGGTTGCCTAGTGCACCTATGGCCATTGCTGAACACTCAATATGCCAACCTGGTCTACCTTTTCCCCAAGGGCTTTCCCAATATGGTTCTCCAGGCTTGGCTTTTTTCCAGAGGGCGAAATCAAGAGGATCTTTTTTTGTTTCCCCTTGAGGTATTCGAGCCCCACTCCTTAAATCGTTGATATCGTGGCCGGAAAGTTTTCCATAGTCGTGCTTGTTCCGAACATGATAGTAAACGTCTCCATTCGAAGGGTAGGCGTAGTTTTTTTCAATTAGCCCTTCAATAACTTGGATAATATTGGGCATTTCAGATGTTGCACGTGGGTATTCCGTTGCGGGCAAAATATTTAATAATCTTAGCGATTGTAGATAATCTGCTGTATTAGAAGTTGCTAGTTCATTAGCTGGGATGTTGAGTTCGTTTGCACGATCGATAATTTTGTCATCAATATCGGTAAAATTTTGAATATGCCGGACTCTTAGCCCTGACCATTCCAAATGTCTCCTCAACATATCAAAAATCAACGCATGTAAAGCATGTCCAAGGTGCGCCTTGCTATACGGAGTAATGCCACAGACATAAAGGCTCACCTCTTCTCCCAGAAGGGGCTCTAAAGGCTCTTTTTTTCTTCGTAGAGTGTCATAAAGCTTGATCATTGGAAGCTCTTATTTAGTCTCATGTTGTTCTATATGGAGTTCTTCGATGTGTTTTTGCAGATGCGCTATAGATTCGTTCAGCTCGTCCATTTTGCTATCTAATAAATTCAACCTTTCCCATTCAGGATCAGGCATGCGTTGAATAACGCCATTGGAATCATCTTTCACATGTGTGATATGTCCCGGGACACCGATAACAGTTGCGTTTTCCGGAACATTTGTGAGTACTACTGACCCTGCTCCTATACGTGCTCCCTGGCCGATTTCGACAGCTCCTATAATTTTTGCTCCGGCACCGACAACATTATCTCCAACAAGTGTTGGGTGCCTTTTAATTCTTTTCGTGCTAGTTCCGCCTAAAGTTACACCTTGATAAAGAGTAACATTAGGACCGATTTCGGTTGTTTCGCCAATAACTATTCCTGCACCATGATCTATTACAAAGCGAGGACCAATTTTAGCTCCTGGATGGATTTCAATATGTGTGGTTAATCGGACTAAGTACATTAATCCCTTGGCTATGAGTAAGAATCGTTTTTTATAGATGAAATGAGCAAATCTATGTATTAGGCGCGCATGAAATCCAGGGTAAAACAGTAGCACTTCTAGTTTTCTAGTTGCTGCAGGATCTTGTTCTACAGTCGCATTAATATCACCGAGGATGTCTGAAAAAAATGACACTTAGACTTCCGAATCTATTAATCGCGCAATACGATCGAGGATCTTGTGCGCAACTGTATATTTGCTTAGTAGTGGGATTTGTTCTGCATCCCCATTTTTACTGAAAATTGTAACTTCATTTGTTTCTGTATTGAAACCACTTCCATCTGCAGAAACATCATTTGCGACTATAAAATGTAATTTTTTTGCTTTCAGTTTTTCTTTTGCATATTTGTCGATGTGTTCAGTTTCTGCAGCAAAACCGACTCTGATACCTGGCCCATTTAAATTAGCAAGGATATCGGTTGTTGGTTCTAATGTTAGGATGAGCCCTTTTTCGCTAAGGTCTGTTTTCTTAAGTTTTTGTTTAGCAGATTTAGATGGGGAAAAATCAGCTGGTGCAGCTGCCATAATTAGAACGTCTGCAGTCGAGTTAATTTCTTGTAGTTCAGAAAACATTTCAGATGCTGTAGTGACATTTGTCCGGTTTGCTCCAATCGGTGTTTGTAAATTGGAAGGTGCGCTTACGAGTGTAACTTTAGCACCTCTATCTATCCCTGCTTGAGCAAGTGCAAAGCCCATTTTCCCACTAGAACGATTGCCAATATACCGAACAGGATCAAGAGCTTCTTCTGTCCCACCTGCCGTCACAACAAGGCTTGTTCCTCTTAGGTCTCCGTCTAATGCTCCTAGTATTTTTCTTACCTCACCGATTATAGATTCTGTAGCAGATAATCGTCCCAGTCCTATACGACCACTCGCTAGGCGACCTTCTTCCGGACCTATAAATTTAATGTCTCGTTCGGTTAAAGTCTGAATATTTGTTTGTGTCGCTGAGTGCAACCACATTTGATTATCCATTGCAGGAGCAATTAAAATTGGCGCTGTGGTAGCAAGGGCAGTTAGGGTGACAGCATCATTAGTTTGGCCATGTGCGAGATTAGCTATGCAATTTGCCGTAGCTGGCGCGATTATCATCGCATCGATTCTCCGTGCAACTTCGACATGTGCCTCTGCTTCCGAGGCATTTGCCATTTCAATGATTGGTTCAATTCCAGTTAGTGCATGGAGTGTCAACGGAGTGATAAAACGTGTAGCTTCCTTGGTGAGAAGTACTTCTACAATTGCGCCCAGAGCTCGTAGTTGACTTGCGATGTCAGCAGCCTTATAGGAGGCTATGCTGCCTGTAATACCAAGGGCAATTCGACGACCTTTGAGAGCAAGTCGTTCTTCGTTATCACTTATTTTTGAAATTTCCATAGAGTTTCTAAGAGTTCCTCTTTATTAGGATCCGCTATTAAGCCCATAAAGGATATAGAGCCCTGTCAGTGTGAGTTCTGTATTAACAATATCTATGACTTTTGTTTCATTAGCAATTTGTCCAGCCCACCCTCCAGTCGCAATTACTTTTGCCCCAGGACCAATCTCTTCTTGGAAGCGTTCGACCATACCTTCTACTAGCCCAACATAACCTAGGAGGATGCCAGACTGTAGCGCGTGAGTTGTATTGCGTCCGATAGCATTTGGGGGACGTTCTAACTGTGCCCTGTGAAGCATTGCTGCTCTGCTAAAAAGAGCTTCACTTGCAATACCAATACCCGGTGAAATTGCACCACCTAAATAGTCGCCATTGTTATCAACAGCATCAAAGACGGTCGCTGTTCCAAAATCCACGATTATCGCAGGTGGACCGTATAGATGTATTGCTGCTACAGCATCGATTATTCGATCTGCACCTAACTGTTTTGGGTTTTCATAAAGAATACGGACACCAGTCCGTATTCCATGACCGACTACTAGTGGTTCAATCCCAAAGTAGTTCAGTGAAACTTCTTGAAAAGTGGGCAGAAGTGGTGGTACATCACAACCGATGATGCATGCACCTACGTCATTAGGTGATAGATTATGTGTTCGTAACAAATTTAAAAGGGAAACTCCGTATTCATCTGCGGTTCGTTCTGCTTCAACTCCAATCCGCCAAGTTGCCGCGAGGTGGTTGTCGACAAACAATCCGGTGTGTATGGATGTATTGCCAATATCAAGAGCAAGTAGCATGTTTCGGTTAGAATCGTTTTCAGGCATAGATTTCCTCTTCAAACAATTCTAATCTTTGATTTATGGGGTAGGAAGTATGGCTACAACAGGAAATATTGATATCCGTGAGCAGGCTAGGCGTGCCAAAGAGGCTTCGACAGCTCTTGCGCAAGCTACCACTGAAGAAAAAAATACTGTTTTGGACAGCATTGCGAAAGCATTGGGAGAACATCATGATGAGATCTTGCATGCAAATGCTCAAGATGTCACGGAAGCCAAAAAAGCTGGACTAGAGTCATTCTTTATTGAGCGCTTAAGTTTAACTACTGCCAGAATCGATTCGATTGTGCAGGATACGCGTAATATTATCGCTCTTTCTGATCCGGTTGGTGAAGTTTTTGATGAAAGAACTTTGCAAAATGGCCTTCAAATTTCTCGTCGCCGTGTACCGCTTGGATTAATTGCATGTATCTATGAATCTCGCCCCAACGTAACTGTAGATGTGGCTACTTTGTGCTTAAAGAGTGGTAATGCATCGCTTTTAAGAGGTGGGAAAGAATCTGTTCGATCAAATCGTGCATTTGGAAATGCAATACATGATGGTATTGCTAATGCGGAGACATCTATTGCAGCTGAAGCAGTTCAAGTTGTTACTGAGCCTGATCGAGCACATGTTGATCAAATCTTAAAGATGCACGACTTGATCGATTTGGTGGTTCCACGTGGAGGTGCTGATCTAATTGCTCATGTTAGAGATACCGCAACGATGGCTGTTGTAGCTGGAGGGATAGGTGTTGTACACGTTTATGTGGATGCTACTGCTGATCTTGAAATGGCATTAGAAGTTGTTGATAATTCCAAAACGCGTCGTTATAGCATTTGTAATGCTCTTGATACATTACTTGTACACCAATCAGTGGCGACTGATTTTTGTAAACGTCTAGCCGATCGTTGGAAAAACAGGGTGACTGTTTTAGCGTCCGAAGATGCCTACGAACTTTTCCAGAGAATTAACGAGACTTCTGAACTTAGTATTGAGAAGGCTGTTGCTGAAGATTGGGATACTGAACATTTGGCAATGTGTGCTGGTGTACATATCGTTACTGATTTGGATGCTGCAATAGAGCATATTGCTAAGCACGGTAGTGGGCATAGTGAGTCAATTCTTACAACGAGTAATTCTTCCGCAGAACGTTTTTTAAATGAAGTAGATGCAGCTGCAGTTTATGTAAATGCAAGTACTCAATTCACAGACGGTGGACAATTTGGTCTTGGAGCAGAACTTGGCATATCAACGCAAAAAATGCACGCACGTGGTCCGGTAGGATTGCGCGAACTTACTTCTTACAAGTGGGTTGTGTATGGTGATGGCCAGGTGAGACCAATATGATTCGTTTTGAGAGAGAGTTACGATCAGCTTTTTCTGAGGTTTTTACGGTTTTTGAGAATGATGATTTGGTAGGCAGGATTGATATTCACTATCGCGATGAAGATGTACATGCAACTTTATGTACAACTGAAAATGCAAATGATGAACAAATACGTGAGCTGATTGATGCTGCTGATGAGCAGTTAATTATGAATGCTTCACCGTTTCGAGAAGATTTTGTTGTTACTGTCTGGAAAGGCGTTCCAGGTGGCGTTTATAGTGATCCCGAAGGCGAATCCGAAACCATAGCTTTAGAGGATGTTGAGTAGTAAAGCTTGGCTACCTTTTTTGTTCAAATTCCTTACTTGCTGCAAGTATTTTTATCGAACATTATCGGGATCGTATGTTTTACTAGAATTTAATATAAAGAGGCGATCGCATTAGTTGCGGCTTCAAATGTAGGGCCGGGGAAAATGCCGATAAAGAGCATAGCGAGAAGTAAAAGGCCTGCGGTAATTGCAAGGATAGGTGTTGGGTTAAAACGTTTAATGTCCGTAGGTGGATCAAAGAGATACATCTCACGCATTACTCTCAAGTAGTAGTAAAGGCTTATAAAACTATTTAAAACAGCAAGGCCTATAAGCCAAATTAAACCATCTCTCATACTGGCTTGGAACATTAATAGTTTAGTTGAAAATCCTGCAAAAAATGGCAATCCAGCAAATGAGAAGAGTGATGCGGCTATGATCAGTGCCAAGAATGGTTGAGCTTTTGCCATCCCACGCATTCCCCGAATAGAGTCGTCTCCCGTACGATTTACCCATATGGTTAAGGCGGTAAAGAGGGCTAGTGTCGAAGCGATATAACCCGTTAAATGTAGCAGTAGTGCACTTGATCCATTTGCAGCTTGTTCAGAATCACCAAAACCCATTGCAGCAATTACAACAAGCATGTAACCAACTTGCCCTATTGACGAATATGCTACCAAGCGAGTCATGCTGACTTGTTGAATAGCTATTAAATTCCCGACAGTCATAGTTAATGCGGCTAATATAGCTATAAGTGCTCGCCATTCAGCACCATCTACAAATAGAGCTTCACCAAAAATCCTAATTATTAGCGCGAACCCAGCAGCTTTTGAAGCAGTAGATAAAAACGCAGTTATTGGTAAAGGTGCTCCTTCATATGCATCAGGTGCCCACATGTGAAATGGCACTGCAGATACCTTGAATCCCACTCCTGCGATTATGAGTACTATAGCCATAATCATTCCAGGGTCGGTTCCTGCCTCGCGTAATTCTAGTGCCCCTGCGATACCTTCATAACTCGTAGTTCCAGTAATTCCGTAAAGCAAGCTGATTCCATAAAGCAGCATGGCACTTGAAAATGCGCCGAGGAGAATATATTTCAGGCTTGCTTCATTAGTACGTCTTTCATGTTTAAAGTAGCCAACTAGTATATAAAGAGTGAAACTCAGTAGTTCTAGGGAGATATAGGCTGTGAGTAATTCACGAGATGATGCCATAAGTGTCATCCCTACACCAGCAATTAGGAGAAGACTGTAATATTCTCCTCCTGAATAAGTGCGTTTTTGTATGTAATGAGCCGATAGAAGTGAGATGACTAATACGATCCCTGAAGCAAGGAATCTAAAGTATGTTGTGAAGTCGCCAGTATTTAAAACACCCTCAAAAATAGCAGGTGTGTGATTAAGGTATGGTACGGCTGCTATGCCATATGCGATTGCAGCTATCCCAGTCATATAGGCAAGAAGATCCTTTCGAATTTTCGGCCAAATTAACTCGGTTGTTAAAATGATTAACGCAAGCGAAACAGCGATATATTCTGGAATGAAAAGTGTAAAATCATGCATATTAGCTAGTCACTCCTGGTAGATTCATTACTGTATGACCTACACGGTCTGTGAATGGTGACCATAGCACTCCCATAATGATGATACTTGCTATTAGTAAGGCTGCTGAGACTCCCTCAAGAGGCGTGATATCCTTCAGTTCACGCCAACGGGGATTGAGTGGTCCCCAGAAAACTTGAGCAAACATGCGGAGCATATAGGCAGCTGCTATCGCGGCAGCTAGGATCGCCAGCCCCCCGACAATTGGATACGTTTTAAACGCTCCAACAAAAATGTGAAATTCAGCTGTGAATCCTGAAAGTCCTGGTAGCCCGACGTTGGCCAATCCGGCAATTACATAACCTACTACCCAAAGAGGCATTACTCGTGCAATCCCTCCAAACTGTCCAATATCACGTATATGTGCTTGGTCATAAATCGCGCCAATCAAAAGGAAGACCAGTGCTGTCATCACACCATGGCTAAACATTTGAAGAACTGAACCTGTGACACCTATTTCGTTTAGTGTAGCTAAGCCAATCAGCACAAATCCCATATGACTAACAGAGGAATACCCAGATATTAATTTCAAGTCCCGTTGTGTTAATGCTGCAATAGCACCATATAAGGCTCCTACCGTTCCAAGTATGATAAGTGCAGGCATCCAGAACTCGGCACCCTCAGGCAAAATTTGGATACCTAGTCTGATTATGCCAAAGGCTCCCAATTTCATTAAAACGCCAGCATGCACCATTGATACCGCGGTAGGTGCACTCATGTGTCCATCTGGTGACCAAGTATGAAATGGCCATAAGCCAGCTAATACACCACAGCCAATTGCGATGAAGGGAAAGATAGCTTTTTGGAAATTAGGGCTTAGCGCCCCACTTCTGCCAGCTTCCCATAAGGTAGGGAGGTCAAATGTTCCTAAGCCCGCCTCATGAACAATTGCAAAAATTCCTATCCATATGCCTACAGAGCCTCCAACCAGCATCATGGTCAGCTTCATTGCTCCATATTCTTTGCGAGTACCTCCCCATACGCCGATCAAGAGATAAAGAGGAACTACAGCAAGTTCATAAAAGAAGAAGAAGAAGAAGAGATCAAGAGCAAGGAATGTTCCAAGTACGCCTGAAAGGAGAACCCAATACAAAACGAAGAAATCTTTTGCTCGATAATCTAATTTCCAACTAACTAAAGTCCCCGCAAATGCAACCACACCTGTGAGAAGAACCATTAAAGCTGAGATTCCATCAATCCCAAGATGGAGGGCTATTCCGTTTGTCTTTAAGAAGCCCACATTTTCAATCCATGCCCATGAAAGCTCCATTTGAATCACTGATGCGCCTGTCTGGTAGGCGACAAATATATAAATTGATAATGCGAGAAGGATTCCACTCGCAAACAAAGAGATATAACGGACAGTCATTTTTTGGGTGCTAGGGGTTAGTAACGTAGCAACTGTGGCCATAAAAGGAACACCTAGTGCAGCTAAAAGAATATACCCTTGAGCTTGATCAAAACTCATTCATCATCCTCGCAAAACCAGTGTGATTAGAGATAACATGACAATTCCAACAACGATCGCTAATGCATAATTAGGTACCTTGCCGGTTTGAAGGTGTTTAAGTACAAATCCCGAATACTTAGTTAATTCACCTGAACCATCCACACCAGTATCGTTAACGACATAGCGGTCGAACCAACTAACTACGTAACTGCCACCAAGGATGATTCGATTAATTATGAATTGATAAAGCTCATCGAAGAAAAATTTTCGTTGAATCATGTGATAAATAGTCGGTTGCCATTCAGCAAGTTTTGTTGAGCGTTCGGTGCTTCCACGCCAATAAAACCAGACACCAAAGAATGTTCCAATTACTACTAGTGCCATAGAGTATCCGACTAAGTCCCAGTGGACTGAAAAATGTTTTGGATAATGTAAATAAATCAGTTCAGAAATCCCACCGGGTAAACCGAAAGCTTTGCTGAAGTCAGTGAAGATGAAAAACCCAGCAAAAACTGAAAAAATTGCGAGTACGATAAGGGGGCCTGTCATTATTAGACTAGATTCATGTGTTTTTTCTGCAACTGCAGCATCTTGAGGTTCTCCCATAAAGGTACGAAGGAATAATCGCACGGTATAGAAGGCAGTCATAATTGATGCGATTGAAATTAGGATAAATGCCCAACTACCTGGTCCATAATCTACCGCGCTTAAAATTGTTTCTTTACTCCAGAAGCCTGCTAATGGGAATAATCCCATTAGGGCCAGAGATCCTATGGCGAACGTGATGCCAGTGATAGGCATTTTTCGTAAAAGACCGCCCAAGTTACGCATCTCCTGGTGGTGGTGAGTGCCAAGAATGACGGAACCTGCTCCAAGAAATAGCAGGGCTTTAAAGAATGCATGTGTAAATAGATGGAACATTCCTGCCCCGATACCGCCGACACCAAGTGCCACAAACATAAAACCTAACTGACTAACTGTTGAGTAAGCTAATACTTTTTTGATGTCTGTTTGAGCGAACGCAACTATTCCGCTGTAGATTGCAGTGGCTAAGCCAACGAGGGTGATGATGAGCATCATCCCTCCAGCGGCTTCAAACATAGGCAGTAGGCGAGCTACAAGGTAGACGCCTGCAACTACCATTGTCGCTGCATGAATTAATGCAGAGACTGGAGTCGGTCCTTCCATGGCATCGGGTAGCCAAACATGAAATGGAAGCTGGGCGCTTTTCCCCATTGCACCTAGGAAAATGAAAAGCATTGAGACGAAGAGAGTTGTACCGCCTAACTCACCATGTTCTACGTAGCTAATAAGCTCATGAATATTGAAAGTTCCTGTGGCTTTCCAGAGCAATATGATACCGATGAGTAGACCAACATCACCGACTCGAGTAGTTATAAAGGCTTTTTTAGCGGCTTCAACAGCAGAACGTTTCTCCCAGTAAAAACCTATTAATAAGAACGAACAGACTCCAACAAGTTCCCACGCGATATAAAGGAGCAATAGGTTGTCTGCTAATACTAGTAGAAGCATTGAAGCTACAAATAGTTGTAGGACTGCAAAATACCAAGAGTAGCGAGGTTCTCCTCGCATATAGCCAATAGAAAAAATGTTCACCATGAGGGCTACGATGATGATTACTGGCAACATGATAAGTGTTATCCAGTCAATAGCTATGCCATGACTCAAACTAAAATCCCCTATAGAGGTCCATTCCACGGCATTTAACATTGGCAATTTTGCGCCAAACGTTTTTGTGAAAATTGCAATCAACAAACCAAGTATGGAGGTGACTGTTAGGACACCAAGCCAATCGCCTTGACGCGGGAGAGAACGTCCAAATAAAGCAAGTACTATGAATGCACATGCTGGTATTACAGCAAGTAGCCAGGCCCATTCAGCACTCATGTTTGTTATCTCCTACATCTACCATTTCAGCTCCGCAGCCTCATCGATATTAATACTTGAACGATTACGGAATATTCGAAGAACAATTGCCAAGGCTAATCCAATTTCTGCTGCAGCAACAGCAACCACAAAGATTGCAAAGATAACACCTGTAATCTGAGTTACATCAAGATAGGCAGAGAATGCTATGAAGTTAATACTTACCGCGTTGAGCATTAATTCGACACTCATTAGTACCAGTACCGCATTTCGGCGAGATAAAACACCATAAACTCCAAGCGAGAAGAGAATTCCGCTAAGGACCAGGTAATTTTCTAGAGGTATCAAACTTCATCCTCCTGTTTTGCGAAAACGATTGCACCTATGAAAGCAACTAGGAGTAATGCTGATGCGATAATGAAAGGAGCCCCGTAAGAAGTGAACATAACGTCACCAATTTGTTCAATGGTGATATTAGTGGGAAGGTCATCAACATCACCTGGCCACGCTGTTGCCAAGGAGACTCCCACTAAGGTAAGAAGCAGTGTAATACCAACAAGGGCCCCGAAAGGTGCTTGAGGTCCTGTTAGCTTGTCTGGTGCTCCTGTTGCATCTAAACGAGTCATCATGAGGGCTAACAAGATCAGGACTGTCACAGCCCCGCCGTAAATTAAAAATTGCACCAAGGCTACGAATTCCACAGTTAGGAAGATATACAATCCACCCACGCCGGCAAGGCTCAAGATTAGAAATATTGCGGCGTGCACTACTGAACGTGAGAAAACAACCCCAGCGGCTGTACCCACTATAGCGATTGCGAAAAACCACCAAAGTATTTCTGTTATCACGTGGAACTCTCTGCTGTTGGCACTGTGCCATCTAGTGATTTAATTTGCTCCACCAATTCTTCAGGTATAGGTTCTCCTTGAGCCAGTAATTCGCGAGCTTCTCTTTCAGCACGCATACGTCTGGCACGTAATTTTCTTGGTGAGTTAGCATTCCCTTCAGAATTTTCTGTTGTGTTATCAGCATTTGAAGTTTTGTTTTCTGCTACTTGCGGACTTTCGGTGCCACCAAGTTCGGCGTACATAGAACTTTCGGTATCTCTCAGGATTGCCATTAGTTCTGTTGGTACCTCTTCGCTTTTTTCAATATGTTCTTTTGCTGTTCGTTCAGCACGCATACGTCTAGCACGAATCTTGCGGGGAGAATTCGGGTCACCCGCATCACTGCTAGGATTTGTGGGAGAGGGATCAACGGCTGCAGTAGATGGAGGCACTGCGGCGGTTGGAGCGTCTTCTCCGGTTATTTCTTTATACAGTGTGCTTTTTGTCCGTCCAAGCACATACAGCAGCTCTTGGCTTACTTCCTCATTTTTTTCGAGAAGTGCCTTTGCCTCTCGCTCTGCCTTCATTCTACGTGCACGTAATTTTCGTTCGGAAAGACCCGCGAAATCATCTTCAGCAGCACTAGATTCACTAGAAGCAGATGTGGTTGTTTGTACCTCTGGTTCACGTTCTTGAATAGCAGCACCTAATCCTTGCTCAATACGTTGTATTTGTTCTTCACGTGCTTTGGGCATTGCTGCAACAAATGTTGCTTCAGGTGTTTCTTCCCCAGTTGCTAAGGCCTCACTTAAGTTAATACTGTCTAAAGGCCTAAATGGTCGGGATAACTCACCACTTTTACTAGAAGCGAGGAGGTCTTCAATATCTTTGTGCAGGTCCCGGCGGTCAAAAACGCTATGTTCGTGCCCGCTCCAATTGTTGTCCATAACAATTGCTTCAAACGGGCAGACTTCTACGCAGATATTACATCGCATACAGCGGGCATAATCTATCCAAAACTTATCAACAATTTTTCGACGATCACTTGTTCCCTCTGGGTGCTTAGGGTTGTCTTGCATTACAGCCGTCATGCAGTCAACTGGGCAATTCCTTACGCAGATATTACAGCCAGTACAAAAAGGTTCGTCATGGTCAAAGTCCCAAGTAAGGACAGGAAAGCTTCGCTGACGTTCCGGGAGGTCTCTCTTTTCATCTGGGTATTCAATCGTCACAGGTTGTCGAGTGAAAGTAGAGAATGTTGTGGCTAAGCCTTTTAATATTCCAAACATTATTCAGTAACCTCAATATTTTTGTAGGTGCCGACCAGATCTTCAGCTTCGGATTTTCGTCGTGTTCTAATAAAGATCACAGTCAGAAGTAATAATGCTCCACCCCAATTTACGAGTGCCAAAATTTCTTGAGGCCAACTGTAGTAGAGAAAGAATCCCGTAATCAGTAACAATACAAAACTAATTTCAATTAAAACTTTCCAGCAGAAACTCATTAATTGGTCCATACGTAAGCGAGGCATAGTAGCCCTAACCCAGAATATAAGGAGGATCATAAGTGTACTTTTAATCAAGGTGAGTGCTAGTTGAAGACCGACCCCTATTTCGCTACCGAATGGGAAATTCCATCCGCCTAAAAAGATTACTGATCCGAAAATACTAAAGCCCCAGAGCGCTGCGTATTCTGCGAGTTGAAACATACTCCAGCGGATGCCTGAGTATTCTACAAAGTACCCACCAACGATTTCTGATTCTGCAACTGGGATGTCGAATGGGGCACGGTGCAATTCACTTAGTAGTGCTATGAAGAAAATCACAAAAGCCAAAGGTTGAACAAGTATGAAAGGTCGGTCACCTTGAAGGCTTGCAATTAAATTCAAATCAAGGGTGCCTGCAAGCATAGCAACGGTTAAAAGTGCGACTACTAATGGGATTTCATAGCTAATCATTTGTGCGGCTGCACGAACTCCACCAAGAAGGGCATATTTGTTTCCTGAACCGAATCCAGCCATCAGAACACCCACAATGTTTAATCCCAATACTGCAAACACAAAAAACATACCAAGGGCTAAATTTCGAACGCCCCAATTCTCTGCGAACGGAAGTGTTAATAGCACTAAGAACACTGGAACAAATGTTGCATATGGGGCAAATTCAAAAACCCATCGGTCAGCGTTACGTGGACGTAAATCCTCTTTGACTACGAGTTTGAGTGCATCCGCTATTCCTTGCAGTAAGCCTGCAGGTCCTGTTCGAGTAGGTCCCAATCGCATTTGGAAACGAGCAACGACTTTTCTCTCGCCATAAGTTAGGTAAATAACGACGACAGTCATTGCAATAACTACAATCAACGTTCTGATAATTATATCTAGCCAAGAGATTCCAAAAAACGGGTCACCAAAACTCACTTATCGACCTCCCCCAAAACAATATCTAATGAACCTAAGATAATTATGGCATCAGCAACGTAGTTTCCGACTACTAAATCACGAAGAGCAGACAGGTTTGAAAATGAAGGGGAGCGTAATTTTGCACGATAAGCATTTGTTCCCCCTTGTGCCATCAAGTAGACGCCATATTCACCTTTTGTGCCTTCTGTTGGTAAGTAAAGTTCACCATCATCAATTCGTAGTGTTTTTGGGAGGTCGGGGTTCAAAACACGTCCACTTGGTATTTCGTCTAGACATTGTTCAATAATGCGAGCACTTTGATACATTTCTGAAAGTCTCACCCAATACCTGTCAAAGACATCCCCTTGTTTTCCTGTTGGTATATCAAAATTAAGTCGTTCGTAGATACTGTATGGTTCCGCTTTTCTAATATCCCAGCCTAACCCCGTGGCTCGTAGCATTGGTCCTGTAAAACCCCAAGCTATTGCTTGCTCTGTAGTTACCGGGTTTAAATCACGGCAGCGTTCTACAAAAACTTCATTACCTGTTAGTAGTCCATCAAAATCCTCAAGTCCTTGACGAACAGAAGACAGTATGTCTCGGCATCGTGCCTCAAAGTTTTCTGGTAAATCCATAGTTACCCCACCTACTTTGAAATAAGTGGGAAACATACGGTCGCCAGCGACTTCCTCAAAAAGGTCGTAAATACGTTCCCTTTCGCGCCATCCATATGTGAAGCTTGTGCCAAAAGATCCTACATCTGCCCCAAATGCACCGAGAAACATGAAGTGTGAGTTAATTCGAGAAAGTTCCATCATTATGACACGTATGTATTCCGCACGTTCCGGGACTTCAATTCCTGCTAATTTTTCGACTGCCATAACGTAGGCACCCTCACAACACATTCCTGCAAGGTAATCAGTGCGGTCCCACCAACCCATAGCCTGTCGGTAATCTGCATTTTCAGTTAATTTCTCAAGTCCTCGATGCAGATATCCGATGTATGGCTCACAGTCTTTTACGAGTTCTCCATCTACAGTCAGAACCATACGGAAAACCCCGTGTGTCGCGGGATGCTGAGGGCCAATATTGATTGTCATATCTACGGTTTCAAGACTGGTTGAGGCTCCCTGTGATTCAGGCCAAGTTGTCATTGTTCTACCCCAGGAGGTCCCTCTTCTATACCTTGCAATATTTCTGGTTTTTGAAGTGGATGTTCTTTGCGTAGCGGGTGGATGTCTAGATCCTCCTCTAGCAGTAGGTTGCGAGGGTCAGGATGGTCTTGAAATTTTAAGCCAACCATTTCCGCCGCTTCTCGTTCATGCCAATTTGCTGTCGGATAAATATTCGCAATTGAAGGAATAGTTAGGTCAATTAATTTTGTAGGAACTGTTACCTGTATTCCATGACCGTGTATAAAAGAATAGAAGTGGTACTTTGCCCAAAGTCCTTCCTCGCCCATATCAAGAGCTACGATATTACGTAGCAAATCAAAGGAAAGTGCATCATTTTTATGCAAGCCATCGACAAGTAGTAAGAAATTTTCCGGCTCTACCTTGAGGTCAGCGTAGGTTTTTGTTACGGAAATTTCAAAGGGTATATCTGGCAGTTGTGTACGTATTAATTCTGCTGTCTCTGTATTTTCCGAAGCTGGGCTAGTTTCAGTTGTCATCCGGCATTCTTCTTTTCTTCCATAATCTTTTCCTGAAGGGCTATAAATCCTTCAAGTAGAGATTCTGGTCTAGGAGGGCAGCCTGGTACATAGACATCCACTGGAATAATTTTATCCACGCCTTGGAGTACCCGGTCATATTCGGTATAGGGTCCGCCATTGGTCGCACATGCACCCATAGAAATCACATACTTAGGATTAGGCATTTGTTCGTACAAAAGTTTGACCGCTGGCGCCATTTTTTTAGTGACTGTCCCAGAGACGATCATTACATCACTCTGGCGTGGGCTTGGCCAAGGAACGATGCCAAATCTATCAAGATCGTGATTTGGCATGAAGGTACCGATCATTTCAATTGCGCAGCAGGCTAGTCCAAATGTCATTGGCCACAAGGAACTTTTTCGGCACATTGCAATGACAGTATCTACACCCGTTTGCATTACTCCAGGTAATACCACGCGGTAAAGAGCATTATCGTCTGGTGCTTCTACCGGTTGAAGTCTCTCTTCTTCATTTCCGTAGTTTGGAGTATATGCCAATGGTCCTGTTTCTTGAGAAGTTGGTTTATCAGCCATTATCGCCACTCCAGTACTTTTTTACGCCATGCATAAAACAGTGCACCACTCAGGATAAGCACAAAAAATACCATGTACCAGAATGCGTGACTTGGTAAATCTAGAAAACGTACAGCCCAAGGAAAGATAAAGATAGTTTCTACATCAAAAATTAGAAACATAATCGCAAACAGGTAATATCGTACGTGAACTTGAGTCCAATTTTTCCCCGTTGGAAGCATGCCACATTCGTAAGAAATACCTTTACCTTGCTCGCGTGCAAAAGGTCCGAGCAGACGAGCACCTATCAGGGCGGTTCCCACGAGGATAACCCCCGCGATTAATGCGATAAATACTGCAGACCAGGTGTCGTAAAAACTCATTGTCCTCTTACATGCGATGGCTAACACAAGCCTCTGGTGTTGAGGCGAGACATCCCCGGAAATTCTTCACGAACTTTACCACATTAGCGTCTAGGAGCCAGAAAAATATCTATTTTTTTTGATCTAGGTAGTATCAAGGCCTCAAAAATTTAGTTTGGAGCATTTATGTTCCCCTAGTTGAAAGAATTTCCTCTTCAGCTAACTGCGCAACTGCTAGGCCACGCATCGCTGCTCCAAGTCCTTTACTTGCTTTTGCAATAAGTTCCGCATTTTCAAAATGTGTTGTTGCTTCAACGATGGATTTCGCAACTTTTTCCGGGAATTCAGATTTAAAAATTCCACTTCCAACGAATACTCCTTCGGCACCTAGTCGCATCATTAATGCTGCATCTGCTGGCGTGGCCACGCCACCGGCCGCAAAATTCACCACGGGGAGACGGCCTGTTGAGCGGATTGTTTCAATTAATTCGATTGGAGCACTATTTACTTTTGCATAGGAGTAGATCTCCTCATCAGCTAGTGTTTTAAGCTTCCTGATTTCATCCTGTACGGATCTCATGTGGCGCACTGCTTCGACGATATCTCCTGTTCCGGCTTCACCCTTTGTACGAATCATGGCAGCTCCTTCACTGATTCGCCTTAAGGCCTCACCAAGGTTTCGGCAACCGCAAACAAAAGGTACTTTGAAATTATGTTTGTCAATGTGGTGCGTTTCATCTGCAGGTGTAAGTACTTCAGATTCATCGACATAATCAACCCCAAGGGATTGAAGCACATCCGCCTCAACGAAATGGCCAATTCTTGCCTTAGCCATTACCGGAATACTTACAGCATCCATAATACCTAGAATCATTTCCGGATCACTCATTCTAGCGACGCCACCATCTTTACGAATATCCGCAGGAACTCGTTCTAAGGCCATTACGGCACAGGCTCCTGCTTCTTGTGCGATTTTTGCTTGTTCTGGTGTGACGACATCCATAATGACGCCGCCTTTTAGCATTTCTGCTAGCCCTTTTTTAACAACCCAGGTTCCTTCTTCATTCGTTCCATTCGTGCTCATTGTTCATTCCCCTTATTCGAGTAGCTTGTCCACCGGCCGTTTATTATACCGTTTTGCAGTTGTTTTCAGGTTGGACATCCCTGAATCCCTCTGAAGATTGCTAGTATTTGAGGTTACTGCTTCTAGAATAACGCTAAATTTGCGCCAAAACAGCTTGGCAAGCACAGCCATCGTAAAAAATTAGTTTTTCGAAAGATCAGGATCAACTTGTAAAATTGCTTATCTACAACCTGTCGCTACTTCCTTTACTACGAATTAAAGTAATTCCATCTCTCACTGGTAGCATGACACATTCAATTCTGTCATCTTTTATTAAATGCTCATTTAGCTCTCGTATCGCTTTTGTTTCTTCTGTTTGATCCTCTGCCTGAAGAACTTGTCCACTCCAAAGAACATTGTCAAAAGCAATAACGCCGTTTTCGGATAATAAAGGAAGTACCGTCTCGTAATATCTCAGGTAGTTTTCCTTGTCAGCATCCACGAAGATAAAGTCATAGGGACCTTTTAAGTTTTCTAAAGTTGTAAGGGCAGGGCCAAGTATTAAATTAATTTGGTTGGCATACTGACTAGCTTGAAAATTACTTTGCGCAATCTGTGCATGTTCTTCACTAATATCACAAGTCGTTATCTGGCCATTTTTTGGTAGCCCTTCAGCCATACAAAGAGCTGAATAGCCGGTGAAACACCCAATTTCTAAAATTTTTTCTGGCTTCAGCATTGAGATGAGGAATTTCAAAAATCTACCCTCTACATGACCAGTTAGCATTCTGGCTCGTTCGCCTAGGTCTATGCGTGTTCGTTCAGATATTTCGTGAAGGTACTTAGGTCCTTCGCTTGTGTGAGATTCGACATAACTTTCTATTTGAGGGTTCGTAATTGTATTAGCCATGTTGGTTCTTATTTTCTCCTTCTCTTGTCCAAAGGTAACTTGTCTAGTTTAAGGATTTTAGGAATTTTTGTAGCTAAATTTTTCTGCCACGTGCTTTTTCAGAATCGGGTGGTTGTGCTATCAGGAATCCTATTATGCGAGGCCAATTTTTGCTAACTATGTATTGCAAAGTTAGTGCAGCTATAACTGTGAGTGAAACAGTTAACCATTCAATTGCACTAAGTGACCTGAAATCAAAAAAGTTTCTGAGCCAATCAGCAAATATTGTGGTAACCAAAATAGCTGCCATTGTTGCTCCGAATAATATGGTGAGTACGGGTCTCTGTAGGCTACGCCAAGATGCACCTTCGAAACCTACGACCTCAATCATAAAACCGATACTCGTGAAGCCTATGACCAGTGAAATTAATGTACGTGTTTGTTCGACATCCAAGTTTAAAATTCCATCAGTAACAAATTGCAATACCATAGCTGATATTGCTAATGCTACTGCTGCAGGTAGGGCGAATTTGAGGATGTTATTTAAATAGTCATGACCCGCGTTAGATGGCGGAATGGTAATAGAAATAATTACGGCGGGTATGCCTAATGCTAAGAGTGCAGTTAGTGATCCGTGTCGAGGTAAGAAAGGAAAATCTAGGCCCAAAAGGTTAGTTGAGAAAATTAATAAATATGCGTAGAAACTTTTCGTTATGAAGATTTTACTTAAACGAGCTGCATTACCTAGGACATTAGTTGCTTCTTGGGCTCCTTGTATAAGTGCCGTAAAAGAGTTTTTTCGTAGAATTATTCCCGCAACTCCACGAGCGATTGCTGAACCCTCCTCCATAGCTACAGCAACGTCGGCTCCTCTAAGTGCATGAACGTCATTTGCTCCATCTCCAACCATTGCAACAAATCTTCCTTGCCGTTTTAGCTCTTCTATAATTTCGAGTTTTTGTTCAGGTGAAATACGACCAAAAATGGTTCGTTCCCGTATTGCTTTTTGAAAGTCATCTTTTTCAAGAGACGCTAGTGATTGGCCTGAAATTAATCCTCCCTTAGGTTGAATTTTTAATTGGCGGAGCAGCGATGCAACGCTTTCAGGGTTATCTCCACTAATCACTTTTGGTTCTATATCAAGTTCGTCCATTAATTGGAAGGCTTCATAGACTTCAGGCCGTAGCACGTCGGCTAAAACGATTAATGCAAGAGGTGTAAGCTCAGGAAGTTTGCTGTCATCTGACGGAGTTTTTTTAGTTTCCGCAAAAACTACGGCGCGCAATCCTGCCTCTGAACTGGTTTTGTAGAGTTCCTCAAATTTGTTAGTACTATCTTGACTTGCTTCAAAAATGGTTTCCGGCGCTCCTAGTACAAATTTGCGTTCCTTCCCATTTTTTTCTAAAGTCATCGAGCTCCAACGACGAGCAGAGCTAAACGGAATACCTTCTAGTTTGAGAGCACCATTTGTTCTCTGTGCCAGTGCTGTGGCAAGGGCTTTTGAAGTATTGCTTTCCAATTCTGCTTCTATTGAAAATGCACCAAGCCAGCTTGAATCTCCATCTGGTTCCTCAGCTTCGGGGTTGGTCCAGTGAATTTCCCTGACCATAAGATCATTGGCTGTGATTGTGCCAGTTTTGTCTAGGCAGATAACGTCAACATAATTCAGTGCTTCTACTGCGCTGATATCTTGTACTAGGGAACCAAAGCGTGAAACACGAACTGCTCCCACCGCAAAAGCAACAGTTATTCCCAGCAGGAGTCCTACAGGTACAACTGTTGTTATTGTTGAAGTTGTAGCTTGCAGTGCTTCAGTAAATCCTCGATTTTCAACATTAAATGAAATCATTAACGCAACTGCAAGGACAATTGTTAATACACCTAATATCCAGAGTAGTCGTCGTAACTGTAGTTGCAATGGGGATAAACGTCTCACTAATGTTCTGACATTTTTTGTGAGATTGAGAGCGTAAGATTCTATGCCTACTTTTTCAGTTACATAGAAGCAACTTCCTGCGATACAAAAACTACCAGAAAGCAAGGGGTCGCCTTTTTCTTTGTGTACAGCCTCTGCCTCTCCGGTTAACAGTGATTCGTCTACCTCTATCGCTTCCGACGTGATCCTCCCGTCTGCAACTATCTGGTCACCAGGTAGTAAATGGATAAGATCGCCTTGCACAACTTCTGAAGACGGAATTTCTTTCTCAAAATTATTTCGTATAACGCGTGCATGTGGAGTACTGAGAGCTGTTAAAGCACGCAGTTGTCGGGTAGCACGTAATTCTTGATATGTGCCAACTAGTACGTTTGCAAGTACTACTAAACCAACGAAAATTGCGTCTTGGGAAGCACCAACTGCAAATAATGCAGCGATAAGGACCGTTAGGGTGATATTAAAAAAAGTGATCAGGTTACTTCGAACAACGTCTAAATCTGAACGTTGCTTAGTACGGTCTTTATTTGTGAGGCCTTCACTAGTGAGTCGTGTGACCTCTTGCTCAGATAATCCTCTAAAAAGTTCTGCCTGTTCTGGTGGTGTTGTCATTATTCAAACAAACACCTTTTAGCATAATCATCTAGATATTGAATCCGACTAGGGTTAAGCCAATTAGAAGCCCTATGAATGCTAAGCAAGTTACTGTTAGATACCCAATTGTTTTCCACATCACAGTAAGTGTAGCTCTGCTTCTTCCTCACCGCTACCTAGGTTCTCGCCAGTCATTCCAGTTAAAAGGTGTAACCCCCTCATCTGTCAGTTGCCAAATTGTGGCTTTAATCTCGCCATGTTCAATATCGATGAATCCTATCGTTCCCAATTGCGTATCTAAATTGCGTGGATATGTTGGTGATCCGGGGTTTATACAGAGAATGCCTCCAACAGAATCTATCCGTTCTACATGAGAGTCACCATATACAACAACATCAAAATTCTTATGTCCAAAAGTTCTTTCCAATGTGTTCGCTACGGTAAGGTGGGGTGGGATTTCCGGAATATATAATTCGTGTAATAAGCCAAATGAGAAGCCTTCAAACTTAAGGTCCCACGATTCTTTCAGGCTTGGATGATCAGGTTGTACAGGTCTCCCACCTGAGCCGTCCTCGCCGTTACCACGTGCGGCCCATGTAGGGGCAATAGCAGTGAACGTGTCTAAAAGTGCGACATCATGAATATCGCCACCGTGCAAGATCGCATCGACTCCTTCAAAGGCTGCATAAACTTGAGGCCAAAGTTCTGCACGTGCTTCGGGTATATGGGTGTCTGATATAAGTCCAATTCGCATTAAATTATTCGGTGCATTTTATTTGAGTTTTCAACAATTAGAGGATTTGCCCCTGCTCATCCTCTAATCCCATTAGTGCTGCAATTTCCCCTTGGTGACTACTAATGTGAAAGGTACCCAATGAAGCATAATGAGACAAAAGAGGTCTGTTTCCTAACGGTCCGAAATCCATTATTTGTTCCATTACTTCTTCTGGCGCACTTGTGACGTAGTTTCGATATTCCTCGCGGACAGCTTCAGCATATTCACGCCAAGCTTCTCTGTTGAATTCAAAATCCAACGCCCATTGACGATCAAGTAATGGGGCTTCAGCTGGCAGAGGTGTTCCTATTTTTGCTTCCCAACCACCACGTTCGAATAGAGGCTCTAATCCTCTCATTTGACCAAGGAGTAACACGTCTTCAGTAAAAATTGCATGAGCATAGGTTGCTCCGATCGGATTAGTTAATGAGTTATCAATGTGTTTTTGGAAGAGTTCAGGAGAACACCTATCCATGGAACTCTCAAGTTGTTCATGTGCTATGTCATGTTGGATTATTATCAGTTCACGAGCTTCCATGATATTTCCTTTTCTTTGGCGCAATGATACACATCCATAGATATTTTGGGAGGTACTAAGATTAACTTATTTGATTACGACTGATATGTTTTGAGGCCCGTGAATTCCGCGGACGATTTTCTTTTCGATGTCTGCAGTTCGACTTGCTCCTGTCATAATTAGTGCATTTTCGTTTTTTCCAATAAGGTTTTCTGCGTCAGAAGGGAACTTAACGATGGTTTCCTTCTCCAGCATAATTGTTACGTTTGCTGCCTCCATCAGTTTCTTCAAAAATGGATCTTTTTCGACGAAAATTACACTGCCTGTTGCTGCTATTGCTCCCGTAGCTTTTAAAACTAAACATCTTTCTAACCGAGCAGTTCCTTCATTCTCAATTTTAAAACCTACTTCAGTTGCCTGTACATTGAATTGTTCAAGGAGTGAACTCGGCTGGAGAAAATTTTCTTTCTTGCTTGGTATGGATTCTTTTTCAAAAAGAGGGATCAACATCTCTGTGTCACGCGAGCGTTTTGCTCCAGGTACCCGCCTTGGATCAAGTGGCGTTTGTTGATGAAGATTTTTGAGGAGGCGTAACATTTTTTTTGTTAGCCAAGCAAAACCTTGGCCTAAATGCGGTTTTGAAAAGATGAAACTCCAGGATAGCCATACTATCTTTTCTGTTATTTTTTTACTTGCCTTTTTATCTGCTGCATCAGCACGTAAGTCGAGTAACATATCATGTAGAGGTATGCCGACAGGGCAGACTTCACTGCATCGCCCACATAGGCTTGATGCATCTGGTAGGTCTGAATAATTTTCTGGCCATAGTAGTGGTGAAAGAACAGCGCCTATCGGCCCCATATATGGTGAGCCGTATGACAAGCCGTTTGCCGCAGTGTACACAGGACAGGCATTCATACATGCGCCGCATCTTATGCATAAAAGAATTTCTCTATAGCGTTCGTCTTTCAAAATATCTGTTCTGCCAGCGTCGACAAAGACTAGATGTCTTTCCTGATTTTTTGTTGGAGTGCTTATGAAATGTGTGTATGCCGTTAGAGGTTGAGCGGTGGCACTAGGAGCGAGAACCTGTGCTATATCTAGGGCAGCTTGCTCATTTTGTACAACTTTTTCAATACCAGTTACCGCGATGTGAATTGGAGGGGTAGATAACCCTAAGGCAACATTGCCTTCATTTTCGACTACCATAATTCTTCCGCTACTGGCTATGACTGCGTTCGCTCCCGTAATTCCAACATCGACGTTTTGAAAAAAATCCGAGACTGCATTTCGTACAGCATGAGAAAGAGTTAAGGGTGAATTGTCAGGTACGTTTAGACCTGCCTGATTTAATAAATTTTGTATGCGATGTCTATCTAAATGGATTGCAGGGGCAGTAACATGACTAGGACCTTGACCTTCGATATCTACGATATATTCGCCAATATCTGTCTCAAAGACCTCTTTTTTTTGTTTACGAAGATAATTTGTTAACCCAATCTCTTCGGCAACCATTGATTTTGATTTGGCTATTCTTTCCCTTGGACCAATAATCTCTGAAATTAGTGCACACGCTTCTTCTGCAGATGCTGTTCGATGGTAAGTTATCCCATTTCTCTCGCAGCTTTCTCTAAGTTGTGTATGTAGCTCTTCAAGGTGTTCGAGCGTATATTTCCGTGCTTCTTGTGCATGCATTTTTGCATTAGCAGGCCTATCAGCAAGCATTAAACGTGAATCACGAACTACATTTCGTACTATTGGTTTTAGCGTCGCGGCAGGCCTTGATTGATGACCTATTTTCAGTTTTGCGCGTGTTCGAAAATTACTCATCTAATGCTCGATCTAACAACTCTGCGATTGTCCAAGTTTCCAGTTTGCGTCCATTCCCTTCTGCTGTGGCTTGTAAATGTGTTAAGCAGGAAAGATCTTCAGAAACCAGTATTTGTGCTCCGGTCTCCGTAATTTCCTCTAATTTTGTGCGAGCTATTTCTACTGAGACTTCTGGTTGCTTTACTGTGAAAGCACCACCGAAACCACAACACTCCTCTTCGTGCCGGAGTCGTCGAAGATTTAGGCCGTTGACGTGTTCTAGGAGCCTTATCAGTTTGGATGTTATACCTAGTTCTCGGCGACCATGACAAGAATCGTGATACACAACAGTCCCTTTTAGGTTGAGATTCAGTTCTCCGAGTCTGGGATGTGAATGTACAAATTCGCCAAAGTCAAAAAAGGCTTTGGTTCTCTGCGTAATACTTAACCCGCGTGGTCCAGCAAATATTTTTGGTATGCCTGTTCGGACCATACTAGTACAAGAGCCTGAAGGAATTACTACTGTTTCATAGGGTCGCGTAACCTGAAGCATTTTACGACTGACTGATTGAGCTTCTTTTCTATACCCGCTGTTATATGCTGGTTGACCACAGCAATAGCCTGTTATTTCATCTACTGATTCACCTAATGCTTCTAAGATACGACGTGAGCTAGCTATATCTTCTGGCCGTAGGATTCCCATATAGCAAGGGACAAGTAATCCAATTCTACTCATATACAAACGCTAGGTGGTGAAGCGTATGGATGCAAGTTGCAGTAGTGCTATATTCAAAATATAGGTAAAAAAACTTGAATAACCGTCTCTGAAGGCAGACAATCGTGATCTCATGTGAAATGAGCTATCCGAAAAGGAGTTTATGATGGCTGAGATCAAAATAACCGTAGCTGATGATGGTCCTTATGTAATTGAAGGTGGCGTTAATGTTGTCGACCAAGAGGGTAATAGTTATGAGGAGAGAGATGTAATTGCTTTGTGTAGGTGTGGGCAGTCTGACTCAAAGCCTTTTTGTGATGGTTCTCATAGAACTGCTGAGTTTAGTAGTTCGCCACGGGCTAGTGAAAGTTAATTAGCGGGAAATTTTTAACTATGTTTGGGCGTCCCATTCGGATTGGTTCAATTGCTGGGATAGGAATCTCTATACACCAGTCATGGTTTTTAATTATTGCGATTTTGACGGGCTTATTAGCGTTAAGTGTTTTCCCTGGTTTTTACGAAACTTGGACGGAATGGACTTGTTGGATAGTGAGTGCTGCAGCCTCAGTTCTGTTATTTGTTACTGTTCTTATACATGCCTTAGCTCATGTTTTGGTCGCATTTCGTAATGGACTTGCTGTGCCGAGCATTACGCTCATTGGATTTGGAGGTATTTCACATTTATCAAAGCCTCCTAGAACTGCAAGGGAAGAATTTGAAATTGCTGCTGCGGGTCCAGGTATCAGTTTACTTTTAGGTGGTTTGTTGGTACTTGGGTGGTTCTTTTCTAGAGATGGAAATGAGCAAGTTACAGCAATTTTGGCGTATTTAGGTATAGCGAATTTACTACTTGCTATTTTTAATAGTCTTCCCGGATTTCCCCTGGCTGGGGGAAGACTATTACATTCGATTGCGTGGAAAACAACTAATTCTTTTAGACAAGCAACGCGCATCGCATCCCGTGTTGCGTTTGCTTTTTCTTGGGGCTTGATTATTGGCGGAGGGGTCGTAATTTTTCTTGGCTGGTTGGGGGCAGGTATTTGGGCAATTTTGGTGGGCTGGTTCCTTTTACGCTCTTCACGTCATGAACTCCGGACGTTGCAAATTTCAGGTATAAACGAGGTAGTAACTGCGCAGAATGTGATGGAAAAAGATTTTATTACTGTGACTCCAGGTACCCCACTTAGCCAAGTTGTTGAAACAATGACCGCAAATAATACGAGTGTCTTGGTTGTAGCTCTAGATGAACGAGTTTTGGGTTTAATTACAGAGCGCGAAGTCAGATTTCTTTCGTCTTCCGATCGTCAGCAAGCTTCCGCACAGAGTGTGATGAAGTCACGTGATGCCGCGACTGTTGTTGATTTGAATACTTCGGCATTAGATGTGCTTAATATTTTTGAGAGTAGTCGTGTATCTGAGCTCGTTGTATTAGATGAAGGACAATTGGTTGGGCTAATTGAAAAGCAATATTTTTTCCAGAGGATCAAAAATTTAGGTTCAAGTGAAAATAGTACTAGCCAGGGAGCTCTTACTAAGTTTTGATTGGTTATTTTTTCTTTTGCTAGCTTATTTCTTGAGAATATAAGGACGTTTTGTCCATGTTGCCCAAGAGTGCCACGCTTCCTTAGGCTCTCCAGTCTTTTTTTTCAATCCTACGTCCCGAAAAATTTTATTGTTGTCGGTATTACCAATGAAAGGATCTACTGGAGCTAACCAAATGATTGTGCTGAAGCTGCCCATTTCCGCATCGTTAAGAAGTTTTTTAATAAATGTGTCTTGGTCGCCTTCCGTGCCTATCAAAGGATAGGTATCTACCGATTTAGATGGGTATGCAGCTTCAAAAATCATAATTTCACCAGGGAAACGTTGTTGTAGGGAGAGGTAGTAGTTAGGTTCTAGTGATTGAGTGCTATCGATATCGGTTAGGTACGGGAATGTTGAAATTGCAAGTACATCCATAATTCCGGAAAAGATATCAACGGACTCCCAGGACCTATTGTCTTGTATGTCGAGTAGTCCGTAGAGGTCTTCAAGTTGGAAAGTCGGAAAAATTTTTATTTTTGGGCTTATCTTTTTTATATCGCTATAAATTTTTTCATATAATTCAACAAAAGCAGTGAACTGTTGAGGAGATCTAATAGCGAGCATATTAATTTCAACTCCGATAATCAGATAATCTGGTTCGTAGTTTGTTGCTACATAGATTGCGTAGTTAGATAACGCAGTTTGCAATCTTGTATCCAAAATACCTTTTCGTGGATCGTAATCTGTAGGGAGTTGATGTATTCGCGTGCGTTGTACCGCACCGTCCCAAGGATCAATTGCAAAAACTAGGGTTAGGTTGTTTTGTTCTACCAGTTCTTTTTCTAGGATTGTCAGATCTTTTGTTTGTTCGGAAATTATTGCATTGGTCATGAACTCTTCCCATGGTGGTGTCCGTTTTATCGCTATGACTTCACCATATTTGGCCGTTTCCCTAAATGTTTCTTCGTAGCTTTTCCAGGATGAGCTTTTAGGAAGAGCTAAGAAACCCATCCTAAATCCCCTTGTGTTCATTGTTTCTTCAGTCATTATTTCGGCTTTTTGGCCGCTATTTTTTAGATCTGTACTATTGCCCAAGCACGAAGCAAAACAAATCGCTGATACAATCAGAACAACGGGAAGAAGTCGAGTAGCTGCACCCATGTCTTTACGAGTAGTTTTGCTTGGTCTGATTGTGATTCTCATTGGTATTGGTGTAGTGCTAGGCATCCGCCAGTGTGGTGAGGATTCTACTCCTTCTGCGCGCACAGTAGAAAGCGGTGATACAGAAGTCACAGAAGGTGACCCCTTTGATTTTGCCGATCGTTTTGCGCTTATTTGGATGAGTGGAGACTATTCCGCTTTGTTCGATATGGTGCACGAGGATAGCCAAAGACTGACTCCTTATACTGTCTTTGCTGACTTTTATAATAACTTTGAAGCTGCTACTAGCTTAACTAAGATTACTGTTTCAGTGGAGGATGTTACTGCTGAGACCGCATCATTTCATATAGATTTAAGGACTAGATATTACGGTACATTCGAATACAAAGTTGTCTTAAAATTGGCAGAATTAAATGGTAAGTTTTATGTAATATGGCATCCTTCAGCAATCCACCCTGATCTTCCTTTGGGAGGGGCATTTAAAAGCTATATAAAGCGACCAAGGCGAGGAAATATCTACGATAAAGATGGATTAATTCTTGCAACTACGGATGATATTAGATACGTCGGGATAGACCGAAATATTATTCAGGGACGCGGAAATCGCGAAGGAATCGAAGAAATCCTATTAGAAATTGGTTTCGAAAAGGATGCAATTACTGAGGCTTTTGATAGTGAACTTGACCTACAACAAAGAGTGAAGGTCGGTGAAGTTACCGAAGAAACACTTGCAGACGTCATTGCAGCACAACGTTCTTATCCAGGCCTGATCATGTGGATTGAAGAATTCCGCCTACACCCACTTGGAAGTGCTGCTGCTCATATTGTTGGTTATACAGGCGAATATACCGCAAATGAGTTAGCTAATTTGCAGGCAATGGGACTGAGGTCTGGTGATAGAAGAGGTGTTAGCGGTTTAGAGGCCTCTATGGATAATTTACTTGCTGGTAGACCTGGAATACGGCTAGAGATTGTCCATCCCAATTTGGCACCGATTGTTCTGTTTGAGCAAGATTATGTGGAAAGCCAAGATATTTACACCACGTTAGACAGTTCTTTACTAGTACTTTCAGAGCAGCTTTTGGGTGCCCAACCAGGTGCAGCAGTACTTCTTGATTTACATGACAATTCTATTCTTTCTCTTAATAGTTCACCTTCTTTTCAACCTTCTGCATTCGAGTTTCGTGTTGCTGAAGAAATCGAAATGTATGTCAGTGATCAAGGGTATCCGTTGACTAACCGGGCTAGCTCGGGGCTGTATGCGCCGGGTTCAACTTTCAAGATTGTTACTGCAGCCGCTGGGCTGGCAAGCTCTCTGTATTCGATTTCTGATGAAATCCCTTGTCCTGCGATTTGGTATGGAGTTGAACCACCGCGTAAAAACTGGGAAGGTGCGCAGGGTGATTTAAGCATAGCGCGTGCTCTTATGCGTTCCTGTAACCCCGTTTTTTATGAGATTGGGCTGACTTTGTATGAAAAGATGGAAAATGCGTTGCCTAATATGGCTCGATCTTTTGGGTTTGGTGCTTCTACTGGTGTTATTGGGCTCATTGATGAAGAAGGTCTTGTTCCTGATGCTGTTTGGAAATCTCAGGCACGTTCAGCACCTTGGTACCCAGGTGACGCTGTCAATTTGAGTATCGGTCAGGGTGATTTGTTAGTCACACCTCTTCAATTAGCAAATGCTTACAGTGCTCTGGTAGTTGGAGAATTGCGTAACCCACAACTGTTAATTTACCGGAACCCTGAAGACACACCTGCACAAATACGTAAATATTTGCCTTTACGTAGCGAGGTTCTTAATTACATCAAGTATGGACTTCAATTAGTGACATCCAGTAGAGGTACATCAGGATGGGCATTTGAAAACCGTGGGTTCACTGACTTCGCTGGGAAATCTGGTACAGCTGAAGAAGGTGAAGGTCAGACGCATGTTTTATGGGTTGGTTATACACCTTTGGAAAACCCCAGATTTTTGGCGGCGGTAGTTTTTGAAAATGGCGCGGAGGGGTATTCACTAGCTGCACCATTGGTCAGAGATCTTTTAATTGCGGCACAGAATAATCTAGAAAAATGACCGTAAAAGAAGGTTTAAATTTGAGTAACTAGCTATTCCAGGTTTGTTCTAATACTTCATCTGGTAGATCAAACTTTGATGGTCCGTCGGGAAGTTCAAGTGGCTCTTCGTAGAGCCATGAAGGTAGCCTATCAGTTTCAGGGCCCAGGCCTGCTTTATGGTTAAAGGTGATTTCTGTTTTGATTGCTTCATGCGCTGAAGCAAGCACGTCTTCTTCCGTGCAGTTTAATCCGTACTGTTCGCTTACGAGTCCAGCGATATCAGAAGGAAGTGCATTTGTAAACTGACACAAGCCAGCCGAATCGGTTGCCATCATGACTAATTGTTCGTGTCGGCTTTGTTGCATTAATGTTTTGGCACTTGCTTCTCGTGCCGTAACCATTCCAGCCGTATGGTCAGCTCCTTGTGGACTTGTTGCATAGGTGATTCCCATCCCTTTTAAAGTACGTGGTTCCCATGCAGGCAAACCTTGTCCCTTTACGGCAGGGATACGTGTTATTCCATAGTGATTGGCTGTACAGACTGTCCCATTCCCTACTATTTTTCCTAGCTCGGTACCTTGTGCTATTTCGATGTCGATCACACTTCGTGTTCTTTCCCAATCACCCCAATCTAATGCTCCTCCTTCCATCGCAACTCCTAATGCATTACCAATTTCGATTGTATCGAGCCCGACATCATCACAGAGGCGATCTAGTTCTGCAACTGCATCAGCCGGTCCAATCTCAAGGTTAGATCCTAGTAGTGCCAAAGTTTCAAATTCTAGAGCAGTAGTTACATGCTCTCCATCCGGATTATTAAATAAAATTGCGCACTTAATGATGCAACCAGCCATACATGGAAGCATTTTTCCGCCTCGTTCTTCGCCTAATGCAGCTATATGCTGACCACTAAGCTGAGCAGCCTCTTCTTCTGACCAGACACCTAGGCGGTGGTTGTGTACCGGTAGGGATTGAACATTTTCACGATTTACAAACTTAATTACACCGGCAGTGCCATATTTTCCTGTGTTTTGTACACGCGGATCATCAAGGACAGTTTTACTGAATGTAACCACTTGGTTTTTGTATCCATTTGGATTTGTTGCAGTAATTGTTCTTGATGCTTCGCTATCATCAACTACTATCGCTTTAAGTCCTTTAGCTCCCATCACTGCTCCAGGACCGCCCCTTGCAGCGTGGCGTGTAGGTCTTCCTTCTGGATCTGTGACAGCGACTGATGCTGCTGCAAGCTTTAATTCACCAGCCGGGCCAATTGTTGCAGCCGCAGCGTTACGTAACTTGTTTCCTACTAACTCTGTATGAAGTTGGTAATTCCGCTTACCTGCTAAATCGCTGGCATTTGAGATGACTGCACCATTTTTGTCGATATCCAGTCTCATCCATCCATCTGGTGCAGTACCTGTAACAGCTATTGCTCGTATACCTAACCGGGCCAACCGATGTCCTATTTGTCCGCCAACGTTAGCTTCCTTTGAACCACCTGTTAGTGGACTTTTGAAGCCAAAACTAGTGCGACCGCTGGTTGTTGCAGCTGTGCCTCCTAGTAAACCTGGGGCAATATAGAGTGTAGATTCTGGACTCAGTGGTTCACAATCTGGATCAGTTTCATCGAGTAGGAGGCGCGCAGTCAGAGCACGTCCTCCAAGCAGATGATATTTCTCTGGAAATGCTTCTTCTTGGATTACGCCTGTGCTCATGTTGATGCGTAATATGCAATCTTTTGCCAATGTCTTGACACTCCAACCCCGCCGCGGGTCTTAAATCATTAAAAGTGGTCTTTCCCTTAGAAACTAGCTTGCTTTACTTCTTATACTTAGACGGTGTTGAAAATATGGTGTTAAAAAAACAAATTGTCGAACTTTGGCTTAGAAAGCAAAATGGTTTTGAGAAAGTTGTGCTGGGCGATGTGAGTATCGTCACGGGAGGGGCATCTAATAGTACTTGGAAGATAGAGCTGGAAAATGCACCTGTGAAGTCAATAGCGCTGAGATTGCAGCGTGAACACGGTATTTTCGAACCTTACTCAATCAGTCGTGAGGCAGCTATTTTAGGTGCCCTTCAAGGAACTGATATACCAGTTCCTTTTGTTTTTGGTGTTGAAGAAAGTATTGATTTGTTAGGGGCTCCTTTTTTTGTTATGGAGTGGGTTGATGCAAAACATATGGGCGAAGTGGATTTGCACGAGGCAGGTCCAAATATATTTACTGCGTTCGTAGAGACTGTTGGGCGGATACATAAAATCGATTGGAAGCTCCCATCTTTTTCATTTATAGATGTCCCTGATTCCCTAGAGACTTCCAATCTGAGGGAATTGGCTGTGATTGAAAGGCGTATGAGACAGTTTCCTGGTGCGGAAGAGGCTGATGGAGGGCTATTACCTCACACATTAAATGTTTTAAAAAAGTACGTTCCCAGTGACGGTGTTTTAGCTTTTTGTCAGGGGGATATAAACATTCATAACTATTTAGTTCGGACTGGAAAAATTGTTTCGGTAGTTGATTGGGAGCAGGCTCGCATTGGGGATGCGAGGAGTGATCTTGGGCAATTGATAGCGCTTTCCAATTTGCGAGGTGCTTCTTTTTCTGACCCCAATAAGATGCCGTTCATAAGCCTTTATGAGGATTTAAATAATGTTTCTGTTATGGGTATGGATTACTTTCGTGCTCGTTGGTTATTTGAGCTGGGTGTTATTTATTATGGCTGGCGTCATTTTAATGAAAGTGATCCTTGGTTTCAGTGGGAACTACTTAAAGAGCTTTTGGGCTTGGCGCTTAACTCACTTGAGGTAGATAGGTTTAAATAGTTCGCTATTCAATTTTGCGAAATATTTTATTTTGCGTTTATTTTCTATAGAACAAAAATAATTTCACTAGATCATTTATCCTGTTTATATGATTTTTCTTAGTCCTGCGTGGTTTGATAATACTTTTTTAGGTATCTCGGTGAGTCAATATCTAGGTATTCTTGCGGTAATTGTCGCGGCAACAATCGTCTCATTCCTTCTCACAGCTTCGGTTCGTTACGTTATTCGTACACGAGCTCCAAGGCATCGACGGACCTTTTGGCTTGCTGAGTTTGCGCGTGTACAGCGTGGTGTTTTGTTTTTGGCAATTGCGATTGTTGCTCTGATAGCTGTTCCTACGTTGGAATTTTCAGAGGAAGCTGAAAATATCATCATGATTATCGCTCGTTTGATTGCTGCGATTTCGGTGGTAATGATTGCTTTCCGCCTAGCAGATATTTTTGCTGACTATCTTGTCGATCGTGCATCTGGTACAGAAACGAAACTTGACGATCAGTTGGTTCCACTTGTAAGGACGATCCTCAAGGCTTTTATTATTGCAATAGGCCTACTTTTCATACTGCAGAATTTAGATGTGGATATCACCTCTCTAATTGCTGGTTTAGGGTTGGGAGGTCTTGCATTTGCACTTGCTGCACAAGATTCAGTTCGTAATTTTATTGGGGGTATTACGATTTTGGCTGATAAACCGTTTCAGATTGGGGATTGGGTTCTTGTCGGTGAGATTGAGGGTAATGTTGAATCCATCGGGTTCCGTTCGACTCGTGTGCGAACATTTGAAAATTCACTTGTAACAATTCCCAATTCCAGTATTACTGAAGCTGAAGTTGATAACATGGGTTCACGACGATGGCGTCGGTATAAAACTACCCTTGGGGTTGCCTACCATACCGATCCTGATCGCTTGCAAGCTTTCGTGGAAGGTATTCGGGCGATTATCCTAGCAAACCCTTCGATGCGTCATGATTATTACATGGTGGAGTTCCATACATTTGGTGCTGCCAGTCTAAATATGCTTTTGTACTGTTTTATTGATGCTCCTAGTTGGAGGGCAGAACTTCGTGTACGGCATGTTCTTAATTTGGACATCGTACGGTTAGCTAAAGAACTTCAAGTAGAGTTCGCGTTCCCTACACAGACCTTACATTTGGCAGGAACGCCGGAAAATCCCTTTGCACCACCGGCTGATCTTGACCGTGATACTTTACGAAATGTTGTGGATGATTTTTCTCCCGGGGGAAGTTCTGGTCAGCGAGTAGATAATCCGATTAGTGATGGATATGACAATGGGGGCTTGAGCGCTAAGGCTGGCTCCGACGGACCTGGTGAAGCAGACGGGTAGTAATTTCTGTTTGTTAACACTGTTAACAAACAGGTTCAACAGATAGGTTGTATCTTTGTTTCACTAGTGGAAGGTTGCTAGTCGAGGGGATTTTAGTGGCAGCTTTCGAAGCCAATTCCAGTTCTGAAATAGAACAAGTTCTTAAGAAAAGACGTTTCAAAAAGCCAGGAGAAGTGGGCATTGTAGCCTTTTTGGTGGCTTGTGCGGCTATCTCCATTGCTACAACAGTGGCAATAGTAGTTGTCTTATTTGGAGAAGCTTTCACATTTTTTCAAGATATTTCTCTTGCTCGATTCTTTGATTGGACGAGTGAATGGCAACCGGATTTTGAACCGCGTAGCTATGGTATTTGGGAACTTGTTGCTGGTACGGTCAATGTAACTTTGTGGTCCCTTGTTATCGCTGTACCACTAGGTTTGGCTGCTGCGGTTTACTTAAGTGAATATGCTCATCCGCGGACACGTAAATTCTTAAAACCTATGCTTGAGTTGCTCGCTGGCGTACCGACAGTTGTGTACGCATATTTCGCGCTTACTTTCATTACCCAGGATATTTTGTTTCCAACACTGGGAAAAGACACGATTAGCATCTTCAATTCTCTTTCTGCGAGTTTGATGCTTGCCGTCATGATTCTTCCAACAATTGCATCCGTTTCGGAAGATGCGATGTCTAATGTTCCTCGTGATTTGCGAGAAGGTGCATATGCTTTGGGATCTACTCGTTTAGAAGTTGCTTTCCGTGTCGTTTTTCCTGCTGCTATCGGTGGCATTATGGCTTCAATACTGCTCGCTATAGCACGAGTTATTGGTGAAACAATGATTGTTGCCATAGCCGCTGGTTCTACGCCTAACTTAACGTTGTCACCACTTGAAACCATTCAAACTATGACCGGTTATATTCTTCAGATTGGTACTGGCGATGCTGCCCGAGGGACAATTCAGTACTCATCGATATTTGCAGTTGGCGCCCTTTTATTCTTGATGACTTTGGTTGTAAATGTTGTCGCTGAACTTATTGTTCGGCGTGTACGGGAGGCATATGAGTAATGTCTTCTGAAGTTAGCCCCACTGTGTTACAAGCTACTGGTTCTGTTGCGAGACGACAGAAACTCTCTCGACTTTCTCGTTGGGTTTTGTTGGTCGCAACTCTTTTAGGGCTAGTTGTTTTAGTCATTCTCGCAATTGAAAATATCCGTGAGGCAATTCCACGTCTAGATTGGGACTTTTTTATTAATTATCCTTCCCGCAAGGCGGCGGAAGCAGGTCTAAGGTCATCTTTATTTGGCTGGATCTGGGTGGTGATTTATACGGTCGTATTATCTGTTCCCATTGCTGTTGGAACAGCAGTTTGGCTTGAGGAATTTGCCCCACGAAGCCGGTTTATTACGCTACTTCGTCTCAATATTTCTAATCTTGCAGGTGTGCCCAGCATTATTTATGGAATTCTTGGACTTACTCTTTTTGTTCGCATTTTTGGCTTAGGTCCTTCAATGTTAGCCGGAGCGTTTACATTGGTACTTATGATTTTGCCTATGATTGTTATTGCTTCAGTTGAGGCGATAAGACAGGTACCACCATCTATTCGAGATGGTGCTTTAGCCCTAGGCGCTACGCGCTGGCAGGCCGTTTGGTATCACATTCTTCCTGCTTCAATTCCAGGTGTGATGACCGGAACAATTCTTGCTATTGCGCGTGCTGCTGGTGAGACTGCTGCGCTTATAATGATCGGAGCGTTTACATTTATCGCTTTTGATTCCATTAATCCAATGGATTCATTCACAACTGTTCCTATTCAGATTTACAACTGGACTATTCGCCCTGTAAATCAGGGATTTCAACATAATGCGTCAGCAGGAATTATTGTTCTTGTAGCTGCAGTCATAGTTTTTAATATTATTGCTTTGTTCGTACGAGAAAGATTTCGGCGTTCATGATAATCAAGAAGTTTTTGTTAAGCATTGATAGTATAGAAGAAGGAAGATCACTCAATGGTTTTGTTTAAAAAGCAGGGTTCCGTCGGCGAGACAGTAGCAGATCCTGCTGCTATCAACCCAGAAGATGGTGCTATTAAAGAGGCAAATATTGTTGTGCCTGATGAAGATCGGGTCATACAAATCGATGATCTTTCTTTGTGGTATTCACAAAAACAGGCTTTATCTAATGTGTCCTTTCAGATCCCAATTAATCGGGTTACTGCTTTGATTGGTCCTTCCGGTTGCGGAAAAAGTACGCTTTTACGTTGTTTGAATCGAATGAATGATCTTATTCCTGATGTTCGAATAGAAGGTCGTGTGAGCTATCACGGTGTTGATATTTACGATTCAAAAGTAGATCCAGTTGAAATTCGTCGAAGGGTAGGAATGGTTTTTCAGAAACCGAATCCTTTTCCGAAATCAATCTATGACAATGTTGTGTTCGGTGCTCGTGTGAATGGCTTTAAAGGTGATTACGATGAACTTGTTGAGAGCTCGCTTAAGCGTGCTGCCCTTTGGGATGAGGTAAAAGATAATCTCAAAAAGTCAGGGCTTGAACTTTCAGGTGGACAGCAGCAGCGCTTATGTATTGCACGTGCTGTAGCTACAAATCCAGATGTGATTCTCATGGATGAGCCCTGTTCTGCCCTTGATCCAATTGCAACTCTCAAGATTGAAGATCTAATGCGTGAACTGGCAGATGATTACACGATAGTCGTCGTGACGCACAATATGCAGCAAGCTGCTCGTGTCTCTCATTACACAGCTTTTATGCTTACGGATGAAAGTGTGCCTGGTCGTTTGGTTGAATATGATTCAACAGAAGCAATTTTTACCCAACCACAAGACTCACGTACCGAAGACTACATAAGTGGAAGATTTGGTTAATAGTGGAGGCAAAGAGTGGCACGTGAATTGTTTCATCAGGAATTAGCTGAAATTCAAAAAGAAATTCTTGTGATGGGTTCAATGGCCGAAAAGGCCACTCTGGATGCGCTGGAATCACTGCGGACAGGTGATCTTGAATGGGCGCAACGGATCGTAGAAGAAGATTCGATTATCGATCAGAAGCGGTATGAGATTGAGGAGAAAACAATTTTCGTTGTTGCCTCACAGCAGCCTATGGCAACAGACCTCAGAACGTTGATTAGCGCGCTTTATATCATTACTGATCTTGAGAGGATTGCTGATCATGCCGAAGGAATTGCGCGAATTAATATTATGCTGGGCAACGATTCAGAGTTGCCTAGACAACTAGGGTATATCCCAACAATGGGAGAGTTAAGTACGACGATGTTGCGCGATAGTTTGAAAGCTTATATCGACAGTGATATTGATGAAGCGCGACGTATTTGTGAAGCCGATGATGAAGTTGATCGCTTGCAAGATGCTGTATATGCCGAAGCATTTAAAAGTATGATCGATGATAACTCAACTATTCAGGACAATACCTATCGTTTATGGACTGCACATAATTTGGAGCGTATTGCTGATCGATGCACAAATATCTGTGAGCGAATTATCTTTATCGTTACAGGAAGCATGTCAGAAGCTTCGCGGGATGTTTCTAAGTACTAGTAGAGGGGGTAAGAATGACATTATTTAGTTTTGGCACTTGCCCAAAGCATTCGGCTGTTTGATACTGATCTTTCGCGCAAACTTTAGGTTGTTTGCAGATAATAACGAGTAAGAGCAAGTGATATGGCGAAGTCGGTACGTGCGGTCTTAACTCTCCAGATTGATGCTGGTAAGGCTAACCCTGCACCTCCAATTGGTCCGGCATTGGGCCAGCACGGTGCAAATATTATGGAGTTTTGTAAGGATTACAATGCTCGGACTCAGAACCAAGCTGGGAATATTATTCCTGCACAAATCACAATTTATGAAGATCGTTCTTTTTCTTTCATATTGAAGACACCACCAGCGGCTGATTTATTGCGTAAGGCTGCAGGCATTGAAAAAGGCAGTGGTCTCCAAAAGCTAGAAAAGGCGGGCTCGGTGCCGGAAGCTGAGATTCGACGTATTGCAGAAATCAAGATGCCAGACCTAAATGCAAATGATGTTGAAGCTGCTATGAAAATTATTGAGGGTACGGCGCGTTCAATGGGTCTTGAGGTTGAAGGGTAATGACTTCTAAAGGAAAACGATACGTTGAAGCTAGTGATCGAATCGATCGTGAAAATTTTTATAATCCACAGGCTGCAATAGCGTTGGTGAAGGAAAATTCAACTGCGAAATTCGATGAGACAATTGAGATACATATGCAAACTGGTCTTGATCCTAGACATGCAGAGGAGCAGGTCCGAGGCTCGGCCGTTTTGCCTCATGGTCTTGGGAAAGAAGTACGTGTCGCTGTTTTTGCTGAAGGCGAAGCTGCACGAGATGCGACAGAGAATGGTGCTGAAATTGTGGGTGGCGATGATTTGATCAAAAAGGTTGAGGGTGGTTTTGTTGATTTTGATGCAGTAATAGCTACCCGTGACCTGATGGGTAAGGTTGGCCGTCTGGGTCGTGTGTTGGGGCCACGTGGTCTTATGCCTAACCCTCGTGCCGGTACCGTTGTTGCTCCGGAAGATGTTGCTCGCAGCGTTGGCGAGGCTAAGCGAGGGCGGATTGAATTTCGCTTGGACAAACTTGCTAATCTTCATGTGCCGTTAGGGAAAGCTTCATTTCCTGAAGATAGTCTGGCAGATAATTTGGCTACTTTTATTGAAGCTCTTCAGGCACAGCGTCCAGAAGGAACGAAAGGTGTTTTTATTAAGTCCGCTGCTCTTACTTCTACTATGGGACCAGCTATTCCTTTAGACGTTAACCAAACTCTTGCAATGAAGGCTAACTAGCGTCCTTCTTCTAAATTAGAAGCGAATGACTGAAAAAGCCGCTTTAAATCCTTACGAATTACTTGATGCAGCCGATGCATATCTGCGTGACGGCCATTTGCGCCTAGCTTCACAGAAGCTCTGGTCAGCAACAAATGTTGCATTGGATCGATATGCAGCATTGAAGAATCTTCCAAACACTACATATCAGCACCATGTACGTAACCTTGAAGAACTTGTTCAAGAGACCGGGGATGAACAGTTGCAAGAAAATCTAGTTGCTGTAAATGCTCTCGGGGTTAATTTTTATGAAGGTTTTCTTTCTGAAGCTCAAATCCGGCATGTCTTTCCAATTATTCAGAAATTTATAAATGTTCTTATGTCTGATCTGTGTTCACCGGATGTAGATCAGGCATAAGGACAATTGTTTTTATTTAAGTCGTAGCTCTATGTCGTTACACTATATGAACAGCGATAGCTGAAAATTGGAATGGTGTTGACTATGAGTAACTATGAAACTCTCCTTATTGATCGTGTTGGAACTGACGACAGGGTTGCGCGCATAACTTTGAATCGTCCTGAGAAATTAAATGCACTTTCGCAAGAGCTGCTATTTGAGTTAAACGATGCGCTTCACGAACTTGAGGCTGATGAATCTGCTCGAGTCATTATTTTAAAAGGCGCAGGGCGAACCTTTTCCGCAGGTTATGACCTCACACCTCCGCAAGGGCGTGGGGCGGATGCTGTCCACCGTTCGTACACGCCTGCTGATGAAGAAGGCCGCAGATTGCTTTGGAATATTCGTACGGGGATGCAGCAGATTACGGATATCCAGATGTACTACTGGAATATGGCAAAGGTAACAATTGCTCAGCTTCATGGTTATGCACTTGCTGGTGGTTGTGAACTTGCCATGATGTCCGATCTTATTGTTGCTGCTGATGATGTCCGAATAGGACATCCGGGTGGTCGTGGCCTGGGTGTTGCTCGAAACGGAGCCATTTGGCCCTTAGTTATCGGTATGCGTAAGGCGAAAGAGCTTTATTACACTGGAGATAACATCACTGGTGCTGAGGCTCAGGAAGTTGGCATGGTTAATTATGCATGGCCAGCAGCCGAACTTGAGGAACGTGCGATTGCTTTTGCTGATCGTATTGCTAACCTTTCAGCTGACCATCTCGCGATCCTTAAAACATCGATGAACAGGTTTTACGAGAATATGGGGATTTATTCATCGATGCGGACTTCGACAGATCTTGATGCCGCAGCCCAATTCACACGTCAGTCTTACGCGTGGCAAGATAAGGTACGTGAAGCGATGACATCTGGCGGGGGCCTGAAGGAAGCACTTGATTGGCGAGATGGCCCATATCGAGATTATCGGGCTCAGGACTAGTGAAATTCCATGAATTTGGGGAAATTTCAGGTAAATTCACAAAAAAACCAGATTTCTTAGAAAATTGCGTTAACCTCTTGACCGCTTCTACGTTACCCTCACTGTAACGATTTGTGCGTATTCCTATTTGACCTTCACTGAGAAGGGAAGTAGCCTACGTACATTCGTAGATTCTATGCGCTTGCGCATGGTGTCTAACGTTGTGATGTTTTGTGTAAACGAAACAACACGATATCCACGAAACCTCTGAAGGAGAGAATATGGTTAACGAATTCAGTTCTGCTCTCAACGGTAAGCGAATTGCGCTCATGGTTGGTCTTTTGGCCATGCTTGTAGCCGCTTTTGCTTATGCGGGAGCTCAGAATAAAGCAGATGCGGCAGCATTCTTGGCAGTTTGTACTATGACACATGCAAACGGCCAGACAGCTTCCTGCGGTACCACCGGTAACTCACTATCTATAGTGGTGACAGCGGCAGGTGCAGCTACGCATGTCCAGCACTGGTACAACTCACCAGCTGGTACAAATCCTGGCTTTGTCCCTGTGACTTTTTCTAATGGGGCAGCAAACTTTACTGCTGCTAAGTACATCGTTCCGGTAACAACTGTTTATTCAGCTGCTGGTGTTGCCTCTTATGGTAGGACCGAGACAGTAACGAATACAGGTTTACGACGTACATCCGAAGTAAAAATGGGCACAGATACCGACAACGACGGTACAATTAATACAACCGGTACAGTTACAATTAAGTGGCAGGGTGCTCCAGCAACAACATTGAACGAAGTCGCAGACAACTACGACTATGACAATGCTGACACCGACACGAATGTGACAACTGGTGCGACGAACCTTGCATATGCAAATCAACGTTCAAAAATCACCCCATCATCGATATCTGCTCTCGGAGCAGCTTCTATCGATGTTGTACATATTGAGGATGCAAACCACACCCGCTTAGGCGGTTCGATTACCTATACATTAGGTAGTGGTATTTTCACTCTTACAGGTACAAACACATATACACAGCTCGTAGTTGCTGATGCAGCTGCTGATCAGGATATTGCTAACCCAAATATCGCTGTTACAGGTTTACCAACAGGTGTTACACCTGCCAAAGTTACGATTACTGCTGTCTTTACAGGCGCATCGGGTAACATAACCTTGCCATCAGCGTTTGTTCGAGTTGGTGCTGCTGCAAACCTCGCCCTGGATGTTATTTCCTGCGGTGCGTCATGTTCAGCAGCTCTTGATACAACCTCAGTTTCCATAATCCCTGTGCTTGCAGGTGGTAACACTGGTGCGAATACGCTTCCACTGGCTAGTGCGGTTTATGCAGTTTCAGTTA
>MDTE01026288.1_pt1 | contig 82195 bp, 54 predicted proteins | sample 811231 | NCBI WGS metagenome assembly MDTE01 (sample SAMN05326651, study PRJNA326480) | marine metagenome | isolation source: seawater | place: Indian Ocean: Red Sea | collected 2010 | reverse complement strand
TCGATCGCCTCGCGCGCTCGCGTGTGACGTCTCGGCGCTCCTTATCCACCGCGAGCGCAATCGCCGAGTCGTCACACGCGCGCGCGCCTCGGCGACGACATCGCGCGCGAGCGATGGCGACGACGATGACGACCGCTTCGGCGCTGACGACCGTTCCGCGACGCGACGCGACGCGCGCGCGCGCGGGGACGATGATGACGCGAACGATGACGCGCGCGAACGCTCGACCGAAGACGATGACGACGACGACGCGCGCGAGACGCGCGACGACGGTCGCGAGCGCGGGCGAGGTATCCTTCAGCGATGGACGCGGGAAATCTGGACGCGCGTACGCGTCCATCAGCGAACGAAACGCGAGGCTGGGGAAGGGCTTCGACGGCGCCGCGGCGGTCAAGTACGTCGCGGCGACGGCGTTCGAGGCGGGGGCGATCGCGGCGTGCCTGAGCGCGGTGCAAAAGTACGCGCTGAGCGGTTTACACGCGAGTAATCTCGGATTGGCCAAGACGATCGTCGCGGTGATGTTTTTCGCGTTGTCGTTTCGGAGTCGCGTGTTTTCGCCGCTCAACGCGTCGAGACCGCGCGTGGCGAATGAAAAATTGGCCAAGAAGCAAAAGAAGCGACCGTCGTGGACGCCGCCGGCGGTGGTGTTTCCTTTGGTGTGGATCTCGATGGGTTTCTTGCGTTCGTTGTCCACCATGCTCGTCTTCGCGGCGACGGGGACGGTGACGCATCCGGCGATTCTCGCCTTTGTGGCGCACCTCTCCATCGGGGACACGTGGAACTCCATCAATAACGTCGAGAAGAGGCTCGGCGTCGCCGCCGTGGGCGTATTGTTCGTCGTCTCGTCCGCGTATAACGTCGTGTATCAGTACTATAACGTCTTACCGACGGCCGGGTACGTGATCGCGCCGTTGGCGATTTGGCTCACCGTCGCGACGACGCTGGTGTGGGGCATCTGGAACATTAACCTCCCTCGCGAGCCGCTCTATCCCACCAAGCCGAGCGTGCTCGTGGCGTGAGTCGTCTCGCAATTGTGTAATTAGCTACCTGTCATGATTTCCTATTATTAGAAGGCTAACGCTACGTACTCACTCTGCGCTCTCGGGCGACAATCTCGACATCATCTCATCCACGCACCGACGAATCGCGAGACGTTCGGCGCACGTCTTCCACGCGCGCAGTAACGTCGACGTTCGGTGCTTCCGCGCGGCGTCGTATCGCTCCTCTAAAGAGGCGTGCGTGGCGTCGATCCAGTGCCGCATCCACACGCGTCGTCGATACTCGTTGAGCGTCGGCGTGACGTCGGCGAGCATTTGTTCCTCCCACAGCGTCGTCTGCGCGCCCGACGCCGCGACTTCACGCCACGCTCGGAAACAATTCATGCGTAATTCCGTGCGCCAACGCACGACTTCTTCGTCAACGAACGCGTAGAGACGCTTGATGTACCGCACACCCTTGAGCCATCGTCTAAACGCGGTGCCGCCGGTGATGAAAAAGTCGAGCTTGTGCGCGGCGTTTTCCACGGCGACGGCTTTTTCTCGAACGCCGACGCTTCGCACGACGTATCGTCGCATGGCTTTGAAACTCTTTCGCATGAGCGACACGTTTCTGTGCTCGATGGCGCGCATACTCGATCCGGTGGAGATCTGTTCGTACACAAATTCGATCCACGCGTGGAAAACCTCTTGCATCCTCCGTTGTTCGTCGGTGAGCGCGACGACGGGCGCGTCCGGCTCCAAATCCCAATGGTCGGCGAGCGGACCTTTCGAACCTCGACTCAACACGCTCAGCGTGCGGCGGGATTTCGCGCGCGCACTGCTCCCGGGTCCCTTGATCGACGGCGACCACGGTTTGGAGCCGTAAAACGAGTTGGCGCGCGCGATGGAATCCGATCCGCTCACCGCGAGATTCGTCGACGACGACGCGTACTCTTGATCGAAGGAGACGTACTGTGATCTCGATTGCGCGTTATTTCTCCATCGCCGACCAAATTTTAACACCAACTCGTTGGAACGCTCGCGGTGATACGGCGCGTACTCGCGAAGCGCGCCGAACGCTTTTCGCATGACAGCCGTCTCGTAGTGTACCAACGCCACGAGCTTTTCCTTGGCTTCGGCGCGACGGGAATACATGGCGCGCGACCATCGAATGAAAGCCATGCGCGCGGAGAGCACGCTGAGCGAATCGATGACTCTCGAGTTGGAAGGCGTGTGCGATGCAAAGGCGACGACGCAAAACGCGCCGAGACTCGGCGTCGATCGCGCGATGACGCGAACGAGATCGAATCCGCTCTGCACCCACTCGTCGACGTTTCTCGAGGTGACGAAAGGCTTGTCTTTATTCGCGAGGATGAGTCTTCTGACGCCCACCATGTCCGCCAGGTGCGCGAGACGACCGAGCGCCGAAATGTTGGCCTCTATCTTCGTTCGAAGCGCGTGTTCCATCGTGCGATGACTCGTGTCGTTCACTTTTAAGAGCATGGCTCTTCGCTGCGTCATTCGGCATTTGCGCACCCACTTTATCGCCGACGATACCGTTCCGAGAAAGTCTTGCGAGAAGGCGCACAAGACGTCGATTTTGTACGAGAAGAAGTCATGGACGGAGATTTCACCGCTCGCGTCGCCCGTGAAGACGCATTCAAAGTGTCGTCGCATGGCGAACGACGCGTCCGTCTGTTTTTTTTCCGCCGCGGCTTCGGCTTCGGCGTCTCGTGTCGCCGCGTCCTCGCGCTCGTCGTCCTCCACCACAGCGCGAGGCGTCTGCACCGGCGGCAACGACGATGACGATGTGTCGATCGTTTGCGCGCGCGCGGCGTCTTTCGAAAGCGTCGCGTCGGCGATGGGCGTCGTCACGTGTGATATTTTTTTCAGCGCGCGTCTCGCCGCGTCCTTCGCTCGAGCGCGCGACATGTACTTGACCTTTGCGCCGACGAGGGTTCGAATGGAGATGGGCGAGGCGTTCATGATCGCGCGCGCTTTCGCGCGCCATCCATCGTCGACGCCTTTCAAGTGTCCGCACACCGCGCACACGGCGGCGAGAAAGAGCGCGGCTTGCGTGGCGTCTTCGCTCGACGTCTCCGCGTCGAGCAGTTTCGTCGCAAAGTTCACCATCGGCGCCAATATTTCGCCCACGTTCGAATCCGCGTCCGGTGCGATCACCCCATCTTCACGAACGACGCCTCGACGCACGACGTAAAACCGCAACGCCTCCATCGCGCGCGCCGCGTGCGCGTCGTCGTCGCCCTCCGTCTTCTTCGCCGCGCGTTCCGCCACCGCCGCGCCCACCGCGTCCAACGCCTCGCTCTTCCCCACCGCGCCACTCAGCGCGCCGAAAACATCAAACGCACCCACACACGCTCTCCCTCGTCGCCCCACGCACGCCATCCCTCGTCGAACACCCTCCAAGACGCGCTCGAACTCTCGCGCGTCGAGCGTCGCGCCCCTCGCGAACGCGTCCACCAACGCCTCGCTCACCACCGCTCGCGCAGCCGCGCTCTCGCCCTCCCGACCCATCGTCGCCGCGAACGCCATCGTCGCGCTCGACGTCTCCGCGCGCGTCGGCACCGCGACCGCTCTCGCCGTCATGACGGCCTCGAATCGAATCAAACCGAAATCGACCAATCCGACCACCGTCGCTTTCACCCTTCACCGACGGAATCACGCGCTCCGAACGCGCATCGGACGCGCGCGGAACGACGACGCGGACGATCTCCCGATCCACGAGCCCGCGCGCGTCGCCCTCCGCCGCCCGTCGTCGCCGTCCCCGTCGCCGTCGGGTCGGTCGCGCGATGCCTTGGATTCCGTCTGTCCGACTATTCTCCGTGTACGAACGCGTAGTGCGCGCGCGAGAACGCCCATCGACGACCGTGCGTGCGTGCGTTCGCGTGATGGCGTTCGCGCGCGCGCACTACGGCGTCACGCGTGACGTCACGATGTGTGTGTCGTCGACGTCATCGACGTGCGCGGGGTGTCGGTCGTGACGGGTCGTGACCGGTCGATGTGTCCCTTCCTCGCTGACGCTGGCGGGTGTGCCGCTTCGAATCGCGAGGGGGTGGGGTGTTTTTGAGTCGTGATTCGTCAAAAATGGTGACGTCATTGTCATCATCGGGCACCGTGGATGAGACGTCCGACGCGTCGACGGCATTCCCTCGCGCGCACGCACGCACGACACGACACGACACACGACACGCAGACACGATGCCCGCTCTCGTCACCATGATGGCTGGTAAGCCCACCGCCCGCGCCGCCGCCGCGGGTGTCTTCACCAAGGGGAAGACATACGCGAACATTCAAGAAGCCGCCGCGGCTGGTCTCAAGGGCGCCACCGCGCCGTTCCCGGAAGGGCTCGACGTTCTCGGTTTCTGCAACGGCATCGACGGTGGGTCTTTGCAGCGCTACCGCGAGGCCGAGCTCACGCACGGTCGCGTCGCCATGGTCGCCACCGTCGGATTCTTGGTCGGTGAACAAGTGGAAGGAAGCTCTTTTTTGTTCGACTCCCAGGTGACGGGCCCGGCGGTGAACCACTTCCAGCAAGTGCCGCTTCCGTTCTGGTTCGCGATCGGCGCCGCGATCGCGATCGCGGAATCCGTGCGCGTGCAAAAGGGCTGGCAAGATCCGGGTCAGTCCGACAAGCTCTTCTTGCTCAAGGATGGCTACCAACCGGGCGACTTGGAGTTTGACCCGCTCGGACTCGGCGCCGGCAAGTCCGCGGAAGAGTTGGACGAACTCGCCTCGAAGGAACTCAACAACGGCCGCCTCGCGATGATCGCCATCTCCGGTATGGTGGTGCAAGAGCTCGTCGATGGGTTGAACATCCTCCCGGCTGACATTGCCCTCGAACTCGGCAACGGCGATTTGGCAGCGATGGAACGCGCGTGCGCTGGCAAGGTTGACGAAGCCGCGTGCGCCAAGGCGTTCGAAGCCTCCCTCGAGGCCGCCTCCCGCATGTAAGCGCATTCTACCGATGGTGCGCGTAGCGCACTTTCCAAGACTCTGCTTTCCAAGACTCTGATTGTTTGTAATTCGAATGACATTTTACATTTTTTTCACCATTTTCGTCGAAATTCTCACCGCACAAGACAAACGACGCGCGGCGCGTGCTCGCGAATACTTTTCAATTCGTTACATGCGTTAGTCTAAAAGTTGGCAAGTACAGGGTCATCTAACTGTGTCGTGCGCTCAACGCGTCGCGCGTGTCCGTCGCCGTTTCGGCTCGGGCTTCGTCGGCGGCTCGGGCGGTGCTTCCGCTTGCGGTGCAGATTGCGCCGCCGCCGCCGCCGCCGCCGCCGCCGCCGCCGCCGCTGCTTCTGCCTTTGCTTTGGCGGCGTTGGTTTTATCATCGGCTCGCTTTTGGGCCAGCGCCGCACGTTTCTTCGCGATTTCAGCATCCTTCTTCAGTTTGCGACCGAGCGCACGAACGCGTCGCATGCAATTTTTCGGCGTTCGACCTGGGCAGAGCTCGGTCAATCGAGACCACTCGTTGAACTCACTCGACTCTAAAGCCGGACCGAGAGCGCTGATCAGCGCGGCGTCCTCCTCCGCACTCCAAGGACCGAACTTGATCTTCGGATCGAGTACGTTTTTCCAACGTTCACGACACTGTACGTCCGTCCTTGACGGAATTCGCGCCGCGACGAGAGACCATTTGATGCGCTCGCCAGACGTGTACGCGCCGATGGCGACGCGCAACGCCTCATCTTCTTCCTCGGTCCAGGCACCGACTCGTCGAGTGGGCTGAAGTCGTCGCCATCGATGGAGCAACTGCTGACCGGTGTGTCCGGGTAACAAGCGAGCGAGCTTGACCCACTGTCCCGCGCCGTGCTCGCGAGTCCACTTCAAGATGAAGGCGTCTTCCTCCGCGGTCCACGTGCTTCTGACCAACGACGGATTCCACTCAGCCTGGTACCGCACCGCGCACTGATGTGGCGTGCGAACGAGCCGATCTGTCGTGAGATTTGAAGCGTAAATCTCCTCGGCGACGACGGACCAATCCAACCGCTCCTGGTTTTCCTTGACGAGCTCGATGAGCTTATCGTCCTCTTCTTCGGTCCATTCCGCCGTGCTGATGCGAGGGTCGACGACATTCATCCATCGTAGGCGACAGTCATCCACCGTGCGCACCGGCATGTGCATGCGCACGACTTCGCTCCAGTCGATGGCCTCGGCGTCGCGCGCGATGACGTCCAAGCCGCCTGGGACGAGGAGGGTGCTGAGAGACTGCAGCGACACCCCCGCGAGCTCCTCCAGACTCATACGCTGATCCGTCACCAAACGCGCCTTTTGCAACTGAAAGTGCACGCCCTTTTGAAGTTGTTCGTCGTCTTTCGGCGTCCACGTTCGACAGTGCGTGGTGTAACAGAGCGGAATTTTGTCCACCAAGTTAGGCCATCCGAGACGAAGCTGGTCGGCGTTCGGAGTGATTTGCTTTTGTAACTTTGCCTGAGACACGAGACCGTTGCCGTCCTCTTCGTTCAGAGAATTCGAACGCTGCGAGAGAGTCCACGCGGACGGCACTCGAAAGTACAGTTCGCTCCTCTGTCCCCACAATTCGTACATTGATTCCTGCAGCGACCAGTGCAACCGCCGTCCTTTCCGATTCTTGCATCGCGTCACCTCGGCGAGCAACATCTCGTTCTTCGCGAGTTTGTCATCTATGGATTCTAACATCGCACGCACGTCCAACTGGAACTTCTGATTCGCGTCCAGAGCCCTCTGCACCTCCTCCAGGCTCCCCGTAATCTCCAAGTGTTCCTTCTTCGTCTGCGCCCACGCGGGAAGCTTCGGTCTAAACAAACTCGTCTTCATCTCCGTTCGAATCTTCGGCGCGAGCGATTTATGAATCGCCGGCAAGAACATCTGTTCCGCCACCGCGTTTCTCACCTCTGGATTCATCTTCAGAATCTGCAACGCTCGAGAACCCTGCGCGTTCGCCGCCTCGGCGAGTGCCAACTCCCGAGGCGCCTCCTCCTCGTCCTCCTCATCCTCCTCATCCTCCTCTTCCGCGCGTCCCAACGCGCGCGCCTCGGCGATCAACGCCTCATCCCTCCTCGCCTTGGCCCGCGCGCCCGATCCCAGACGATCCATCGCCGCGAGCACACCGTCGGCCCCTCGGTCGTCCTCGCCTCCTCCGTCCCCTCGCGCGAATTTCATGCCCACGCCCATGCCGAGCGCGATCGCCAACCCCTCGTCGTCCGACTCATCGTTCGCGCGCGCCATCGCTCGCGCGCGAGTCTCCGAACGATTCCCTCGCGCGCGCGCGCCGTTCTCGCGTCGTCGACCACCTCCCGTCGCGCGCGCGCGCGGCGACGAATCGGTGGCGAGACGCGACGGGGAGGGGACTCGAGGCTGTTTTCCACCGATCGTGACTCAAGTGATGAGTCATGATCGGCGATGTGGAAGGGTATGATACACCCGCGTGCGGCGGCGCGCGACCGCGCGCGCGATCGATCGCGCGCGGTGACGTCGCGCGCGAGACCCGCGCGCGAGAGCGCGCGCGACCGAACGGGTGAATTTTGTGCGCATGTCGCCCGCGCGTCGCGCGCTCGCGCGCGCGTGGAATGCACCGCGCGCGGTCGTCGCGATGACGACGACGACGACGCCGACGAGCGCGCCGGGCGGTTGGGGCGCGCGCTGGGCGAGCGCGCCGGTGGTGGCGGCGATCGCGCGCGCGGGACCGCGCGGTGGGTTCGAACGGGCGTTCGGGCGATCGTTCGGGGCGTCCGCGCGGGCGAGAGAGTGCGCGCTCAAGGCGACGGTGGCGGCGCAGATACCGAAGACGAATGAGAGGTTGCGAGCGATTAAAAAGGCGCACGGGGATCAGAGCGTGGGCGAGGTGACGGTGAACATGGTCATGGGAGGCATGCGAGGGATCACGGGAATGATGTACGAGACGTCGCTGTTGGACGCGGAGGAGGGGATTCGATTTCGAGGGTACACGATCCCGGAGTTGCGGGAACGATTGCCGAAGGCGAGCGGCGGCGGGGACGAACCGCTGCCGGAGGGGATCATGTGGTTGATGCTCACGGGTGAGATTCCGAGCGACGCGCAGGTTCGAGCGTTGACCGAGGAGTTGGCGACTCGAGGGAAGGTGCCGCGGGAGGTGTTCGACGTGTTGGACGCGTTGCCGAAGAATACGCACCCGATGACGCAGTTGAGCGCGGCGTTGCTCGCCATGCAACCGGAGAGTAAATTCGCCAAGGCGTACCAAGAGGGCGTGCACAAGACAAAAATTTGGGAACATGCGTTCGAAGATTCGATGGATATCATCGCGCGTTTGCCCGCGGTGTGCGCAGCCATCTACAGACGCACGTTCAAAGATGGTAAACTCATCGCAGCCGACTCGAGTTTGGACTGGGCCGGAAATTTCGCGCACATGATGGGTCACGATTCCGACGCCGTGAAGGAACTCATGCGATTGTACATGACTATTCACGTTGACCATGAAGGTGGGAACGTGTCGGCGCACACGACGCACTTGGTCGGAAGCGCTCTGAGCGATCCGTACCTCTCCCTCGTCGCTGGCTTGAACGGTCTCGCGGGACCGCTTCACGGTCTCGCGAATCAAGAGGTGTTGAAGTGGCTCAACGAAACGCGCGAAAAGGTTGGCGACGACGCGTCCAATGAGCAACTCACGCAATTCGTTTGGGATACCCTCAAAAGCGGTCGAGTCGTTCCCGGTTACGGCCACGGCGTCTTGCGCAAGACGGATCCGCGATACACCTGTCAAAGAGAGTTCGCGTTGAAGCACTTACCGAACGATCCCATGTTCAAGCTCGTCGGTAAGCTCTTCGAAGTCGTCCCGGGCGTCTTGACCGAGACCGGCAAGGTGAAGAACCCGTGGCCGAACGTGGACGCGCACTCGGGCGTTTTGCTCCAATACTACGGCATCACCGAGGAAAACTTTTACACGGTTTTATTCGGTGCGTCTCGCGCCATCGGCGTCCTGAGCCAACTCACCCTCTCTCGCGCGTCGGGATATCCCATCGAGCGCCCCAAATCCGTCACGTCCGAATGGATCGAGAACAAATTTGGTAAAGTCCAAGCCTAAGTAACGTCTGTCCGTTGTAAACCGACGCGAAAAAATGTGTCGTCGCGACGATTCAATTACAATTTTCTCTACGCTAGCATTACAGTCGCGCGACGCGCGCGCGCGAACATCACTTGAACGGATTCACATCCGCCTCCTGCGCCGCGCGCACGTCCGCTTCGCGAGGCGACGCTCGACGCACGTTTTCGCTCACGAATTCTTCTCTCACCGCGCGCACGCTTCGTCCACCTCCCGGTCCCTCCAACATGTCCATCTCCGCGTACAGCCGCGTCGACACCTCCTCATCCTGCATCATCGCCGTCTTTTGCGCCTCCCACGCGCGCTCCGCCTCCTCTGGCGTCAACTCGGCGCGCTCTTTCCGAAATTCTTCGAAGCCCTTCGCCCACTCTGGCTTCACCTTCGGCGCCTTCTTCCGCCCGCACTGCGCCGCGACGGGCGCGCACGCGTTAAACATGACCGCTCGGTGCCTTTTTCCGTCCACCGATACCGCTCGCGCGCGCCTGCTCTCGCGCGCGCGTCACCGAATGCGGACATTCGCGCGAACGAATCGCTCGGCACCGTCACATGCACGCGCGCGTCCTCGTCCCGCGCGTCGTCGTCGTCGACGCGACGCCGCGGCGACCGCATCGCGATCGCATCGTCGCGCGCGCGGTGCCGTCGCTCGTGTGTCTCGATCGAGACGGCGTCATCAACGTCGACGTGGGCCCGCCGGGGGTGACCGATGTCGAACAATTTGCGCTCATTCCGGGCGCGGCGCGCGCCGTCGGCGCGCTCAACGACGCGGGCGCGACGGTGTGCGTGGTGACGAATCAGACGGCGGTGGGGAAAGGGTTCATGGAGGAGCGCTATCTGACGGATGTGGTGCACGAGGAGATGCGACGCGCGTTGACGCGCGAAGACGCTCGCGCGACGATTTCCGGAGGGATTTATTACGCGTGCAAGGCGAGGAGCGAGCCGTGTCGACGGAGGAAACCGGCGCCGGGGATGATTTTAGAGGCGTGCGAAGCGAACGGGGTGGACGCGTCGTCGTGCGCGTTCGTGGGGGACACTGTGACTGATATGCAAGCGGCGGGCCGCGCGGGCGCTCGACGGCTATTGGTGTGTACCGGGTACGGGACCATCATGGGAGAGGCGTTACGGCGAAACAACGTCGCGTTACCGACGCGGATTTGGAGTCGAGTGGACGATCCGACGATGTCGTTCCCGGATGAATGTTTCCCGATGGACGTGTATGAAAATTTATTGCACTGCGTCGAGTGCATTCTGAATGAACGCGCGCAGCGTTCTCCAATCTAGCGTGCGTGTTCGCGCGTAAGCGTGTATATCGCCTTGTAAAACATGATTAGCGTCTTGATAGCCTTTTTCGCCGCCGTTTTCTCCGCCGTTTGCGCCCCCTCGTCCATCACGGTGGCGAAGAGATCGTTTTGCGCGCGCGTGATGTCTCGAAGGTGCTTGGAATGCGCCTCGATCGATTGTTTCGCCTTTTTGCGAGCCCACTCCGAGCGCATTTTGAGCGCGTTCGACAACAGTCGCACGCCGTCGTCCACGTTGTCGAGCGATTCGCCGGGCCAAAGCCTGTCCAACGGGTCGTCGCCTCGTCGTTCGCCGTCGCGCGTCGAGAGCAACTCGACGTCGCGCTCGACTCTCGACAACGCCTCCTCGAGCGCGCTCGCGTGATCCGCACGCGCGTGCAAATCGCTCTGTTCATCCAAAAACACGCGCGACGCTTCGATCAACCCGTCACCGTCGTACCTCGCCCGTCGAAACGCCGCGCACAGGACGTCGTGTTCCGTCCACCCGTACGCCTCGAGCGTTCTCCGCCCGCGTCCGCTCGCCTCCTCGCAAAACAAAATCTGACTCCTCACCCGCACCAACGCCGCGTCCAACGACCGCTCTCTCTCCTTCATATCCTCCCTCGTCGTCGGCGACTGCGTCTGCGCCGCCGTCAACGCTCCAAATCTCGACGGTACCGGCGTCTTAAACATCGAATCCGGCACGACGAATCGCTGCCCGCACTGCACCGAGCTCGACGTCAACCGTCGTTCTTCACACTCCGTCGGCGTCCCGCGATCCTCCTCCGTCGGCGTCGACGTCGATCGTCGCCTGATCACCGATCCACGCGCCGGGGCGAGAACACCGTCCACTCGTCCACCTCTTTCCATCCCCGCCGCGCGTCGTTCCCGCGCGTACCGCGCCGCCGCCGCGCGTTTCCCCGCCAGCACGCGCGCGCGCGACCACCCGGCGTTCAGAGTCATCTCCACCGCCGCGATCGCGTCCACGCGATCGCACGGTTCGAGTCCGATGTCTCCGCGCAGCGCGTCGCCCTCGACGACGAGCGCGCCGCACGCCGCGCACGACGACGCGGGACGGTCTCCTCGCGTCCATCGTCGTCGCGTCACCAATGCATCGCACACGTCACACGCGCCGCATCGCTCGCCGCACCGCGCGCACTCGAGCGAGACGAGGTAGTGACACGCGCGCGGAATCTCGCGCGGCGCTGCGCGTCGTCGTCGAATCGTCGAGCGCGTTCTCGGTCAGTCGGTCGTGAATCCAGGCACCGCGATTCGTCGCGATTCGTGAAGAGCGCGTCGACGCGCGCGCGCGGGGGTCCGGTCGGGAACGCGGAGGAGGACGAGTCGGGACGCACGTTCGTCCGTGGGTTCGTGCGCGCACGCGCGCGCGCGCGCGTCGCGCGTCGTGACGGCGGGCATGAATGTGACGCCAGACCGAGGCGGTCGAGGATGACGATTCGACGGACGCGCGATGACGAGGGCGACGCGCGCGGGGGGGAGACGAGGGGCGGGGAAGACGAGGACGAGGACTCGCCGAGCGCCAAGCGCGCGCGCGCGGACGACGACGAGGAGGACGACGCGAGAGAGAGGGAGGATGATGATGAGGATGAGGTTCCGCTCTACATGTGCCTCGGACAACTGAAGTGCGCGCGGGGCGGGTGCGTGCCGTGTCGACGCGCCGTGTTCGCGGCGGCGGGGGCGCAGAACGCGCCGAACGCTCGGCCGGAGACGTGCCCGAGATACGCGCGAGACGCGCGCGAGGTTTCGGTGAAACGCATGGGGCTGTATCGAAGCGGGCGGCGGCGGCTGTTGACGGTGGGCGACGGTGATTTTTCGTTTTCGTTGGCGCTGGCGCGCGCGTTCGGGGGCGATGGCGTCGTCGCGACGTCGTATGAGACGAGGGAGTCGTTGGAGAGCGTCTACGGGGAGTCGTGCGCGAGAACGTTGGAGGCGTTGGCGGAGACGGGAGCGACGGTGGCGCACGGGGTGGACGCGAGCGCGTTGGACGAGACGTTGCCGGAGAAGTGTCGAGGTGAAAAGTACGATTGTGTGGTGTGGAACTTTCCTTGCGTCGCGCGCGCGGCGGATGGGACGGCGACAGAGGCGGCGTTGAATGGTTTCGACGCGCGAAGCGCGGAGGAACTCGAGGCGAATCGAGCCCTGGTGGAGAGCTTCGTGTCCGGTGCATCCTCGTATCTCGTCCCCGAGAAGGGAGAGATTCACATCACGCACAAGGTCGGCATGCAGTGCGATTGGTCCATCTCCAAAGCCGCGTCGTCGTGCCGAAGCTCAGAACTCACGTGTGCGGGAGCGGTGGTGTTCGATCGCATGTCGTATCCGGCGTACAAGCCGAGAAAAGCCTTGGTGGCGAAAAGTTTTCCAGTCACGGACGCGCGCACGTTCGTGTTCACGAACTCCCCGGATGGGACGGCGGAGACGTTGGATCCGTCGTCCAAGCTCGTGAGTCGGGTGGCGAAATCTTAGGTAGAAGCGAGGAATTTTGTAACAAGACAACTGTAATTTTGCTCAAAATGATTGCGTCACCTATCAACAATACACGACGAACGAGTCAATAAAGCGCACTCCTTAAATACCTGTAATGCCAAACATCTTAGGGCCTAAGACTTAGGCTCCACGAACACCGCTGAGGCCCTTGGCCAATTGCTTGACGTTCTTCACACCGGCTCTCGTGTATTGGTCGTTCTCCCAGGCGGCGCCTCCGGCTCGGCAACCACCCTCCCACACGTGGACAAACTTGTCCATTCCGTGGTAATGCTTCTCAAAGATTTGTCTATAGTACATCTCTTCTTTACTTTGTGGGGGGTTAATCGGATACATAGATTCAGCCTTGGCGAAATCTTCATCCGAAACTTGTTCTTCGCAAAACTGTTGGAGGTCGTCGACCCAGTTCAAGCCGACACCCTCGCACTGCATCGCCTTCGTGCGCCAAAGCACGGGATCCGGGATGTCGCCATCGAAGAGGGCACGAAGTGCGTGTTTTTCCGGCTTCGCTTCGCCTTCGATGGTTTTATATTTCGGATCGACTTCCATGACGGCGTCGATGACTCTGGGATCCAAAAACGGCACTCGAGCTTCCAAACTGTGCGCCATGGTCATGCGATCGGCACGTTGGCAGTTGACATTGTGCAAGTGTCCAAAGATACGACGGAGTTCGTTGTGGACGTGCTTGGAGCTCGGCGCGTCTCTAAAATAGAGATAACCGGCGAAGAGTTCGTCGGAACCTTCTCCGGTGAGAACCACCTTGACGTGCTGGGAAGTGAGCTTGGCCAAAAAGTAGTTCGGGATGGCCGAACGAATCAATTCCGGTTCGTACGTTTCGAGATGGTAAATCACGTTTTCAATGTTCGCGCACGCCTCTTCAGAGGTGAAGAGGTACTCGTGGTGCTTCGTTCCGAGGAACTCGGACATCATGCGTGCGGCGGTGACATCCGGAGAACCTTCTTGACCAACCGTGAAGGAGAGGTATTCTTGACCGCTCTTTTCGAGGAACGGCTTCAACACGGTGGAAACAACGGCCGAATCGAGACCACCAGAAAGGAGAAGACCGATCGGGACATCCGCCATCGTTTGGTCCAAGATGGCTTCCTCGAGAATGGCGCGAACGTGCGACGTGTCCTTGGTGCCCACCGCGTCGTCGAAGTCCCAAGCCGGTTTGTACCACTTAACGAAACCTTCCTCCGGCGTCCAGTAGTAACCTGCCGGGAATTCCTCGATGCGTTCGCAGTTTTGGTCCACGATGGCCTTGAGCTCGGAGGCGAACCACATGACGCCGTTTTTGCCGTAGCCGACGTACAGAGGCTTGATACCGGCGTGATCGCGGGCGGCGATCATGTGATCGCCGTCATCACCGATGACGACGAAACCAAAAATACCGTTGAGTTCTTGCACAAACTTCGGTCCGAGATGCTTGTACAATTGCAGCAACACCTCCGAGTCGCTCCCGGTTTTCGCCGCGGTTAACCCGTACTTGGCTTGAAGCTTGCGAAAGTTGTAAATTTCGCCGTTCGCGCACACCGCGTACGTCTTCGCGCCATCCTCGTACACGATCGGTTGCTTGCCGCCCTCCGGATCCATGATGGCCAGGCGCTCGTGCGCTAAACCGTACCGCTTCGAGCCGTAATAGCCCGAGCCGTCGGGTCCTCGCGTGCGCATTCGCGCGCTCAATTCGCGCATGAGCTCCTCTCGGCCGTCCTCCATCGCCGCGTTCGGGTCGTACATGCCCAGCACCGAGCACATCTGCGCGCCGTGCGCGCCCGAGGCCTGTCATTCGTCGAAAATCGCGGTGCGCGCTCGTCAGTCCTCTGAGCTTCGCGGAGATCTCGAAAGCATTCGTCACATTCAAAGTCGAGCCGTCGTCGCACCTTTCTCGCGCGCGAGGGCCCGTCCGCGAGCAACGCCGCGTTCGCCACGCATCGTCGCGATCCATCGATCGCGAGCGCGCGTCCCGCCATCTCGCGTCGCAGCGACGTCGCCCGCGGCGTCACCGCATTGGTTCTCGCGGCGCCGCGACGCGCGAGCCGCTCACCGCCGCGCCCGACGGGCGTCGACCGCGCGTGAGACGCGCGCATGACGACGTCGGTGAGAGTGATTCGTCGAGCGCGCGCTCGTGTCCGCTCGCGCGACGACGCGCGACGAGCTTTGTCGATCGAATCTCGCGGGCCCGACGCGTCGGTTGGTCGACATAAAGTGCAATGGGCAACGTAAAGTGCACTTTATGGGCGCCGGGACGCGCGAGAGGGACGCGGTGCGCGCGGTGCGCGAGGGAACGCGCGGGGTGACTGTCGAGGCGCGTTGGTTCGCGCGTGGGCGTCGAGCGTACGATTACAACGCGTCGAGCGAGCGAACGCGTCATCAGTCCGTTTGGTCCTCGAAGGGCGACGGCGCGGCGGACGCGGGCGCGGCTTCTGAGGGGCCGGCGCCCGCTTGTGGCATCGGGCCGGGCGTCGGTGCTTCGACGCCGATCAGTTTCAGAATATTCATAGCTCGTTTTTGCGCCTCGATGCGCTCTTTCGCCAAAGTTTCGAGTTGGGCGAGCTTGTCGTCCCACTTGGCGTCTCGGGCTCTCTCCGTCTCGAGCTCGAACGACATCTCTTGCACTTGCAAGTTTTGAATGAATTCTTTCAGACACTCCGCGATGTCGTACGATTCCAAGCCGTCGTTGTACGCCTGTTCGATCCTATCCACGAGCTTTCGCTCCTCCTCGATTGGAATCTCCATCAACTCGTCCATCGCGCGCTGCGCCGGCGACGCGCTCATCGTCATGAGCGCTTGCGTCATCACCTGAATGATATTCTGCAACACACCCAGCGTCTGCTCATTCTCCCCGCGTTTCTTACTCTCCGAAAACACCAGATACCCCGCCCCCAGCACCCCCGTCGTGAGTTGGCCTGCGTTGGCGCTCGTCTTGATATTCTCCACGATCCCTTCCCACGAGCTCGCCCGCACGAGCGCGTTGAACGTCTTCACGTCCTCATCCGTCGGTTGCGTGGAGATCCCCGCCATGGATTCCGAATCCGCGCGCACGATCGGTCCTCTCGCCCCTCGGCCTCTCCTCGCGCGATTCGTCGCGCGTCGCGCGCGTCTCTCGAGCGGTCGTCCCGCGAGCGCTCCTCGTCGACACGCGCACGCTCGACCGCAGCTCGACGCCATCCCACGGCGGGGTCGATCGACGCGAACGCGTTCGACGCGTCGCGAGCGCGCGTGTGTCGCGCGACGCGACGCGCCGCGCGCGCCGTCGCCCGCGCGCGCCGAGGACGACCGCCGCCGTTTTCGGCACCAGGGGACACACGACGGGTCATGACCCGTGGTATCATCCACGAGTCATGAATCGACCACGAGTCCCCACCCTGGCGGTTGCCGTCGCGTCGAACCCGCGTCGCGTTCGACACACCGCGCCGACGCTCTCGCGCGCGCGTCGCCGTCGAACGCTCGCGCGCGGACGCGGGAAGAGTTCGTTCGTCGCTGGCGCGCGTCGCGCGCGGGATTTCGCGCGGGAGGAGAAGCGAGAGGCGACGGAAGGCGACGACCGCGCGAGACGGCGATCTCGCGGTGGAGGAGCGGCGACGACATGCGCGGTCGAAAACGGGGCGAGACGGACGCGAGGGGGGGCGAGGGGGATGAAGAGGCGCCGGGGACGAGTCGTCGGAGGTTATCGAGCGCGAACGAGGGGGATGCGGCGGAGGTGGACGTGTTGCGGGTGCGTGAGAATGTCAGACGACGCGACGGTGACGGCGGCGACGCGCGGGGACGACGAGGGATGAGGGGAAACGCGCGGAAAGGGAGAGGCGAGGGCGGTGTCGTCGCGGTGAACGGGGAATGGTGGATGTGAACTTTCGTAAAACGCGCGACTGACCGGTATACGTGACTTTACGCGCAGACGATCGCCGATTTGAAGCCGGAGACGAGGGATAACTTGTTGAACGCAATCCTCGCGCGATACGGACAGTCACCGGGAGCGTCGCCTTTGGCCGTGGGCAAGTCGCTGGAAACGCCGTTGCACACGCCGACGTCTGCTGGCATCGGATCGCCGGGCGTGAAGCCTTCGAGTGAGGCGTGGAACTGGAGAGAGCACGCGTCGGAGTGGGAACTCAAGTCTCTCGCGTCGGCGCTCGGACTTCCGAACGCGGGGACGCGCGCCGACCTCGTGAATGTTGTGCAGAAACAGTTACAAGACTTGGCGGAACCAGCGGAACAGTTGAGCGTATCGCTGTCGAAAATGGCGAGGATCGTGAGTCACAGCGAGAAGATGAAGTTGGGCAGAGGCGACAGCGTGACGGCCACCAAGGCGGCGTTGTTCAAGTTGCAAGAGCGTGCGGCAGCGCAGGCTAAGCGCGTGCTCGAAGTGGATCCATTTCAGGTGATGCAAAATCGCGATCAAGGCCCATGTGTTTTGGATTTGGCGTACCTTTACATGGATTTCGTGAAGAACGCGTTCAATACGATGATGCCCCTGTTGCGAGGCGAGGCGATCGGATCGATTGAAGCGGGATCCGTTGCGTCTCAACAGCTCAACCGATGCATGTTTCTCATTTTCAAGGTGATAGGCACTTCAACGAATGAAGGTAATCTGTACGACCCGCGACGTGCTGGACGATTTCTCGTAGAACTCGGCAGGTTGCGTAGAGCTTGGAGAGTCAACTGCGGAACCATCAAAGGCTTGAGCACGCACTTGGATGAAATCTTGGAAGGCGTGGATAATCCCTCTGATTCTGGTGAACAGACGGAATTTGAATCTTACGATCCGACGCAAATCATTCAATTGACACCGTATGCGCTCACGGAACTTCACGAGAGCTATCACGGACCGCCGACGCACACGACGACAGAGTCTCGCGATCAAGAACCGACGAACGTTCCCAAGTCTTGGTCGGAAATCTGGCGATCAGTGAGCGGAACGAGCACGCCACAAGCCGCAATGACTCCCTTTGGTGACGAGCATCGTGACGAGATCAGTGATGCACGACCGAGCGACGGTGATGCGCATCCTGCTTCGCACGCGTCTCAACAAGGTGTTGAAAACGCGATTCCTTTGAACGACGCTGTCGCGCGTCTTGTTGACCAGCATGATCGTGAAGAACTTCAGCGTCAGCAAGGCGATAGTGTGTCGGAGGTCGAACCTAGCTCACACGGGGCGGGCACCAATTTTACTCAGAGAGCTTTGCGATTTTTGCCTCGAGGGATTAGCGGAGCGGCGCCTCCGGCGCAGTCGTCGGGGCACGTCGTTGATCTTCAGGAGCTTCATGGAGTCAACAATAACACCACTTCTCAGCGTGAAGGACATCGTCATGTGAATCACGAAGGACGCGGTGAAGCGCCAGCGAGCGATCGTCATTTCATGGACTGGGTTAATCAAGGACAAACAGAAGACTGGATGCGACCTCCGCCAGAAAATCAAGTCGATGGCCATTCGACCGAAGCGGCATCAGAAGCACGAATTCACGCTTCTCGGCTCGCGATGAGCACGCGAGTGCACGCACGATTGACGTTCAATGAACGCGGTCAGCCAGTCCGCGTGCCGGCGCATCAACCGATTAGCCAGGCACGAATGCGCGAAGCGACCGGTATCACGCGACTCGTCACGGAGCTGTCGACTCGGCTTCGATCAGTCTCTGCCCCTCTGCTTGACACTGGAAAGAGTAAAACCAAATCTCCGAACACGATTAAGTTGTTCGAGCACATCGCTCGGTGGGAACTGCTCGGTCACTCTAACTCTGAAGAGGTGGCGCAATTGGGTCTCGGTAAACCAACTCTTCTCTGCGAACGTCTCGCGGCACAATCCGCAAAGGATGGTCGCTGGTGCGCCGTTCTCGGTCGTTCGCTGACGGTTCATTGCATGCCGATGCAGATATGCATCATGAACGGTTTGTTGAGTGAAACAAACGGTGAGTTTACGGTCAACGTCGCTCCGGCGTCCATGTTTTGCACCGCCGTGACCGTCGTCCTTCGCATGGTGTTTGAAGCGTATCTCAAAGCTGGCGGGCCTCCGAAGTTGAGAGTGGCCAGTTGGTGGAAAACGCTCGCACATCTCGCTGATGTTCTCATATGTTGGAGCACCGGATCGAACGGTATCTCAGCCACTTTCCCGAACAACGGCAATCCCGGCCGCCACGAAATGAGCGACGTCGCCGCCAAGGCGATTCTCACGGGCTTTACCATGGAACGCGGACCCGCGCAGAGTTCGTGGGGTAAGTTGTTTGCCCACGTCGCGCCACAGCTTTGTCACGATTTAGCCGACGCTGAGGTTCCCGTGACTGTGGTTGACTCGGTGAGCGGCATGTGTTTCCTCTTTGCGCGCGTGATCTCAGACGCTTCTCTGAGAGATTCGCGCTGGTGTGAAGCCGTTCATCTCGCACAGTCAACGATACCGGGGAAATTGACGCAGAGTTTGGCCGGGGCTGCTGTTTGGGCGAAACAAGTTCGCAAGACGGTCGAGAACGCATCGCGTGCGTGCGATGAATACATGGATGACCCGACCACGAGTAGCAACAACGATCCCGTTGTGACGGGCACTTCGTTCCACGACCGTGCAAACGTCCGCAAGGGTGTTCGTCTCGGGGTCCTTCTCGGTTTGACCGCGGCATTTTCTCAAGTTTCCGGCGTTCGAGTCAAATCTCGTTCGAGCGTACGAGTTCCGACGGACGACGACGCGGTGGAAGCGAAGGGAATGACAACGCGTAAGTCTCGACGAACCGGCGAAGACGTTGTCGATCTCGACCCGGTGGTCGCCTCACTTCAGGATTGCATCAGCGCTCTGGCGCGGATCGGTGCTCCCTTGGCCATGATCGGATGGGCGTTGGACGGCGGACACAAAGGCATTCGCGGAGGGCTGTCACTTTTAGGTAATTCGCGCTGGTTGAGCGACATGCAGGGCGAATTTCCCGTGTACAGCCCAGCGCAACAGATTGTGGACATGACGCAGCTTTTGTTGCACACGTTCGCCGAGCTTCGTCCCGCGGGCTCGACGACCGCGAACGCCGTCAACGCGCTCTTGACAGATCCGAAGTGGCACAAAACGTTTTCAATGTTCCAAGCCGTGACTCCGAACATGTTCTATTTCGGGAGCTCTCTCGATTTGATCGGAGCGTCGTCGGACGTGTTCCCTCATTCATTCAAAATATCACGTCTGCGGAAAGACTTGAAGCGTCACGCGCAAGAGTTTCAAAACACTTCGTCCATCACAATGGTGCTCGACCGCACATCACCGTGTCCATCGGCGTGGAGAGCCATCAATTCGCTGTGTCGACGTGCCCTCGTGGGTCGTTCCCTGAACGCCTCCTTCGAAGGCGAGGACGGACTCGGCGACGGCGTCAATCGCGAGGCGATGCAGATTCTCATCGATACCCTCGCGAGAGGCCCGCCGTCGAAACCTGAAGAGTCGGTGCTGTGCAATATCGTGTCCGACAATCCGAGCACTTCATCATTCCTGACGCTTCGTCCTGACGCTCCACTTCACGCCGCCATGTTTTTCGGCAAAGTCATCGGTCTCATCATCTCGAGCAACGTCAACGTCGTCCTCCCTGTGGCGCCGTGGATCTGGAGCGCTTTACTCGGTCGAAAGGGCTCCGTCACGCAGCTCTCCGCCGTGGATGAAGATTTCGGTCGAACGTTGATGTCTCTGTATGAACATCCAATTTCTCACGAGTCGAACAAGTGGGTCGAAATGTCTGGCTTGACTTTTACGCGAACGGTGAACTTGGCGAACGGACAGATGTCAGAATTCGAATTGATACCCGACGGGCGAAACATACTCGTCAACGATCACAATCGTAAGCAATTCGTTCAGTCGTACGCCTGGAACTCGATGGAATTGGTACAAGGCGAGAGCATCGACGCCGTCGCGCAAGCCGCCCGAAAGGGACTGTGCGACGTCATCCCCGCCGAGCTACTCTCATCACTGTCACCCGTCGATCTCGAACGTTTGGTGTGCGGGCTCCCGAGAATATCCGTCGAAGCTTGGAAAAAAGCGACGATATACGAGCCTTGCGTGTCCACTACGGATGAGGAGCGAAGAGTCGAGTGGTTTTGGGAAGCCGTCACTAGCTTTGCCTCCACCGACCAAGCGCTGCTCCTCCACTTTTGGGCCGCGTACACGCACTTACCGCACAGCGGATTCGATGGGTTGAACTTTAAGATTCGCTTCGACGAAAAGCTCTCGACCGACCATCTTCCCATGGCTCAGACGTGCTTTTTGACGCTACGTATACCGAAGTACACGAGCGCCGAGCAGTGCTCGCAGCGTTTGCTCCACGCCGTGCGCACCGGCAGCAGTGGATTCGGCTTCGCGTGAGTCTGTCAAACGATCGATGTACACGTGTACACATGTAAACTACCTCGCACGATCAAGCCCTAGTCGACAGGTGCGAGTTATTCTTTTTAATTCGATTCCAGATTCATTTTTCCACGCGCGTCGACTTTGAAAACGAACTTTGAAAACGAAACAGCTGCGCGTCGCACTCGCACCGCACACTCGGTCGCGGCGCGCGCCGCCGCGACGGCCGAGCTCGCGCGCGAGAAGAGGGCGCGCGTAACATGACGTCGACGTCGGCGCCTCTGAGCATCACGCAACAGTTCGAACGCTACGTGTGCGCGACGCATCGCGACGACCTGCGAAAGATGCTCCTCGCATCTGATCCGCGCGCGCCATACGCCGTGCACGTCGACGCCCTCAAACTCATCACCGCCATACCCGTGCTGGGAAATGCGATGTTGCATCGACCGCTGGCGCTCGTGCCGGCGATGGACGAGGCGCTGCGCTCGGCGCAAGGGACGCTGTTCCGAGCGACGCAGGAAAAAGCGGCGGCGGGCGACGAGGACGCGGCGGCGGAGGCGAAGAGAATGTCGGTGAAAGAGATCGTTCGTGCTCGACTGGACGCGCACAGATTGTGTGAGACGTATCACGAGCTCGCACTGGGGATTGGAAACGTGCGGACGGCGCACGTGAATCGAATGTGGTGTTTGGAAGGCGTGGCGGTGCGCGTCGGATCGCCGAAATCGTTGGAGGCGGAGCACGTGTTCGAGTGTGCCAAGTGTGGACATCAATTTTTGATACCGGTGAACGTGGAGGAGGGGAGTGGCGGTGAACCGCCGCCGGCGTGTCCACGGACCAAACCGTGCAAAGGGAAGTCGTTTCGAGAGGTGCCGGCGGCGAGGCGAATGGTGCGAGATTACCAGGAGATTCGAGTGCAAGAACCCGTCGGCGGTCCGTCCGGTGGAAGTACGCGCGCGGCGGCGCGGGCGATGCTCGTGGTTCTAGAGGATGATTTAGTCGACAAAGTTCAAGCGGGTGATGACGTCAAAATGGCCATCATCGTGCGCCGGCGGTGGCATAAGTGCGCCAGAGAACAAAGATGCCAAGTGGAGCTCGTTGGTCACTGCGTCAGTCTTCAAGTCGCACAAAAGCAAAAGAAAGTGGAGCGCGTCATCAATGACGAAGATGCAGCCTTTTTCGATTCTTATTGGCGAGAACACGCATTGAGGCCCTTCTGCGGACGCGATATGATTTTACGCGCGATGTGTCCGCAAATCTTCGGCATGGCGACGCCGAAACTCGCGCTCATGTTGGCTCTCATCGGTGGAGTTCCTCGGCGAAACGCGAGCGGCGGTCGCGTGCGCGGCGAATCGCACATTCTTTTAGTCGGAGATCCTGGCATGGGGAAGTCGCAGTTGCTCAAGTACGCGGCCGCGGTCGCGCCTCGAGCAATTTTGACAACCGGTATGGGTTCGAGCGCCGCGGGTCTCACCGTCGCTGCGACGAAAGAGTCCGGCGAGTGGGCTCTCGAAGCGGGCGCGTTAGTCTTAGCCGATGGTGGTGTGTGTTGCATAGATGAGTTCGACGCCATTCGAGAGGCGGAGCGCGCGACTATTCACGAAGCCATGGAACAGCAAACGTTGAGCGTCGCGAAGGCGGGCATGGTGACGACGCTTCGCACTCGAACGACGGTGATCGGGGCGACCAATCCAAAAGGTGGGCAGTTTGATATGGGATCGAGTCTCGCAGTGAACACCGGCTTGTCACCACCACTACTCAGCCGATTCGATTGTCTGATTGTGCTGAGGGACGACCGAAAACCTTCCTGGGATCGAGCCGTGAGCGCGCACATTTTAGAAACACACGCTCGATTAGGAGCGATAGAGGATGATGTGTCCGGGGGCACGCAGAGCTCCATCGATCGCCGACGAACGTCGGCGTCGTCATTGGACGTGGGACTGGGCAGTTCGCAGCTCTCGGACGGTGCGAGATGGGGTCGAGCTCTCGAAAAATGGGGAGCGAACCCCGACGTGTCGACGCCGGCACCCGTCGAACGCGAGTCGCCGCGGAGGACGGACTCGCAACGTCATCTGCAAGACGAAAGCGTTGCCTTGTGGCCGTTCGAGCGAATACGACGGTACATTGCTCACGTCAAGAGCACGATTCATCCCGAGCTGACCACGGATGCTGAACGTTTGTTGACGGCGTACTACCAGGCGCAAAGGCGCTTGGAAGGGCGAAGCGCTGCGAGGACTACAATTCGGATGCTCGAATCGCTCATTCGTCTCACGCAAGCGCACGCGCGTCTCATGTACCGCAGTGTCGCGACGCGTCTCGACGCTGTCATGGCTGTGTGCTTAGTCGAGGCTTCGATGCTGTCGCTTGCGCCTTTCATCAACCTTCCGTCGACGAGTTCGGGATTCGCCGACGACATGGACGCGGGCGCGCGGAGCGTGGAGGCGCGTCTCATGCGAAAACTCGACGAAGAGCTCGGAACGGGCTGGCGCGACGCCGTGGGCAACAAACGAAACAGAGAAGTCGATGCGATCGAGGACGACGAGGAAAACAATTTTAGTCGCGGCAACGTGCGTAGGTAGACTTTGTAACATGATTTCAACGAATGTTCGAGCGCGACCCTCCGACTACTTCTTGTGCTTGGGATTCTTTTTCGGGTCCTTCTTCGGGCGCTGCGCGTCGATAGCCTTTCGTTGGCCGGGCTTGCCCTTCGCATCCGGCGACATGGCCTCGGCGAACGCCGCGAAAGGGCTCTTTTGCACGGGCTCCTCCCACGGTCGCTTAAACTTGGCGTCGTCCTTTTCGCCCCGACCGAGCACGTGCACTTGCACTAAATTGCCATCCCACAGATTCAACGGCATCATGATGGATTGCAACAACAACGGCGGGACCACCTTGAACGAAAAGTGCAGCACGGTCACCATGATGCCTCCCATGATGTTGCTCGTCAACACCTTTCTGAACTCTCGCACGTCGTGTTCGTACAACGAAATCTTCTCCGTCTTCGACTCCCCAGTCTTAGCATCCTTCACCTTCACCTCACACGTATCATCCTCCAATTTTTTCTTCTTACCGACGAGGCGCACCCACAAAAACGCGAACGCGAGCGCCAACGTCGTCATGGCGACGACGAAGCACATTCGAATCTTCATCACGTGCGCCGGGTCCTTGTAATCGATCCCGAGCCTCTTCCCTCCCATGAGCAACACCGGAGAGATGAACATCTTCGGCGAGAGCGTCGGCGGCGCCGGTTTCGGTCCGTTCGCCCCATCGACCGTCGCCTTGGCCGTCGTCGTCGTCGGCGTCGCGGCCGGCGACGTCCCCGCCTTGGTCGCCGCCATCTTCCCGTTTCTTTCCTCGTTCCCTCGCGACGTCTCCGCGCCACCGTTCGCCGCCGCGCTCTCCTCTTCAATCTTCACCATCTCGCGTCGTCGCCGTCGTCGCGATCTGTCGTCGTCGCCCCTCGTCTCGCGCGGTCGCGGTCGACGTCGCGCGTCATCCGTCAGATCGATCGTTCGATCGCCAACGGACATATACTGCGCAAGTATATACTCGGCATAAATATGGGTACATTACAATCCACTAGTCCGGGTATATACAGATAAACCCACACGTCCGAATACACACACACGGCCCGCGCGACCGCTCCATTACGAGACCGACCGCCCACCACGCCGGGGTCACTTTTTTTTTATCACCCGGAGAGAGATTACCATACCATCGCGTTCAAACCACCTCGAGTACGACGCGCGGGGCGACCATAAATATCCCGAAAAAGCGAACCACCCGCGCGGAGGATCGTGCTGACGGGGCGCCGATCGACCGATCGCTCGACGGTGCTTTACTCTGCGACGCGAGCGTCGAGCGCGTTCGTTCGTTCGTTCGTTCGTTCGTCGGTTGTTTTTTTTGTGTGTGTTTGTCTTCCGCGCGCGCGGCGCGTCGAGAGAGATCGGTCGCGAGCGGTACGAGCGCATCATCCATCCATCGCCCAACCGCCTCGAGCGGGAAGAACGCGTCGCGCGCGCATCGGCGCGCGCGCGATGATGGACGCGGACGCGGAGAAGACGCGAGACGACGCGGGCGCGATGGAGGGAACGACTCGTATCGTTGACGACGACGACGCGCGCGCGTCCGCGGTCGCGCGCGCGAAACACGCCGGGAATCACGCGAATGGGGCGCGACGCGATGACGCGGCGCGCGCGCGCGAGGAGAATCCCGTTGGCGACGTCTCGGCGCGCGCCGAGGTCGAGGCGACGCTCGGTCGCGCGCCGAGGTCGGTGGATGCGCTCGAAAACTTTTTTGAGCGACACGTTCGCGTGTCGGAGACGTCGCGCGCGACGGAGGAGACGCGCGACGATGGGAATTGCGCGAGCGAGGACATCGGCGAGCGACGCGCGCCGCCTCACCCTCGAGGGGCTGCCGAGCGAGAGGGCGCGTCGCGCGAGACTGCGACGATGAGCGAGCGAACGAGATCGAGATCGGCGTCGATGTCGTTCGGAGAGGAAAGGGATGAGATCGAGCAAGGGGTGATCGGACGAGGAACGCGCGCGAACGAGAGAGGCGACGACGAAGAGACGGAGACGGCGGAGACGCGGCGGAGACGACCGGCGCCGGCGCCGCCGGCGCCGGCGCCGCCGCCGATGCCGTTGCCGCCGTCGATCGTGACGGAGTCGAACTCGACGCAGATGTCTCATCCGTTCTTGATGGGCGTGGCGCAACAGCAGTCGCACGGTCCGATGCACGTGGAGACGTCGATGCAGATGCAGATGCAGATGCAGATGCAGATGCCGGTGGTGTGGACCAACGACGATCCGTCCCGCACGATTTATCTCGTCTTGGCGGATCAGACGATCACGGACCAGATGTTATGGAAGATTACATCGCAATTCGGTGATATTCGAGCGTTATCGAGCGAGATGCGACGATCCATGAACGCGGTGTTCGTGGCGTATTACGACATCAGGTGCGCCGAGCAAGCCAAGCGCACGTTGCAACAGTCGACGCACGTATTCCACATGGTGGCGTATTCGTCGACGTGCGAATGGATCGCTGGGATGGAGAATCAAGGACGGTTCTTGGCGTACGACGTCGGCATAGATGAAGACGCCGAGCGTGAGGCTGAGCTTAGGAAAAAACTAGAAGAGTACGGTGAGTTGAAGAGGATGATGGTCCCCAAGGGTCACGAAGAGCATAGGTTCATAGAGTATTACGATGTACGACACGCGGAGTTGGCGGTGATGGAGTTACAGAGAAATGGGTTTCGTAACGCACCGTTGCACGTGGACTTGTCGTGGGGCCACTCGCAGCCGCAACAGCAGCAATCGTACCACCAACCGCATTCGCCGACTTCGATGCCGCAATACGTCGGAGCGCCGATGATGCCGAATATGTACTGGCCGTACGGCGGTGGTGTGCCTACCATGCAAGTCGACGCCGCGCAAGGGTACGCGTATCACGGATGGCCGAACGAACAGTACGGCTACGCCATGATGGACGTTGGCTCCGGGAGCAGCAGCCATCGCTCGCCTCGATCGAGCGGGGAGTACACTCGGTCTCCGCGCACGAGCGAAAGCATGGCGCGCTCGCGATCGAGCCAAAACAGCACTGTCGATGGAAGCTCGAAGATGAACCAAAATGAGTACATATTCAACATGGAAGAAGCGAACGACAAGGGCGCCACAGAGAGTGCGCGCGGGAGAACAACGCTCATGATTCGTAATATTCCCAACAAGTACAATCAAGCGATGATGTTGGATCTACTCAATCGTTCGTACGCTGGTCAGTATGACTTTTTCTATCTACCGATCGATTTCAAGAATAAATGCAACCTTGGCTACGCGTTCGTCAACTTCAAGTGTACGAAGCAAACGGCGGTATTTTACAAGGAGTTCCACAAGCAACGCTGGAAAGAGTTCAACTCACGCAAGGTGTGCGAAGTCACCTACGCCCGCGTGCAGGGCAAGGAGGCGATGGTTGATCACTTCAAGAACAGTAGGTTTCCATGCGAGAATGAGGAATATCTGCCGCTGGTATTCGATACGGATGGTAACAAAACGAGTTGCCACACGCTTGGTCACACTGCGCCGCGACAATCTCAACAGTAGAACACACAACACATCACACACACATGTACACTAGCGGCTCCATCAAGCACCTCTTCCACCTCTTCCACCAAGCAAGCTCACTTTCACAGCTACAGGATGACAAGAAGATTAACAATCTTACTTTATGTAATTTATGCCATTAAATATCCTACAGACGACGAAGAGTCTTCCTCCACGCGCTGTATTCTTCATCCGCTTTCTTAAGCTGCTCGCGCAACACGGTTCTAGTTTGGTCCCAGGCCTTGATTTGCGCTTGGACCTCGATGCGCTCTATTTTCTTAGTCATTCTCTTAACTTCGCGTCCCTTGGAATCGGCGGAGAGCGCGGCAAACGGATCAGTTCTTGAACGACGCTTCAGATTATTGAACTTCTCCGTGAGCTCTTGTAACGTTTCTATGTCGGCAGCCATTTCCTCCGCCATCTCGGGCGTGAAGTGAGCGTCCAGTACGTGCGGGAAGATCATGTTGACGAGATTCGAGCAAATCAAATCCGTGTCCATCGTCCCCGGTTCACCGAGCCACATCTCAGGATCGATATCCGTGAGTCTGATTTTCGCGTCCTCGGTGCGCGTGAGCTCCGGAGTATCGTCTTGAGAAGCAGTCGGAGTACGCGACTCGGGCTCGACGGTTTCACTTTGCTCGACTTCATCTTCGGCTCTCGAATCTGGGTTCTCGCCCGCTGCCGCGAGCGCTTCCTGTTCTATGACATTTTGCGTTTCCTTCTCCACCGAGGTGCTCTCTAATAAATCAGCCACCTCGCGAGCGCGCGTCGCCGCCACGGAGCACACGTACTCAAACGTACCTTCGGTGTCCCAATTTCGCCGACAACTGTTGAGTGAGATGGCGATATCGTTTGCGCTCGGTCGTTCCGCCGGGGACGTTCTAAACATGGCGTCGAGGAGGGCGGTGACCGTGCGAGAAGACTTGTCCCGAGGAGTCAAGCGGGAGCTCTTTTCGACGATCTCTTCGATGACGCGAGCACGATTGGGCGTTCCTTCAAAAGTCCAAGGCACTTTCCACGCCGTGCACTCCCACAAGACGACGCCCAAGGCGTACACGTCCGACTTATCTCCACTGAAACCGGCCAGCTCTTCGCCCTCCATGGGCGGACGAAGCATCTCCGGCGCCATCCAAAGCATGGTTCCCACCGGTTGCCAGCCTTTGCCCAATCCAAGAACCTTTTCGAGCGTACCGCGCTTCGGACGTCGGGGCATTTTGTTCACGGGCGCCGCGCTTCCAAAGTCGCACAACTTGGCCTGAATACGGTTGAGATCTTCGGACCATGTGAGCAGGATGTTGGGCGTCTTGAGATCTCGATGCGCGAACCCGGCGCGGTGTAAATAAATGAGCGCATCCGTGACGTCCTTCACCAGCGTGGGTAAATCCAACAGCGGCATGTTATCCGGAATGTCCATCGTCGCTTCATCGCCCAGAAAATTCTTCGCTCTGATTTCTTCCGCGCGCATGGCGTTCCACAGATTCCCGCTCGTGCAGAACTCCGTCACCATGAAGGGCTGCGGCGTCTCCCCGTAGTACTGCACTTTAACGATGCCCGGGTGATCGACCCGAGTGAGAATCGTCGCCTCACGCTTAAAATCACGACGCGAACTCACCGTCGACGCCGTAGCGCTCAAAATCTTCACCGCGTACACCGTTCCCTCCTCGCCTTGCCAAGACGTCGCCCCGTATCCCTTCAAACCGTCGCTCACCGCTCTGTACACCACCGCGAACGAACCCTGATCGACGCGTTCGCGGAGCACCAACCCTTGTTCCCTCAACGCTCGCGCCAACCCTCTCTCGTCCACGTCCACGGTGGCCGCGCTCTTCCCCGGCGACGCCCCGCGCGTCGTCGCGCGCGTCCTCGTCCTCCTCCTTGTCCACCTCGCGTTCCCCACCACGCGCGCTTCCGCGCCCACCTCGCGCGCCGTCATCGACATCCGGCCCGTTCACCTTCGCTCGCTCCCGCCCTCTTTCGTCCCCGTGTCACCCCTCGACACCGCGCGCGCTCGACCGGATTCGAACGCGTCGGACAGGTACCGCCTCGCGCGCGCGTCGAACCCGCGATCGCGCGTCCGTCGCCCCTCTCACCGCGCGTCGTCCCGACGACGCGAGAGAGACGCGAGACGCGCGCGCTCGGCCGTCGTCTCGCACTCGGCCGTCGTCTCGCGCGCGCGCGATCGCGTCTCCCGTCTCGCCCATCGCGTCTCGCGCGCCATCGCGCCCATCCTCGTGTGCCCCATCCGAATCGAATCACGACTCGAGACACCCATCCACCGATCACGACCGGTCGAGGAGTCCCTCGACCCCGCGACGCGATCGCGCCCGCGCGCGCGATCGCGCCTCACAGCGTCGTCGTCGACGACCATGGGGGACTCCATGGGCGCGAGCGACGCCGCGGCGGGGTCGAAAATATTCGTCGGTGGACTCGATCGCACCGTGGACGAAGGTGCGCCAGAAGACGATGGAGGGCGCGCGCGCGCGCGGCGCGACGACCGCGGTATCCGCTCGAGGAGACGCGCGCGGGACGCGCGATGGGGAGACTGACGACGACGCGCGATGTGCGGTGACGCGCGCGACGCAGGCGTGGTGAGAAACTTTTTCTCGCAGTTTGGACCGGTGGTCGAGGTACGCGAGCGCGACGCGAACGCGACGCGCGAGGGCGACGACGAGGACTCGACGTCGCGTGATCTGGGTGGTAGGGTTTTCCATTCGTGGGCACTCTTCGCCGTTCACGACTCGTCGTGATGTGACTGGAGGCGAGAGACGAGGAGAGAGAGAGACTGACGACGACGACGACGCGCAGGTGCTGGTGATGCGAGATCCGCACAACCACCAAAGCCGTGGTTTTGGGTTCATCACGTTCCAACGCGAGGACTCCGCCAAGCAAGTGTTGCAAAACCGTTATCACGACATGCTCGGGAAGCGCGTCGAGGTGAAGAGCGCGGTGCCGCGCGGACAGGCGCCTCCGCCGCAACGCGGACCGCCCAGAAGCTCTCAAGGGTACGGATACGGCCAGCCGCGAGGAGGTGCGGCGGGTGCTGGTGGACCCGGATACGGTTACAGCGGTCAGCAATACGGTGCGCCGCAAGCTGGTGGAGCTGCGGGCGCGTACGACGCCGGAGGGAACCCGTGGGGCGTCAACGCCCTCGGCGGCGACGCCGCGGGTGGTCAAAAGCCAGGATACGGCTATGCCGGCGACGGTTCCAAGCCCCAAGGCGCTCCCGACGCACCTAGTCATGGTTGGACCGAGCATACCGCGCCCGAAGGTTACGTGTACTATTACAACAGCCGCACGGGTGTGAGCCAGTGGGAACGCCCCATGGAGCTCGACTTTCCCAAGTAGTGTTCCACGGTTCGCTCGACGGTTCAATCTGCGCGCGCCACCGTCCTCTCTCGGACGTTATCGCGCGCCGATTCTCTCAAGATCGATCCTAGGCTAGATATAGGTCTAGTTGCGGCGTCCACGTCCCCCGACCGACCGGCGGTCGCGCCCTCTCGGCGCGTCGCCGCCTCGCGTTCGCGGGCGCGGGTTCCGACCGCCTTTTTTAGGCTAGCGCCATCATAGTCATCATAGTACGCGGACTCGTCCGCACGAGACGCGTCACCGCGCGAGATTTCAAAAAATCTCACTCGAGCGCGCGTCTCTCGTCGACGGTCCAGTCGGTACGTAGTGTTTGTTTCAGCAATCAAGTCAGTCAATTACCAACAGTCCCAATCCACCCTGGCCCCTTGCACCGCGCCCGGGGTGCCCCTTTTGGTCATCGCGCGCGAATCAGATGACGACCGCACACGCGCGCGCGCGCACGACCGCGGCGCGCACGACCGCGAATTCGCGCGCAAAAATATCACCCATGTTCGCGCTCGCGCGCTCTCACGCGCGCATCGTTCGCGCGAGCGACCGCGACCGTCATCGGCCTCGGCACCGGACCGTCGCGACTGTGAAGCGTCGTCGACCGTTGTCCGCGACGCATCGCTCGGCGCGCGTTCGGACGGTGACGCGCTCGAGCGAGCGTCCGACGGTGCGCGCGAACGTCGGGGAAAATTCTATCGATGGGGACGACGCGAGGCGGTCGACGACGCTCGCGCGCGTCGTCGACTTGGCGACGGCCTCGCCGCTGCGAAAACGGGTCGAGTTGGCGCTCTACTTTGCTGGGTGGTATTACTTTTCCATCGCGTTTAACGTGCATCAAAAGACGCTGCTGAAAGCGTTTCCCATGCCTCTGACGGTAACGGCGTGTGAATTGGTCATCGGTGCGTGTCTGGCGTTCGTGGCGAGCGCGACGAGCGGGAAACGGGGAATGGAGATGCCGGCGAAGAGCGCGGCGGGGGCGGTGACGGTGCTCGCGACGACGCATCTGTTGGGGAACGCGTTCACCAACGTGTCTCTGGGGAAAGTGGCGGTGTCGTTCACGCACACGGTGAAAGCGCTGGAACCTGTGTTTAGCGTTGGATTGAGCGCGTTGTTTTTGGGCACGGTGCCGTCGCTGGCGGTGTGCGCGTCGCTCGTGCCCATCGTCGTCGGCGTCATCATCGCGAGCGCGACGGAGGTGTCGTTTTGCGCGGCGGGATTTTTGAGCGCCATGGGATCGAATCTGACGTTTCAATCGAGAAACGTGTTGAGTAAATTCGTCATGCAGAGCGAAGACGTGAAAAAGATGGATTACGTCAGTTTACTCGGCGTCGTCACCGCGGTGTCGGCGGTGCTCGCCGTGCCCTTGGCGCTCGTCATTGAGGGATCGAGCGCGCCCGGGGCGTTTCGAGCGCTCTCGGCGCGAGGCGGCGTCGATGCCGTCGTCCTCGCGGGTAAGACGCTCTTCTACGCCTCGGTGTGCTTTCAACTGTACCAACAGCTCAGCTTCAGCGTGCTCGAACGCGTGAGTCCGGTGACGCATTCGGTCGGAAACTCGCTCAAGCGCGTCGTCATCATCGCCGCCTCCGTCATCGTCTTTCGTAACCCGGTGAGCGCGACGAACATCGCCGGCACCGCCCTCGCCATCGCCGGCGTCGTGTGGTACGGTCGCGTCAAGAAGAAGTAAACGGCGACGATTTTGTCTCCGCGCGTCTGTTTACCATCTCATCGCAGTCTTCTTTTTGTTTATTACTTCTTCATTGTTTGTGTACGCTTCACGCGATACCCGGGACGAGCGTCCCCTTTTGTAACTTCATCTCAGGCGTAAGCACTAGTTTCATTCATACACGGCTAGGGTAGACTATGTTGTGTCGCCAACGATGACGTTTCCACCTCGAAGTATCAGTCGAACAGTTGTTCTGCGGTGGCGAAACGCGCGAACGCCGCCGCGCCGAGAACGCACAGGTATCCCGGGGCGCTGAACGCGGCGACCCAGGGATCTTTCGCGGTGTCTAAGACGAGGCCAGTGAACCAGGGGCCTATCATGCCCGCCAGAGCGCCGCAGCCGTTGCTCATGCCCATGAGGACGCCGGCGAGTCGAGGCGCGATGTCCATGTGATTGACGGCGTATCCCGCGCGCGCGAGGGCGAGCGATCCAAGCGCCATGGAACTCACGAACGCCGCCGAGAGCACGCCGCCACAGTACGGTAAAATCCAGAGCGCCAACGCGGCGGAGCCGAAACCGACGGTGTTTAGAATCTTTCGCGTCCACGTCGGCGCGTACTCTTTCGACGCCATCATCTTGTCCGCGACGACGCCTCCCCCGTACGAACAGCTCCCCATGACTAAATATGGGACCATCTTCAGCACCACGTACGATCCGGCGTCTAAACCTAACTTTTGCTCGTAAAACGTCGGCATCCACGACATCAAAATGAAGAAGGCGTAGTGAAACGTAAAGTTGTTGAGCATGATGACCAACACCGCGGGACACGCCAGCAATCCCCCCCACGGCGTTCCGTGCGCCTTCCTCACCCCGTGCGCCCCCGGCAATCGCGTCGCATCCTCCACCGGTCGAACCAACGACGAACCCTCGTTCGCGTTATTCCACACCATCAACCACGTCAACGCGCACCCGCCCGTCGCCGCCGACGCCAACCGCGCCCCGCCGACCCGCATCGCCAACGGAATCACCACCATCGCGAACGCGCTCCCGAAATACATCCCACTCGTCATAAAACTCACCGCCCTATTCCGTTCCTCCACCGGAATCGACCGCGCGAGCATCGCGTGCATGGACGGAAACACCGTTCCCATGGCGCCGCCGACGCCGACGCGGCACCACCAAATCGCCCTCGTTCTGCTCCCATCGCTCGGCGTCATCGCGCTCATCGCCCCCCACACGAGAAACGCCCACACGATGACCCGATGTCCACCGATTTTCGTCGCCAGCGCGCCCCCGGGGACTTGCGTGGCGGTGTATCCGTTATAAAACGCCGAGTGCACCGATCCTTGGATCGTCTTCGGTATCCACGCCTCGCGCGCGAGCGTCGTGTAGACGATGGGGAACCCGACGCGGTCGATGTAACACGCGAAGGCGGCGGCAAAGGTGAGGCGCACGAGCGCGTCGCGTGCGTCTCGCATGGCGAACGGCGCGTCGTCGTCTGAAGTCGGGAATGGATTCACGAGCTCGTTCACGTCTCGAGTCGACGAAGGAGCTCGGCGCGACCGCGAAGACACGCTTGGAGTCGACGCGCGCGGAGCAAGGGGTCGTCGTCGGGACGGAGTCTGGTGGCTAGTTCTATGAGTCGGTCGGCGCCGTCTCGCGCGATTTGGGTGAGTCTGGAGTCGAGGGCGAGTTTGACGAACTCGAACTCGAGGCGCAGGCGTCCGGCGACGGGACGGACGCGCGCGAGCGCCTTGGTGAATTCATCGCGCGTGACGTTGATCACGCGGTGCGTGATGACGCGGGATATGTCCAAAGAGATGACGTCCGTGGCGTCGAAGATGTCGCGACATCGGTGGATGACGTGGACGCACTCGTCGGAGACGTCGACGTCGGCGGACGACGCGAAGAGCCACGCGCGCACGTCGACGACGAGCGTCGCGAGTTTTTCATCGATGAACGTCGCCTGAAGCGTTCGCGCGGATTTGACGAGTTCGTTCTCGAGCGAGATGCGTTTCGGAGAACGACCGTCGGTCGCGCGGAGATGCGCGTCGCAAAACGCGCGAAACTCCGCGTCCAGGTGAAGGACGCTTCGCATGGCGAAGAGGGCGTCGCCGCCGACGGTGAGACGGTGTTCGACGAGTGCGCACACGATGCCATAGAAACTGTCGACCAATGCGTCGAAATCGCGCGCGCCGGCTCTCCTCATCCAAGTCGTGAACGAGTCGTTGTACCAGTAGTGAGACGCGCACTCGAACACGGCGCGCGCGTCTTCAGCGAAGAAGGCGCTCGTCGCCGACTCGTCGGCATCGGCATCGCTCGGTGGTTTAGATGCCGATTTCAACGCCTGCTCGAGATGGACGCGTAAACTGACACTGTAGCGCGTGCACTGCTGTTGTAGACCGCCGAGGAAATCGGCCTGTATCTCCAATCTCGTTCGAAGAACGTCGTACGTGTGCGAGAGCGCGAAACCGACGCGAGACATCTTCGCGCACTTGTCCATCAACTCGTCGTAATGCCGTCTCGCCTTTGCGTCGACTCGTCCGTTCACCGCGGTTTCAAATTGCACCTTGATCACGTCGATGTACAGTGATTGTATTTTATCCAATGCATCGCGCGTGTGCGACGTATTCACCGAATCCGTCAGCGTCGCGAAACGCCAGACGCGCACGAAGCTCGCTCTATATTCTCGACTCAACGCGTCCACGTCCACGTCCTCCGCCGACGCCGACGTCGTCAGACACTCGCACGCGTGATGAACCAATCTATCGAAATAAATCTTCGTCGCGTCTCCAGAATCAACGTCGTTCGACGTCGAGCGTCTGCACGATTTCAAAGTTTGCAACGCCGACACCGTCATTTCCGCCTCAACGTCGTCGAGTTCTCCGACGTACAAGCGCTCAAACAATCGCTCGATGGCGTTCGCAACGTCGCCCTCAATCTCAGCCAAAATTGCATTCAGGACTTTTGAATTCTGTCCCGCGAATGAAAGGTGCGCGCGGCTGTATCTATTCGCCGCGTCGACGTAATCGCCTCGCGCCAACGCCTCACGAATCGCTCCTGGAATCCCAAACACGTCCTCGTGTCGCTCGAACGTCTTCAACACACGAAGTATCTTCTCACGACGCTCTTCCAATTCGAAAACCTCGCGAAGACTCTCCCGCGCGCTCTTCGCCGCGCGAGACAGACGCGATTCCAACTCAGCCGTGACGCCGAATTCGCCGTGCTCCTCCCTCCCCTTTCGCAACAAATTCCTCGCGTCCTCCATCGCGTCCAAACACGCCAACAGCGTCGGCAGGTGTTCCGCGACGAACTCTTTCCTCGCGCGCGCGTCACTCGTCCCCATCGCCTCCATTCGACGCAGCGCGTCTCTCAACTCGTTCGCCGAGCGTTCGCCGTGCGCCGCCGCTAAAAACAACTTGCCATCGAACGTCGCGCTCGACACCGTCAGCGCGTCTCGCACGCGACGTCGATACGCGCGAACATCCTCGTCTGCGTCCTTCCCACGAATTCCGAACGACGTCGACGTTTCCACGAGCTCGATCGCGCGCTCGACGGACGCTCTCGCGTCGACGTCGCCGAATCCCAGCGGGTCCTCCAGCGTCCCCGCCCCCCCTCGCGCGCGCGCCGAGCGCCCTCGCGAGACTCCCGCGCCGCCGTCATTCACCGCGCGCTCGCGCGCGCGACGTCGTTCCGCCAGCGCGCGCGCGGCGACGCCGACCGTCGTCGGCTCGACGTCGCGCCACGCGCGCGGGTCGTTGGACATCTTCGCGCGCTCGCGGCGCGAGGACGACGCGAGACGCCGCGATCGACGGTCGTCGATCGAAAACGACCGATGTCGCGCCTCGCCGCGCGCGCGGTGCGTCGCGAGCGTCGCGTCGCGAGCGTCGACGGACGCCGAGGCGCGTCAATTCGTGGCGCTCGACCAATCCACCCGTCGCCTTCTCGACCGCATGGAGTCGTCGTCCGTCGACGTCGACGCCCGCGCGTCCCCCGCGCGCGACGAGACGTCCGTTCTCGACGCTCGCGTCGTCGCCGCCACCGTCGAGCGCGCGTGCGACGACGCGTGGGGCGTCGTGCCGCTGTTGCGTCCGCTGGATGTGAAGACGATCGACGCGAGTCGACGCGCGCTGGACGACGCGCGCGCGCGCGCGAGACGCGTGCGAGGGGAGCGTGAACGGTCGGTGAGCATGCCGAGCCACGGGGAGAGCGAGCGAGCGAGCGAGAGGGAAGAGAGCGGGGCGATGCTCGACGAGCACTGGGAGTATCTTCGCGCGTTGGAGAGGCAGTTGACGAACGCGACGACGACGTTCGCGGAAGACGCGGATGGGGACGAGGGATCGTTCGCGTACGAGGCCGAGTACGAGGTGGTGAGGGAGTGGAACGGGACGGTGCTGGAGTATCGAGCGCCGGAACCGGTGTTGCGGTCGAAATCTGGACTGTCGGAGCGGGCGTATAAAAAGTTGACGGGAACGAGACAGTGGATACGAGGGGTGTCGGACGGTGCGAGGAGGGTGTGGTTGCTGAGTGTGGAAGCCATGCCGACGCCCAAGGCGTGGCAGTCGTCGCTGGACGTGAACGCGAAGGAAATCATAGGGGTGCGGTTGTATAATGAGTTGAGCGCGGACGGTCGGTTCGACGCCGAGGCGTTGGCGGATAGAGAGACGTATTGGGGAAGCGACGTGAGGGACGAGGGCGGGATGAGCGATCTCGACGCCGTCACGCAATTAGATTCGTTGGAAAAGGCAGAGGCGATCTGGAGTTCAAAGCTCAAGGAGCAACAGACGATCGATTCGTTTCAAACGGTGAAGGGGTGGAGTCATGGGAGTCGCTCCAAGGCGCTCACGAAGCGATTACGCAACTCGAGCACGTATCGAAAAGTGCTCTACGCGCGGTACCCGAACGTTGAATTGACGTCTCTACAGCAGATGAAGATTCAGCGAAACGACGACGTGGCTCTGGCGGCGCTCGCGGCATATTCCAGATGTCTCGTGCGCGTCGCCGCCGCGCTCGGCGAACGCGCCCTCGACATCTTCGACGCCCATCACGAGGCGCTCGGCGAAAAAAACCCGCACCGTCACCGTCCCAGAGCGCTCGGTCTGACCGATTACATGTACATGGGGTCGAATAAGCTCTCCGAACTCACGTACGACTTGGGTAAGTTTACCATCTCGAGCTCGCTCGGCGTCGTCGGTTTGGGCCCGCGGTCGTGCGCCGCCTCGCCCGCGGCGAACCATCTCGCCGATCGTTCGCCCGCGACGATTCACTACGCCTCGGACACCGACGACAGCGACGTCGAACCGCTCAGCCCCAACGCGTGATCGCCTCTCCGCGAGCGCCGACGTCGCGTCTTGTAATCAGTACGTCTCTTCGCTCGCGTTCGAAACGCGCGCGTCGCCGGGTCACCACCAAACCTCAGGTATCGCCTCGACCGCGCGGTCGCGTCGCTCGCCCCCGATCTCGCACCGGTCGTCGCCCGCGGTGAAAACAACGCTCTCGCGCGACGCCGGACGCGCGCGCGCGACGCCGGACGCGTGCGCGTCGACGGGAGACGGAGAGATCTCGGAAAAGATGGCGCAAAACGACGGCGTCTTTGAAGAGTTTCGACACGTCGGTGGCGCGCTCGTGCGCGCGGATGATGCCGGAGCGAGCGCGGCGATGGGGTCCCTCGATGATCCCTCGCGATCGTCTCCGCCGTGGATGCAGAGAAACGCGAACGCGACGACGACGGGGAAGAGGAAACGCGCGGGATCGGCGAGAGACGCCGACGACGATTCCTTCTTGGCGGACGACGACGAGGATTTGAGCGCGGACGAGGACGAGAGCGAGATGAGCGATGGGAGCGATACGGATGTGAGTGATTCCTCGCTCGGGAGCGCGAGTGGGGAGGAAACGAACGGGATCAGGGCGTACGCGGATGATTTTTCCACCAACCCGGTGGCGAGCAGCTTTAAAGCGCCGACGCTTCCGAAGCCGAAACCCGCGCCGAGCCTGAAGTTTAGCATGAAAGCGCCGAGCGCAGCGAGAGCGCCCCTCGTCGCGAGCGAGGACGAGGCGAGTCTGAGCGGAAGCACGACGGAGGAGGATGAAGACGAGCGAAGCGAGACGAGCGAGTTGGGCGCTCCAAAGCAAAGCGAAACCAAGGCGCGCCTGGACGCGCTCGCCAAGGAGGCGAGGGAGGCGCGCGCGGCGCCGAGTTACAGACAGCGCAACGATTACGTCATGCAGCGCGAGGAGGATGAGTTCGACGATTATCGCCCGGACACGGAGGATTGGAAAAAGGCGGGCGAACAGGCGGAGGAGGACGAAGACAGAGCGTACGAGGAGTGCAAAAACATGTCGAAACGGTTACGAAATACGCTCAAGGAGGCGCAACACGCCGCGGATGGACGACTTCCCGTGTTCTCCGTCGATAACGTCGTCGAAGCGTCGGGCGGTGTGGAGAGCGGCACGTTCGCCGTCAATCTCAAACCGTACCAAATGGTCGGCGTCAATTTTTTGCTGCTCTTGCAACAAAACGCCATTCCGGGCGCCATTCTGGCCGATGAGATGGGTCTCGGGAAGACGGCGCAGGCGATTTCGTTCGTCGTCACCAGTAGATATCACCCAGACACGGGCGTGCTCGCCTCGAACGGCGTTCGTTGGCCTCGAGTCGAGTCCAAGCCCAACCCGGTGCTCGTCGTCTCGCCGGCGAGTCTCTTGGAAAATTGGAAGCGCGAGCTCGGCATGTGGGCGCCCAGTCTTCGAGTCGGCGTGTTTCACGGTGATACGCGCGAGGAGGTTCGAAACACGGAAGAGTACCATCGCGCCCGCACGGGTAACTGCTGTTACGACGTCATCATCGTGTGTTATTCTTTATTCGAACGCGACTCGATTGAGTCGCAAGACAATCGCGCGTGGTTGCAACGCATGGAATTTTCGCATCTCGTGTTGGACGAGGCGCACCTGTTGAAGAACAGAGAGGCACAAAGAACGATCAGGCTCACGCGCATCGCTCGCAAGGCACACTACCGCTTGCTCTTGACCGGAACGCCGCTTCAGAATAACCTTCGAGAACTCGAAGCGTTGATTGAATTCGTTCTCCCCGGTTTGCTCAAGGACGGTGAGCTCGGCGACGGCATCGACGACGAACAGGCGGAGCGACGAGTGAAAAAGGTTCGACGCATCTTAGAACCATTCGTGCTCAGGCGCCTGAAAGAGACCGTCGCGACGCAGTTGGCGCCCAAGACACAAGTCAAAGAGGTCATCAAAATGACGGACACGCAGTCGGCGACGTACAAGGGCGCCGTCGATCGCATTCGTCAAGAGGCGCAAGAGGGGAAAACGAGGAGCACGAACGGCATCGGTCTCGCCCAGTCACGACTTAAAGCCATCTTCGTGCACTTGCGCAAGGTGGCCAACCACCCGCTGCTCGTTCGGAACAGGTACACGGACGAAGATTTGATTGAAATCGCCCGGGTGTGTCACGAGCGCCGCATCTTCGGACCCGACGCGCGTCTCGAACGCGTCACGGAGCACATCAACGGTTTGAGCGATTTCGGTCTGCATCAGCTCTGCGGTGATTACATGCTCCAAGGCGCGCTGAGAGAGAAAATGCTCAATCCAGAGGTCGGTCTTGAGAGCGCCAAGGTGAAGCGATTGCAAGAACTTCTCGTCGAATTAAAGGCAAAGGGCTCGCGACCACTCATCTTTTCGCAGTGGAAAATCATGCTCGATATCTTGGAGTGGGTGCTCTGTCACATCGGTTGGAAGTACGCCCGTCTCGACGGTGACACCGCCGTGGACGAGCGACAAGAGTTGGTCGATAAATTCAACGCTGAGGACTCCACCTTGGACACGTTTATCCTGTCCACGCGCGCCGGCGGTCAAGGCTTAAACCTCACCGGCGCCGACACCGTCATCCTTCATGACTGCGATTTTAACCCTCAGATCGATCGCCAGGCCGAGGACCGGTGTCATCGACTCGGTCAGACGAAGAAAGTCACCGTGTACCGCCTCGTCACCGAGGGCACGGTGGATGAAAAGATCGTCTCCATCGCCGAGCAAAAGATGAACCTCGGCTCGACCATTCTCGCCGAGGGTGAGATGGCGAAACCAGACGCGAAGGAGGAGACGCGCGCGATGCAGAAAATCATAGAAGAATTAGTCGCTTCGGGCTAGTCGACGTCCCATCGCAATCACACACACACACAACTAGATGCACTTCACGGTCACGTTTCGCCTCGCCGCCGCGCTAACTGTCTACGCTCGAAGTCCGCATTCCGCAGTCACCCGCGCGCGTCGCGCGTCCGCTTCGAGAGACGCGGTCGAGAGACGCGGTCGTTTCGAACGCAGTCGATTCGATCGCGCGCGCCCGAGGCGACGCGCGCGCCATGCCAAACTTTTTCGAGCGCGCCTCGGCTGGGATCAGTTCGCTCATCAACGATGCCTCCGTTCGCGCGCGCGCGGCGAAATCCACCACCACCGCGCTCGGAAAAGTTGGCGGGGAGTTCGGCGAACGTCTCGGTCGCGCTCTGCAACACGCGGCGTCGCTGAGAAAGGGCAAGGAGAAGCTCGAGACGGACGAACTGTGTGATTTACAAGTCGGCGCGCACTGTTACGCCGACAGTCCGGGATTCATGCGCACGCAGTTATGGCAATCTCTGCTCGATCGCGCGGAGAGAGAGGGAACGCGCGCGCCCGAGAGAAACGCGGCGGGGGGTGCGGTGGAGGGTTTGGACGGAGAAGATGTGTTGGATGACATGTGCGCAATTTTGGCGGCGGACGGATACTACGAGACGCTGCGAGGCGCGTTCGATTCGACGAACGCGCTGGCGAGCGAAGATGCGTCGACGAGCGAACAGGGGGCGAGCGCGAAGGATAAGTGGAATGAAAACGTCGGCGCCACCATCGAGCGCGATTTGGCGCGCACGTTTCCGAATCATGAATTCTTCGCGTCGAGGACGTCGAAGGGCGCGGATGGTCGAAATGCGCTCGCCAACATATTGAAGGCGTACGCGATACACGATTCCAAGGTTGGGTATTGTCAAGGCATGGCGTTCGTCGCCGGATTGTTGCTCATATATCTCAGCGAGAGCCGCGCGTTCGCCGCTTTCGTGACAATCATGGAAGGGAGCGACTTTCGGTCGATGTACTTGCACGGCATGGAAGGTTTGAAGGTGCGATTACGTCAGCTCGCCGTCGTGCTTCGAGCGAAGAATCCCGCGCTGGCGCAACATTTGGAAAAACACGACGTCGCCCCCGTGCTCTACGCATCTGGTTGGTTTATGTCGGCTTTTGCATCGGAGTTTCCGGTGCGTTTCAGCGGACGCGTCATGGATTGTCTGCTGGCGCAACGGTCTCCTTCGCTCATCATGCGTATTTGCGTCGCGTTACTGAACGAGGCCGCCGGTGACTTGTTGAAACTCGATGATTTCGAGCTCATCGTCGTGTATTTGAAGACCGAGCCTCGCATGTGGCCGCGCGAGCGTCTCGACGCGGTGATGGAGAGCGCGCTCGTCATGCACGACCTCACGGACGAAGAGGTACACCGATTAGACACAGACGCGGCGGCGAACGACGACGTTCCTCGCGTCATCTCTCCGAGTCCTGTCAAACGCGCCTCCACGCCGTCCTTGATCGACGTCGGCGAACCGACGCAATCGACCGAGGAAACCGCCGAGGAGGCGACTTTGAGCGGACGAGAGGATGACAAAATCCTCGACGTCCTCGCCATGCTCGACCTCGACGACTGGACGACGCTCGATTACGACACCGAACATCCGAATTCATTAGACGCGAGACACCACTGTAGCGACGCCGCGTCGTCTTAAATCCACCGCGCAGAAGACCAATGTTCCTCGAACGAAGCCGAGCTCCAACCAACCAACTCCTTTACAACCTCCTCAGTTTCTCGCGCGTCGGCATGCGCGCGGGCGCGGCTCGCGCCTCGGAATCGGCGCGCGTCGTCGTGCGCGCGCGCGACGATGTTCGCGCGCGACGCTCGCGCGCGACGGCGGCGACGACGACGACGCGAGCGGCCAAAACTTCCGATGGGGAGATGGATGAGCAGCGCTACGACGCCGTCGTCGTCGGCGCCGGAATCATCGGTTTGGCGTGCGCGCGCGAGTTATCGTCGCGTGGCATGAAAGTTGTTCTGATAGACAAGGAGAACGTCGTCGGTGCGGAGACGAGCTCGAGAAATAGCGAGGTTCTTCACGCGGGCATGCATTACGCGCCGGGCTCGAAAAAGGCGTCGTACTGCGTCAAGGGGCGCAGAATGATTGAAAAGTATTGCCAAAACAAGAACGTCATCTGGGATAACATTGGTAAGTTCATCGTCGCGCAAGCAGAGGACCAAATGGATGAACTGGAGGCGATGATTGCGCGCGCGGAGATGAACGGCGTCGACGATTTGGAGTTGGTATCGAAGGAAACACTCGTCGAGCAAGAGAAAAACGTGCGCGCGGTCGCCGGTGTGTGGTCTCCTTCCACGAGCATCGTTGACTCAAAAGGTTTGATGGAATCTTTCAAACGCGACTGCGAGCGGGACGGTCGTACGAAGGTGATACTCGGCGACGAGGTGATGGAGATTTCTCGCGGTTCGCGCAAGACGTTTCGGGTGAAGACAAAGTCAAATCTGGCCATTTCCGCGCCGCGTCTCGTCAACGCGGCGGGTCTGTACGCGCATAAACTCACCGAACGCATGTTCGACGTTTACGACACGGTAGCGACGCCCACGCCACCGTCGTACTTTGCGCGCGGCATGTATTGTGGCTTGAAGAAGGGCGTTCCCACTCCGTTCAAGCGCCTCGTCTACCCTCTTCCGCGCGAGGGCGGATTGGGAGTACACTTCACGCGAGACGTCAACGGCGTTTGTAAGTTCGGTCCCGATATCGAGTGGATCGACGACATCGATTACACAATGAAGGTGGAGCGCGTGCGCTCGTTTTACGAAGCGATTCGGGAATACTGGCCCGGTCTGCAAGACGGCATGTTGCGTCCGGCGTACACGGGCATCAGACCAAAATTAATCAATCGAGACGGCGATACCGACGAGTCCGGGGCGACGATAGACTTTGTGATTCAGACGGAGTGCGAACACGGCGCGCCCGGTTTGGTACAGTTGTTTGGTTTCGAGTCTCCGGGACTCACGTCGTGCATGGCGATCGCTGAGAGCGTGAACGAATTCTTAGAGTAGGAGTAATAGAGTGAAACATGTAAATTGTACTATTAAACGAATGTTTCGAGCGCGACGACCGACGCCTCTCGGTTGAATCAGCGCACCATCCCCTCGACCGAAGTCGATTTATCGGATGTGGCTTCACGACGCCGAGAAGCGTCTCTCGCGCCACGACGGCGCTATTATCGGCTATTATCACCGACACACTCAGAGCGCCTTGACGATGTCCGCCTCGATGCCGAGCGGGCTCGTCGTCGGTGCGTATCGCTCGATGGTCTTACCATCCTTACCGACCAAGAACTTTGCAAAGTTCCACTTGACGTCGGAACCAGCCATGGCCATCAAACCGCCCTCCGACTTGCTTTCCTTCAGATGCTTCCAGAACGGGCTCGCGTTCGCGCCGTTCACGTCAATCTTCGCGAACAACGGGAATTTGGCGCCTTGTTTACCCGCGAACGCCTTGATATCGGCGGCCGAACCGGGCTCTTGCGCTCCGAACTGATTGCACGGAAACGCGGCAACCACGAGGTTCTCGTACTTGTTATCCAACTGCACGAGCTCCTTGTAGTTTTGGCTCGTCAAACCTCACTGAGACGCGACGTTGACGACCAACATCACCTTACCGGCGTACTTGGAGAGCGGGACGTCCTCGCCGTCGATGGACTTGACGGTGAAATCGTGGGCCGATTTCGATGACGTGGCGGCCTTATCGCCGCCGCCGAAGAAGGCGCGAACGGATTGCATGGATCCGCGCGCGCGACGCGCGCGAACGATGCGTCGGTTGACGAAAACCGCGCGAGCAGACGACGTCAGAGCGGGCATGAGGCGCGCACGACTGACGTCACATCACCAACCCTCCGACGTCTCGTCGTCCCGGCGGGACGCTCCGGACGCGATGACGTCGACGCGCGCGAGAGCGAGAGGCGCTCGAGCGTTGAAAAGAACGAACGTTTTAAACGCGTGTCGCCGTTACGTTGCAAAAAATAATCTACGTCGATCCCTGAATACCGTCGACAAATTTCCACACCTCGCCGAGCTCGGCGTCCTTCACGGTGCGAAACGTCGATAGCTCCGCGTGTTGTTCCTCTGGAAGCTCGTTGAACCCCTGTTGACGCACGACGCGACACTTGTACCGAAAACCGACGAGATGCTCGCGCGCGCCGCCCTTGCTCTTCCCCTTGACGTCGCGAACGATGTCCAAATCGTAAAAGCGCACTTTTTGACACGTCGTCTCCACGTCCCTGGCGAGCGAGCTCACCACCTTCCCCTCCTCGGTCTTCGACCCTTCCTTGAGGATTGGATTCTCCGGATGCGTCGTCTTGACGACGTATAATCCCTTCCCCTTGGCGTACGCGCTGAACCGAGTCCGCATGAGCGTCACCGGGTCGTCGGGATACGCGTCGCCGTCGTGAAACCTCTTGCAACAACTCGCGTACGTCAACCCATCGACACCGCCCCCGCACGGACACCGCTCGTCCACGGTACGCGCGACGGACGCTTTCCCACCCTTGGCGCCCTTTTCATCGCCCCCGTCGCCGTCACCACCGCCGAGAAGCTCCGCGAACCCTTTTCGCCTTTTCCCTCCTCGAACGACGATTTTCTCGCGCCAACGCCCGCGCGTCGGCGCGCGCATCGCCAGCCGCGCGCGCGACGTCACCGTCGACGTCACCGACGACATCTCTCCCCCCCCGTCGCCGACCGACGACCGTCGCGCACTGCGGATTCATCTCACTCATGCATTCGGTTACAGAGGTCCGCCGACACTTCCTCGCGCGCCGTCGCCGTCATCGTCGTCGCCATGTCCAACTGGGCGGCGATGCGCGCGCGCATGCGCGGTGACGTCCCACCCGTCGACGCTCGACCGTCCAAATCGACGCGCGCGCGCGACGCGACGTCCATCATCGAGCGACGTCCCGGTCTGTTGGACCCACGTCCCGCGCGCGGGGACGAGCGCGCGATGCGCGCGGCGAGGGAATCGCACGCCTCGACGCCGCGCGCGGACGCGGAGGTCGAGGCGAGTCGACTTCGCGCGGTGTCGAGCGCGTGCGCGGCGTTTCAACGCGCGTGCGAGCGACGACTCGGGAAACGATGGTGCTCGGCGTTGGAGGGGTGGTTGGCGACGGCGGACGCGACGACGCCGTCGGTGCCGCGAGGAGAGAAAAGTCGAGCGTTTTTGTTTGGGAAGTTACGAGCGAACGGCGCGAGTGACGCCGAGGCGGAGACGACGTGCGAGGCGATGACGAGGATGATGGAGGCGCGCGCGCGCGAAGTAATACGCGAGACGCGAGACGCGCGAGAGAGAGAGGCGCGCGCGCGCGTGGCACGGACGAGCGAGGGTGACGTCGTCGTTCTGAGACTCGGGAAGACGTCGGTGAGAGTCAATCGAGAACATTTTGACAAGTTGCGCGCGCTTTATGAAATGAGTCGCGGCGGCGGCGACGAGGGCGCGTTTTTGCGCGCCGCGTACGCCGTCGTCGCTCGGTACGACGCGGCGCAGGGTGGGCAGTTTAGATTCGCCGGTGGACATCACACGGCGCTGCACGGTGAAGTGTTCGACGTATTGCGAGACGCGTTCGGCGTGTCGTGCGAACTTTTCGCGTCGCCGTTAAACTGTCGTTGGCCCAGGTATTGCAGTCGATATTTCGACGTCGACGGTCCGTTCGGTTCGTTGGGGGATTACTCGCGGTTTCGTCCCTCGAGAGGGAGTTACGAGGTGAATCCGCCGTTCGACGAAGACGTCGTCGTCGACGCGGCGAACCATTTGGTGTCGTGCCTCGAGTCCGCGTCGGACGCGCTCACGTTCGTCGTCATCACCCCGTATTGGGTCAATCGCCCGTGTTGGGAAATCATGGCGCGATCGACGTTTTGTTCGCACGTCGAGGTCATCGACGTGCGAGAGCACGGGTATTACGAGGGCGCGCAACATCGCAAGGCGTCCAAGTACAGACGCGCGACGAGCGACACGAGCGTCATATTCCTGCAAACGCCGCGCGCGAGAGAGACGAACGCGGTGACGGCTGAGAAAATAGAGCTCATGCGCGCGGCGTTCAGGCCGAAAACGGACGCAACGTCGTCGCGAAAGTCGAAGAAGAAGCGGAAGCGCGAAAACCGCCAATAGGATGGATAGGATACCGCCATAGGATACCTCCAATAGGATGGATAGGATAGAATCATTAAAACAATCTAAGGCGCCGTAAAGAAGGGATGTCCCGCCAACGGTTCACCCGCGAACAACACCATGATCGTCAACATGGCGAGTCGTCCGTTTAACAACTCCACGAAAGGCACCCATCCGATTCTCCCCAACACGGTGTCTTTCCCGGGGAGCGCGCGCACGTCGAGATTCAACGGATCCACCAAATACCCACGCTCGGCCCGCGCCGTCGCGTCTCGCTTCCACTTGCACGCCCCGGACCCAAAAACCGTCTCCCCGTCCGATTTCGCGAGAAAACTCGGCAAACAACTCGTCGCGATCACCGCGCCGACGACGAGCGCGCTCACCCCGTGCGTCAGGTTCCACCCCAGCTGTTCCGCGAAGCTCTTCCCCGTCGCCACCTCCACCACCGTCCCCGTCAGCACGCCGAACATGGCCACCCTCGCGTTCACGATTTCCGGCAACACACCGTCGCATCCGAACACCAACAACGAATCCACGCTCAGCGCCCGCTCCGCCGCCGACCTGTTATCCTCTCGCATCTTTTCCCTCGCCATCATCGTCCTGAACGCCTCCTCTCTCGCCATCGCCGCGCCCGGCGCCAATCGCGCGTTCTCGCTCTCGATCTCTCTCATCGCCTCGATCTTCACCGGCTCCGGCGCGCGCGGCGCGCTCGCGTCGTCCCGGTCGAACACCGACGCCTCGACCTCGTCCAAATCATCCATCCCCGTCGGGGACGCCGCCGATTCGGACTCGATCGGGGACTCCTCCGGCCGGCGTTCCCGCCGAGACTTTTGTCGACGCGCGCGACGCGACGCGCGCTTGTTCGCGCGCGCGGTGACGCATCGTCGCGTCGACGCGCGCGTCGTCGGCGTCGAGGCGATCATCCCTCGTCGTCACACAATGACGGCCCGGCGACGCGTCGCGCCGTCCAAGCGTCGCGTCGCGCTTCGCGCCAAGGCGCCGAGGCGCGACGCGGACGAGGAGAACGCCGCCGACGACGCGCGCGACGCGGCGGCGGCGGTGCGGGACGAGAGGGGGGCGGAGACGGCGGGGACGCGCGCGCGCGCGCTCGAGGCGCGCTTGGTCGAGTCGGAAACCTTGCGCGATGGCATGCGCGACGCGCTGGCGACGCTCAAGGAAAAGTACGAGGCGATGGCGATGGCGATGGCGGGCGCGGTCGAGGCGCGTCGGGGGGGGTTCACGAGCGCGGAGATGAAGCGAGAGGTTGGATTGGCCAAGGCGGCGGCGAGCGAGGAGCGCGCGCGAAGAATGCGCGCCGAGGCGGATGTAGAGGCGGCGGAGCGGCGCGCGAGGGAGGCGACGGCGGAGCGGAACGAGGCGCGGATGATGGCGAGCGCGCGCGCGGCGAGCGGGAGTACGGCGGGGGTGGTGACGACGGAACGAGCGGCGGCGTTGGAGGAGGCGCTCGCGGCGGCGAAGCGCGAGGCGAAATCTCTCAAACAAACGTGCGATCGACAGAAGCGAGAGCTCGTCAAAGCCCGAGCGAGGATCGCATCGCTCGAGACCCCGATCGCGGGCGACGCCGCCGGGACACCGTCTCGCGCGTCTCCCCGCGACGTCGCGCGCGCCGGTTCGACGTCTCGCGCGGTTTCGCGCCGCCGCGCGCGCGCCGCCGCGTCCCCCGCCGTCGACGACCGCGCGACGAAATCCCCCAACACCACCGCCGCGGAATCGAGAGAACCTTCGTTCCCGGCCATCGTCGCCAACTGGAACGCGCCTTTACCCCCAGCGCTTCCACCGCTCGGCGGCGCGCCCGCGCTCGCGCCGTCCTCCGGCGCGCGCGCCGCGTCCGCGCCCAAACCCCCGCGCGCGCGTTCCGCCGCCCTCGCCCGTCGCGCGTCCCACCGGGCGTGACCATCGACGTTCATTTCTTTTCCCCCTCGTTCACCTCGCGCGCGGGCCGTCTCCGCCTCCGAACGCGGACGCGGCCGCGAATATGTAAAATATCAAAATATCTGAAATGCTGACTCGGCACGAACGGCACGCGATGATTGATTGATTGATTCTCGCTCGATTCGCGCGCGCGCGACGTCACTCGTACTCGCGCGCGATGTTTGTCGCGTCCGAAACTTTTCTCTCGACCGCTCTCCATCGCCCGCCGACGCACGCGCGTCGAGACGCGCACGTCGCGCGCGCGAAACGCGCGGGCGACGGCGTCGGCGCGCAGAAAGCGCTCGGGTTGCCCATTCATTACCATCGCGCGCCGCCGCGTCCGTTGCGCGGGAAGAGCACGTTCGGTGAGAGTAAATGCGAACAGACGATCGAGGAGATGGACACGTGCTCGCTCAGGAACGCGACCGAGGTGTACGACACGGTGTGTAAGACGTGTCGAGGAAACAAGTTGGTGATCACCGCCACGAAGAGGGGCGGACGCATGCGCGAGTGCATCAGCACGTGTCAGTGTTGCGGTGGTACGGGGTACGTGCGCGTGGCGACGACTCGAGTGGCGGCGGATTTTAAGGGTGAAGATTCGGAGGCGGCGGAGTTTCATCACTTTAAGATGCGTCCGATCGATGAGGGGCCGAAGATTGAGTACAAGAGGAACATCTTCGACAAGTTTGAAAAGAGCTCGTCGATGAAGATGGAACAGAGAAAGAATGATCCGGGACGACGCTCGAGATGATGGAGCGCGCGATATCGAATGTTGTTGTACAAAAATCCCGTCGGTGAGGCGATGTCTTTCGCTCGCGCTCGGGCTCGCCCGTCGCAGCCGGACCGTCTCGGAACCGTCCGCGCTTTTTACGCGTCTGCTTTTCAAGATCTTTTCAAGATCCCTTCAAGACTTTACTTTACAGGAGTTTACCCGCTCGTGAATAAAACATGAAACCTATCTACTACATCGTTCAACGTTCCACGCAAATTGTGTCGCTCATTGTCATCTACTCGTCCATTTTCTCGCTCTTCTCGGAAAAGCTCGGTTGAGAACCGACCTTGGTGGCGCGCTTTTTCGCACCCGCGCCCATGGCTTTCACTGCGGATGTCGCCAGCGCAGCTTTGTAGTCTGCACGTGATATTTTAATCACGCGAGAACCAGCAGATGTGTACGCGCGGAAATCTGGGACGTAGGGGTCCTTAACCAGCGCGCTTTGGCCCACGTACGAAAACGGACCCACCTCGCTCTCAAAGTCTTCAGAGCCGGCGAAAATTCTCACTTGACCCTGAAGCACGAGCGTGAAGAAATCTGCTTCAACGCCAGCTTTATACAGAATATCGTCTTCGTCCTGCCGTTCTCTGTGCACGCCCGGCGTGCCCATAGCACTGTCTTCGCTATCGCTAGTACTATCGTCGTTTTCTATCACTGTCGAAGTCTCTATGAGCTTTCGTAAAACTTTTGGAAATTTGCTCAACGTCTCAAACTCGGGCACGTTCGAGGCCAAAAATGCTTCGATCGCGCTCACTTCGTTATCTCCAAGCTTTGTGTCTTCGTTCATCTTGTGCTCGAAGACGCTCATAAACTTGGTCGGATCGGCGCCTCGGAAGAGGACGCGCTTTTCGACAATCGACGAGGGCTCGTTCACGTCAATCAACGTATCGGTTTCGTCAACGATTTCATCCTTGATGACGGCCTCGATGATGTCTTCGAGCGTGATGATACCCGTGACGAGCGCGTTCGAGCCATCCTTGCGCGGCGGTCCATGTTCGTCGTGCGCGCAGAGCAAGTGCATGCGGCATTGCTTAAACTCCAAAAACACTTTATCGAGCGTCGTCGTGTCGCTCACGTAGCGCAAATATCCACCATTCTTACCGCCATGGAAAGACAACAACGCGGCCAATTCAATTTCATCGTCCGGATCGATGAGAATCAAATCCTTTGTGAAGAGAATGCCCACGATGTTCGAGCGGGTGCCTTCGTACACGGGAATACGTGTGAAACCGCTCTTGTAAATCTCCATCAACACCGAGAACGTCATCTTCGTGTTGAGTTCGATCATGTAAACCTTGTCTAAATCCGTCATTACGTCTTTAACCGTCATGTGTTTATATTCCAGCACCCCGGTCAACATTGCCGCGTCCTCGGGATTCAACCCCGACTCCTCCTGTCCCTGCGGCTTCTCCACGTGCACGCGAACCAAGTGCTTCAACTCCTCGCTCGTGTGAAACGACCCGATGTCCACCCCCAAGATTCGATCCAACACTAACGATATCGGCCACGCGATGATAAACAACAGCACGATGAACGTCTTCATGATCCAGATCGTCTTCGCCCCGATGTACAAGCCGTGTCTCGAGCACAACGCCTGCGGCGTGATCTCCCCCAGACACACGATGCTGAGCGTTGAGATGATCAATCCCATCACCCCGCTCGTCACGCTCGCCATGAGAATCGAAATCAACGAGTTCACCGCCGTGTTCCCGAGCAACAGCGTGCACAGCAATAAATTTCCATTTTTACGCACCGGTATGATGGCTTTGGCGTACTCGCGCTCATCCGGGTCGCCGCCCTCGGCGATGATCTCCAAGCCGACGGGATCGAGCGACATCAGACCGAGGGTGAGACCGCTGAATAACGCGGAGAGCATGATGAGAGAGACGCCCAGGATGAGCGAGGCCGTCGCCGGAAGGAAGGGTTCGGCGGCGACTTCCCATCCGGAACTCGTGAAACAATCCTGCGCGCACGATGCATTCGTGGAGGCGCCGCACGCGGTGACGCACGCGTCGAGAGCGCTCATGGCGCCAGAACGCACGGGGAGCGTGCGTGCGAGCGCGCGCGACCGGGTGCGGCGGTGCGAGGGGACGGGCGCGAACGCGCGCGTCGAAGTGTGGGGATGACTCGCGAATTGGGAGCGCGGGCGGGAAAGGGTGGCTCTCCGAGCGCGCGGCGCGGACGCGGGTACCGCGTGAACGACAGAAAGAGAAAGAATGCGTGTCCTCGATGCGTGTGCTTAAAATTGAATGAATGAATGACATTATTGTTATTGCGAGTAGACGGCGTCGACGTCGTCCAAATCGAGGAGAGCTTCTATGATTTTGTCGTTGACGTCGGCGTCTTCGTCGCTGGTTTCAATCTCCGTCACCGGGAGGCACTTCAGGCCGGTGTCCTCGTTGATGGTGAAACCGGCCTCGGCTAGCGCGTCTTGAACGGCGGAGAAATCGTCGAGTTCGCACACAACGTCCCACCCCTCGGCGCCGTCGCGTCTCGGGACGATGTCCTCGGCGCCGGCTTCCATCGCCGCCTCGAACACCGCCTCCTCATCGCCACCGTCGATGATGCACACACCTCGTCGGTTAAAGTTAAACATCACGCTTCCCGATTCCGCCATCTTACCGCCAGCCTTCGTCGCCGCCGATCGCGTCTCGCTCGCCGCTCGGTTGACGTTATCCGTCAGCACCTCGCACACGATGCCCACGCCGCCGGCGCCGTACACCTCGTACGTCAGTTCAAAGTAATCCCCAGACTTACCCTCCTGCGCCTTCTTGATGTTTCTCTCGATCAAATCTCTCGGCACGTTCGCCGCCTGCGCTTGCTTGAGCAGCTTCCCCAGCGCGACGTTGGCCACCGGGTCCGCGCTTCCGCCCTGCTTCACCGTCTGCGCGATCAATTTACCGAACCTTCCGTACAGTTTCGTCCTCGCCGCGTCCGTCTTGCCCTTCTTCTGCGCAATCTTAGCCGCTTTTCTCCCGCACGTGATCTCGCTCGATCGAAACTGTCGAGACGGCGCCACCGCGGGCGTCGTCCCCGCGACGCGACGAAGCGATGCGGTCACGGAGCCACCGCCGACGACGCCTCGAAACGACACCGCGCGGGCGAGAGACATGGCGCGAGACGAACGACAGGTTCAACACGAGATCTGCTTTCGTCTCGCGAGCCGTTCGCGAGGTGCGTCGACGCGCGTCGAGCTGTGCGGGCGCGTCGTCGCGGTCGAGGTTTTGGGGCGCGAGGGCGGCGAATGCGCGCGGACCGCAGAGCTCGACGCGTTCGAGGGGCTTTTCGAGAGCGTCCGAGCGCGCGCGCGGCGGGCGGAGGGACGTCGCGACGGAAGCGATCGTCGTCGACGTCTGACGCGCGTCGACTCGACGGATCGGCGCTCGAGGGCGACGTCGCGCTCGTGGGCGCGAGAAGAAGGATCGAGAGGATTGTTTCGATTGCGCGCTCGCGCGAGGAATCGGTGACGCGTCGAGGTGCGCGGGAGGACTGAGAGGCGAGAGCGCGCGCGCGGACGATGTCGACCGCGCGCGTCCTCGCGCGCGCGGTGCGTGGCGCGCGGCGAGGCGCGAGCGCGATGGGTGCGAATGCGGACGTCACGAGCTCGCCGAGAGAGGGGGCGACGGCGGCGCGCGCGTTCGGGGGCGCGACGCGGGCGTTTCGAGCGTGTGGGGCGAGCGATGGTGCGAGTTGGGCGTCGTGGTCGACCACGTTGAAGCGCACACGCGCGGGGTCGACGATGGGTCGACGACGGGACGCGTGGTGTCGAGAATTTCGCTCGAGCGCGGGGACGTCGTTCGCCGCCGGGAAGAGCTATTACGAAGTGCTCGGCGTCGATCGAGGCGCGAGCGCGGGGGAGATCAAAAAGGCGTACTACGCGCTCGCGAAGAAATACCATCCAGACACGAATAAAGGGGACGAAGAGACGGAAAAACGTTTTCAACAGGTACAAAAGGCGTACGAAGTGCTTCGGGACGCCAAGACAAGAAGCACGTACGACCAAGTCGGACACGCGAATTACGAGAGCATGGAGAACGGTGGCGGCGCCGGGGGACCGGGTGGTGGATTCAGTGGTTTCCAAGACTTTGGAGGTCAGGGTGGATTCCAAGGTTTCTATCAGAGCGGCGGCGGTGCAGGCGGTTTCGACCCGTTCGAGGAGGTGCTCCAAGACTTTTTCGGCGGCGGCGGCGGCGCACGAGACATACAGACCAACGTGCAGGTCACCTTGGACGAAGTGCGACGAGGCACGAGTCGCGAGATTAACATTCCCGAGACTGTGACGACTTTCCGTGGTAAGAAGGAGACGCAACCCGCGCGTAACGTCAAGGTTGATATCCCTCGAGGTGTCGAGGACGGACAGAGCTTGCGCATGGCCGGAGAAGGCATTCGAGGCGTCGGTGGACGCGTGGGAAGCTTATATATCAACGTACAGGTCAAGGGAGATCCGCGATTTAGAAGGCTCGGAGGAGACCTCGTCACTAGCATCGACATTCCTTTTACCACCGCCGCGCTCGGCGGTACTGTGCGAGCGCCGACTCTGGACGGGGACATCGAGGTCAAGGTGCGCAAGACGACGCAGCACGGCGATCAACTGCGCTTAAGAGGACGCGGTCTTCCCAGACTCGGCTCCGTGCTCTTGGGAGACCTGTTCGTTCGGTTCAGCGTGTCGACGCCGACGAATCTCTCGCCTCGCCAGGAGGAACTTCTCCGCGAGTTTGCCGAGGAGGAACAGAGCAAGCTCGCGCCCGCGACGACGGGCGACGCCGACAAAGAGGCGGAAGAAGATAGTAAAGCGGCGTGATCGTCGTCGTGATTAGCTAGCAAACGATTTAAATCATTCATTCAGAGACTCAAAACACTCGACGAGACCGATGTGGACGCGCGAAAAGGAACGACGTTTGTGTGTGAAAGCCCTCGCCGGGGCTTGCTTACATTTCCATTTCGCTAAGACCAAACCTAAAGTTTTCTACGACACGATCGCAGTTTCTTTACGCCTTGAGCGCGTACTTGCGCTGCGGGAACGCGGCGTCCTTCTTCGCCTGGCGAACAGTCTTCGCGTTCTTTTGGGACTTGGTCAGCGCGCGACGAATGGCGCGCGTCTTCTTTTGTCGCAAGTCGAGCGGCATGTACTTGGAGCCCGCGTACGCCTCGCGCAAAGAGTTCAACTGCTTGTGACGCATCACCGTGAGGGTTTGCGCGATCGCCAATCTCACTTGCTTGATCTTGCTAAGCTTACCCGGAGCACCGCCAGTCACTTTCGCGACGCGGAGCTGCGCGAGTTCCGTCTTCAAGACGTCGAGAGATTGCTTCAACTCTTGCTTGGAGCGCTCTCGGAGTTCGTGGCATCGGAGGTGGACTGCGCGAGGAAACGGTGAGACGAGCGGTCAGTCGACGTGGTCAAACGAGAGGAGAATGCGCGCGCGTGAATTCCAACCACCCCCTCGTCCTCTCTCGCGGTCCTCTCTCGCGACAGCGCGGCGTCGGCGTCGACGGGCGCGCGTCGCGCGCGGTCGGGTTTAGGGCTTTCGCACGATGGCGCGCCCTGAACCTTCCCGCGCGCGACGAGCGTCTCGGCGAGCGATCGACGCGCGCGATGCGAACGGCGACGCGTCGAGCGCGATCGTCTCGATCGTCTCCCGCGCGCCGATCGTCTCTCGCGACGTCGGATCGCTCGCGCTCGACGCGCCGACGAGCGGCTCGGGATCCGCCCCCCGCGCCTCGCGGGGAACCATCACCCGTCGCCACGGCGTCGTCGTCCGCGCGTCGCGCGCGCGAGACCCGCGGCGCGGTCGATGGAAACGTTCGCGTCGAGCGTCGCGTCGCGGTCGTCGCACGCACCCATGGTTCACGTCGCGCGCTTTGGAAAGGCGGAGCGCGCGTCGCCCTCGCGCGGGGCGGTGGGTCGGACCGACCGCGTGTCCGATCGCGTGTCGTTTTTCGATTTCATGGTCTTCAAATCTCTCGAATACGAAATCGACGCACCCCGAACGGTGTCTCTTAGTCCAGAAACCGCCTCCAATACGAGACTCACATGTTTAGCACGACCACTCGACCTCGGGTCGTTCGCGCGCGCGCGTCGCGATTCCTCGTCGTCATGGGCGCGCGACGCGCGCGCGGCGGCGCCAAGGCGTCGACGGGAACGTCGACCGCGAACGTGTCGTCGCACTGGACCCGCGAGATCGCGCGCGGGCTTCGCGACGTCGCGTCCACGGGCGAGGATGCGTCCGGAAGCGCCGAGGGCGGCGGCGGCGCGAACGCGCGGCGCGCGGCGTGCGCGGACGCGGCGAGAGCGCTGTTCGCGAGACTCGCGCGCGCGTTGCGCGAGGTCACCGACGGTGGAGCCGACGGCGCCGATCGACGCGCGAGAAGGGTGGATTCGGTGGACGAACTCGTCGTCGATGGGTTGGACGCGGAGCAGGTGTGGACGCAGGTGAACGCGGGGCTCGCGCCGGCGCTGAGCAAGTGTAAGCGCGCGGTGAAGGCGTTGGGGGGTAAGTACGGCGACGGTGGGAGCACAGACGTCGGTGGGCTGTTTCAGGTGTCCGTGGAGGACGACTCGGGAAAGAGCGATGAGGAAGAGGAGGAGGAAGAGGAGGAGGAGGAGGACGCGCTCGACGAGTCCGAGGACGAAGACGTCTCGGATGACGACGAAGACGAGGGCGTTCGCGCGAAGAGTGGGAAGAAAACGAGCGGAAGCGATCGCACGGAAAAGTTCTTTAAAGATCCAGGCATGTTCAGTCTGGAAGACATGGAAAATTTCATGGATCAAGGCGACGAAGAGGAGGAGGAGCGTCGGAGAATGAACGAGCGGGACGGCGACGACGACTCGGAAGACGACGAGGGCGATATCTATGGCGAGATGAGCGACAGTGACGATGATCTCGACGACGATGAAGATTCTGAGGAGGGAGATGACCTCGACGACGCGTTGGCGTACACGGCGAAGCTCGCGGGGGTGAGCGCGACGACGTCTCGGAAAAAGAAGGCGAAGGCGAAGGGAAAAAAGGCTCAGGATCTCATGTTTGAAGACTTTTTCGGTAAACACAAGGGTAAACCCATCGGTGGCACCAAGGGTGGTAAACTCGGGGCGTCCAACGACGCGGAATTGGCGGAACTGAGCGATGAAGAAGAGGACATGTTCAATGCGCTCGAGGGCGAAGAAGACGCCGACGAGGAGGAGGACGACGTGGACGGGGAATTGGAGACTGGCATTTCCGGAAACCGCGGTCTCGAAAACCACGATCAAGACGACGACGAGTACGATGAAGACGAGGACGAAGAGGACGCCGAGCCGTGGGGCGCCGATCACGGCGACGAAGAGCTCGACGCGTTGGACAAAAAGCTCGACGCCGAGTTGGACGCCGAGATTGCTCGCGCCGAGGACGACGCCGAGGACGTTGACGAGGACGAGGACGACGGCGACGCCGCCAACCGACCGAAATCCGCGTTTCAGCGTCAACAAGAGGCTCTCGCGCGTCAAATGGACAAGCTCGAGGCGGCAGCCATCGGTGAAAAGTCGTGGTTACTCAAGGGCGAGGCGGGCGCGAAGGAACGTCCGATGAATAGCGCCTTGGAGACAGATCTCGAGTTTGAACACGTCATGGCTCCCGCACCCGTGATTAGCGCGGAGATCACCCAAAAGCTCGAAGACATCATCAAGCAACGCATCATCGAGGGTCGATTCGACGACGTCGAACGCGTCGAACCCGTCGAGGAACGCGAGCGAAAAGAGTTGCCGCAGCTCGACGACACAAAGTCGACGAAGGGTCTCGGCGATGTTTACGCCGACGAGTACATGAAACAAAAGGCTGGCGTTGCGCTGGGCGAAAAGGAAGATCCAACGGTGGCGGAGGTCAAGAAGCTTTGGGCCATGCTTTCGTATCGTTTGGACGCATTGTCGCGAACCGGAGTCGTGGAGGAAGTAAAGGACATCGAGGCGCGCGTCGAAGACGAATTAGCCGTTCGCGCGCGCGGAAACTACATTCCGAATTCAGTCAAGGACGAGGATCGCCTCGCGCCAGAAGAGGTGTTCGTCGGCGGTGGTGGAAAAGGCGGGCAGCGAGGGTCGGCGGCGGGCAACGTCAAGGCGGACGACGAGCTCACCAAGGAGGAACGCAAGGCGGCGCGCGCCAAGCGCAAACGCAAATCGAAAGCCGTTCGCGAGGAAAAGGATCGCGTCAAGTCGAAGCGCGATCGCGAACGCGAGGCGCAGCACAAGGCGGAAGAGGAGGCTGGCTTCGTGCGCAAGGCTCCCAAGGTGGCCATGCTCGCCGTCGGTTCGGCGGCTGGAAAATCCAAATCCGACTTTTCCAAATCGAGCAAAGTCTTCGGCATGCTCCAAGACGCGAAGGAGGCCGACGCCGCGAGAGGCGGGCCCGCGAAAAAGAGCAAATCCGATTCGACGACGAACAAATCATCTCTCAAACTCTAGACGACGTAGCGTCCAACCATGTAGTAGCACGTACAGAAAGACACCATCGCCTCGCCGAGACGCCGAGACCGCGCGCCGCCCGAGACCGACACCACCGCACTCGCGCGCGCGTCTCGCGCCCGCATCCATGTCGCTCGAATCTCTCGAACGCGCCCTTCTCGCGCGAGATCCGTCGAGACGGCTTCCGTGGGGGGGCACCGCGATCGCCAAGGCTGTGCGCTGCGTCTACGCCAACAGGGCACCCTCGGTATCCTCGGTGGAGCGACGCGCCACCCCGCTCCAGGCGTGCCTGGAACGAGAGGAAGACATCGAGGGATTCGTCGAGGAGGACGCCGATTTCGAATCGACGTTGGTTCGCGAGGCGTACAAGCACGGCGTCGTGGTGAATTCGAAGAAATTCGGCGAGTACGTACGCGCCGAAGACGCCGAACATCGGGAGCGCCGTCCGAGCTTCGCGTCTCCGTTTCTCTTGCCGTCGTCGCGGTTTATCCTGTATTGGAACGTGCTCGTGGTGAGCGTGTCTTTAGTGTTGTGCGTGTTGGAACCCTTTGTGATCGCGTTTGATTATCCCATGCGGTTGAGGGGGGCCGGATTAGAAGCCGCCGCGGTGACCGAGTTCGTCGCCGGTACCATCTTGTTCGCGGACACGTTCGTTTCGATCGTCGAAGCTAAAGTGATCATATGTCGGTCGACGGGTCGTCGACGGTTGATAAAAACTCGACGACTCGTGCGTCAGCTGTATTTCATGGACGGAGACTTTAATCTCGACCTGCTCGTGGGAATTCCGTTCGTCGTCCAGCTGTTGGTTAGCGTCAAAGGGGAGTCCTCGCCGGTGGAGCGTCTGACGAGACTGCTGCGCTTGCTAAGAGTCTTCAGATTGGTAGGAATGAGGTTAACGACTCCAGAGATCCTTTTCATCAAGATTTTCCGGATGACTCCGACGATTGTCTTCTTTTCTCAAACGGTTGTGGCATTCGTGCTTTTAATCAATTTCGCGGCGTGCTTGTTGATCTACGTCGCGATCCAAGAAGGCCGTGAAGACAGTTGGCTGACGCAATTGGGACTCGAAGAGAGTAGTCATTCACAGATATACGTCGCCGGTATATACTTCGCGACGGCGATAGTGACGACCGTGGGCTTCGGCGATGTCTCGGCGTCGAGAAATCGCCTGGAGCGCGCCATCGTGTCCGTGTTGATGTTCATCGGGGCCTGCTTCTTCGCATTTCTCGTCGGATCGTTCGCCTCGTCGATTCAATATTTTAGTCGACAGTCGACGCGGAAGCGAAAGTACAGACAACGATTGACACGCGTGCACGCATTTCTAGACAGAGAACAAATTAGCCAACGCCTACGATGTCACGTGATGTCGTATACGAGCGAGGTTGAGCCGAGGCGAGCGGTGCTAATGGAGAACGTCGAAATCATGCAATCACTGCCGACCGATTTGTTCGAAGCCGTTGCGTACGAAATGCTCGCGCCGAGGTTTCAGAGCATCTTCGGTAACGTGTCTGCAGAACTGTGCGCCGATTTAATCGCTGAGTTCGATCTTGTATGTTTGGATCCAGGCGTCGTGATCCAAGACGAATTCTTTTACGTCGTCCGAGAAGGCGTAGTCGTCGTCCTAGACGTGGACGAGTGTAGGATCAGCGCCGTGCTCACCGGAGCGACGGATGTGCATCTGACATACTTCGGACTGGACACCGTTCGCGCGAGTGGCGAGAGAAAACATCATCAATCTTCTACTCTCACCGTCTGTGAACTGTGGCGCACACGGAGTCTGAAGAGAATGCTGACAGATAACCCGCACCTTATCCGGGCCTTAATCGATAAAATAAGAGCCATCGAGGACGATACGTTCGAAGATTTGCTAGAGTATCGCGTGCAAACTCTGAGCTCGCTCCAACATGAAGTCGAGAGGCACACGTGAACACCTCAGACATCGATGCGCAGCGTTCGAGCGCAGGCGCGCGCCGGTTGCGCGCGCGATCGGATCGTCTCTCGATCGACGAACGAAGTGCGTCGTCTCGCGACTCGATCGGCGACGACTCAAAGGATGATGAGGCGAGTTGCTTTCGCGGGCCCGCGTACGTGGGACGGTTCCACGCCGCCGGTCATCGTGAGTAACGTCCCTGGCACGTGGGCGTTTGATACCGTCAACAGGCGTCTTCGTGAGGACATCTTGGGGCGCGTGTTTAGAGATAACGAGAGCGTCCTGACGCCCGGAAGCGACGCGGAGCGAAAACTTCGCTCTCTCGAAGCCGAGCTTTCTACCGCCGGCACGAGCGTGATTCAGCACATTGCGGATGATCACGGGCCCGACTTGGACACTTGGCATGACATTTTGACGCCCTGGATCGGAACGACGTGGTTGGATGCGCCTTGGTTGCTGACGGAGTTTTACTTCTATCGCCGCATCCTCGAGGCTACTGGGTATTTCGATGAGAACTCGCCGTTGTTCAATTACGATCCTTTCAGAACGGATAAAATGAACGGTCTGAAAGCTGGAGCGACGGCCGCGGCGTCATTGGCGAAGAAGGTGAACGCATTAGCGAAAAAGTCGAGCGCGAGCGCGGAGGAGCTCCGACTTTTTATCATGGTGGCGCTTTGGGGCAACAGAATGGATTTGTCAATTTGGCCCGAGTCTGGGTCGTCTGACGACGGAGCAAACCGAGCGAACGAAGCGTTTGCGGAGGCTTTACAAGCTGGAGAAGAGTATCTGTTGTGGGATGATAGCGAAAAGGTGGCGAGCGCACTCAAGGTGGGCATGAACGATGTTTCGATTGTAGTGGACAACGCTGGCTTCGAGCTCACATGCGATCTTGCGCTCGCAGACGCCATGATCATCAGTGGGTCGGTAAAGCGTGTGTTGTTGCGCGTGAAAGCGCATCCAGTATTTGTTTCCGACGCCATGGACAAGGATTGCAGAGATACCATCGATGCGATGATTTCGAGCGACGACGCCGACATTTCGCAAATGGGAAGAAGATGGGCTTCGCATTTATCCTCTGGTGCGTGGGTGATTGCGCCAGATTTCGCGTGGTGCCAACCGCAAGCATTTTGGGCGTTGCCCCAAAACGCGCAAGACGAGTTGAAGACGTCGGATCTCGTCATCATCAAGGGCGATTGCAACTACCGTCGCTTGCTCAACGACTGTTTGTTCGACTTGAGCACGCCGTTCGAGGACGTCTCCGCGTATTTCCCCGCTCCAATCCTCGCCCTTCGCACCCTGAAAGCTGAGCTCGGATGCGGTATCCCTCCCGAACGCCGGGCGATGGCTGAGCGAGATCACAAAGGCGACTGGATGGTCTCCGGACGTTACGGCGTCGTCCAGTTTAACGAGAACCCGGACCGACAACACTACGTCGCGTCGCAAATATACGCGTGCGACACGTTCGCCGGACGTGACTCGACCGAACGAGAGCGTTTGTCGCTGAGCAAGGTTCTCGTCGCTCTGGCGAACGCGAGCAAAGAGCTCGCCGGTGAACTGGCGACCGCCCCGCTGCGCGCCTCGGCGCTTCTCGGTTCGACGGCGGGGAAAAACAACTCTGGCGACGAGCAACAGAAACTCGACGTCGTCGCTAACGACATCTTTAAGCGGCACCTCGCGAAATGTGGTGGCGTGAGGTATTTCGCGAGCGAAGAGGAAGACGTCCCCTGTCAGCTCAACGACGGCGGAGAATACATCGTGTGCATCGATCCGCTTGACGGTTCGCGCAACATCGCGTGCAACGTCCCCGTCGGAAGTATTTTCGGCGTCTATCGAGTCATCGAAGGCGCCCCGCTCGATTCTGCGTTACAGCCCGGACGTGAACAAGTCGCCGCAGGATACGCGCACTACTCGGGCGCGACGACGCTCGTCCTCGCGTGCGGCGACTCTGGTCCCGCCGTCGAGTACACCCTCGTCGATGGCGAGTTTCGCGTCGCGAACGAGGACATGCGGTGTCCGTCTCGCGGGCAGATTTACTCCCTGAACGATGCGCGTTTCGACGACTGGCCCGAGGGATTGCGCTCGTACATCACCGACGTGCGGAACGGTCGCGGGGAGAGCGGAAAGTCGTACAGCGCGCGCTACATCTGCTCGCTCGTCGGCGACGCCCACCGCACCTTCATCTACGGTGGATGGGCGGGAAATCCTCGTCCGCACTTACGCGTCGTCTTCGAAGCCGCGCCACTCGCCTTCGTCGCGCGCGCGTGCGGTGCCTCCGCCACGGACGGCGTGAACGACGTCCTCGCGAAGACGCCCGCGTCTCTGCACGAACGCGCGCCCTTCTTCGTCGGTTCGAGCGAAGACGTCGCCGAGCTCGTCTCGCGCGGCGACGTCCAACAAGACGCGTCCAAGACGTACTCCGTCTGATTGATTGATTGATTGATTTTGTACACTACGTTAGACATTCAGCTACTCTCTACTCTCTACTCTATCCGCCTACGCTCCTACTCTCACCGCCTCGTAACGCGCACGAACGTGCGCGCTCGCGAACGCGCGACAACACACGTCTCCACCGTCATCGTCCGACGCGCGACCCATCGGCGCCTCGCGCGTGAATCCACACCTCTCGACGTACCAATCCACCAATCCTGGCTCGCACCACACCGTCACGACGTCCGCGCCCATCTCTTTGAACGCGAACGCCTTGGCGCGTCTCGCCGTCTCCTCGCCGAACCCGTTCCCTCTGCTCGACGGCGCCACGACGAGGGAGTGCAAGAGGACGTTTCTCGCCTCCGGCACGTCTCGAATCGCGCACGACTCGCGCACGCATGCGCACGCCACCGCGCGCGCGCCGTCTCCGTCGTCGTCGTCGATTGTGAGAATCAACCGCTCGACGCGACGTTTGAGCTCGCGCTCATCCGACGACTTGATCCCGAGAAATCCCGCGGATTCGCCCGAGCGATCGGGCCATTCGTCCACCACCGTGAGCGCGCACGTTTTCCGCGCGCGCGCGTCGCACTCGCGCGCGCGAGTGAGCGCGAGCGCGCTCGATGGCATGCGCGTCAGACACTGACGGGAGACATGGGGACGAAACCGCGGTTGAACGTCAACGTCGGCATCCTCGGGCACATCGACAGCGGGAAGACGTCGCTCGCGCGCGCCATCTCCACCGCGTTTAGCACGGCGTCGCTCGATAAAGCGCCGCAGAGCGCGTCGAGAGGCATCACGCTCGACCTGGGCTTTTCATCCTTTCTGGCTGATTTCCCCGATGACGTCGACGAGGAGACGCGCGCGACGTACGACGGCGCGCAGTTCACGCTCGTGGATTGCCCCGGACACGCCTCGCTCATCAAAACGGTCCTGGGCGGGGCGAGCATCATCGACATGATGATTCTCGTGGTGGACGCGAACAAAGGGGTGCAGACGCAGACGGCGGAGTGTTTGGTCGTCGGCGAGATCACGACGGATCGATTGCTCGTCGCGCTGAACAAGGTGGACACGTTCGAGGAGAAGACGCGCGAGGAAAAGGTGGGGAAGATTCAGGCGAAATTGGCGAACGTGTTCAATAAGACAAAGTTTAAGGGATGCGCGATGTTACCGGTGAGCGCGAGACCGGGCGGGGCGGATTCGCAGGCGTTGGACGCCGGTGGACCGCCGCCGATCGGCGTGGACGCGCTCAAGACGAAACTGTTGGAGTTGATTCCCGAGGTGAAGCGGAAGCGCGAGCGCGGTGGGGCGTTTTTGTTCGCCGTCGATCACTGTTTCCCGGTGAAGGGACAAGGGACGGTGCTCACGGGGACGACGCTGCGAGGAGGAATCAAGGTTGGGGATACGATCGAGATACCGCACTTGAAGCTCGAAAAGAAGATTAAATCGATGCAAATGTTCAAGAAACCCGTGGAATCGTGCGCGAGAGGCGATCGGTTGGGGATGTGCGTCGCCGGTCTCGACGCGAAAGTGCTCGAACGCGGTTTAATCTGCGAACCGGGTTCGGTGCCGACTTTCAACGCGGCGGTGGTGAGCGCGAGCAAGATTCGGTTTTTTAAGAGCGCCGTCAAGTGTGGATCCAAGTTTCACGTGACGATCGGTCACACGACGGTGATGGCGACCGTGCACTTTTTCGGGGACGTGCCGAAAGATGGGACGGACGCGCTCGCCGAGGCGCTGGAAAAAGTGCGCCTGGCGGACGGCGCGTTCGACTCGTCCAAGGAATACAAGTATTGCGAAGAGCTTCTCACCGAAGCCGAAGCGCGGACGATCGCGGAAGAGGCCGGGGACTTGAACGTGAGCGACGCGCCGGCGTTCGCCCGGTACGCGCTCTTGGAGTTTGAGCAACCGATCACCGTGCCGACGGATGAATTGTACATCGCATCTCGATTCGACGCCGACATTCATCAGAACACGTGCCGTCTCGCGTTCCACGGTAAATTACTCCATCACATCAACCTGGAAAAAACGCCGGATGCGATCAGCTCGCTGCGCGTGTTCAAGATGAAATCGCGCGAAGGTTCCATCGAACGCGTTCAAGACGAGCGCACCGTCATCGGCAAAGGCATGTTTAAGAAGGAGTCTGATTTAACCGCCTTCCTCGGCATGCGCGTGTGGACGCCGAAGAACGAGTGCGGTGTCATCGAGGGTGGGTTCGGTAAGAGCGGTAAATTCAAGGTGTATTTCTCGGACGGAACGAAGAGCGAAGCTAACGATAAACTCGCCTTGAGATTTAAGAAGTACGTGTTCGAGCACGACGCTCAGGCAAAAAAGATGCAGCAGACGGGTCTTTAAGACGCCCATTCATATAGCAGCGTAGAGACGTAACAATATCAACTTAGACGTCTTAGCATTCATTACCGACACTATCTATTGAGGGATGGTGAGCTTCTTCTCGAGCGCGCCCACTAAATTTCCAACGCGCGAGCCGAACGTCTCGTTCGTCGACGACGGCGCGTCATTCTTTCTCGCGACTTTGCGAAGATACGAGTTAATACTCTTGCGCGAATTGATCAAGTCCGACAACAAATCGGCGAACGTTTGTCTCGTTTCGCGTTCCGCGTTTACGAGTTCTTGCTCCGCCTCGGCCATCGCAGACGCGTCCGCGGCTTCCGAACGCGACTCATCGTCGCCCAGAATCATCAATTGCGTCTCCGCGAGTAAAACCGCCAATCTATTGTCGCTCACGGCGAGAAGTTCGTTCGGATCTCCGGACGCGTGCCCGTGCGGACTCCCCGTCTCGATGGAGAGTAACTTTTCGTACGTGCACTCTTGAACGCGTCCGCGCAGCACGTTCACCTCGTGCATCACGTCTCGAAGAGTCGCCACGCGATCCTCCGCGGATATGATGTTCGCCTGTTCGTTCGTGTCCAACTGGGCCTCCTCGAGCTGACGTCGCAACGCGCGAATCTCTTTGCTCAACACCTTCTTTTCCTTGAGCGTCGACGCCTCTAAATCTGTAAATTTGGTCTCGGCGGCGGCGGCGGCGGCGCGCGCATCCTTGAGACACTCGCGCGTCGTCGCGAGCTCGTCGTTCAACGATTCGATCTCTCTACGCGCCTCCGTCAACACCGTCGCGTCCGCCTCGCGCGCCGCGCGAGTCTCTCGCGACTCGTACGGGCTCGCCGCGCTCTCCGGCGACGAGTCCTCCGCCAACCGTCGCACCACCACCTCCGCGTCGTCCAGCCGTCGAACCTTGGTCGATTCGGGCGTCATCGCGATCACACTCCCGTCAACTCTCGCCTCCACCGCTCCCTCGCCTCCCTCCACCGTCTCTCTCGCCGCGTCCTTCGCTCGTCGCAACGACCGTTCCGCCGCGCCCAATCGCACGAACCGACTCAACGCGTCGCTCTTCGCGCACGCCTCGTTCGCGAGCAAACTCCACAACCAGCTCTCCAACCGTCGTCTGCGCTCCTCGATCTTCCCCTCGTCCGCGTTCACGCGTCCGAACCGAAACCTCGGCGGCGCGTCCGGCGCCGCGCCTCGACCGCACTCGGCGTCCAAATCCTCCTTGAGCGCCACGAACTCGCGGTACCGCCGTCTCGTGACGCGCTCGACCGCGATCGCGCGCCCCGACGCCGACGCGGAGGCATCGTCACTCCGTCCCACTCGCGCGGCCGTCGCGTTCGCGCGCACCGCGCACGCGACGTCGTAATAGACGCACTCGGCGTTCGGTCGCGTCGGGTCCGGTCGACGCGTCGCGCGCGGAATCGTCAACCAAAACTCGGTCGGCGCCTCCGGTCGCTCGCGAGAGCGCGCGTCGCCGTCGTCGGCGCCTCGCCGCGTCATCTCGCTCGCTCGAGCGCGCGCGCGCCCGTCGGATCGATCGGTCGCGCGTCGATGTGCCGATGATCGACGGTTACGCGTCATTCGTCGTTTCGCGACGCGCGCGCCGTCGCGACCGACGCGACCGACGCGCGATGGCATCGATGACGGTCGCGGCCGCGTTCTCGCGCGCGTTCGCGCCCCGACGACGCGCGTACACGCGCGCGAGGTCCCGATTCGCGCGGCCATCATCATCATCATCATCATCATCATCATCATCATCATCATCATCATCATCATTCGAAGATTTCCGCGACGACGACGCGCGGTCGCACGGCGAGTGGGGCGCCGACGGTATCGCGCAAAACTCCTCGTCGATGGCGGCCATGCGACAGGCGTGGGAGGCGGACGCGCTCGACGCGTGGCGCAGACACGGGACGATGAACGAGACGCGGGCCCAGCGATTGTTGAATCTCGGCTCGCGACATCGACGCGACGCGCTCGGCGAGGTGTACAGAGATCCGGACGCGATCGAGGCGATGTGCGCGACGATTGAACGATTTTTACCCGGTGTTCGAGCCGGGGAGGTGTTTCATAAGTGTCCCGAGTGTGCGGTGACGTGCGCGGACGCGGCGGCGACGCAACGGGCGTTGGTGCTCGTTCGGGAATCGATGCCGGTTCCGGCGGTGGACGTGCGGCGAGTGGTGGAGCGAACGCCGAGAGTGTTGATCATGACGCCCGCTGAGGGTAGAAATGCGTGTGAGGTGACGAAGGCGTTGGCGGAGGCGTTGGGGGTGGAGTTGGACGACGAGAGCGTGCGAGACATTTTGGAGAGCGCGGCGGAGGTGCTGTTTGAGGAACCGGCGGCGATTCGGAACGCGGTGCGCGAGATGGAGCCGTTGAATCGATCGCATCCGACGTTGGCGAGTTTTGTCGCGGAACACGCCGAGGCGTTGGTGGCGCCGGGTATACGTGCGTCGCTCGCGCAGACGCTCGCCATGCGGAAATCGTACCGCGCGCCACCGCGGTGAATCTACATCACCCGCGGCGATTCTAAACGCGAAACGGGGCGCGAGCGTCGCGTAGACTTTTGGAAAAATGTACTGTAAAATTGTACTGTAGAGAAACGCTAAAAATCGTCACGAATCATGCCACAGACGTCATCGAGCGCATCTGGTTTCGACGAGTGATGCACGCTTGTTTCATGCGCGGATTGAGGCACGTGTTGCAGTATCCGCATCGCAGCCTTCCGGGAACCGGAGCGAAGAGGGCGTGACGTTTTCTGGGAGACCCGTCCGTCTTGGTCGGCGACGTTTTTCGCTTGGTCCCTATCGGCGATGGAAGGTAGAAGTGCTTGCGGCCCTTGAAGAGACTTTCAAACTGCGAGAGAAGTCTGTGTTCCACCGAATCTTTCGGCGCGTTGGCTACCAACTCGGCGATGCGAGGATTTCGCGTCACCAGGCTCTGCATCGCGGACACGGGCGACAGCACTTGCTTGACCGGGCGCTGAGGACCGCGTCTGATGAATGGATCGGGCTCGGGCTCGAGCGGCTTCTCGATCGGCTGAGGAAAGAAAGGACACAACCACGTCGGCAGAGGTCCCGGTCGTTTCGTCGCTCTGTGCCACGAGCGCACGCAAATGCGCTGCGTGGCGAACGCCGCCGTGACTTGCGCGCGACACATACCTCTGGAGATGCTGACGATGGACATGCCGACGAGAACTCGAATCCGTTTGCACTTTTGCAGGTCTCCTTTTGAGACGTCCAAGGGCGTCTTCGACGACGTTTCGTCGAGGAACATCTCGTTCACCTGGAAGTACGTTCCATGCAGCGGAAACTTTTTATTCATGGCCGAGTTGCACGGAATCAGAACGGCAACTTTGATGGTCTCACTGCGAACATCATCGAGCGTTTGTAAATCGGAGTCGATCGGAACCATGATACAACCCTCTGCACGATGCGTCCCGCCGAGCGCCTGAACAAGATCGTCGAGGAGCATCTCCGGCGGCACCAACCAACCGACCCTCTCTGCGCGTATTTTACTCGCTTTGACGACGTTTCCGCTGAGTTCCATACCGGTCATTTCCTCCATGGGGATTTCCTGGTCCACGCTCGATAAGCGAATCATGTCTTCGAGCTCGTCATCGATACTTTTCGCTAAAGTGGTTTTGCTCGAAATGTTCAATGCGACTCTACGCGCCGTGGTAATGTAGTTGAAAGCCGTCGCCGCGTTCGGATGCGAGTTCTTATCGGGGTGCACCAATCTAGACAGACGAACGTACGCCATCTGAATGTCTTCTCGAGACGTGGTTTCGCCGAGAAGAAGCACGTTCGTCGCGAGTTTTCCCGCCGGTCGGCCCTTCTTATCCCACATTTTGCCGGCGGCGACGATGGCGCGTAACACGTGCGTCGACTCGTTCTTACCGACGTTTTGGTGCACGGTCGACGAATGCGGTGCGCTCTTGCCGGTGTCCTCGATGTCGACCGGTTGCTTCGCGTGCGCCGTCGTCGGTGGTTGTAAAGAAGCCAGCCCCGAGTGACCGTCCGGTCGATCGACGCATTTTCCTCCCTGCATGGCGTATTCGCACACGTCGCGAAGTGGACACGCACCGCAATTCGGCATTAGCTTTGCACAGAATACTTTTCCGAGCGTGATCATGTGATAATGCAGTTCATACAACATTTCCACGTCGAAAGAGTTCAATCGTTCTCGCAAAAAGGTGTAGACGGCGGGCTCGGGCGCGTATTGCGCGAGTTCTTCGAGCGCGGTTTCGCTCTCTAACGGTACCCAACCCAGTCGCGCCATGATTCGTCCGACGTTCACGTCGACGGGAAAGTCGGTGCGGTGCAAAGCGAGCAGTAAGACGCATGACGTCGTCTTGACGCCCATACCATCGAGCGCGAGAAGATACTCGCGCGCTTCCATCGTCGGCGTTTTGCGCAAAAATTCCAGCGAGAGGTACCCGCGTTGCGCCATGACGCGTTTCAGAATGGTTTTAATTCTGCGCGCGAGCATCCAGTGCATTCCACGGCACCGTATGCACTTGACTATCTCGACCAGAGGTGCTTCCAATACGGCGTACCAGTCGACTTGATCGATCATCTGTTCGGATCGAGGCGGATCGGGACGCTTCAACACTTCCTTGATGATGCTCGCGGCATTCACCTTTTTCTTCTTTGGCTTCTTCTTCACAGCGGTATTCTTCATCGCCGCTTCGCGTTTCGGCCGAACGGGTGTGTCGAACGGGTCACTCTCCGGTGGCATCGGTAATTTTTCTGGCTTTCGCGGCGTTCGCGGTACGTCGCCCGTCGCGCATTCGTCGTTTGCGCAGAGTCTATCGAACATTTCACCGACGACGCGGTGCACGTACAGGCACGCGTCGTGTCGCTCGGCCGTCGCCGCGTTGTAAGGAAACCGAGCTGCGAGATTCATGAACGCCGTGCTCGAGAGAACGTCGGTGACGTTTTGCGTGAGATTCGCTCCGATGACGCTATCGAGAATCGATCCCCCCCACTCGCCGCGATCGAGCGCGCGATTTCCCAAGGCTGAGCGAGCTCGTTTCAAGAACGCGCCGATCTTCGACGCCCACGACCGTCGTTCGTCTTCACCGTACACGATCATGTCTAAATTCTTACCGCGCCACACGCGCGCGCGTTGTTTCTTTTGCGTCGGCGACGCGCCGCCGCGCTCGTAATGCAGCAGCCCGATCCACGCCGGATTGAACCACGGCGACGAAAACGTCTCCGTCGACGCCGCGTTCGATGATGTCGGCGACGAAGACGCGTGTGACACACCGCTGTAGATGCCGAGCACGAAGTGTTCGGGCGGTAAAACCTCGAGCGGAAGCGCTGGAAACCGTTCGAGCGCGAAGCCTCGATCGGCGGCGTTCGCCGCGCTCGGCGGCGGCGGCGATCTGAACGAAGCCGGGAAATCGTGCATCAGCGCCGTATCAATCGTATGATCTAAAGCCATCGCATCACGCGCGTCGTCTTCGCGCGCCAACGTTCGTTCGTATTCCTCTTCATCAATCGCGAGAAGCTTCCAATCGCGCTCGACGCCCGTCCTCCATCCGTCGTCCACGCGTCCCGGAAATCGCTCCTCCAATCGACGCAGACTCGTCGCCACCCACGTCTCGATCGTCTCCATCGCGCGCGTGAACGGTCGCGCATTCGTCGAAAACTCTCTCTCGAACGTCAACTCTCTCTCGAACACCGCGGGCGAGATCTCCTTCGCGCGCACCATCCACTCGACGAACGCGTCCCTCGTCGTCTCGTCCCGCCGCGCCTCCTTCCCTCTCGTCTCCAGCTCGGGATGTTCGTCCAGAAACGCCTCCCTGGTCTCTCGCACCTCCGTCGTCATCCTCTCAAACCGTTCCCTCGTCGGTCTTCTCCTCGCGCTTCGCCTGGTATCCGTGCAGATGGTCACCTCGGCGCCGCTCAACCACCGCGACGTCACGCCGCGCGCGTCGCGCCACGCGCTCGACGTCACCGCGAGAGAACCCGAGCCTCGGCGTCCTCGCGGGCGCAGTCCGACGCGCCATCGCGGCGTTCGACCGCGCGGTCGTTTTCGTCGCGCGTTCGTCCGCGGTCGTCGCGTCGTCGTCGTCTTCGTCGCCGCCGATGCGCTTTTTCCGGGTCGCGCCGATGCGCTTTTTCTCGTCGTCTTTCCGGGAGTCTCGGCGCGCGCATCGACGCGCGCGCGCGGTGACACGCGCGTGGGTGGCGTCAGGAGGTTGTGTCTCGTCCGCATCGCGCGCGCGGGCGGCGCGACGCCGTCGGTGGAGGCGCGCGCGGCGCCGATGGAGTGAGGTCGTTGGGAAGGGTGTCGTAGGTTTGGACGCATTGGGTCGGTGTGTGGGTAAACAGTGAGGTGTCCTTTCGACGGCGCAGATATTTTTTATCCGCCGAGCGAGGCGGATCGAGCGTCGCGCGCGCGGGGCGAGGAGAGACTCGCGGAGGCGTGTGATGAGTGCTAGATGATATTAATGAGGTGCACCGGAATCGCGCGGAGTTGGAGTTAGCGCTGGTCGTCGCGGACCCAGAAGAAGGCGCCGGGCTGGCCGAGCTCGTCCTTGAAGACGCTACCGATGAAACGAGAGGAGACGACGGACGGGCACGCGGCGGCGAGCGCGTCTTGAAGCGCGAGCGGGTCGCTCGGGACCTTTTCCAAATCGATCACCGTGTACGCGACGCTGTCGCGGGAGGTGTTGATTTCTTGAAGAATGTTGCAGTCTTGCGTGCCCAGGAAGGTCGTGATCTCACCGAGGGCGCCGGATTCATTCTTGTTGACGATGCAGAGACGAGCGCCGGAGGAGTTCTTGTGCGGCGCGAGGATGGTCGTCGGGAAATTGACGGAGTTGCGGATCGTGCCCGTTTCGAGGAAATCCATCAACGTCTCAGCCGCCATGGAGGCGGAGTTTTCTTCTGCTTCCTCCGTGGACGCGCCCAAGTGCGGGAGCACGAGGTGGCGCGGGTGGCCCATCAGATCCGGATCGGAGAAATCGGACACGTACTTACCGGTGAGCTTACCGGAGTCGTAACCCGCGCGCACGGCGGCACCGTCGATGATCTCACCGCGAGCAAAGTTCAACAGGTGCACGCCCGGCTTGCACTTCTTCAAAGCCTCGGTGTCGATCAAGTGGTGCGTGACACCCTTAATGTACGGGACGTGGATCGTGATGTAGTCCGCGACTTCGAGAAGTTGGTTCAAATCATCCGCGCGAGACATCTTGTCCCCCGGCAAACGCCACGCGGCTTCGACAGAAAGCACCGGATCGTAACCGATGACGTTCATACCGAGACCGAGCGCCGCGTTGACGACTCGGGAGCCGATCGCGCCCAAACCGATGACACCGAGCGTTTTCCCCTCGATTTCCGTACCACCGAACATGGCCTTGTCCTTCTCGATGCGAACGCTGATCTTGGAGTAATCGTTGTTCTCCTCGACGTTGATGACGTTGTTGACGTGGTTGTTACCCTCGACGATGCCGCGGCTCGCCAAGAGCAACGAGCACACGACGAGTTCCTTGACCGCGTTCGCGTTCGCACCCGGCGTGTTGAACACCGGAATACCCATATCGCTCATCTCCTTGACTGGAATATTATTCGTACCGGCGCCGCATCGCACGATGCCGCGAACCGTCGGCGCGACTTCGCTCACTTGCAACTTGTGCGAGCGCAACATCATCGCCATCGGCGCTCCCTCGAGCGCGGCATCGTCACCACTCACGGAATATTTCCCCTTCGGAAACTTATCCAACCCAACCGGCGAGATGGCGTTGTACGTCTTCACGCTGAACGCGCTCCCGGCGCGATCGCCGCCGTCGCCGCCCGCCGCGCGCGCCGCCACCTCACGCGCCTTGGCCGTCTTCATCGTCTTCACCGCCTCCCCCGACGGCACATCCCGCTCCAAACGACCGCTCGCGCGCACCACCGCGCGCACGCGTCGCGCCGTCGTCCCGCGCGACGCTTTTCCTCGCGTCATCGCGCATCCATCGGCGGCGGTCGCCCGCGCGCTTTGAAATCGCATCGTCGTCATCATCTCTTCCACCGCGTGCTTCTACGAGCGAGGAACGCGCGAGAGCGACGTCGGCGTCGTTCTTCGATCGTCGCGTCGAATCGTCGACGTGTGTCGCGCCCGACGCGCGCGTCGCGCGGCGCCGACCGAACGCGCGCGCAATCCAATTCTCGGGACAGCTCTGGTCACAAACGACGAGTCGTGACTCGTCGCGTGGGGGTCGATGGTTCTTAGGTTTTTGATTGGATGATGATTGTCGCGGCGTGTCGTGATTGGATGGGGAGACGCGGCGCGCCGGCGCGCGCGAGAGAGAGTAAAGAGCGCGAAAAGTCGCGAACGGTGCGTCGCTCGAGGGGAACGTGGACGTTACATTCGCCTACCAGTCGCGGAGGATGGTGAAATCGGTGTCGTCGAGCGAGTGGAGGACGCCGTCGCCGGCGACGGCGTCGAGGCCGACGGCGCGGAGGAGGTCGGCGCCGCGCGCGCGGAGCTCCGCGTCGTACGGGACGTAGGGAAGGCGGAAGACGGGCTTGGCGACGCCGAGCATGGCGCATGCGGTGTTGATGCCGGTGGGGTTGGGTTCGGCGAAGAGCCAGCCCATGAGCGGGGCGAGGCGGTCGCGGAGCTCGGGGTTGGGGCCGTCGAAGAGCATCTCGCGCATGAGCTCGGGGACGAGGTTAGAGGTGACGCTGATGACACCCACCGCTCCGGCTTCGTATCGCGCGTCGTGGCACTCGTCGTCGTTACCCGTCCAGCACGTCACGCCGTTATCGGTGTACTGCTTGATTCTAGCGTTCCCTTCGCACTCTTTCACGCCCGCGAAATTTTCGTGCTTGGCGAGCTCGAACATCGTCTCCGGCGCGATATCTTGACTCGTTCTCGCCGGCACGTTGTACACGATCGCCGGTCCGAGATCCATCACCGCTTCAAAGTGTTCCAACAACCCTTTCGTGGACGTCTTTCCGTAATACGGATTAATTTGCAAACTCGCGTCCATGCCCACCGCGAATCCCTGTTGCGTCGCGTGCACCGCCTCTCTCGTCGAGTTACTCCCCGTGTTCCCGATCACCTTCACCCTCGATCCATACTTTTGCGCCGTGTGCGCGATCAACATAATGTGTTCATCCCACGACATCAACTGTCCCTCTCCCGTGGTGCCACCGACGATGACTCCCTCGACGCCCCCCGCGATCTGCGCCTCGATCAGCGCGTCGTACGCGTACAGGTCCACCTTGCCGCTCTCCAGGTACGGCGTCTTCACGGCCGTGATCAACCGTTTCGTCCGCAGGTCACCGACATCGCACCCTCGCAGCGGACACCGCCAATCACCGGCGTCGCTCACCGCACGCGCGGTGGCGCGCGCGCGGAGGGGCGCGCGCGACCTCATCCGCGCCACCCCATCCGCGCGCGTTTTCGTCGTCGTCGTCGCGGAGGACGGGCCGCGACGCGCGTTCGCCACCGTCGCGGACGCTCTCGTCATCGTCGCCATGTCGCGACGGCGCGCGAGGGGGGGTGTGACGACGAAGGACCGGACGATGACGACGCATCGATCGGATCGGGATGAACGGTTGGGGAAGACCTAAGCGCGGGGACGCGGGACGGGGACGCGGGACGCGCGAGGGCGGGTGTCGTGTGCACCGTGCGGTGGTACCGCGTGCGTGTGGTGGTACATCGGAGTGAATGTGGTGTTTAACGCGTCGGATGGTCGGTGAAGAGGGCGCGAGGGGTGACGGCCCATCGCTCGCGAAGGACGGCGAGCCGGCGCGCGCGAGACGCGAGGGACGGCGACGGCGACGCGTCGACGAGACGGGATTGATGGCGTAAGGGCGCGGCCGGAGTCTTGGGACGGGCGGTGATGGTGTTGGGTGGGGTGTGGAGGTGTTCGTCGGGGACGGTGGAGACGGTGGCGGTGGGTGAGAGCGGTTCCGCGTTTTCGTCGTCGGCGTCGTCTTCGCTCCAGAGGCGCGCCTCGTCGAGGAGAGAGGACGCGTCGTTCGTACCGGACGCGTCGGCGTCGGGAGATCGACGCGCGCGGCGGAGAAGATCGTTGATGTAATCTCTCGACGGCGGCGGCGTGGACGCGGCCGATGGACTCGAGCGATCGGATCGAAACGATGTCGCCGGGGACGGATGTAAATCAAACGGTCCCGCGGGCGAGACGTCGGCTTTCTCGAACAGCGTCTCCAAAGCGTGTTCTGTCTGACGCGCGGACGGCGTGGTGGTGATGTCGTTGCGCGTGTCGTCGACGCGGCGTCGGACGGGAGAGATCGGTGCCGTGATCTCGTCGCCTCGAAGCAACATGCGCGAGGCGCTGCTCGACAAGACGCACGATGACAGACTCGCGTCCGGGGTGCGCGCCGCGTGAATGAAGCGCGGGGAACTCGCCGACGGACTCGGCGTGCGCATGTAGCTCGTCGACGGTACGCTCATCTCCTCGGTGCGTTTCATCGTGAGCGCGCGCTCGAGCTTGTCGCATAAATCTCTCTTCGCCCGCTCCGCGGCGTCCAATTTGAGCGTCAAGACTTCGTTCTTCGCGTGGAGCTCGGCGACGCGAGCGATGAGTTCGTCGTGTTTCGCCTCATTCGAGCCCGTGGCGAGCGCCTTGAGCAACGTCGCGTCGGCGTCGAAACGTTCGGCGACCGGAGATGCGCGCGCGGACGGCGTCGCGCGCATTCTCAATTCGTTTCTCGCGAGCACGCGCGCCACGCGCGCTTCCAGGCATGGCAACGCCAAAAACTGTTCAGCGCTCAATCGCCGCGATGGATCCTTCTCCAACAGCGCCATCACGACGTCGTTGTAATCTCCACTGAAATCATCGCACAAAGGTCGAGGCTCGACATCGACGATGTTTGAACGCAAGCGCTCTCTGTCCATGGCGTCGAACGGCGGCGCTCCGTCCGCCAGACACATCATGATGCATCCGAGCGCCCACATGTCCCCCTTCGTCCCGTACGGCTGTCCCTTGACCACCTCGGGCGGATTATACAACGGTGTTCCGACATCCGCGCCCCCTCGCGCGCGTCTCGTCGCTCGAGCCGAGCCGAAATCACCGATGACGACGACGTTGTCCTCGTCCACGAAGACGTTTTCCGGCTTCAAATCTCCGTGCACGATTCGATTCGAATGCACGTGTCGCAATCCCATCCCCAATTGAATGGCTATATCGAAGCACACTTCCAGCGGTAAAACGCGCCAATTCGCTCGAATGACGCGAGCGACATCGCACCCGCCGTGGCGCATCGCCAGAAAGGCTGCGCCGACGTCTCGATTCACCCAAAACTCCACCAACGTCGCCACGTTGGCGTGTTCGTCGCCCAAACGCGCCAACATCGTCGCCTCTTCTCGCGCACGACGCGCCGTTTTCATCGAACCCCGCCTCGCCTCCTCGCTCGCGTCGGCGTCTTCGTCGTCGTCGTCATCGATTGGAATGCATTTGACGGCACAGAGGGTGCCACACGCGCGTCGTCGCGCCTCGTACACCGCGCCGTACCTCCCTCGCGCGAGCGCGCGGACATCGTCGTATCCCTTTTCGCGCAGCGCGTCGACCGGACGCATGACGAACGCGTCGCGCGGTGGCGCGGTGTTCGCGTGGAAGCAAATTTCAAATTTGGCGCGAATTCGCACAACAGTGCTCTACACTGTCTGCCCATAGGGAAACACCAATCGGCGAGTCGTGATTCGAACGCACGTCGGGCTCGGCGCGCGCGCGGCGACGCATCTCATCCGGCGACGCGCGCGCGTCCGCAGAGGTGGACGACGTCGGTCGTCGACGACGCGCGCTCGGTGGACGCGAGCGCGAACGTCTCGCGCGTCGGTGACGGACGCTCGAGCGGTCGACGAGGGACGCGCGCGCGCGGAAAGGCGGAAAGGTTGCGCATCGTGCGATCGCGGCCGACGCCCCATGACGCCCGAGGACGCGCGTCAACAGCGCGATCGCGCCAAGCGCGCGCTCGACGCGATGCGGTCGAGATCGAGTGATTCTCCTCTCGCGCGCTCGGGGTCATTTTCGAACGGTGAACGCTCGGACGTGTGCTTCGATTGGTCGCGGGGATCGTGCGCGCGCGGAGAGAGCTGCCGGTTCTCGCACGAGGGCGCGGCGGGGGCGAATCCGCAGGCTGGGGGTGGTAGAGTTGGGTCGCCGCATCGGGCGGTGGCGGGCGTGTGTTTCGATTACGCGAAAGGGACGTGTAAGAGGGGTGATATGTGTCGATTTTCGCACGACGTGGCGGCGGTGGCGGCGTTTACGAAGATCGCGTCGACGAGCGGGTCGCCGAGTGGATCGCCGACGAATGGGGGTGTGGGGGGACCGCGGGTGGGAACGCTGAACATTCCGAAGCCTTTACCGTTGGCGGGAGCGCTGAGCGCGGCGGCGAAGCCGGTGCCGAAGCAGGAGCCGTCGCCCTCGTCGACGCCGATCTCGCAGCGGAGCGGGGCGGTGGATTACGCGTCGGCGGCCAAGGCTGGCGTGGCGACAGCGGTTGAGGGATCGTTCGCGGCGGCGTTGGTCGGTAAGGGGGCGCAAGTGGAACCGGTGTTGACGGCGCCGTTACCACCGACGCCGATGCCTCCGACGGCTGAGAAACTGCCCGCGCTGACGGCGAGCGGGGCGTCGGTGCCGGCGCCGAGGTTCGCGACGAAGACGGCGACGACGAACGGGGCGGCGCCCCCGCCGCCGTTGCCGCCGGGAGGTAAGGTTCCGCCGGCGAACGTGACGCGTCCATCGTTTCAGTTCGGTACCGGGTCTTCCATGCCTCTGAACGATCAATCGAATGGCGCGACGACGAACGGGGCGAATGGGATAAGTTTCGGAAACAAGGCTGGAGCGTCGCCCAAGCCTCGATATCCGAAGCCAGAGTTTGCGTTCGGCACGGGTGCGGTGAACGGGCACGGTGATGGCGCCGCGTCGGCGATGGCCAAGGGGTTCGTGCCGCCGGTGCCCGCGGGTCCGCCACCGCAGGCGAACCAGCGGCAACCCACGACGACGCCGGGCTTTGACTTCGCGCAGCCCGGTTTCGGCATCGCGGCGCCGCAAGAGAAGACGACGCAACAAGGGAACGTTTGGGGCGATGACTCGCACTCGAACAACGGTAGCTTGGCTGCAGCGGACGGGAGCTCGCAGCTCGGGACGGAGTGGGATGTGAGCGGCATGGGCATGGAAAGCCTCGCCGCGGACTTTAGCAACGTTGGAAATTACGACACGCTGGGCGGTGGGTCGTTCGCCTCAGGCTTAGGTTATTCGCTCTTCGCTCCGACCGCGATGTCTCAAGAAAACGCGGCTCAGGGTCAAAGCATGTGGGGCGACGCTCACGGTTCCGCCTTCGGAGGGTACGCGGGCTTTTAACCGAATGCGTCGGTAAGGTATCGCTGGTAATGTTTCAATGAAAACGTGCTCATATAATTTGATTCACATCGCATCGCATCGCATCGCGTCGCCGTCGCCGTCGCCGTCTCGTCTCGTCTCGTCGCGCGAGCGCTTCTCGACGGTCGAAAAGTCTAAAAACAGACATGCGACGGCTCCGCGCGTCACACATCGTCGCGCGTCGGTCGCGCGCGCGAAACCTGTGGTCATGCGCACGATGACGCCGTCGTCGTCGTCCGCGCGCGCGCGCATCGCGTCGTCGTCGCCCGGCGCGCGCATTTCGGCGCCGCCGCCCGATGCGCGCGCGCGCGCGCCGACACCGCGTCGACTCGGTGTCGTCGCGCGCGCGGACGAGGCCGAGGGCTCGAAACGGAGCGAGCGCGCGTCCACCGCGCCGGCGTCGAGACGCGTGGCGCGGCGAGCGCCGAAGACGGCGGACGGGGGCGCGGCGGAGTCCGCGTCGGCGCCGGCGGGCGCCAAGCCCAAGGCGCGTCGGGTGCGTAAACTCACGCAAAAGGTGAAAGACGGCGCCAAGACGCGGCAAGTGATCAGTATCGATCGTCGCGAGCGCGAGGCGGCGGCGTTGGAGCGGTTCGTGGAGAAGAAGGCCAAGGCGCTTCGAGGCGGCGACGGGGCGAACCGAGCGAGCGGCGACGCGACGCGAGAGGAGGAGTTGTCGTCGGCGTTGCGCGACTCGGGCACGGTGAACGAGCGCGGTGAATCGGCGGGTGATCGTTTGCGCAGATTATTCGCCGAGCGACGCGCGAGGGGGTTGGGACTGGTTCGGGACAAATTCAACGACGGAGGCGCGGCGGCGGCGATGGAATCGTTTAGCGGCGGTGGCGGGACGGATGATCAAGTGGATCACCTTTTGGACGAAGCGGCGTCGGTGGAGGAGAAAAATAGACGCGCACGAGATGGGTACATGGACGACACGCTCGGGTCGAATAACTCCATCGATCCGTTCAAACTCGTTGCCGGGGAATACGTCGTCCACCGTAAATACGGCATTGGCCAATTTCTGGGAATGAAGGTGTTGAACGTCGAGAGCGCGAGCGGAGACGTGGAGAACAAACCATTTTTGTTCCTCAAATACAAAGATACGACGGCGAAGATTAGTCCAGACTCTTCTCGACGCTTGTTGTACCGTTATTGCTCGCCGGGTGGATTGGTAAAGCCGCCGAAGCTCAATAGACTCAACGACAAGACCTCTTGGGACTCAAGAGAAAAGAAGACCGAGGCGACCATCCGTCGTTTGGTGGTGAATCAAATGGTCGTGTACTTGCAGCGATTGCAGTCCATGAGAGATCCGTACCCGTCGCCGGATGCCGCCTTGACGAAACGTTTCGAAGACGCGTTTCCGTATACGTTGACGCCGGATCAGTGCAGCGCCGTCGGCGAAATCACGGAAGATTTGCAACAAGATTCTCCGATGGATCGCTTGGTCATCGGCGACGTCGGCTTCGGGAAGACGGAAGTCGCCATGCGCGCGATGTTTCACGTCGCCAGCACGGGCGGCGGCGTGTTCATGATGGCACCGACGACGGTGTTAGCCAAGCAACACGCCGCGAACCTCGCGGCGCGTTTCCGTCCTCTCGGGATCAACGTCGAGCTCATCACGAGACACATCGTCGGCACGAAACAACAAAAGGTTTTCGACGAGTTTAGAGAAGGCAAAGTACAAATCATCGTCGGCACGCACAAGCTCGTCAACTTGGAGGAAGAGTATTACGACAAGCTCAAGTTGCTCGTCATTGACGAAGAGCAGCGATTCGGCGTCAAGCATAAGGACCAAATCAGCGCTCTCAAGGCTGCGGTGGATGTTCTCACGCTCTCCGCGACGCCGATTCCGCGCACGCTACACATGGCCATGGCTGGATTCCGGGACGCATCTCTCGTGCAGACCCCCCCTCCGGAGAGACGTCCGATCAACACGGTTCTCGCTCCACAAAACGACGCCGACATCAAAAGGGCGGTGCAATTCGAGCTCGACAGAAAAGGTCAAATTTACTACATCGTGCCGAGAATCAACATGATGCGCGAAGCGACCGAACGACTGATGCGATTGTTCCCCGATCTGGACATCATGTCGGTGCACGGCCAGATGGATGGCGAAACCATCGACGCTGCGATGGAGAAGTTTTCGAGCGGTTTGGCAGACGTTCTCGTCGCCACGACGATTGTCGAATCCGGTTTGGACATTCCGAACTGTAACACGATCATCATCGAGAACGTGCAGTTCTTTGGTTTGTCTTCTCTGTACCAGCTTCGCGGTCGCGTCGGTCGAGCGGATCGTCAGGCATTTGCGTACATGTTTTACTCGTCTGAGGAATCCGAGCTCACGCAAAACGCACAGGAGCGATTAGCCGCTCTCGAAGAGTGCTGCGGTCTCGGCGAAGGTTTCAGATTGTCCGAGCGCGACATGTCCATTCGCGGCGTTGGTACGATGTTCGGCGATAAACAGAGCGGTGACGTCGACAGCGTGGGTGCGGATCTGTACCTCGAACTTCTGTACAAGCAATTACAGCGCATCGACAATTTGCGCATCAACAACGTCGCCGCCGATGACGTTCGCGTTGGCACCGCCGGGTACGAGTTCGGCATCACACCCTTCTACATCGCCACCACGGACGCGAGCGATGAAGTTAAATCGACCATCGACTCGCTCACATCTCACGACGACATTCACGCGACGTTACAGTTGATGCGAACGTGTTTCGGCGAGCCGGATGAATTTAGTCTGTCGTGTCTCATCGCCAGAGAGATGCGAATACTCGCCGGTGAGTTGGGAATCGGCGGTATTCTGCTCGACAATCCGACCGCCCCCGTCATCGATTTAGTCACCGACGCCTCCATCATGGTCAAGGAACTTCTCGTGGAAGGAATCAGCGACTCACACGACGTGGAAATCATCGAAAGCGGTATTCGTCTCAAGACGATGACGGACATGACGATGCACGGTAAGGTCATGTACACGGTGGAGATCCTCAGACAAATCACCAGGAGCATTCCTACATTCGTCAAATACTTATAGTCATTTGTTATCACAAGCGTTGCCATTGTTACACAGTCGTTAGTTCGCGTATCGTTTGATCATTTCTTATTCGCCGATCGCAGCCGTCGCGGCGGAAAGACATCCCTCGGCGGAACGGCTGAGAGTTTCCGTTTCTTTGCACCCTTCGGCGTCGCGAGCGCGAAACTGCCTTTGCGTTTCGTTTCTTCTATTTGATTTGTCTTTTTGAGACGCTTGAACGCGTCGTCGATCGCTTTAAATGGATACTGTCTCAACGTTTTTGAACACGCCACCGAATCGACAAACGTCTTCGCTTTTTGTTTACCGATCCACTCGAGCACGCTCGCCGTGACCTCTTCTTCGCTGAACTCGTCCACGGGCGCGGGTTCTTGCTGTGACAACTGTACGTGCGCGTCAGCATCAACGTGCGCCCCGTCGTTCGGCGTCAACACGGGTTCGTCGAGGAGCGACGACGTCTGCGACGATCCGAGATTGCTCTTCGCGCCGCTATCGTCTTGCGCGGGATCCAATATCGATCGCACGCGCAAAGATAACCCGTGATGTTCCGTCTCCACTTTCCCGACGCTCATGCTGAACGGAGTTTTCGTCCATGACGACTCCCGATTCGCGTCTCCGGCTTCAAAGAACGGAGGTTCGTAATCCGCCGGCGTGCCTTGCACGTACGCCAATCGCATCGAAAACGTGCACCCGTCGGGAACTTCCTCCAACGTCTTCACGAGCGATAACAAACAGCGCGTCATCGAGATCGCCGCGCGTTTAATGTAATCGATGTCGTACAGACGCTCCAAACGAGTCGTCTTCCCCGTGCCCTCCGTCAACCCGACGCTCGCGTCGGGTCGGCCCATCGTCTCGCGTCTGACGTCGTCCAACGTCACCTCGCCTCGACTTCCGTATCGCACGTTAAATTTATACTCCTCCACCGTCTCCGCGTTATCACGCACACCCGTACTCGTTCGATCGTCCCCCACATCGCCGTTTCCACCACCGGACGCGCGCGATCTCATCAACGCGAACGCCACCGATCGCACGTACCCTCGCGCCAACGCGTCCGTCACCCCGTGTTCCAACATGTCCAAGATCCGTTTCGCTCGCTTACACGCCGGCAACAATCTGTGCATGGAGACATTCATATTTTTACACTCCTTGAAGTGCGTGTCCGCGTCGAATATCCCTGCGTCATCCGTCGTCGTCGTCGGTCCGTCAGTCAATCTTTGCAACACATTCCGTGCACGCATCGTCATCGTGTGAATGCATCATTCACCCGTCGTCGCACCTCGACAATACGTCACCGTGTACAGCGCCACGCGAAGCATGTTCGCCACCATCGCCGTCGACCGCTCCCTCGTCAATCGCGTCGTCGCGCACGCCGTCGCCATCGTCCTCGTCGTCGTCCTCTGCCAACGCCTCGCGAGTTCCGAGACGAAACGTCGCCATCGATCGCGACGCGACGCGCGT
>MDTE01205200.1_pt1 | contig 82197 bp, 81 predicted proteins | sample 811231 | NCBI WGS metagenome assembly MDTE01 (sample SAMN05326651, study PRJNA326480) | marine metagenome | isolation source: seawater | place: Indian Ocean: Red Sea | collected 2010 | reverse complement strand
ATAAACGAGTTGTATTTCTATGAGCGAATATATGACCTTGCGCTGTCAGCTATCGACAAGGGAATATTTGCCACCAACTATACGCAGCACCTTGACGATGGCGAACAACAAGGTATGAAACACTACGTTGGAGAATACTGGGCCATGACAGTTGAAGGTTATTTAATGGACATGGAAGGATTTAAGTATTCACACGATACGCATGAATGGATCAAAGAGAATGATCCTGAGTTATACGATTTGATTATCAGATATTTCCCGACACAAAAATGGGACCAGTGCACTGGAGAACTAAAAAATTAAATGAGAGCATCAAGCTCGTACATTACATTATCGAGCATATTACGTAATGCATCCGAAGGTGTATCTTCAGTTAAATCATTAGATGTAGCAAAGATTGCATTCGCAACAGTTAAACCTTCCAAGCTCGCGACTAAAGGTCTAAGGCCATGATCCACAGCAAGTTGATGCATATTACCTCCACCGGTAGCAACAGGTACGCATATTTTGCCAGTTAAACCACCCTGCGGCATGAGGTCAAAGAATACTTTTAAGAGACCTGTATAGGTGGCACGATATATCGGTGATGTAATGACAATAATTCTAGCTTCATCGACTTTCCCCAATGCTGAAGAGACGTCTGTATCATCTTTTCTACCTAGAAGAGCTTCAGAATTTAAAGTTGATAAATCAATAATATTGGTTTCAAATTTTCTTTCAGAAAGTTTGTCGAGAATTAATGCACCGATACGACGAGAACTCGACATTACGTTAGGGCTACCAGATACTAAGGTCACTGAATTCGATATATTTTGATTCACAGAAGTCATACAAAGTCCTTTTTCAATTACTTAACTGCTAAATCAGCATACTTCGGTATAGAATTTTAGACAAAATCAAAATATCGATAGTTATTGTTAGCAAGAAAGAAATTATGAGCATATTAAGTGAAGAAGAACGATTAGGTCGTGCAAGAATTTTTTTTGGAACACTTGCACAAATTTTTCCTGAAACGAATGTGTACTTTAATGACGTCATAATTCATCTAGGTATGGAATACATACCTGCAGAAGATTACTCACTCGAATTTGAAATGGGATTTGAAAAAGAAAAAAACTCACGCAATCCAGACATAATCATGATCCAATCAAAATCTGAAGATGAATGTAATATGTACATCACGGTTTTTGCAGAAATATGCGAACAATATGGATATCTTCCAGTGATTGAAATAGATCAAAATGCTTTAAAACAGATCCTTGAAAAAACTCAAGGGAATAATGATTAATTATTGCTTTTGTAATTAAACAACAAGAGAAAAAATATCAATCGCCAGGCAGATATACAAATAAAACCTATTAGAAAAGTAATTCCATAAAAGACGGGATCACTCCAACTATCTATTATGAAAAATCGAAAAAATTGAGCAACTAAAAAAATTACTATCCAATACTGAAGTGTGTTGAAAAAAAACTTTTTTATCAGAAAAACAGAAGATCTATCAAAAAATTTCTTAAGAAAAAAAACACACACCATAGCCAGCCAATAGGGCACTATCGTGCGCATAAGTACATCAACATTGAAGATTTGATTTAAAGAATAATGTGAAAGTAACCCGATAATATTAAAAAAAGAAATTACTATAAAATCACCAAAAAATAGACGGGGAAAAGACATTCCATACCTTAAACAATATTTCGAAATCGTTTTTTATAGTAAACCAATATTAGCAATTAAGGTTATTTGTTTTTAGACTAGCTTAGCCTATTAGGGAGTATTTATGGATATACATATCTTACAATCCGCAAAACAAAAGACAATTGAACGAACTGACAATATCATCTTTGAGGGAGGATCAGTTTGGGGCGCTTCATTAACAGAAAATCATACTAAAGATAATAATGTTGGATTAGTACATTTTGCCCCAGGTGCTCGTGCTGGGTGGCATACACATTCGCACGATCAAATACTTTATATTGTGTCAGGAATTGGTAAGGTTGGAGATCGGACAGGTGAACAAATTGTATCTGCAGGTGACACCATTGTAGTACCTGCGAATGTTGAGCATTGGCACGGTGCACATGACACAGAAACACCCATGTCACACCTATCTATCACTTCTCTAGATTCAGAAACAACAGTTTTGGAAAATTAATCCAATAGAAAAAGGAGTATCGCATGAAAGCAGTATTTGTTGAGAAATATGGTGGACCTGACGACTTAGTCGTAAAAGAAATTGATCGAATTGAAACTATTGGAGCAAATGATGTACGTGTAGAGATAAAAGCACGTGGGATAGCTTTCTCTGACACTCTTGTTGCTGCAGGGCAATATCAAGTTAAATCTGAACCTCCTTTTATTTTAGGCAATGAAGCTGCAGGGTACGTCATTGAAATTGGAAGTTCGGTTACAGAATACCAAGTAGGTGATGCAGTACTTACTTCTGCTGGATGCATCGAAGAAGCAGTGGTTGACGTAAATTCACTCACCTTAATTCCTGAGGGAGTTGACCTAGAACTTGCCGCAGGGTTCCGGAGTAACTATCAAACTGCTCTATACGGAATGCAACGAGCACGTCTTAAAGCTGGTGAAACGTTATTAATTCATGGAGCAGCTGGAGGTGTAGGTTTAGCAGCTGTCGATATAGGAAAGTTAATGGGAGCAAGAGTCATTGCGACCGCTGGGACAGATGAAAAATTAAATATTGTTAAGCAAATGGGTGCAGACCACGTTATCAATTACACAAATGGATTCCGTGAAGAAGTAAAGGAACTTACAAATGGCTTAGGTGCAGATGTAATCTATGATCCTGTAGGTGGTGATGTATTCGATGAATCTATGCGCTGTATTGCACCTTTTGGAAGAATATTAATAGTTGGCTTTACAGGTGGAAGACCTGGTCTCGCAAAAACAAATCACTTACTTGTAAAAGATGCAGAAGTAATAGGATACACAATCGGTGGATTGGCGAACCATGCACCTGAATGGTCAAACAGTAACCATGACATATTAATGGGATGGTTGGCTTCAGGTCGTATTAAACCTTATATTTCTCATCGAGTACCTTTGTCACGTACTTCAGATGCACTTAAGCACATCATTAATCGTGAAGTGATTGGAAAAGCAATAATCGTCAATGACTGAAAAAGACCCTAGTATCGAAAAAAATCCAATTCGAGAGATACTTATTCTTCGGGATTATCGATTATTTTGGGGATCACAATTACGATCTAGATTGATCCAAGGCATCTAAATATGTATCAAAAAAATCTGGGGATTTGTATATATTGTAATTGGTCAAAACAAATTAAAACTGCAAAAAAAACATCTTTTATAATGTGCACTCTTTCAAAAAAAGATCAACGCTATACAAAATATCCTCAGCTTCCATTATTGGAATGTGAGGGGTTTTCTGTTAGATCAGAATGATCAACATGCTGATATCGGTAACTAGAAACTCCAGGTACAAATTTCCATACCAAACCTATGACAACAAATGCAATTATCCCTCCTAAAACCATGGTTGAACCTGCACCGATAGCCCCTGACATAAATGCAACTTCCATCTGTCCGATATTATTTGCACCCATGGCAGCAAATGAATGTGCACTACTCGCTCTACCCAGCAATCGATCAGGTGTAGTTAATTGAACTATTGTTTGCCTCATAACCATCCCCACCGCATCCGTAGCACCTAAACCAGCGACAATCACTAAACCAATAGCGAATATGTGAATCGATCCAAATGCAATCAGTAATAAGGCATAGACAGAAGTTGCTACTAGTACTAATACTCCTTTACGTGACATTTTCGCGGTATAAAGAACTAGAGCGCTACCAGCGATACCTCCAAAAGAATTAGCTGATGCTAAAAGACCGACACCAACAGCACCCATTCCGTAAAGGCTTTCTGCAAATATAGGGAAAAGAAATCGATAAAAACTAAAAATCGTCACACCTATATCTAATAAATAGAGACCCGGCAATATTTTATGGTGACGGACAAATAAAAATCCTTCTTTAAGTGACTCGAAGGATCCTCGCTTAATAGCTTTTTCAGGAGTACCTGAAACACGAATAGCAAGAGGTGTTATTACACTTACCATTAACACAAATGTAGTGGCAGCAAGTGCTGAAGAAACACCCCAGATCGAATAAATAAGTCCAAATGCAATTGGAGCGGCAATACCAGCAATTTGAAATGTGGCAGTATTCGTCGTAACAGCATGAGTAAGATGAGTCCGTGGTACCACACGGGCAATCATTGCAGGGCGGGCAGAATTTCCTAACATATTCATAATTCCGGTAATTCCGTGAACAACATATATATGCCAAACTGCTAAATTTCCGTTAAATGCTGCAAAAGTAAGCATCAGCAGTGCAACGAAAGATATTGATTGCGTCAGAACCATCAATTTTTTGCGATCAAAAATGTCAGCTAAAATACCGCCATATATCACAATAGGCATTTGTAAAAATTGGATAGCCCCAAGTAATCCTAATTGAAATTCAGAACCTGTTTCTTCATAAATCCATTGTGCACACGTAAATAATCGCATCTGCATTGCGATCATCATTGAAACACCACCAAGCCAAAGCATAGTAAAATCGCGATATGCGAATGCAGACCATGGCCTTAATGTGTGTTCGCTCGAGGAATTAGTTTCTACCATAAAGTGTATTTGATTAGAGTGCGTTGAGAACTTAGAAACAAGAATATCACTAACATTAATGTTTTTTTGTACGACAAAAAAATTACACTCAATTTTCTTCGCTATCCTTAACAGAGATCTGATGAGAGAATCGCTACGTCAACATGAAAGGTCGAGCATGCCTAAAGGGAAAGTATTAGCTTGGACCTTATATGATTGGGCAACCTCAGGTTACGGTGCAGTAATCGCTACATTTGTTTTTAGTGTCTACTTTACTCAAGAAGTATGGGATGGTGATGGTGGTGCGGTTGCGTGGGGGTGGATGGTTTCACTCACAAGTATATTCGTCGGAATTGGTGGATCATTACTCGGTTTAAAATTCAATGGTATACGTACACACAGATCAGTACTTACCCTATTCATAATAATCAGTACAATCACAGGATTGGGGCTATGGTTCGTTAAACCTGAACCTGAGTACGCAATACTTGCACTACTTCTTGTAGGTATAGGAAGTTTCTGTGTAGAAACATCATTTGTCCCATACAACACACTTTTACGTGTTTTAGTGCCACCTGAGCGAGCTGGACGTGTGTCTGCCAATGCATGGGGTTTAGGGTATGTCGGTGGAGTAGTATGTTTACTCTTGGCATTACCAATCATCCAGTCGGGGATCATATCTGATATAAATTTAGCTAATGTTCGTGCGGCAAGTCCTTTTGCTGCGCTTTGGTTATTCGTTTTTGCTCTACCAATGATTATTTCTTTATATCGCATCCCACAGGAACGTATGTCAGAACCTGGATACGCCACAAGCAATCTGAACAAAAATGAAATAATACAGTTACTTAAGCACCGTGGAATTTGGAAATTTTTACTTTCAAGACTATTTCTAGCTGAAGGATTGACTGCATTGTTTGCTTTCGGAGGCATAATAGCCGCTAGCCTCTACGATTTTTCTACTGAAAAAGTTCTTCTTTTCGCAATAGCTTTAAATATTTCTGCCGGAGTTGGAGCAATTCCTGGCGGACACCTTGATGATCGTTTTGGACCACGTATGGTCATTAATACTTCCTTAGTTGGATTAATATTATGTGGTGCGGTTATAGGATTTACCGAAGGGGAGTTGATATTTTGGATAGCAAGCATTTCATTAGGTTTATTCATTGGACCTGTGCAATCATCAGGTAGATCTTTAGTAGCAAAAAGCGTAAGTAAAGAAGAAGCTGCACCCCTATATGGTCTATTAGGTTTTTCGGGTCGTGTCGTTTCTTTTATCGGTCCATTATTTGTAACTATCGGTATAAGTATTACTAATAATGACAGAACAGCTATATGGGTGATAGCTGTTCTGTTAATTATCTCCCTTATAATAATGCTCTCAACACCCAAATCACTTGGGCAAATCAAAACAGACCTTGATGGGAAAATATCAACTCAAAAGAATTAAGTTAATTATTCGGTGCACATGATTGCATAACTGCTCGGATCGAATCTAATCCAGATTTTGCAGCTACTACGCGAACAATTGCTGTATCTAATCCATCAGCAAGATTATAAAATTTATCGCGTGCATTAGTTATATCCGATGAAACACCAACAGCTTCAAGAAGCTCATCTGGAAAAGCTTCGAGAATTTCATCAAATGAACCATTTCGGTTACGAATAGAATCGAGAAAAAGTAATTCTTCAGCAAAACCCATACGTTCGAAATGTGCACGATATGCAAATTGTCGTTCCCGAGCAGTAGGAACTTTATCACGTAAAGCATAAGGAATTGTGGCACGGGCTAGCCCATCGCGAGCAAGTTTGGGATCATCATCTACACACACACGTATATATTGCACAAGTTTCAACTCATTAGTATTACGACCAACAGACATTGCTCCTTCATTAACGCGTTCTCTACTCCAGGAAATACGTTCTGTATCACACCAGTTCATCGCTGCTCCATCAGCAAGTTCGCCTGCAAGATTTAACATTTTTGGTCCTAGTGCACCCAATAATACGGGTGTTTTATAATCAGAAGGAGCGCCAATACTGACATCTTTTAGCGTAATTGCTTCACCTTCATAATTAACGGTCTCACCGTCGAGTAGTTTACGAATTGTAATTAAGTAATCACGCATAACTGCCAACGCAGATTTTGTATTAAAACCCAAATTTTTCCGAACAGAAGGTTGGTATATTCCTCCAGTTCCAATACCTAAAGAAAATTTTCCTCGAGTTAAATTCGTTAAGATCTTTGAGCTACTTGCAAATGATACTGGTGAGCGAAAAGCCACAGGCGAAACAGATATACCTGTATTTAGTCCACCTTCTACAATCTCAGTTGTAGCTTTCCATCGAAGAGCACATAGTTGAAAAGCGTCATTACCTATTCCATCTGGTGTCCAAATACTTGTATAACCCAACATGGCAGCTTCACGTGATAGTATTTCTTGCTCTTCAAGACTAAGTTGCAATGCAGCATCTAATCCTAATCCGACTTCCATAAAACCTCTAAGTTCTTTTAATTAACATTTGCTAAACGATAAATACTTTCATGTTCGATAGTAACTAATTTACGGCCAGTGGTAGTTATCTGTACCACTGAAAAATGAACAATCTGATGGCCGTTATGCTCCGTCAGGTTTGTAATGATACCTTTACGAATCATTGTTTCACCTGCATAAAGAGGAGAATGATGCCAAATTTTTCCTGTACGATGTATAGTAGTTGATTCGTCAAAATGCGTGGTAATTAAATCAACAGGGTTAACCCATTTTCCTACAGGAACAACTACCTTATCATCGATTCTATTAGGAAAATTAGAATTGTTAGGTTTTGAATATACATTGACGTCAAAATATTCTTCGATCTGTAAAACAGACCCAATTTGTTCTGACTTTCCCAATTTCTCATTACTTGGATTCATTGGCACCAGTTCGTCAATATCGAGTGTTTTTTCTTCTAAACCAATTGTTCCAAACATACGTGGTCCTTTTCCATCAGACCCTGTTACTTGGAATGATCTATCTTCCGCATTAATTGAAAAGGTTACACGTTCATTATTATAAACTGGCAAACGAAATCGGTATGATGCTCTTCCACTATTGAGCCAATCCACACCTTGATTTAGTAATTCGCTAACGACGTGTTCATATAACGTAACACCCGGAACAAATGCTCCTTGAAATCCTAAATTGTGAGCTTCTGTATCGGTATGTATTCCATCAGATCTCTCATTGAGAGGATTAGCATCCCATGTACGTGAATGAAAGAGAAAATTCATTGTCTAATCAATTTTTATTTCACGATTACGTTTATCATTCTCTGTATCAATATCTGATTCGTTAGAAGTAACCTTCAAAATATCAGAAAGAGCTTTTGTAAATTCACTGACAAGTAACATTTGTTCACTCACAATATTACGCAAACGTGTCGAAAATTCATGATCGATCAAAGTGCTCTTGCCTTGCCACTTTGATTCAATAGACTCTTCTAATTTGTTTAGACGATTTTCGAGGTCGTGTAATTTTTGAGAATCATCCATTATTTTTCTCTCCAAACCAAATATTCAATATATTTTGATCTAATTTAGCAGACAAAACTGCACGTTGCTGAAGTGCGCGTGGTAACAGCATGTTTCGACGATATTGATCGACTTCTATGATTAATTCTTCTGAGGCTTGTGTCAAACGTATTTGATCTCGATCTACTAATGGGATTTTTAGCTTCATTAGGCTTTCAGATTCCACAGGAGCATCCACAAATTCATCCTCATTTTGATCTCGAGTAAATATGACAAACGGTAATTCATCATGGAAAAAAGTTGCTGGATTTTCATCATCAAATAAAATCATTGCCAATTTTTCTAATGATTCTATGCCTACCAGTTCATGATCAAATTGTGGAGTAATCTTAATTGGGATCTCACCAAAAATTTCATGGAGTGTCTCAAGGTGTTGTTTTTGTTTGGCACCTTGCTCAGAAAAATACCCACTCTCAATTACTTCATCAGGAAGTACTCGATTACATATTACTAGGTCAGCACGATATCCATATAATCCTAATTGCGTAAACGCACGTTGAGTTTCTTTTATAACCATTCGCTCAGGATTTGTAACTAAACGAACTGATGTTTGTTCTGGATCGCTTAATACGAGCTGGATTTTTTCGATTTGTTCCATAAGATCTGCCGTGGTATCGAAAACTTCGTTACTTGGCAAAGGCATACTAGAAACACGTCGTAAAACTGGTCGAGCTAATCCTGAAATTTTCCTACTTAGTGGAAAGATTTTTTCCAACCACCATCTCCCAGCTTCTGGAAAACTCAACAATCTGAATGTTTCTGCAGTTGGGGCACAATCGACAACTATCAAGTCATAGTCATCGGTTCTATGATGTTCAAGTATCCATAATAAATTTGCCAATTCGTCCATACCTGGGAGCACTACCATTTCATCAGCTAAAATTGGATCGAATCCTTCCCAGGCAAGTATTGATTCCATCCAACGTTGTACAGTTCCCCAATATTTTTCCATGTTGTAATAGACATCTGTCTCTTGTGCCCATAAATTATTTACAATTTTTTTGGGTTCAGGTCCAAGTTGCATATCTAATGAATCACCCAAACTATGAGCAGAATCGGTACTTAAAACAATCGTACGCATACCATTTTGCGCAGCACGTAAAGCTGTTGCTGCCGAAATTGACGTTTTACCAACGCCACCTTTTCCTGTGTATAAAATTACTCTTGTCACATTGCTCTCCACAGGAATGATATATCGAAAATATATTATAAATTTTAAATTTCTATCTTGTCTTACAATAAAATAATGTTACTTATTGATGCATCCTATATGATGTAGTCATGCCTACAAAAACCAGATTGCCATCATTCTCATTACACGATATGCAAGGTGGAAATTACGATTTCCCCAATGGAAAAACATCTCTTCTATGTTTTGTGAAGGAAGATTGTCCAACTTGTCAACTTTCACTACCACTCATTGAAATTATTCAAAAAACATTTAGCTCAGTGGTAGAAGTATTATTAATTGGACAAGATCATGCTGGCAATATCTCAATGATTGAAACTCATCAACTGACAACTTCTCTTCTTAACGATGATGCTTTAAAGGTTTCATTTGAATACGATCTGGACACAGTTCCTACAATTTTCCTTACAGATAGTGTAGGAAATGCTTTGATACAATTTATTGGTTTTGGAAAACAAGACTGGATTGATTTAATACAAAAACTGTCTGATATTACAGGAATTTCTGTACCTACAATTCAGTGGGATAGTTATCCAGAAAGCCATCCAGGATGCGGATCACGCTCTGTTGAACCAGGGATAGCAGAGCGTTTAGAAGCTGAATCTTCAGGCAGCCCATTGAGAGCCCGACAAATAGATATAGCAACCCATGACGATGTGCATGAATTTCTTTTTGATCAAGAATTAACTGATGGATTGCCTGTTATCCCTCCTACACCCGAACGAGTACTTCGTATGATTAAAGGGTCACACCGTGATGCCCAAGAAATTGTTGCAGACATACCACCCAATCTAGCACCAGCAACTGTTGAAAAAATTGCAATCAATGCAGTCATGGCAGGCTGTAAACCTGATTATCTGCCTGTCGTAATCACTGCAGTTGAGGCAATGTGCACTGATGAATTTAATATACATGGTGTCAGTGCTACAACGATGGGTGGTACGCCTGCAGTTATCATCAATGGACCTATACGAGAAAAAATTGAAATGAACTCAGGGCTTGGGGCACTAGGGGCAGGTCACAGGGCAAATGCAACTATTGGACGTGCAATTCGTCTTGTCTTACGCAATATTGGAGGGGCAAAAACAGGTGGGACCGAAAGATCGACTTTAGCAAGTCCTTCAAAATATACGCTAGCATTTGCAGAAAGAGAGGAACGCTCTCCTTGGGAACCTTATCATGTCCAACAAGGATTCGATCAAAGTGAGTCTGTCGTTACACTTTTTGCTGTTACTGGTGGACCCAGCTTAGTGGTTGACCAAAATTCCAGAACACCAGAACAAATTACCGGTAGTATTGCGATGGTTATGGAATCAATCCCACATCCACGTGCCCGAGGCGATCAAGACATACTACTTGTTTTATGCCCTGAGCATCTGGATACAATCACAAAAAATGGTTGGAGTAAGCAAAAATTTTTAGATGAGATACAAAAAGCAACATTAAAACCATTGCGTAATTTATTAGCTGACGAGCATTCGGGGGTTGGTGCTTCACTCGCAGAATTTGGTGAAACAGGTCCCAATGAAAAGGATTTAGAAAGACTAGTGCCAAAATTTGCTTCTACAAGTAATATACATTTAGTAGTGGCAGGTTCTGACGCTGGGAAATTTACATCTGTTTTCCAAGGTTGGGCAACAGGTCCACGTGGCTCGATGGTTGTTAGCCGAAAGATAGAAGGTTGATTATGACAATGAAGATATTAGATCCTACTGATGAACGAGAACCAATAAAACGCCAACTAACCTCACGCCCTGAACATATAAGTGGAGTTGTAGGACTGTTGGACATTTCGAAGCCGCGAGGAAATGTACTGCTTAACCGTTTGGAACAATTGTTTGATGAACGGTTACCAGATGTTGAAATCCGTAGATATACGAAACCAACATTTACAAAACCTGCACCTGAAGATTTACGAAGAAAAATATCTGAAGAATGTGGTTTTGTAATCGAAGCACTGGCTGACTGAGGATCTTGTACGACGTGCAGTGTGCACGATACGACATGGTTCGAAATTCAAGGAATCCCTTCAGTTTTTATAGCATCAACAGAATTTGTTGATGCAGCTACTGCACAGGCATCAATGCTGGGGTTGCCCGAATTAAATCGTGTGTTTGTTCCTCATCCAATACAAGATGCTACTGATAGCGAGATGGAGCAAAAAGCAGAGGAAGTTTTTGAAAAACTTTTGAATACTCTAATCGCTTAATGCATCTAATATGACAGGAAGATTAGAGTGTCATTTGAACAAAAAGTTGCAATTGTTACTGGTGGTGCGTGGGGCATTGGTGCCGAAACAGCAAGAAAACTAGCATCTGAAGGTGCAAATGTCTTAATTGCTGATAAAGATTACGAAGCAGCCAAAGAGAATGCGCAACAAATAGAAAATAACGGCGGATCAGCACAAGCAATCCAAATTGATTTATCTGTCAGCGAGCAAATCAAGATAATGATTAATACTGCAATTAATGAATGGGGACATATCGACATCCTCGTACAAAATGGTTACAGGGATGATGTTCTTAATAGAGGAAGTGCAGTCACATTAGAAGAAGAACGTTGGGATTCTGCAATGGACGTTCTTACAAAAGCACTCTTTATTGGAGCAAAACATGCTATTCCACATATGCAATCTAATGGAGGTGGTGTCATCATTAATATTGCTTCAGTCCATGGCATATTGGTTGAGACCAATAGATTAGTATATGAAGCAGGAAAAGCTGCTGTAATAGCAATGACCAAACAAATGGCTGTTGATTTTGGTCCCTCAAATATTCGCGTTAATTGCATTTTACCAGGTCATATCGTGACTGAACGTTTACAAGAACGATGGAATAAAGAACCAAAGATGCTGGATTTTTTCGCCAAACAATATCCGTTAGGTCGAGTAGGTACACCAGCTGATATAGCAAATGCAATTACATTTTTGTGCTCTGATAATGCAGCATTTATTACCGGACATCCTTTGGTTGTTGACGGAGGGTTAACAATTCAATTACAAGAAGAATTAACTGTACGACTCGGAAAATATGCACAGGAAAATCCATTTGATTAGATAATAAATATTAATTGGAGGAAATGTGGAATTACGTAACTTAGGTAAAATTGGCCAAGTCAGTGCACTCACTTTAGGTGGTGGTGGCATTGGCGCTGTCTGGGGAGAACGAAGCAGAGATCAAGCTATAGCTACAGTACTCGATGCAGTAGATCACGGAATTACACTTATCGATCTAGCACCAAGTTATGGGAATGGTGAGGCAGAAAATGTTGTAGGGCAAGCATTTAAAGGTGACCTACCTTCAGGAATAAAAGTTACAACTAAGTGTCAATTAAGGAACGTTCCCGGCGAAGAGATATATCCTCGATTAATTGAAAGTCTGCACGAGAGTTTAAGTCGGTTACAACTGAACCATGTTGATATTTTTCTTCTACACAGTAATATCATTCCTGATCGTGATTTAGCAGAAAACGGGACATCCTTAAGTACATATACTGATTATGTGATACCAGCGTTCGAAAAAATAAAAACCTCAGGTTTGATTAGTCATTGGGGTATAACAGGTATTGGTTGGCCTAGTGCAATCAATACAGCACTCGAAGAGCAAAAAAAACCAGCGGTAGTACAGTGTATAGCAAATCTATTGGACTCTGGAGGAGGACTCGATCGTTCTCCAGAAAAACCGAATCCACGCAAGGCAATTGAGTTAGCTCATAATAATAATGTAGGTGTTATGGGTATTCGTGCAGTGCAAGCAGGTGCTCTCACAGACAAAATCGATAGAGCATTACCGAATGACCATTCTGAAATACTTGATTATGCAAAAGCGTCACCTTTTAGGGCACTTGCAAAAGAATTTGGAATTTCATCAGCTATGCTAGCGCACAGATATACACTAAGTATGAAAAATGTAGATACTGTGGTTTTGGGTGTCAAAAATCAAAATGAATTACAGGAATGTTTAGAAGCAGAATCATTAGGAAGATTATCAACTGAAGAGATTAAAGCTATTGATGACTGCATCTCTGTCTAGTAACTGAGTTACCTCTAAACAATGTCAATTCGATCGCCTATCGCAACAGTACCTTCTTGTGCGGGAACTGCTAACACACCCATAACAGGGCGCTCTTGAGAAAATTCTTTTGTGAGAATAGACATCACTTCACAATCACGCTCACCAGTATCAGGATTAACATGTGTTGCTAAGCATCTTACAACTGGGCCTACAACATTAAATTCAATATTATTAATCCGAATCGCACTTCCGATCAAATCCAGTTCTTGCCATGGATCGAGTCCGTTGATTGTCATATTCATTCTAAATCTACGTTCATCAATTTTTACTCCAGCCGTTTCTTCAAATACTTTTAAGCTTGATGCTGACATTATTGAGATGCTCGATTGTTCTCTATCGTGAAAACGATAAGTATGTCCGTCACCAATTAAGGTAAATGGAGGGATATTTATCGAGGAGTCTATTTCCAATAATTGCTCTCTCAACCAGTTAGAAAGGTAAATTCTATCTGAAATTTTCCGAATATCAGCCGTTGCAGATATATTCGAATTTAAACTTATATGTAATTGTGATTTAGCTTCATCAAAATTCGAATTGAATTTTGCAATTAAGGGATTACCTTGCAGCGTCAGGAACGATCTTTTTGATAACCAACTAGTAGCATCAAGTTCGTTTTTATTTAATAAAAATCCAAAAACCCGATCACCCTGTACATTACCAAAACAATCAAAATCAATTTGTCTCACTTCTTTGGGTGTGAATCCTTTGATTGGGAATTTGTATAAATTTGTAATTTGCATCTTCTTGTCCTCAATAAGTGGATTATGATGTAAGATATTGGAATGTTAGTAGTACTGTCACCCGCAAAAGGTCAAAATTTCGATTCAACAGACCTCGATATTAAATGTACTGAACCAAGATTGCTTGCAAATAGTTGTGAGTTAGTGAATACCTTAAGAGATTATAGTGCAGATGATCTAATGTCACTGATGGGTGTAAGTGCAAAAATTGGTGCATTAAATGCAGATCGATTCGCTACATTTAATATTCCATTTAATGAAACTAACGCAAAACCTGCTGCTTTTGCTTTCACAGGCGATGTCTATAAAGGACTGAATATCAATGAATTCGATAGCGGTGATTTAGACTATGCACAATCGCATCTACGGATACTCTCTGGGCTATACGGAATTCTTCGGCCTCTCGATCTAATACAACCTTATCGATTAGAAATGGGAACAAAATTGAACACTCAGAGTGGTGTTGATCTTTATGAATATTGGGGAACATCTCTCTCTGATTTGCTAATGCAAGATCTAAAAAATATGGAAAATAATCAAATTATAAATCTTGCTTCAAATGAATATTTCAAAGCGATCGATGGATATAACCCAGAAATCTCTGTCATTAGTCCCGTTTTCAGAGAATGGAAAAATGACAAATACAAAATTATTTCATTCTTTGCAAAAAATGCACGAGGCACAATGGCAAGATGGATCGTCCAAAACAAAATTGATCGCCCTGAAGAACTTATTGCATTCAATGAAGATGGCTATACCTACAGTGATGAACATTCTACTGCAGACAGTCCTGTCTTTTTAAGAGGATAGATTTGTCTTCAGTCTCTCACAATAAACCAAAAGTAATAATTGATTGTGATCCAGGTATCGACGATGCAATTGCGTTAGTAGTAGCGAATCATTTCTCAGAAATCATTGGAATCACAACAGTCGCTGGAAATGTTCCTTTAGAATTTACTACAGTAAATACACAATCAATTTGTGAACTCTTAAATTTAGACGTACCGATCCATTCAGGTGCATCACATGCATATTCCAAACAATCAGTTACTGCTGAACATGTGCATGGAGATACAGGGCTGGGCGATTTACTACTTCCAAAACCTGAAAATAAAATAGTATCTGAACATGCGGACAATTATTTGATAGACATAACCAAACAAGAGAACGACCTCACACTCATCGCTTTAGGCCCTTTAACAAATATTGCCCATGCAATCGAAAAAGATCCTGCATTCGTTTCACGAATTAAGTCAATTACTTTGATGGGAGGAAGCGCCTATGGACTAGGAAATGCCACTGCATCAGCTGAATTTAATATCTTTGCAGATCCTGAAGCTGCCTCAATTGTATTCAACTCAAGAGCACCCATAAAAATGATTGGCTTGAATTTAACTAGGCAAGTTCAAATGGGTATAGAACACGCCAAAATTTTGTCGGAAAATATTGGGAATAGAGTGAGTAAATCAGTATCAACTCTTTTGTATTCGTACCAAAACCTTATTAGCTCTTCAACAGGAAATATTACCGTACCTATGCATGATCCTTGTGCAGTTTTAGCAGTCACACATCCTGAATTTTTTACATTTGAAAAACGGAATGTAATTATTGAACTTGATGGAATCTATACACGAGGTATGACTGTAGTTGATGAAAGAAAATCAAGTCCACCAATCAACTGTGACGTCGGTTATCAGGCCGATAGCGAAAACCTTATATCGCTAATAGTTGATGCTGCCAGCACAAAAAATTAATCATCCATCAAACGAGACATTAGATCATCAAGATTTTCATCAGCAATTTTTTTACCTATTTCAGAATAGTACTGATCTTCATTCGTTTGTTTCGATGATTTAAATTTCGAAAGACCTATCACTGAATCAACAGCTTGCTGCCATCCATCAATAAGTTGTCGCCGTTGTGATTCTTTAATATCAGATTCAAAACTTTTATCAACGATCCAGGCAGATTCAACATCGCTAATCGAATTTAGAATATTTGATTGAAGAGCGGCCAACACAAATGCACCTTTCGCCGTAGTTTCTATAAAAGTAGGACGTTCAACAGTTATATCAATTACATTAGCTAGGAATTGCATTAGCCAATTATTCTGTGTCATTCCTCCATCAACCCGAACACTGGAAATGTTTAATCCTGAGTCACGAACCATTGCAGCAATTAAATCAAAGGTCTGATAAGCCACTGATTCTAAGGCTGCACGGGCAATATGAGCTATTTTTGAATCACGCCCCAGTCCAGTTATAGAAGCACGAGCATCAGGCTTCCAGTATGGAGTTCCAAGACCTACAAATGCTGGAACCAAATAAACACCTGCATTTGAATTCAATTCTTGCGCTAACAATTCAGTATCAGAAGCATTTTGAATTATTTTTAAATTATCACGCAGCCATTGTATGGTTGCACCAGCCATGAAAATAGATCCTTCTAAAGCATAGGTAACCTTGCCATCGAGGCGGTATGCGGGTGTAGTTAGCAATCCTTCACTCGAATATTTCATCTCTTCACCAGTGTTTAACATTGCAAAGCAACCAGTGCCATAAGTACTTTTTAGCATCCCAGGTAAAGTACATCCTTGGCCGATAGTTGATGCATGCTGATCTCCTGCAACGCCACGTATTGGAATGACCGTCCCAGATAAAAGATTCTCTGATACACCAAATTCAGCAGCAGAATCTAAAACTTCAGGTAAAATAGCTTCAGGAATATCAAAAAGAGCAAGTAATTCTTGATCCCAATTCTGGGTTAGGATATTAAACAACATTGTCCTTGATGCATTTGTAGCATCAGTAACGTGTGAACGACCATTTGTAAGCCTCCATATCAAAAAGGTATCTATTGTCCCAAAGGCAAGATCGCCATTTTTAGCACGCTCACGTGCACCTGATACGTTATCTAATATCCATTTGATTTTTGTTGCACTAAAATAGGAGTCTAACATCAGACCAGTTTTCTGATGCACAGAAAATTCAACTCCTGAATTTTTAAGATTCTGACAATATTCAGCAGTGCGTCGATCTTGCCAAACTATTGCAGGATATATTGGTTTTCCAGAGGAACGCTCCCAAATCAAAGTAGTTTCACGTTGATTTGTAATACCTATTGCTGCCAAATTAAATTTTGAGAAATTAATACCTTTTATGATGTCTTTGATACCGGTCCATATTTCTTCAGGATCATGTTCTACCCATCCTTGATATGGAAAATGTTGTGAAAATTCTTGTTGAACCATATTTATCGGGGTACCAATTTCATCAAATATCACTGCACGTGAACTTGTTGTTCCTTGATCAATTGAGAGAATATGGTCCATTAGCACCTCAGAAATTTGAATACAACTAATATATCACTACTCGACCTTTGGCATCTTTGTTAAGTGTGTAAAAGCAATTCCAGCAAGAGAAATAAAAGTACATAAGAAAAAGACAGTGTTTATACCACTCCAATCAGCAACTAAGCCAGCGATAATTGGCCCTGATAACATTCCAATTGCATATAGCGCTTGATAAATGCCCATCGCAGTAGCACGTTTATTAGGAGCTACAACAAGGACGCTTAGTGTAATTAACACAGCATTTATCAAACCACGTCCAAAACCATTAAGTAATTGAGAAAATGCAATACCAAAAAAAGTATGTGTGAACGGCAACATAAACGCCGCCAGAGCAATCAAACATGCAGCAAGTACAATTGCCCCACGATAACCAAAGATTCTGGCACATGGAACAGCGCATAGTGTTCCCACCATTGACATTGCAAACATTAAAGTAGTGATAAAACCTATATCAGCATCAGTTGCACCATTTTGTTCAGCATAAATGGGTACAAAACCAAAGCTTGTTGCGAAACTGACAAATTGTGTAGTAATACCGACAATAGAAACAATTAAAACAAGAGGATGTTTCAAAATTTCAAGAAAACTTTGCATTGAATATGGTTCAGTTTTCTGTAACGTAGGCTCGGGTGCGAGTAAAAGTAAAATTGTGCCTACAACACCTAAAATAACTCCAGCCAAAAAAGTTGCGTTCGTACCCCAGAGTTCTGAAATCACTCCTCCGACAAAAGTAGCCAGAACTAAACCAAGTCCATTGACAAACATTAAACGAGACATAGCCTGTCCTGTTTTTTCTGCAGTAAAATACGATGCGTACAAAACACTCACAGCAACCCATCCTGCACCAGCAATCCCTGTAACAGAACGAGCAAAAAACATTTGTGTTGGTGTCGGAGCATATGCCAGCCACAATGCTCCTAGAGCTGCCGACGCTAAAGCTAATACAGCAAAAGGTTTGCGTTTACCTATGAGATCAGAAGTGACACCAATGGGGATTCTTAACGAGACTTGTGCAATCGAATATGATGCAATAACTAAACCAATAACAGTATTTGATGCACCCAATTCAAGAGCCCTCAACGGAAGATACGGAACGTAGAAATAGAGTGAAAGCCATAACGAAAATGTTGCTACGGTCACCATTGATATCGGAAGAGAATTTTGTATCTGATTCAAAATTAATCAATTTCCTCTGAATCGAGCTGGTCATTTTTTTTCTGAAAATAGTATTTATTTTTCGCAATTTTCTCTGGACGGTTAGAGAGAGAATTCTGTTCATTTAAATCGTTGCTATGTGGGTTTTTGTACCCAACACCATAACCCAATTCTTTCATTAAACTGGTTGGTGCATTTCGTAAATGCATGGGCACATCATCGTTACGAGTTTGTTCCACATCTGATAATGCGCGGTTATATGCTTCATATGTACTATTTGATTTTTTGGCTAAAGCAAAATAGACCGTGATCTCTGCAAGTATGATTCTCGCTTCTGGCATTCCAACAAAATATGTAGCTTGCTGTGAGGCAACTGCCATATTAAGAGCAGATGGGTCTGCCAATCCAATATCTTCACTAGCAAAAATTATTAACCTTCTGCTGATAAATTGAGGGTCTTCACCTGCCTCCAACATACGTGCAAGCCAATATAAAGCACTATCCGGATCAGAAAATCTTAATGATTTAATAAAAGCTGAAATCGTATCAAAATGGTAATCACCCTTGCGATCATAGCGTAAAACAGGATCATGTAATGCGAATTCAACGTGTTGTTTTGTCACAACATCATGATTATTCTCATTATTACCGTCTGTAGCTATACCTACAGAGGCCTCAAGAGTATTTAAAGCAACGCGAGCATCACCAGCCGCAGATACTGCAATCAGTGCAAGTGCATCTTCATTAACACTTACAGCATTATTTAATCCCATTTCATTTTCAATAGCGTCACACAATATCTGGATAATGGCTTCTTCATTAAGTGAAGTTAACTGGAATACTCTACATCGTGAGAGAAGAGGTGCAACAACATGGAATGACGGATTTTCAGTCGTTGCACCGATCATTGTTATTGTTCCTGATTCGACATGAGGTAGTAATCCATCTTGTTGATTTCGATTAAATCGATGCAACTCATCAATAAATAAAATGGTCCGCAAACCACCTGCTGCAATACGTTCTTTTGCATATGTAATTTCTTGTCTCAAATCAGCAAGGTTATTGGTTACTGCCGATAATGTTACAAAATGCGTAGTAGTTGCAGATGACACAATATTGGCAAGTGTTGTTTTTCCTGAACCGGGAGGACCCCACAAAATCAGTGATTGACTTCCATTACTTTGAATAAAATAAGATAAGGGGCCGGATCCATCTAACAATTCATCATGCCCATAAATATTTTCAATTTTTTCTGGTCGAACACGTGCGGCTAAAGGCATATTCGAATGACGTAAATGTTTTCCAGAATCGTCAAACATTTGTTGTTGCATCCCTGGTGGAACACGATTACTTCGATTAGATGATTTCATATACCCATCATACGACTTGACGTAAGATTCGTGTGATATAAAAACAATAGAGATTATCAATTAGAAAAGAGTTCATATGTCATTTTCAGCATTCGATCTAACGGGAAAAGTGGCTTTAATCACTGGAGGCAACAGTGGCATTGGATTAGGGATGGCAAAAGGATTGGTTCAAGCTGGTGCTGATGTTTGTATATGGGGAACCAATCTCGATAAAAATACACATGCTGAGGAAATACTACAAGCACTCGGTGGAAATGTGAAAGCTTTACAATGTGATGTTTCAAATGAACAAGCCGTTGAAAATGCATTCGAAAAAACATTAGAACTATTTGGAAAAGTTGATTCATGTTTTGCAAATGCTGGAGCTGGTGGGAGTGCGAATTTTCAGATTTTCCCAACCGAAACATGGAAAAGAATCCTAAGTATCAATCTAGACGGCACATTTTTTACATTCCGAGCTGCAGCACGCCATATGATTGAACACGGAAACGGAGGGAGGCTCATAGCGACTTCGAGCCTTTCAGCTATTGATGGAGCTGCACAAAACGAAGCTTACGCAGCTACAAAAGGAGCAGTTATTTCCATGGTACGTGGTTTAGCAGTAGAACTAGCAAGACATGGTATTACTGCTAATACAATTATACCTGGATGGATAGATACTCCAATGACAGCACCACGTGTAGGTGAAGAAGTTTTTGAAACTAAAGTTATGAAACGTGTACCACTTCGACGATGGGGACAGCCAGAAGACTTTGCAGGCATTGCAGTGTATCTAGCTAGTGAGGCATCTGCCTACCAAACAGGGGAAGATTTCATTATTGATGGAGGTTATTCAAGATTTTAGTATGTGACTTTTTCATCTCGAAATTTCTGTATAGTTTCACTGTCATAGCCTAATGTTGTCAGTATGTCTTCAGTGTCTTCACCAAGGGCAGGTGAAGCACTCCTAACTGCTGTAGGGCTTCCAAACATTTCAACAATAGGACCTACAACACGCTGAGGACCAGTGATTGAATGTTCAATATCCCACATTATCCCATCAGCGATTACTTGAGGATCATCTGACATTTCTTCAGGCAAATGAACTGTCGATGCCGGCACACCTTCAGCATCAAATATCGCCATCCATTCAGATTCTGTTTTTTGTAACATTTTTTCTCGGATAACATCACGCCATTCAAATGCGCTTTGTTTATTTACAGGATCAGCCGCATCATAATCCGGATCATCACTATGCTCGTCATCAAGTTCAAGTACACGTCGTACACCATCACGACTGGCTTTCGTCAAGCACCCCAACATAATCGCACCATCGCTAGTACGATATCCGTTATAAAAGAGCCTGAATCCACCTCCTAAAAAACGACGCTCTTTACGAATACGAGCGACTTCAGAGTATGGTGCGCCTGACTTACGAAGTTCAGTAACTTCTTCTATCATTGGATCTCGTAGTACAGAATCCGTCATTGGCTCTCTCATCACAAAACCACCCAATGAATGTAAAGCAGATCTTAATAAAGAAGTTCGAATAAGTTGCCCTTCGCCCGTACGTTCACGATGAAACAATGCCGCGCAAATACCCATCGAGGCAGCATAGCCACTTATAAAATCTGCAATTGCAAGTTCTATACCACGTTCAGGAGCGCCTACTTCATCGACATGGCCTTCGGATGCAATTAGTCCCGTGTAAGCACCAGCGACAAGATCAGTACCTGCCCTTGTCGCACCAGGTCCCGTTGCTCCAAAACCTGTATTTTCCCAGTAAATCAATTTGGGGTTGTACTGTTTAAGTGTTTCATAATCAATACCAAGACGCTCGGCAACACCTAACCGATAATTAATGGTCACGACATCAATATCAGGTATCAGGCTATAAACAATTTGTTTTGCGCGGTCATCACGAAGATTCAACGGCAAACTTCGTTTACCACGATTTAATGATTGAAAACCTTTACTCTCTAAAGGGACAATCCCTCCAGAACGTCTGGTAGACTCACCTTCAACAGGTTCAACCTTGATGACATCGGCACCCATATCGGAAAGATTTACACCAGCTATGGGTGCAGCAACTATTTGCGAAAATTCAAGAACACGAATGCCTTCTAATGCACCCATATCGTTGCTCATATATTTTCCTCAAAGGTTACTAATTTTCACGACAAACGCTTATTAAAAAGGGTTGATAAAACTACACATTCCTGTGTAGCAAAGTAATGTTCCAATAGCCCAACCGATGCCTAAACATAAACCGTAAAATGGTACTCGCATAATATTCATCACAATAGTTTATCAGAATCTTTCAATACGAATAAAAATATTTAAAACCTAATATGGTTCCAATATAAACCCTGTCGCAAGATCAGGGGGCATACCGTTGTATACCCAATCCTGGGTCATATCGATTAATTCACCATTCACAGAAAAAGCTATCTCTTGTCCTTCGCAGCCATGAGTTAGATAGTATGGTCCCCAATTGCCCATAGAATCTGCAGTGAAATCTGTAATGAAATGACCGTCAAGATATACTGCAATTTCATCACCATACATAGCTTCAGTACCATAAATGATATGAGGATTGGAATTTAAACACATTTGCAGAGGTGGCAATTCACATTCGAGTGGAATGAAATCATCAAATGAATGTATCAGTATTAAATCTCGTTCTTCTTTCGGTTCATATACAACGCCGTAATTATTTTCGTAATTGAACCATATGTCATATAATTTCAAATTCTCTTGTGGAAATAAAGAATCCATCGAAATAAAAGAGTAATGCTTTTTTAAGATATCAGCAGTTAAGAAAAAAACACTGTTACCAGAAATATCAATTTCATCTGGTCCTGCATTCACTAAATCAATTATTTCATCTGTGCCTACATTATATGGTTCTGCGTCACAAGTCAGTGCAATATTTGTATTTTGAGTTGAAAAATTATCATTATCGAATTGAAGGTTAATTGTGGATTCATAGTCCTGTTTAATCGCACTGCTTATTTTACTATTATCCAACATCATTTCGACATTCCAAAATGGAAAATCATTCAACATAATATCTTGTGTTGATCTTGTAGTTGTAAATCGAAATGAACGAAATTCGTTTTCAACTAAGTCAATTTTTTCAGGATATGTCCACTGCACAATATCATCTAACATCTCATATGCAGCAGGTTTTGTTTCCCATAAATCATTCAGGAAAGCAATAGATAAATGTTCTCCATTGAGTGGAGTCAGAGTTGTAAATTCCAGTTCTATATAGTCAGCAGTCTTGTTCTTTATCACAATGTCTAGATCGTAATCAATATATTCAATTACATGATCAGGAGCTCTGTACGCCGTGGTACTTATAACACTAAGTTCATTGTTCGGAATAGTCATATTAATTTTCATAGAAGTAGGAGAGGATATTCCACGTATATATTCTAAATCGTAGAAAGAAAATGTATATTCGACAATATTTTCTGATGCGTCCGGCCAAGATTTTGAAGCTTGTTCTAGTACGATTTGGTAATCGGATTCAATCGAAGATGTTAACGGTATCGATACAGTAATCGGTGCAGGCTCTGTATCAAAAGCAATAATGTACTCTTCATCTGTTTTTTCAATTTTTAAAGGATCGACGTTATACAATTCGCGATAATTCATTATGAGATCCAGATACATACCACTAGGCAACGTAAGTGGAGGCCATAACTTGGGCTTATGCTCAAAACAATCATTAAAGAGTTCACAACGTGCCTGAGCAGTACGTCTAGTAAAGTCAGCCTCGATGCTGAGAGAAAGTTCATCAGAAATACCAAGAATTGAAGGATCAAGTATCATATTTTGCCCCTCCGTAATTCTATTTTTCGGGGAAGGAGCTACATTTGAAACAGGACTTGCCTCAAGAATTGAGGTAGCTTTTTTACTCTCTTCAATAACGATCTGGTTCTGATTATCAATCGTTGATGAAGAAGTCGAACCATTCGTACATGACATAATCAAAATTAAAATAGAAAACATAACAAAACAAAATGAAGCTCTATTTTTCACTAAAATGTCCATCATTAAATAGTAATCCTTCATCAGATTTTAAACGAATCAACATGGAACCATGCAAGGTTAATATTACTGTTCATTGACAATTAACATCACCAACAAACAGTAATTGTCGCCACGCTTCATAGGTAACAATAGATGCAGCATTAGAAAGATTAAGACTTCGGTTACCTGGCATCATTGGAATTCGTAAACAGTGTTCCGAAGGTATTTTATCAATGATTGATTGTGGCAATCCTGTATCTTCACTGCCGAAAAGCAATGAATCTAATTCATCGAATTCAGTAGACGTATATGATTTCTCTGCATGTGGTGTAATAGCAAGAATTCTTCGCTCAGAATGTTTTTCCGTATAAGAAACAAAATTATCATATTCGGAAACATTAGCTAGATCTCTATAATCCAAAGCAGCGCGGCGAAGGTTTGATTCTTCGAAATTAAATCCCAGTGGTTTTATAAGGTGTAATTCCGAACCAGTATTCGCACATAATCTAATGATGTTACCAGTGTTAAAAGCTATCCGTGGTTCAAATAATACAATATGGAACATTCAACAAGTTTATGCAGAAGTATAATAAATACAATACTGAACTGTAATTCTTGAGTGAAACAGACAATTCTTCAATCCAGAATGAATTTCACTTAATATATTACACTAATACACTAGTATTAAAATGTTAAATTAATGTTTTCTCATCATTACTGACAAAACGACCATGTCTAATCAAAGACTTGAATTCAGAAGATCTAAAGACTGCTATTGCAATTATTATCAACCACAAAATCGCTGGGAGAATAAAAACTGCACGAACGTCAAATAGATCTGTTACACGTCCAAATCCAAGATTTAAGAAGGCCATGGTCCCTCCAGCAAGCATTATATATAGAGACAGAACTCTACCTCGGAATTCATCCGAGACTACTTCTTGAACAAACGTAGATGTCATTGCCATAAAAGCAGATTGCGTAAATCCCGCAATTAATGCACCAATTACAAATATTATAGCTGTCCCAGAACTTCCGAGGACTATTGGCCCTATACCACTCCCAATAGCCATCACTCTGAAGGTCCACGCACGTTGTGAATCATTTGATAATTGTGAAATAATAACAGTCCCGAAAACTGAACCAACTCCAATAGCGATTAGGGCAATTCCGAAAAGGTCTTCTTCACCATTTAAGTCCGTTACACGTGTGGGAAGCAATGCATCAATGGACATAGTCAAACCACAATGAGCAGCAACAAGCCATACAATAGTCAGAATACGACTATCATTACGGATATACTGGATCCCACTCAGTAATTCATTACTGACATTAGAAATAACAGCACCAACCGATACCCCATGGCTTAATTTGTTTTCAGTTCCTGGGTCGATACGATAATTCATACGTATCAACTCAACTAAACCTATTAATAATAGTACTGTCGAAAGAATGAATACTGGTGCCGCTCCAACTGTTGTTAAAAGTACTGTTCCGATCAATGGACCAAAGATACGCGACCCATGCCTGGCTAAAGCAGTTAAGGCAACAGCATTCATAAGCTGTTCTTTTTTGACAACATTAGCAATAAGCGATTGACGTGCAGCAATAGTAGTAGACTGAGCGGCGCCTGAAAGAAAACCCAATAGTATCACGTGCCAAACTTCAACCACGTCTGTAACAATGACAACTACTTGCAATAATGTAAAAATTACTCCGCCCAGTGTTCCAAATATCAAAACTTTGCGTCGATCGATATGATCTGCAAGTACTCCAGCGATAGGGCCAACTACAATTGCAGGTAAAAAACTAGCGAAAGCAACCCATCCAACTGCAGTTGCCGAGTTGCCTGAAAGCTCGAACACTAACCATCCTCGAGCCAATATATCCGCCCAACGGGCACCATAGGTAAAAAAACCATTTATAAACAAACGACGGTAATCATATTGATTTAATGCAGGAAAACGTTCATCAATAATCGCTGTAAAAGAAGGCATTGAAATACTGTAACAAACATTCGACTACTAGGAGATAATATGGTTAGTGACTAAGTAATTAATTTCTATTCGTCATCTGTTTTTTGAATTTGATGTATATCTTTAATTCGAGCATCCAATGCTCGCATACGCACACCAATAATTTCCTCAAAATTTTTATTCGATAATTCCATGCTCTTAGCAACTTTCTCGGTAGAAATTTTATATTTTTCCCACTCATCAGAAAATATAGTTAATGTAGTGAGGATTTCATTTGTCTTCTGTGAGAGGTTGAAGTTCTCTAATGTTTGCCTGATCACACCTAAGATGGCGAATAAAGTATACGGAGAACATAAGATCACTTTCTGTCGTAACGCATCATCGAGAAAGTCAGGAGCATGTTCATGAATAAAGCCATAGACTTGCTCATTCGGAATAAACAATAGTACATAATCCAAAGTTCCATTTTCTGGATCAATATATCCGCGTGTAAGAATTTCCTTTACACGCAGTTTAGCATCACGTATAAATTCATTTTTAAAATTAAGTTTTATTTTTTCATCATCACTATCTAGATAACGTATAAATGCAGCAAAAGGAAACTTTACATCCATATTCAAAATACGATTTTCTGGTAACAAAAAAGTGAAGTCAGGACGATTCGAATTTGAACCCATAGTTTTATTACGCATGTATTGAATATTTTCAATGAAACCAGCGGAATTGAGAATATCTTCTGCCATCCTTTCTCCCCATTGACCGCGAGATTGTCCCGATTGAAGAATTGCATTAAGGTTTTCTGTTGATTTTTGAAGGTTAGTCATGTTTCCAGCTTGATCTTTTATGATCGTATCAAGTTGTGTAAAAGTCTGAATCCGATCTTTATCAGTTTGTTCAAGATATGAACGTAAAACCTTAAGTTCTCTATCAATTATTGTTGTTTCTTTTCCTATTTGATCCTTAGCAAGTTGCAAAAAATCTTCCGAGTTAATTTGAAGGGCGGTATGTTGTGTGTCTGCAAGAAGTACCCGAAGGCTTGATTTCATTATGAAATAAAAAAATAGTAAACAAAGCATATTAATTGTGATTAATATTAGAACAATGGCCATTAATTCCATTGTTACATCATATCATTTTGAAGAACTATTTAATATCAAAGCTCACAAAGAAAGATTGCTATTGATCAAGATAATACACAGCAGATGAGCCTCTGAACCTTTGATCAGTGTCAAAACCAAAGCCAACAAGCCAATGATCTGTACCAACTTCAAGTGCATGAAAATCAGCAACAATGTCATTTTTTCTTGGCAGTACTCTATCGACTAACACACAAATTTGAATATCAGAAAAACCTCTCTCTGATAAAATTTTGACAACAGTAGTCATAGTCACTCCGCTATCCAACATGTCATCAACTATCACCGCTGGAGCATTAAAATCAACACGATCATTAAAACGGGAAGGAAATTCAACAATGGGCGCACCGATTTTTTGATCATCGTCATATGCGCTCGCAAAAATTGGAGCAATCACCCATTTCCCCGGAGCAAGATCTTCAAGTACTGTACCCAATGAAGCAGCAAATGGTAAAGCTCCAGACATAATTGGGATTAGGTTGACTGTTTCAATTTCTGAAAATGAATTAACAAGTTGTTTTGCAATCTTAACAACAGCTCCTTGAATTTCTTCTGATGACCACATAAGACGTAATGCAGGATTGACATCAGAAGGAGAGGAGGTATGTATAGGTAGGTCATTTGTCTTATTTGAATTCACAACTACTCCAAAAATATAACTTGGTGAGATAGCATAATACTTCTGGTTCATTCGCGCCAGAAAGGTCTTCCTAAAGCTGCAGGAGGGTCACTACGAACAATTTTTCCAATTACTGAAGATCTAAGGCCTATTTTTCTTATAAATGGATGATTAACAGCAACTAAAGTTAAAATCATGATTGGAAAAGGAAGTATTGGCAGTACCTGTGATAATCCAGGTAGTTCAGGTTGTAAACGCAAGGCAATAATTTGTAATGCACCAAATATGTAACATCCAAAAGCAGCACGAACTGGATGCCAACCTCCAAATATAACTATTGCCAATGCAATCCACCCAAAATTTGCGATATGCCCTTCAGACCATCCTAATTTAACATCGAGTGAGAAAGCTGCTCCACCTATACCAACAAGCGCACCGCCCAATGCTGTATAAATATACCGGAGGCGATTGACAGGAATACCTTTATCAAATGCTGCTTCAGGACGTTCACCAGATGATTGTAATTCAAGTCCATAGCGGGTATGAAACAAGAAAAGATAGACCACACCAATAGCTACAAACGATGCGTAAACAACTGGATTATGATTGAAAAATATTTCACCCAAATAAGGAATATCTTTCAAATAAGGAATAGCTTGTGCTTGTACTGAAGGACCAACTTGACGTACGAAATCTTGACCTAGAAAAGCAGCTAATTTTGTAGCTAATAAAGTTAATATTAATCCTATAGCAATTTGATTAAGTCTTAATTCGATACTTGTAAAAACAATAATTAATGCGACAAACGAAGAGATTAATGCCGCCGCTAAAAATCCTAATTCAACACTTCCAGTCATAAAAGCAACAGCAAAACCTGTCATTGCTGCCAATAACATACTGCCATCTAAGGACAAATTGACCACTCCTACTTTTTCAGTCAAAGTTTCACCTAAGACTGCAAATATTAGTGGTGCAGATGCGGCAATGATCGTAGCGATCGTTTCAGGGTGCATTTTAGATCTTTCGACTACGTTGCAATTGTGTAAAGACAGCCACGACAGTAAGTGTCACTAACACAAGTATCCCTTGTGTTACTCCACCTAATGAAGAATGCAAATCTAAGCGTAATTGCCATTGAATGCTTCCTACTGCAATCATTGCAAAGAAGAAGGAAATTAATCCTGAACGAAAAGACTTATAATTTCCTAGCAATACAACAAGTATCGCAAGATATCCATAACCACCTGATATTGAAGGAACTAATTTATGATGCATAGCTCCCACTTGAACAGTGCCAGCAATTCCAGCAAGAACACCTCCTACAAGAAAAGCCAGCATCAAATTACGTTCAGTTCTTACACCTAAACGAGAGGCTGCAATAGCATTAATACCTGTTGCACGTAATTGCAATCCGAATTTTGATTGTTTTAAAAGGTAATAGACTAACCATAAACCGGCTACAGCCAAGAAAATTGCTAACGGAGAAATTCGCAAGTCCATTACTGTCGGAAACCAAGCGTTAGTATCAAAAGGTGCTGTACCACTTGTTGATGCAATACCAGCACGTTTCCAAGGGCCAATAACTAAATAAATAACAAAACCAGTAGCGACAAAAGTTAGACCAAGTCCACCAAAAATTTCATTTACTTTTCCTTTAATGCGTAATAAACCAGTCAGGCCACCCCAAAACATACCACCCAGAGCACCAGCCATGATCATTGCACCCCAAAGTAGTGGAGGGGGAGCGTCAAATTCACGTGCAACAAAAGAAGCAAAAATTGCTCCGACAATAATTTGTCCTTCGACACCTATATTCCACAATCCAGCAGCAAATGTGATAATTAATGATGCCGATGCCAAAGCCAATGGAACCCAAACCATCGATGTATCACTCAATCGAGTAGCATTGCCTAAAGAACCTTCAAGTAATAATCTCCCAGTCTCGATCGGTGGTGCACCTGCAAACCACAACAATAAAATAGCAAGTAGAAGTGAAATAGTAATGGCGCAAAGAGTACTTACCAGTGACGTATTTAAAACAAATATTTTTTTTAAATACGTCATATTTGTATTCCACTCATAAGTGAAGCAATATGTTCAGGATTAAATTCATTTTTTTCAAATTCACCTGCTATCTGACCAGCAAAGCAAACGATGATTTTATCGCTATATGACAGTAATTCTTCAAAATCAGATGAAGAAAAAATAATAGAGCAATCGTCAGATCTCATGTCTAATAATTGATTCCATATCCAATCAGCTGATTCAATGTCGAGACCACGAGTAGGATGTTCAAGTAAAATAATATTGGCGTCTCTAGGCATAAGGGCGAACATAAGTCTTTGCTGATTACCTCCAGATAATGATTCTGCTTTAGATTCAGGAGTTCCTTGAATCTGAAATTGTGTAATCAGTTCATTAGCGCGTAAATAACTCATTTCCCAATCAATAATTTGATTTTTTTTCTTACTTTCAACCAGAGCAATATGTTCTGTAATAGTAAGTTCCGAAACCAAACCTTCGCCAAGTCGATCTGCAGGCATATAGTACATGCCGTCTTCTAAACGTTGATGATAATTAGTTTTATCTAGTAAATTTTGTCCTAATACTATAGTTCCAGATTCAGGTGAATTTCTTCCCGCAATTGCTCGCAAAAAAGTTCTTTGTCCAGCACCTTCTATTCCAGCAATACCTACAATTTCACTTTGTCGAATTTGAAAATTTGCAATTTCAATATATTCACGTCCTTCTGTTGATTTAAGATTTGAAATTGTTAATTGGATACCACCTTTTTGAATGTCTTCTACCTTTTTCGATGGAAATATTTTCCCAAACATCAATTCAATTAATTCACTTTCGGGACATGGTAATTTCTTAGATCCTGCTACTTCTCCTTTGCGCAAGACCGTCACTGAATCACAAATTGCAGCAATTTCCTCTAATTTATGCGATACGAATATCACCAACATTCCTTCAGTAGCTAGTTGTCGAATAGTTGTGAAAAGTTTTTCTCGTTGAACAGGTGAAATTGCATTAGTAGGTTCGTCAAATATCAGAACTTTTGGATCTAACCAAAGTAATCTAGCGATTTCTAATTGCTGTCGTTGACCGATAGTCAATAAAGAGACTGATATTTCAGGATCTAAATCAAAATCAAATTTATGACATATTTGCTGGAATTGTTTTAGAGCTTCCTTACGAGGTGTTACAAATTGGTCTGTACTACCAATTAAAAAATTATCGAGCACAGAAAAAGGTAAAAAAACCATCGGTTCTTGATGCAATATTCCTATACCATAGTCAATAGAATCTTTTGGTGAACTTAAATCCAATAATTGGCCATCGAGTCTAATCTCTCCAGCTTCTTTTTCAAAGAAGCCGGAGAGAATCTTTACTAACGTCGATTTACCAGCACCATTTTCGCCAAGCAAACCATGTATTTCACCTGAGCCTATAGACAATGAAACATTATTATTGGCATAAACATTACCGAAATGTTTGCTTACCTTGTCTATTTCAAGTGTCATTATTTCGCATCAAGATCTAATATTAATCAGCGCTTGATGCCCCATTAATTCCTTCTAACAAAGTTGGTGTATACCAAATTTGAAGGTCAGTGGCTTCTTCACCATCTTTAAGGAAGACGCTACCATCTTGATAATTAAGAGGGCCTGTCCATAAATTGATGTCCTTGTCTTCTAGTGAAGAAATAAATTTGTCCAAATGCTTCGCATTTTCGTCAGTCAGGCCAGCACCTTTCTTGAATCCAATCGCACCATCATCAGTATCTTCTAAATTATCCCAGTTCGGAGCTGCCCATGTCCATGTAGCTTCAAAATCGTCATCTTCGACTGATTTTGCAATTTCAAGATATGACGGTCCCCAATTGAAAAAAGGCACACCGAGACAAACAGATTCACCTAAATCACAGGCATTTTCATAATCATAAGGAACAGCCCAAACTGTCTTACCTCCAGCGGCAATTTGTTCTGCACGAACAATAGCTTCGGGAGTATCAATGCCAGAAATTACAACATCAGATCCAGAATCAAAAAATTCATTAACCACTTGTGTAGGATCTAATGTTACTCCAGGTATTTGGAACCAAAAACCAATCCAAACAACCTCAAACGATAAAGAGGATGCATCTTTGCCGGCAATTTCTGTCCAACAATGTTTAGCACCTAAATATGCACTATTCACTAAACGCCGTGTTTCGTCATTAATTAATGGACCAAGGAAGGAAAGCTTACCAGTCTCACTTTGCAATGCGGCCGCACAACCTGCAATCATTTTTCCATATTCCATTTGACCCATTACGTTACCAAGATTTTTCAGGTCGCTTCTATAATCTTTACCGCCAGACCATGCACTATCTCCAGAAGACCAAATCATTGGAACATCAGGATGGTTAGCTGCTGCTTCTAAAATTCCATCTTTCATATCATCTGAAGTAGCGAAAATAAGTTTTGCTCCTTGAGCGATCATATCGTCAACCACTTGAGGCACTGTAACATTGGGAGAATCGGCAGGATTGACTTTATCAATTGTTATCATAGTCGCACCGAGCTTCTCTTCTATATATTGACCTCCTTCAAAATGTGCTTGCGACCAACCACGATCGTCACGTGGCCCAACAAGAATCATCCCAAAGGTAAGAGATTCGTTATCGGAATCATCTGAATCGGATGAACAGGCAAGTCCGGAAAATACAAGAATAGGAACTATTAGAAACAATAGTTTTTTTGATTTGAGAATATTTCTAAACATAATTTCTCCCTGTCATTTTAGAAAATACAATTTCTTAAGCTATGTCCATACATATCTGACATTTTTTAGGGGAGTTTAGAACCGTACCGCGAACAGTGAATTTCAGACAAGTACTTTACACAATATATTTCATTATTTTTATAAAATTTCAATATTCTGTTTTTGCTTCTATAGTTCTAATACAGAACATATAGGTATATCATCTATATGTTTCCGTCCATTCAAATCCTTTAACTCAATAATAAATCCACATGCTACAACTAAACCATTTGCTTTTCGAATAAGTTTTTTTGCAGCAACCGCAGTACCTCCAGTAGCTAATATATCATCAATCAGCACCACCCTATGATTAGTCAAAGTTGGTTCAGTGTGCATTTGTAATAGGTCGGTGCCATATTCTAATTCATAATCAATTTCAAAAGTTTCTGCTGGTAATTTGCCAGGTTTTCGAATTATTGCAAAAGGCAATTGCATTCGATCTGCAATTATAGAACCAAATATAAATCCTCGAGCTTCAATACCTACAATCACTGAAGGATTATATAGTTCAATCTTTTCAATTAACATAGTCGTAAGCTGTTCACGTACGTCAGGAATGAATAACATTGGAGTAATATCCCGAAAAACAATCCCAGGTTCAGGAAAGTCAGGAATTTCTCTAATAAATGTAGCGAGATGTTTTAAATTTTCTTTGGACATAATGACCGTTTATTATTCAATATCAGTGAATATATGATATTTCTATCAAAAGAAAAACATGCAGTAGGGAAATATATGCCGACTGAAAAAAAATATAGTTACCAAGAACTACGTCAAATAGCAGAAAAATTTCTTATTAATCATAAATTAGGAGTTCTTGCAACTGGAAGAAAAAATGGAACTGCACAACAATCATTAGTTTCTTACACGTATGATGGAAGTGACGTATTGATCACAGCGAGTGAATCAACTGCAAAAATTAAAAATATTCGTAAAAATCCTGGCGTTTCATTTGCAGTATGGAAAGATGAAACCTGTGTGGTTGTTTATGGAGAAGCAAAATTATTACAAGGAAAAAATGCTGAAAATTATCTAGGTCATGCTCTCAATCCAGGGTTGCAACCAGGAGAACGAACGCTCATTGTCTTGAAGCCAACTACCTGGCGATGGGCACGAATAACAGGATGATAATTCAATGAAAATAGGGCTATTTTTAACAAATCAACATCAATCAAACACAGATATGATGCTCCGTTTAGAAGAACAATACACCATGGCCCATCATGCACGAGATAATGGATGGAGCTCATTATTTAGCGGACAACATTATTTGAATGAAGGGAATCAACAACTTCAATTAATCCCTTTTTTAGCCCGACTCCAAGCCGAGGCAGGTGACATGACCATGGGCTTAGGCATTCTTTTATCTGCTTTACATAATCCTGTCTATATGGCCGAAACAATCGCTTCGTTAGATGTTATCTGTAAAGGGAATTTTATATGTGGAATAGGGCTAGGTTACCGTGACGTAGAATTTGATGCGTTTGGAGTTCGCCGTGGTCAAAGAGTTAAGAGATTCGAAGAATCTCTACAGTTAATAAAAAAGCTTTGGACAGAAGAAAATGTCTCATTTATTTCTGACTACTGTACTTTAGACGGCGTTACCATGCCATTAAAACCAATCCAAAAACCATACCCACCGATTTGGATAGCTGCGAATAATGATAATGCAGTGAAAAGGGCAGCGAGATTATCTGATGCTTGGTTAATTAATCCACATGCAACGAGTCAGACGGTGATTAATCAAATGGAACTTTTTTTACAAGAACGTAATGCAGCAAATTTACCAATACCTCATGAAATACCTGCATTTAGAGAAATCTTTTGTGCAAAAAATAGATCTGAGGCCATCCAAATAGCTGGTCCGTTTATTTCAGAAAAATATGCAGCTTATTCTGCGTGGGGGCAGGATAAAGTTATGCCCACTACAGAAAATTTTGCACAACCTTTTGATGATTTATTAGTAGATCGCTTTGTACTTGGATCTCCAGAAGAATGCCTTGAACAATTACGACCACTCTGGGAACAATGTGGTGTTAATCACTTTATTTTTCGAACACACTGGGCAGGCATGCCAATTGAATCAAGTATCAAAAGCATGCAATTAATATCCAACGAATTGATACCCATGATGCAACAAGTATCTCCAAAAGTACATCGATAAGGATTTTATGATTAGTCTAAAAAGAAACAATAAAGGAGACTTTGTTCAAGCATCAGGTCTCCGAACAAGAAAAAACACTATCTATCAAGCCAATCAGGCTGAAATTTTTAGAATCAGTCGAAGTAAATTTAATGATTTTTTGAACTGCCCTAAATGTTTTTATTTAGATCGCGTCAAAGGATTAAAGGCTCCGGATATGCCAGGATGGACTTTAAATTCAACTGTCGATGAATTGTTAAAAAAAGAATTTGATAAATCGAGAGCAGAACAAAAACCACATCGCATACTGCAACGATATGGATTGGAGCATATCATCCCGTACCAACACCCAGAATTAGATATCTGGCGTGATTCTTTCAAAGGTATTGAATGCCAAATATTCGACACAAATCTTTATCTCTTTGGCGGTATCGATGACATCTGGCTTAACACCGTTACAAACGAATTGATCGTTTTAGATTACAAATCGCAAGCGGATAAATACCCCGTAACAACAGAACGTTATCTTAATGGTATTTATCATCAAGGATATAAAATTCAGCTAGAAATATATGCATACATTCTTAAAAAAATGGGGTTCGCTGTTTCAAATATTGGCTATTTTTATGTCTGTAATGCAAGTAAATCCATGGACGGATTCCATGGTTCTTTATTGTTCGAGGAAACATTAGTTCCGTACAAAATACAACTTGATTGGATTGAGGGTAAGTTAGAGGAAATGCTCCAAACATTAAATTCAGAAAATATTCCAAAGAGTCATTTTGCTTGTCAAAATTGTGCTTTTAATCAAGAGCAAATGCGAATAGAACAGGAATATCAATAAGAGTCACTTAAACGTTTTGATCTCAGGATTTAAACATGAAGGCATTTTTTCACCTCTTAATCCTGCAATAATATTATCTGCAGCTAACAATCCCATTCGTTGCAAAGTAGCTGCACTTGCACTCGCAATATGTGGTGTGATTATTACATTTTCCATAGTTACAAGAGGGTCATCAGGTGCTATAGGTTCAGGTACAGTAACATCGAGAGCAGCGCCTGCGATACTACCTTCAAGTAACGCTTCACGTAAAGCATTCGGATTTACAGTACCACCTCGAGATGTATTAATTAGAAATGCCTCTTTCTTCATTTGTTGAAATTCATGTTGGCCAATTAAATTTTCAGTTTCATGTGTATATGGGACATGGACAGAAACATAATCAGATTTAGAAAGTAATTCGTCAAGAGAAGTCGATTTAATCCCGTAGATTTCCTCAATTTTTGGCTTTCGTGAGCGGGAATAATATAGTATTTCCATATCAAAACCTACTGCACGTTTTACGACAGCGGTAGCAATTTCCCCCATACCCAACAGACCAAGTGTTTTACCAAAAACATCGGTACCAAGATACGGTGTTTGATCAAAAAATCTCCATTCACCTGCAATAACTTTTCGATTAGAGCGAGTTACTTGTCGAGCCAAAGAGAGCATCAACCCCATTGTGAAGTCAGCGCATGAGTCTTGTAGAATTCCCGGCGTATTAGAAACAAACACTCCATATTTAGATGCGGAGGTAAGATCAATATTGTCATAACCTATCGCGCGATTTGCGACGATTTTTAGTGAAGAACATGAAGAAAGCACGTCATCATCTATAACATCACCTACTTCAGTCATAACTCCATCAAAGTTTTGTAATTTTTGAATAAGAATATCTTTTGAAGGTGGATCCGTTTCTTCCCATACTTCTACTTCAAAATATTCTTTTAACCTCAATATAGCATTCGGAACAATATTTCGCGTCACAAAAACTCTTTGTTGTGAGGTCATAATGGGACTAGTTTAACAGTAATAATAAGAAAATAGCTACTCATAGGCAGGATATTAAGAAGTCGGTATATTCCTACGAGTTTAGAATGACCAATAAAATTGAGGTCGTTAAGAGGAATATACCTATTAGTTCAACTTTACTAATTTTCTGCCTGAATATAAATAAAGTAATTCCTATGGAAACAAGTAGTTCAAATTGACCAACAGCACGTACCGGTGCTGCCGTATGGAGGGCAAATGCTATAAACCAGGCAGCCGTAGCAATTGCAGCAAACAAACCAGCTGCAATTCCAAATTTCCAAAGGCGAAATACAGCATGGAGTTCATCTTTACGTTTCAAAGCCAAATAAATTAGCATTACGAATGACTGACCAATTACTCCGATAGCTCCAGTTGCAGAAGCTCTGAGCAAGAAATCTCCATCATCAAGCGAATTGATGGCAGCACGGAATGCCACAACGCTGATTGATAAAGCGAATCCGGCAAGGAGTCCTATGATTGTTGAACGCGACCGGAGACTCATTTTGATTTCAATGAGGGAAATAAAATTCCCTCTTAGTGAAAGCATAATTACCGCAATTGTACCTCCAAAGATTGCAAAACCAAATTGAAGATTGACTGCTACAGAGAGAAACATAGATTCGATTAGAGCCGCGAGCAAAACTTCAGTCTTTGAAAATGCCACACCTACAACAAAGTTTTGAAAGCTAAAGAGTTTAACCAAAAGCACCGTAAATATTATTTGCGCAAGACCGCCAACCACCAACCAAAAAAAGAATTCAATATTTAGATTAGGAAAAGATTGATCTGTAAATCGAATTACACATAAAAACCAGAGCCACGCAAACGGGATTGCATAGATAAAACGAATTGCCGATGCACCATAGTCTCCGAGTGAACCTTTCATATGGCTTTGAATCGCAGTTCGAATATTCTGAGAGATGGCTGCTAGAAGAGTAATCCAAATCCAAAGTTGCATTCACTTTACCTATTCATTACGTAAAGCATTAATCGGATCTACAAATGTTGCTTTATACGCAGGGTAAATCCCACTTATTAAACCCACACCTGCAGATATAGCAAAAGCAAGGAAAATGCTCCATTCCTGAATTACAGTTGTCATTGTTTGCCCAGCAATTTCACGCCCATCCAAAAGGATGGAAATACCTACACCAATCGCAACACCAGCTAATCCACCAAATACGCTCAACATCAATGCTTCTGTTACAAATTGTCTAACAATATCTTTAGATTGTGCACCGACAGCTCTACGAATCCCTATTTCACGTGTACGTTCAGTCACTGAGACCAACATAATATTCATGACTCCAATACCGCCAACAAGTAATGAAATCCCTGCAACACTCCCTAATAATAATGAAAGCGTATTACTCACTTCTGTAGCAGCATTTATCAGATCGTCTTGACTTTGAATCGTAAAATCAGGTTCTGCAACTTGATGTTTGTAAATTAGAACTTCAGAAATTAGATGTTTAACAATTGCCTTATCTGCGTCAGGAGAAGTTTGAATAACTATCTGGTTGATACTAATTTCACCATCTGCATTACGAAGAAATCGACGAAGGCGTGATTGTAACGCTGTCACAGGAATATACACTTGGTCATTCAATTCAAGACCTTCATTACCAGACCTTGGTGACATAACACCGATCACTTGAAAATTAAAACTAACTCTTCCGCCGGCAATGGAAAGGCGTAAAGATTCTCCAATGGGATCGTTTTCTAAAAAAAGTGTTTCCGCAACTGATGAACCTAGGACAATCGAAAGTTCATTGTCTTCTACATCAACAGAGTTCAAAAATCGACCTGCCGCAATATTAGCGTCACGAACATATTTCCATTCTTCAGTTGTTGCTACGACATCAACTGTCTGATTTTCTGCACCTGTAATAGCTTGGGCAGTAATTTTAAGCTCTCCAGCAACATCAACTAAATCAGGGATATTCGCAGAACCTATAGCGTGAGCATCACTCAGTACCAAAGTAGTTGCTGAACCACGTGCACCACTTGTTCCAGATGCATTGTCCTGGCTTATACCAGGGCTTACGAAAATCAGATCAGTACCAAGACCTTGAATGCTATCGGTAACTTCTTTCTGTGTACCTTGGCCGACAGCAATTAAAACAATGACGGATGAGACTCCTATAACAAGACCTAATGTTGTCAAACCACTTCGGAGACGATTAGATCCAATGGCTCGCCAACCTATTCGCATAGCATCAATAAAACTCATTCTAAGACCTGTCCACAATCTCAGAAGTAATGCGGTGTGAATCTTCGATTATTTTTCCATCACTCATCCGAATAATGCGTTTTGTGTAATCAGCAATTAGCTGTTCATGTGTCACAATAGTTACGGTAATCGATTCTTTTTCCACTAACGAACTCAAGAGCTCCATTACCTCAGTGCCTGTCCGTGTATCGAGAGCACCTGTTGGTTCATCTGCAACAACTATACGTGGATTAACTACTAAACTTCTTGCAATAGCAACACGTTGTTGTTCCCCACCAGACAATTCATTTGGATGATGATGTAATCGAGATTTTAGACCAACTTGAATAAGTGCTTCTGCAGCGCGTCGTTTTCGGTTAGGTATTTTTTGATACATCAATGGTAATTCAACTTGTTCAAGGGCAGTCAAGCGCGGGAGTAGATTATACGACTGGAATACAAAACCGAACACTTTTCCCCTTAACTGAGCTCGAGCATCATCATGTAATTTACCTACCTCATGTCCTTCAAAATAATAATCTCCTGCGGTAGGTCTATCCAAACATCCGATAATGTTCATCAATGTACTTTTGCCCGAACCAGATGAACCCATAATTGAAAGGTATTCCCCTTGGTCGATTTGAAGATTGACACCTGCTAAAGCATGGACAGCATTAGATCCAATACCATAAGTCCGTTCAACATTTTCTAATTTGATCATTGGCGTGAATTCGGTGATCGACGACCAGGAGGTTGTCGTTGATTCGATGGATTTTGCGGAGGTTGATCTACATTTGGCTCAATATTCGAGAGTGAGAAATTCTCTTCAGCAGGAGCACTAACGCCTGTATATACAATATCTCCTAATATTAAACCTTCTATTACTTCAGTCATTTGCCCATCAGAATCACCAATTTTAATTACTTTTCTTATAAAATCACCCGATTCATTCTGAATGACAACATATGAATTAGCACCTTGTTGTCGCACAGCAATTGAAGGTATTTGCAAAACATTTTCTTTTATATCAATTAAAATATCGACAGACGCATTCATCCCAGGCAATGGTCTTTGCCGCGCACTTAAATTGTTACCAGCAGTGTTTTCGATTGAAGGCTGTCTCGATCCAACATCATTTGCAGAAAATAGCGCCTCAGGGAGAGTGATTCCTTCGGGAAGAGTGATACCTTCAGGCAATGGTTCACCACGAGCTACTGCACGCAATATGTCGGCCAATGTCACTCCTTCAGGTAATTCTATATTTGTTAATTGTTCTCTTAAAGTCTGTATTTCAGGAGAGGGAGCTCTTCCACTACGAGCACGACGACTAGAATTTGCATTCGAGCTTGAATTATCCATTCCTAGCATTTCAAAAGAATCAATACTATTCAGTAATCTTGATTCAGTATCAAGAAGATCTCTCATTTGAAGGATTTCAGCATCAATACGGTATGTAATGACACCTTGATTCATATTAGGAATAGTTCCAACATGTGTAACTCGAATAGGATATTTCCTATCTTCAATTGAATTAAATTCTGCTAAGCCTATCTGCCCAGATTGTATAGTTAGTATTTCAGCTTCCGATGCTGTCAATTCAAGAATGACATCTTCTGGAGTATCTAAAACTACAGCTACTGTATTATTATTTACTCGATCGTCTGGGAATATATTAATTGCACTGATCACACCATCAAATGGTGCAAATAGTGATAGTTGATCAATATCAGATTGCGCTCCTTCAACATTAATTTCAGCAAGTTTGATATTTTGTTCTAATTTTCTTAATTCAGTCCCTAGCGGACCATCCAGTAGATCTTCATATTTTGCCTGTGCACTTTTCAAACTTGTTTCGGCACTATATAACGCAGCTTCGGCCTTATTAATTTCATCTTTTGAAGCACCAATTATTAATTCATTTTGACGTTCCAACGCTGCAGAAAGTGATTTTTCTGTAGCAATTACAGATTGCTCTGCTTGGAATATTTCTTCGCTTTGTGCACCACTCAGAAGATCTTTTTGTCTCTCAAGTGCTGTCGTAAGTGCCTTTTTTGCAGCAAGAAGAGATTGTTCTGCTTGATAAATTTCTTCTGTAGAAGCACCTTTTATTAAATCATCAAGTTTTTTTTGTGCGGTCGTTAGTTTTGATTTTTCTGACTTAGTAGTTGATATAGCAGTACTGTATACAAAACTGGCATCAAGATATGCATCAGTAAATAGTTGATCACGCTTACCTAATGAATTTCTTTCGACAGTTAATGCTGCAAGTACGTCCGATTTCAAAGGCAATGATTCAAAACACCATGCTTTTTTTGGATTCCAATTATCACAGTAATTTTCTTGTGCTTTTTGTGCTTTATCTAAAGCAATGGTTTCCGAAGATTGTGCTGCTGCAAATTTCGACTGAATTAAAGCCACATCTGAATTAGCAACAGCAAGTTCAGAATCTGAAGCAGATGCTTTGATGGATACTAAATCGCTTTCGGCTTTTGAAACTTGAACGCGTGCATTCGCTACTGATTGTTCAGCAGCAGAAAGTGCTTCTTTATTTGCAGAATCAAGAAGTGTTTGCAAGTTAGACTTGGCTTTCGACAATTGAACTTTCGCATTTGCTACCGATTGTTCAGCAGAAGCAAGAGATTCATCACTAGCTGGCTTTAACAAAGTGACAAGAGCATTTTTTTGCGTTACAACTTGAGCTTCTGCAGACGCAATTGCCTGTTTTGCAGATGAAAGATCAACAAGGTCCGGAGCAGCTTGTAATTGTTCAAGTTGGAGTTTTGCTTGTTCAAGTTGAATTGAGGTGGTTTTAAATTTACGAAGTGCCGCATCAGCATTTAAAGACGCAAGTAATTGACCTTGCTGCACATGATCGCCAACGTTAAACATTACTTTTTCTACAATCCCAGTAGTTCCAAATGAAATATTAGCTGAACGCTTAACGACTGTAATACCTGATAAAGATTCAACATCAACAATTCTTCCTTGTGTTACTTCTTCAGGGATAGGTTCTGGAGACGAGGCAATTTCTTCTTCACTCACTTGTGGGTATAACAACAAAACAACGGCACCTATTAAGACAATAGCGATCAAAATAATATATCTGGACCGGAAATTATTATTTCTTTTCAACAGTTGATTAAGATCGTTTTCGTCAACTTCTTTTACCATTTTTACTCCATTTAAAATCGAAATAAACAAGTTTTTTAAAAATTATTACGACCTAAGCTACATCGTAATTATAAGAAAATCATGAGAAGTTAGACAAATATTGTTTAAAAAGTGCAACCAGATTAATGAGATGCCTTCATTGCACTAGCTGCATCAAAAGTTGCTTGTATCGATTTAATCATCATTGCATCTATAGATTCATCATCGACACCTTGTGCGCGTAACCACGGAATTTCAAAATCAGGTATTGGAAGCCAACATCCTGGGTCTTCCAATCGTGAACCTCCTTCAGCAGGGCCACGATTAGCGCTATATGAAGCGGCATCATGTCCTAATGAAGTTTGTTCTGCGAATCCGGCTTCAATAAGTGATAAAGCTATCCCAGCCCTTCGTGTTAATTCTTCCTCACCCAAATGTTTTGCATATCGATCTAGTCCAACATTGGCTCCACGTCTCGCTATTTCAAGAACATAATCTAAATCATGGGAGTCATTTGTATGTCCAATAGTGACAGCTCGTAGATCAAGTCCTTCTTCTTCAAAAATATCAAGTAATCGGATTCCAACGCGATCAGCTGCTCGTGTATGACATGTAATTGGTACTCCACTCCATTTTGCAGCACGTGCTGCACCACGAGCACATTTTTCTAATTGATTTTGCATGGAATTCGAACCACCTACAGTAGAAGAATATTCTACATCCCATGCGATTTTTATTATTCCTGCGTGTATCGAAGTCCCTTCAATTCCTTCTTCGATTTCTCGTTGAAAAAAACGTGCGACTGTATCCGCGCTCCATGAATGATATGTGAGAGGGATCCATCGATACACGCCAGTTGCTGCGATTATATTTATCGGCGATGTCTGGGCAAGACTTAGAAAAGCTGAGGCTTGCCTCCCTAAATCAACAGGTGTGCAATCAATAATAGTTCGTATTTGAGCATCATGAGTAATTTGGAGTGCATCATTGCATCTACGCAAAGCATCATCTTCATCATACAAACCAGTACGTTCCATTGTCCCCATACCACTAACTAAATGTTCATGTGACAATGTCCAACCGATATCTGCACTATCAATAAATCCCGCAATAGTTTGTATTTGTGACATGCGATACACCTTTCAAATTTTATTCCCTATGAACATACTCGAAAATTATTGAGAATGTGTACTAAGATAATAAGTAAATATTGAAAGTGAGGATTCATATGCAAGAACATCAGACCGAATCATTTACATGCTTAAAATGCAATTCTCGAACTGCAGAAACTGGAAGTATTAGGACGACAGGGTCGGGACTGTCACGATTTTTGAATCTTCAAAATCAAAAATACAACGCGCTATCCTGTACAGAATGCGGGTTTACTGAATTTTATCGCGAAACAGGTGGTAGCAAGCTAGCAAGTGTCTTCGATATTTTATCAAATTAGTATGAGGTTATAGATGGATAATAATTACACTAAAACAGCAATTATTACAGGAGCTGGAGCTGGAATAGGAAGAGCAACAGCACTCGCGCTTTTGAATGCTGGTTATGCTGTAGCTTTAGCTGGCAGAAACATTGAAACACTTCAAGCGACTGAGGAACTAGCAGGGCACAATAGACCTAACGCGCTTAGTATTGTCACTGATATTAGCGATCCGTCTTCAATTTTAAATCTTTTTAGTGAAGTAAAAAATCAATTCGGTCGATTAGACTTACTCTTTAATAATGCGGGGATCGGTGCTGGTAATTCATTATTAGAAGAGCTACCGATAGATCAGTGGAAACAAGTCGTCGATATCAATCTAACTGGCAGTTTTATTTGCACACAAGAAGCATTCAAAATTATGAAGAATCAAGATCCGATGGGTGGGAGAATAATTAATAATGGCTCTATCTCAGCTGATCGACCTAGGCCAAATTCTGCACCGTACACAGCAACTAAACATGCATTGACTGGATTGACCAAATCAACGTCACTCGACGGCAGAAAATACAATATCGCATGTGGCCAAATAGATATCGGTAATGCCAGTACAGATATGACGGCGCGTATGTCGCAAGGCGTACCTCAACCAAATGGAACAGTTATTCCAGAACCAAGAATGCCTGTTGAAAGTGTTTCTGAAGCAGTACTCTACATGGCGAACTTACCTTTGGAAGCTAACGTGTTATTCATGACGGTTATGGCTACACAAATGCCTTATATAGGAAGAGGATAATCAGCTTACACACCTAAATTAAATTGCGATCCCCAATGTAGTCCTTCAGCAGTAGTTGTACGCGGACGGTATTCACAACCTATCCATCCTGAATATCCTAATTCATCAATTAATTCGAATATTTTTGAATAATCTATTTCTTGATTTTGATCTGGTTCAAATCGACCAGGGACACCAGCAATTTGGAAATGATCAATATCATCGATAAATTGGCGGATACTATATTCCAAATTACCTTCCATTATTTGCAGGTGATAACAATCAAATTGAAGTCTCACATTTGGCATATTTATTTCACGAATAACCTTCATTGCATGATCGCTTCGTGAAAGAAAATAGCCAGGATTGTCAAAAGTATTTAGAGGTTCGATCAATATATTAATAGAATGCCCAAAAGCTTTTTCACCTGCCCATTGTAAATTAGAAAGATAAGTTTCATTAGCAAGTGGACTATCAGTAACCCCTGCTACACAGTGTATCTTTGAGCAGCCAATCGCATCAGCATAAGAGATTGCTTTGAGCATAGATTCGCGAAATTCTGTCTCTTCACCAGGAATAGCAGCTAACGGCTCTGGAGTATTAATTAGCACGGCCTCCAGATTATATTTTGTTAATTGCTCTGCAATTAACGCTGAGTCATATTCATACGGTCTCTGTATTTCTACTCCTTGAAAACCTTGTTCTGCTATACCACGGAATCGATCGATGAAATCTACCTCTTGAAAAAGCCAAGATAAACTAGCTGCAAAACGAATCATAGTTGCCTTTCGTATCTAAGTCGTGTACCACTGTACTTAGAATATACTCAGAAAAAAGTAGATAGGTAATAAAAATGGCTGGTGTTTTAGTTTGCCCTCAACCAGAAGCAGTAAATGCTGGCAGGATTATGCTAGAGCAAGGTGGGAATGCGATTGATGCTGCTATCGCAACTGCATTTGCACAAGGTGTTGCTGATCCAATAATGACAAGTGTTGGTGGCAATGGAACTATGCAGATATTTCATGCTGAATCTGGCCAACATATTGTTATAGATTTCTATGGGAAAGCACCATTAAAAGCGACACCAGATATGTGGACAGACAAAGTAATCGGCCGACTTCGTGCTGATTTTTGGGAGCTTGAAGGTCACATCAATCAAGTTGGTTATTTAGCTGTCACGACTCCAGGGACAGTACTCGCGTTGTATGAAGCTTCTCAACGTTTTGGAAAGCTTCCATGGAATGAACTGTTACAACCTGCTATCGAGCTTGCAGCAAAAGGATTTATCGTACCAGCTGAGTTATCGGAGACAATGTCAAGACCGGATAAAGATGGACTTTCTGGTGTAGCAACAATAATGCGTGCTGTGCCTGCAGCAAAGAAAGTGTTCACTAATGACGGGACACCTTTGCAAACAGGCGAGCTATTTCAAATGAAGGATTACTCCGAAACTTTAAAAATCATTGCAAAACAAGGTCCCGCTGCAATTTATAAAGGCGGTGAACTAGGACAAGCAATAATAGAAGATTTTAAGAAAAACGGAGGACTTCTCACCGAGAAAGATTTCGAATCTTACCAACTTTCAATTTATGAACCAGTACGTGGTAATTATCGAGGGTACGAGGTATGCGGTAATGGACCACCAGGAAGTGGTATGCAAATCATAGAAACATTAAATATTTTAGAAAATCTTAATCTACAAAATGTTCAATTCGGAAGTCCTGAATATAGCTATATGATGGCAATGGCACAACGTGCTGGTTTTGTTGATCGAGATAAATATTTAGGGGATCCTGACTTTCAAGATGTCCCTGTCGAGCAATTAATCTCAACGGAACACGCAAATAATTGGGCAGAGAAAATTCGTAACGAAGAATTATTTGATGTTGAAGGATTGGCTGTTCCTGAATCAAAAGAAACAACAACAGTATCTGCAATGGATAGTGATGGTAATGCACTTGCAATAACACATACTTTAGGAAGCCCTTGTTCAGGTGTTGTTGTAGAAGGATTAGGATTTATTTTCAACAATTCAATGCATGTATTCCAACCCTACACAGGTCACCCCAATTCACTTGCACCAGGAAAATCGAGAACAACAGGAATGTCACCAACTCTAGTATTGAAAGATAAAAAACCTGTATTCGTAACTAGTGCACCAGGTGCAGTGAAAATTCTTACAGGAAACCTAAATGCGATTGTGAATTTTATAGATTATGGAATGACAGCCACCGAAGCAGTTGCCGCACCTAGAATACATTCTGAGGGAGGATGGGTTGATGTCGAAACTCGTTTGTATTACCAGGTACACAATTATTTAGAAGAAAAAGGATTAAAAATCGTGAAGAGCGAAAAAAGTTATGACCCATTTTTCTCTTTGGTTCATGCTGTAAGTCGCGATCCCAAATCAAATGTACTTTCCGGAGGTGCTGATCCACGAGGTCGAGGAGGATGGGTTGATGTCCAATAAATCCATTAAAGTAAGTTAAATATACCTCCATGCACGAAGTTACTATATATACAGATGGGTCTTGTTTAGGTAATCCAGGGCCGGGAGGCATCGGTATTGTTTTAATTTCGGACTCAAAACAAAAAGAAATTTCAGAAGGATATCGATTAACAACAAATAATCGTATGGAATTACTTGCAGTTATCCGGGCTTTAGAAACATTAAATACACGATCGAAAGTAAATCTTTATACCGATTCATCCTATGTAGTAAATGCACTTACAAAGGGCTGGTTACGGAAGTGGCAACAAAATAATTGGCAATTAAGTAACAAAAAACCAGCAAAAAATATTGATCTATGGAAAATATTACTAGATTTAAATGATTTACATGACGTGACCTATCATTGGATAAAAGGACATGCAGGCGATCGAAATAACGAACGCTGTGATGAATTAGCACGTGAGGCTGCTTACGCAGAATCACATTGGAATGAAGATTCAGAATTCAAATCATAAAATATTTGATTATTTTTTTATTATTAAGTTGACCTTGTTGCTCAACAAACTTATCTTAAAAGTCGTTGCTATTTAGCTATTTCTCCACGGAGGTGAAAATGGATCTTTATTTAACTGAAAAAACTGCTGATTCGACTGATAAAAACAAACTAAAGGTAGCCGTTGAAGACCTCGCCAATGTCATTACAAGTGCGGGTGGTGAGCCTGTTGAATTCTTTTTTGGTGAAGGTTTAAAAACAATTTATTCCATTAGCGAAGCACCTTCAAAAGTTGCATTAGAGGCCGCCTTAATCAAGGCAGAAATAGCGTATAAAGAAGTGGCAGCTGTACGAATAGTAGGTGCAACTATTGAAGAGGTACGTAGTCGTTCACAAGAAGCAAATTATTTAGTCGAATGGGACCTTCCCGCAGATCTATCTATGGAAACATATCTTGAACGCAAAAAAGAAAAATCACCACTATATGAAAATGTTCCTGAAACTACATTTATGCGAACTTACGTAAGAGAAGACATGCAAAAATGCGTTTGTTTATATGATGCCCCTGACGATGAAGCTGTAATAAGAGCTCGAGATGTAGTAGATACTCCTATTGATCGTATGACCTCAATTGGATCTATCGCCAATGACTAGTACTTTTGCTACAGAAACTATTAACTTTTCACCAATCGACAGTATAGCTGGGTATTTTAGTAATTCAGCAGACAAAATAGACAGATCAGAAATCGGTCTTTACGAAGGTTTAAAATATCTATTTTGTTCACATGCAGTCATGACTGAAAAACTTTCAAATATAGGTAATACAACTAAATCACAAAGCCTTATAAAAGAAGTTTCAGATGCAATAGCAAGTGTAGCTTATGAAGATATGGCATCTGCATTTGCGGCATGGTGTCATAGAATGGTAATCGAATATGTTTATCAATCTGAAACTTCTAATAGTCATCTTAAACAACTTTTATCCGACTTGAAACAGTGTTCTATTTTTGGCTCTACAGCAATGGGTCCAGGCACTGCCAATTTCTTAACTGGTACTGAAATTCCTATAAGAGTTGAGAGAGAAAATGATGAATTTACGGCAAATGGAATCATCCGATGGGCATCGAACTTAACTGGTAAATTTGTAATTGTTACGGCAGTAAAGGAAATGTCTTCTGACAACACTTATATCGTGACCATTCCTGGAAATTCACAAGAATTACACATAAATGATTTCACAAAATTATTAGGACTCGATCAAACATTCAGTACATCTATGAGCGTCACAGATTTAAAAATCCCAAATGAGAATATTGTAACTCAAGATTTTTCTAATTTTATGCGTTCAATAATCGTTCCGTTCCTAATACTACAATCTAGTTTCTGCAAGGGTTTAGCAGCACGATCATTACATGAATCATTAAATATGATTAGTGGCCCAAAAACAGTTTTTGAAGATGAATTGCAAAAAAATATTATAGAATTCAATCAACTATCTGACGAATTAGAAATTGAGACAAGTACTAATTTAGCCTCTGATGATGAAATACGAAGATTGCTCAAAGCCAGATTAAATTTTGCACTACTAGCTTCATCTTCCGTAAATTTAGAATATAAGCTTTGTGGTGGCGCAGCATATTCAATTTCATCTCCTGTATCGAGAAGACTTCGAGAAGCGGCATTTTTACCAATACAAGCACCAACGGAAGTACAATTAAGATGGATTCTATCGCAGTAAATATTAATAACGCATCGAAAGAATATACTCAGAAATCGAAAAGCAATTTGGTCTTTTCTGATATAAATCTTGACATATTCGACAATGAAATTTTGGTCATTTTAGGACCTAGTGGATGTGGTAAATCAACTCTACTTAGAACAATTGCAAGGTTAGAAAAATTGAGTGGGGGAGAAATTACAGAAACAGGTAAAAAAGATGATTCAAAGGCAGGTATGGTTTTCCAAGAACCATTATTATACCCGTGGCTTACCGTCAAAGAGAATATTGAATTAGGTTTTTCCTTCGCAAAAAATTTCGATGCAAAAAACGAAAATAATACTGAAAAATTACTTCAAGAATTTGGAATAGACCATCTAACTGATTCATTCCCAGATGAAATTTCTGGTGGACAAGCTCAACGAGTAAATCTTGCACGAACTCTAATTGTCAACCCTAAAATTTTACTGCTTGATGAACCTTTTGGAGCTTTAGATCCTTCTACCAGGACGTACCTACAAGATTGGTTGCTCAATATAAAATCATCTAGAGACCTAACAATTGTTTTGGTTACACATGATGTTGAAGAGGCCCTCAAACTAGCTGATAGGATCATAATTATGTCTGCTGGACCAGGAACTTTTCTGAAATCTTGGGATTTAAGATCATTAGATCCTACGAATGAATCCTCAAAAGACATAATCAAAAAACAAATTTTAGACAATTATCAAGGTTCCATTCAAAGTTCATCCGCTCAAGTTAATGAATTAACCAACATAGAAGACTCAATTGAACTATTAGAACCCATACAGTCATAGGAGGAAATAATGACTATTTCAAGACGACGTTTTATGCAATTATCTGCTCTGGCTGGTGCTGGAGCAGTCCTTTCACCGCTATTAGCAGGATGTAATTCTTCAGAAGAAACTGCAAGTGAAGGCAGTGCAACTACAAATATAAGTGGAAATCTTGAAAAAGATGTACTAAAGGTCGGCTACTTACCTATTACAGACGCAGCACCCTTACTACTTGCACATGGAATGGGCGCATATGAAAAAAATGGTTTGTCTGTAGAAAAACCAACTTTGATGAGAAGTTGGAACACTGTTGCAGAAGCATTCCAATCAAAACAAGTAGATATTGTTCACTTATTAATGCCTATGGCAGTCTGGCTCCGTTTTTCAAAAAATTTCCCTTTAAAATTAATAGCGTGGGATCACATGGATGGATCTGCGCTGACAGTAAAAGATAATATCAACTCAGTATCTGAATTAGCAGGTACAACAGTAGCAATACCTTATTGGTATTCGATACATAATGTAGTACTCCAAAAATTATTGAGAAAAGAAGGACTGACTCCCCTAACAATAGGGAATCCTTCGAAATCTGACAGAACTGTTAAACTTATAGTTATGCCCCCTCCTGATATGCCAGTAGCTTTATCAAATAATTCTATATCTGGATATATTGTTGCAGATCCGTTCAATGCGGTAGCTGAAGTGAATAATATTGGAAAAGTATTAAGGTTCACCGGAGATGTTTGGTACAAACATGCTTGTTGTGTTGCAGTAATGCACGAAGATGACGTAACTAATCGACCTAACTTTACACAAGCAGTAGTTAACTCGATTGCAGAAGCTCAACTCTATGCAACAAATAATAAAGTTGAGGCTGCAAAGCTTTTGTCTAAAGACGGAGGGAATTATTTACCACAACCCTTAAAGGCAATTGAACATGCAATGACTCATTACGACCATAATGAGTATGTCCCCAGCGGTGCAATTACACATCCTGATTGGGATAATGAACGGATCGGATTTCAACCTTTTCCATTTCCTTCATATACTGAAGAGCTTATCAAAAGCCTGAGGGAAACTGTCGTCGAAGGAGACAACTCCTTTTTAGAAAAATTGGATCCAAAGACAGCACATCAAGATTTAGTAAATGACAGTTTTGCAAAGGCAGCAATTCAAAAATTAGGTGGCACAGGCAAATTTAATATCCCTGAAGATTACACAAGAACTGAGCTGATCAAAGTATAATGGGGAAATTGCGGGTACTCTCATCAGTCTCGCTTATGCGAACAATTATTTATGGTTTAATTGGGGTAGTTGCGTTTGTTGGTCTTTGGTGGCTAACAATGCTTTTTATCGATGAGGCAAACATACTTTCACAGTTTGGTCCTATTGAGGCATTTATCGCACTCGGAGATATATTCACGCAAAAAGAACTTGCAAACCACATATATGCTAGCCTTAAGCGAATTTTGGTAGGTATGGGTTTCGCAATAATCACAGGAGTTCCTCTAGGATTTCTCATTGGAAGTATAAAAATATTCGAACTAACCAGTGCAGGGGTGTTTCAATTTATACGAATGATCTCTCCCTTATCATGGACTCCCTTGGCGATAATACTTTTTGGTGTGGGTGACAATCCTGTTTATTTTTTGATAGCAATAGGTGCAATATGGCCTATTGCACTTAATACAGCTGATTCCATTGGGCGATTAAATCGAGGTTGGCTCTTAGTCTCCAAAACTTTAGGTGCATCGCGCTACGAGGAGCTAAAATCTGTCATTTGGCCAGCCACAAAGCCAGGTATACTTTTGGGAATCCGACTTGCAGTAGGTTTAGCTTGGATCATACTAGTTCCAGCAGAAATGTTGGGGGTAGATTCAGGACTAGGATATTATATATTAGATACACGTGATCGATTCGAATACTCAGAGCTAATAGCTGCAATCATAACAATCGGCCTTTTGGGTCTATGTCTAGATATATTAACAAGGGTCATCTTGAAAAACAGTCGAACTTAATTAAGAATGAACAATATGAAAATGTTCAGTAGTATATTCCACTTCCCACACCACCTCCGACCGCTATAGCATCACCATTAATGGAGATGGATTTTGGTGATGCAAGAAAAGCTACTACATATGCTACTTCTTCTGCGGTGATAATTTTCTGTATGGTATTACCTCTACCAAAACTAGCCTCTACCTCTTCGATGGTTCTTCCTTGTTTTTCCGAGATCGATTTTAATAGATCAGGAACTCTTTCTGTATAAGTTAACCCCGGATGCACAACAGTGACATTAATACCATGTGGGCCTAATTCATGTGCTAAATTTTTTGTCATTGCTGCGACGGCTACATTGCGCATGCTGCCAATTGTTGTGCCGACATTTCTAGCCGCTAAGCCAGAAATATTTATGATCCGACCCCATTTACGCTCTTTCATTAATGGTGCTACATATTGACTGCATCGTAAATATCCTAAAACTTTAAGATTCATGTCTGACCAAAAGTCATCAGTGGTAATAGAACTAAAATGAGGTGTTGCACCTCCCCCAGGTACAGCTGCATTGTTTACTAAAATATCCACACTACCTAATTCATTGTTTGCTTGTGTGACCATTGATGCGATTGAATCTTTGTTGGACATATCAGCCTGTATGGGAAAAATTTTTTGGCCAGTTTTATCATTGATTTCTGTGGCAGTATTTTGGAGTTGTTCAATATTTCGAGCAATAATCGCTACTTTAACCCCTTCACTCGCTAGTTGTAAGGCGATTGCTTTCCCAATCCCACGGCTTCCGCCAGTGACGATTGCGGTTTTACTGTTTAATTCTAGATCCATTCTGCCTCTTGCATTAAGTGATTAGCCAATTCTATCGTTTTTAAATAACCTATAAGATTTCTAAACTAGCCGTAAAACTTCCATAAAATCTATTATTGAACATTTTCGTACACAGATTTTATAGCTGATCCATCTGCATTATTAATTCTAGAAGTAACAGTATTAGTCATTCCGTCAGGACCAAATGTTGGAATCCAACAAGAATGTTTTCCTGCGCCACCAGCAACAACAATGTTTAGTCGCGACCAATGCTCACCAACCATATGTGCTTCAGGAGAATCTACATCAGCTCTCGGTTCAGCCCAATGAGCTTGCCCTTCAAGCCAGTCTTGAGTCATTTCATTCAAATATAAATGAGAGGCTTCCCAAAGGATTTTTTTAGCATCATCTTTTGAAATACCATCGCGAGCGATAGCTTCAGCATGTTCTGGACCGAATACGATAAGCGGTTGACCACCACGATAAGTCATATTATTACTTCCAGGTTGGCGCATACTAAGGCCAATTGTATTAAGTAGGCCAGCGCCGGTAACACTCCAATGATCATTCACATTATGCGGGGCCTCTGCAGCCATAACAGTGACAGTACTATCCATGATGTCAAAACCCATTTCGACATGTAGTGGTTCCCACGGATTCAAATCTTCAGCTTCTGCTGCACAAAAACTAATTTTCGCTGGGGTACCAATAGTTGATCTATCACCTTCACCAGGTGTGCCGCCTGCAATATTAAGCAATATCAATCTCATCGCCCTACCTATGGTGGCGTTCGCTCTAAAACCTTGCCCAAAAAGGTTGTAACCACTATTGATATTGATTTCTCGCCCAATTGGACCATTAATGAAAACTAAAACTGCACACGAATGGGTAGTCGATTGGATACCATTAAGATTGAATGGTTTTTCTGCAACTGCTTGAGTTGCGGCTACAATAACAGGAAAATATTCAGGTCGACAACCTGCCATGACTGCATTAATAGCAAGAGCTTCAATGGTAGCTTCTCCATTTCGGGGAGCTAAAGTGGCAATGACATCATCAGGTTTGAAGTCCACATATCGAAACATTTCATCTACACGTTGACGAGTAGGAGGAATAAATGGAAGCCCGTCTGTCCATTGTTGTGTTTCGAAAAAATCAATAATAGCCTCTAAAGAATCGTCAATATCCACAATAGGAGGTAAATCTAAATTAACACTCATTAAAAACCTATCTCAGCTAAAGAATTTTGATCTAAATATTATCCAATAATCATTTCTTTAATAGAATTCGCTGCATCTTGAGCTTTTAGTATAGCTTCATCAGCAGGCATTCCTCCCAAAGGATGTTGAATCGTTACTATCCGTAAGTCAGGATATCCCATCGCACGAGCCTGAAGTTCGGATAAAGCCTTAAATTCACTAGTTGCTAAAGTAACAGTAGGAATACCACGTTTTTCTAAGTCGACTGCAGCGTGGATACTCCACGCAGTGCAAGATCCTCAGTCAGCACTTCCTAAAATAACCCAATCACAATTTTCAACCAATTCACTTTCAAGCTCTTTTGGAGTAGGACCGTTTGTAATCTTGCTAGCAACAACTGTTTTAATAACACCATAATCATGTGAAAGTTGGTCAATAATAGCTTCCATTACCAGGGATGCGTGTTGTTTTTGATTGGCAAGTATACCTGCACGAGATTCTCTTAGTTCAAGTATCTCCGAGTTTGATTCTGTTTGAACAGGACCATTCTTAGTAGGATTCAATATTTGTATTTTATTCATTTACACCTCAAATCTATTTATACTTATACGATACTGAAAAATTTAGCATTTAGCATCTTTCATTTTATTTTCGCAAATAATCACGGGCAGAAATTGCAGCGGTAGCACCATCTCCAGCAACAGAAACTAATTGTCTAGATGAATACTGTCGAATATCACCTGCAACATATAGGCCTGGTTGAGCAGTACTCATATCAATATTACATTCGACATGCCCTGCCGCATCAATATCAAGCAATCCTTCCAAGATATTTGAATTCGGAACTAACCCAACGAAAACAAATGCACCAGTTACATCAAGTTTTTTTTCATTGCCATCCACGATAACTGTTATAGATTTCAATTGATCGTCACCATGGAGTGCTTGTACTACAGCATTATGTTCAACAGTAACTTTGTCAAAACTCAATAACTTATCACGATTTACAAACGTACCGGTAAAATCTTCATTCTTGTTAATAACAGTAATAGACCGAACTATATCCGTTAAATGAAGGGCTTCATCTAAAGCTGAGTCACCGGCTCCAATAATTGCGACATCCTCATCACGAAAAAAATCTCCATCACATGTTGCGCAATTAGATATGCCTTTACCAAAAAAATTATCTTCGCCTGGGACATTTAGTTTTGCAAAAGTAGAGCCCAATGCAACAATGACCGTTTTCGAAGTTACTGTTTCCATCATTGTTTGTACAGACCAAACATTTTCACTTGTAGTAAGTCCTGAAACTTCACCAAATTGAAATTGCAAACCTGCATTCAATGCTTGCTCAGCGGTACTGGAGGCTAGCTCAGTCCCCGTCGTACCGTTAGGGAATCCAGGGAAGTTATCAATTTGACCCACATTATTAAGCTGTCCACCAGGGCCCATTTGATCGAATAATGTTACGTTCAATCCTTCACGAGCAGCATATAACCCTGCTGTCAATCCGGCCAGACCACCTCCAAGAATAGCTACATCGAAATCTGTCATTATGTACCTTCCGAAATTTTCAGCAGTAATTAATTACGTAAACTATAATTTAAACCTAATTCAGAAGCTATCTGTTCAAACCATTCAATGACTTCAACATGATAAGGAATACCGGAAATTTTTCTTTCACTCTCTGACTCTGCTTCAAGTAAGCCAGGATAGACAACGCGTTCTTGATCAGTAGCAGGAGTGGTATCAGCTAACCCTTTAAGAAATACGTCCATATCGTCCTTAAATTTACCAGGATCAACAAAAGCATCAATCTTATAAGCCATTAAATGAAACCCTGGTGTTAATGCTATGAATCCAGGCCCGATACCTGTCAAAGTACTCCCTAGAATATCTACAACAGATCCTAATCCATACCCTTTATGGGACCCATTCTCTCGTGTACCGCCTAACGGAAGTAACCAAGGTGGACCAAATTGATCGGGCACATCCATTTCTTCCATAATCGGAATACCATCAGCACCTGCAACCCATCCTGGTTCTAATTTTGCTCCAACACGTTTGGCTAAAGTAAATTTATTTCGTGCGATTTGACTAGTACCTACATCGAAAACAAATGGAGGCATTTTATTCGCAGGTACTGCCCATGCAATTGGATTTGTTCCTAGACGGGGAATAGCACCAAAGGTAGGAAGTGTGACAGAAGATCCACTCGTAGACATTGCCAGCCCAATCATGTCATGATCCATAGCTTTCATTGCATGGTAACCAGATGCTCCCATGTGCCCTACATTTGTCACACAGGCTGCACCCAAGCCATATTTTTCGGCTTTAGCTATTACTTTATCCATCACATCGGGAGCCACATGGACCCCGAGACCACCACCACCATCAACGACAAGTGTTGTTTCTGTTTCTCTCGTGATTACGACTTCTGGAGCAGGCGTTAATCTTCCATCTTGATAACCAGCAACATAATTTCGAAGCATATTAGAAACACCATGAGTCTCAATACCACGCAGATCATTGGAAATTAAAACATCACTAGCAATAGAAGCTTCTCTTTCAGGAACACCCAGTGCTTGAAAGATATTTTTTGTTGCTGCATTTATTGTCGCTTCAGCAACATAAATTCGATCTTCTTCTGCGACTTTAAATCGTTCTAGCATTCTATCCCCCCATATTATTTTTCTATATACACATTTTGCATATAACTTTAATTAGATCCAATTGCTCCAGAATCACGCAATTGCTGGATTTTTTCATCACTCAAACCAATATCTGTAGTCAAAATCTCATCGGTATGTGCATCGAGAAGAGGTGCGTGTTCCAATGGCATTACACCATTCATCCGCAAAGGATTGCGCATGAGTTTCACTTCACCATTTATGGGGTGATCCACTGTTTGAATAAAATCGCGTTCAGTCAAATGGGGATCTTTGAACAAATCCATTGTACTAAACACATAACTGGCAGGAACTCCAGCAGGTCCTAATATTCCCATCACTTCCTGCTTAGTTTTGGTTTTTGTCCAAGAAGCTATCTCTTCATACAGTAACGGCTGATTAGCTATTCGAGCGGCTTCTGTAGAGAATTTTTCATCGGTCAACAATTCAGATCTGTCCATAGCAACACATAATGCATCCCACATTTGTGAAGTAACGGTCATAATAAATACCCAATCATTATTATCTTCTGTGCCATCAAGTGAAGGAGCACAAGGATATGTAGAAGTAATTCCATTACCTTGATGAATACCTGTTCGAGGAGCAGCTTCCGTACCCCAAACATGCAATCCAACAGTCCTCATAAACATCGTAGTAGCTTCCTGCATGGATATCTCAATTTGTTGTCCGACACCAGTTTGTAATTTTTCTACGTATGCTGAAACAATACCCAATGCCATCTGAATACCTGTTCCTGAATCTGACATCGTGGGGGCAGGTTTCATTGGCGGTCCATTCGGATCACCTGTAACCGAAAATGTTCCTGCAGATGCCTGAGCAACCCAATCATAACTATTGTAATTGGCATAAGGGCCAGTCAAACCATATCCTTTGATTCTCGCATGAATAATTGAGGGGTTAATCGCAGAAAGAGTTTCGTAATCCAACCCTAATTTTTCAACAACACCAGGTCCATAATTTTCGACAAAAACATCGTAGTGAGGAACCATATCAAGAAAAAGTTGACGACCTTCTTCGGATTTTAGGTTTATAACTACAGAACGTTTATTACTGTTGTAATTTAAAAAATACTGCCTGACTTGTTCTTGGTTGACACCTTCACGACCAACTCCTCTACCAGGATCTCCAGTAGGAGGTTCAATCTTAACTACATCTGCACCGAGCCAGGCTAAATATTGTGTACATGAAGTACCTGCTTCATATTGTGTCATGTCTAAAACACGCATCTGCGAAAGTGATCCCATTATGATTTCTTCCTTACATGCATCGTACTAGATCTGGTATTCTTCTGCCCGATCTCCATACAAAATTATTCATTTACGTAACATATAGTTTTCATTTTTTTATTTTATCACTCGCATACAAGATAACGATCGATAGGATAGAGCGATGCAAGCTATAGAAAATGTCCAACAATTTAAAATTAGCTCCCTCACTAATAGTGTTTATATCCCCACAATATTCATATCAATCGGTCAAGGTGCAGTTCTCGCATTTGTTCCACTTTTCGCAAAAGATCTAGGAGGTTCTATAGCTATTGCTGGGTTGGTGTTTGCAATGCGTGGATTAGGAATTGTTCTTTTTGATATGCCTGCTGGGTTAATATTAGACAAAATGGGGCAACGTAAATCACATCTACTTGCCGTATTTTTCATTGCAATATCTGCTTTAGGTATTGCATTTAGTCAAAACATTCTTCATTTATCTATTTCAGTATTTGCATTTGGCGCTGCAACTGCTTTGTGGATGTTAGCGAGATTAAGTTTCGTTTCAGAAATTACTCCTGTGCATCAACGTGGCCGAGCAATTGCATTGATAGGTGGTTCACATAGAATTGGTAATTTTGCTGGACCAATTATGGGAGGATTCATTGCACAATATTCCAGTTTTATTGAAGTAATGTTAGTTCTATTTGTTGGTGCAGTCGGAGCTCTAATTATGATTTCTATTCATCTCCCACATTTAGAAAGCTCTTCCAACACAATTATTGAAAAAAATAACAATTACTTCATAGAAGTATTTAAAGAGTATAAATATATATTTTTAACAGCTGGTATAGCTATGCTTTTGTTACAAGTTTTACGACAAACCCGTTTAGTGCTACTCCCATTATGGAGCGACTCAATCGGTCTTGAACCAAAAGACATAGGATTGATAATTGGGCTCAGTTCTGCAGTCGATATGTCTTTATTTTTTCCAGTGGGTATCGCCATGGATCGTTTTGGAAGAAGATGGGCTGCGGGAACAAGTTTACTTTTGATGTCTTTCAGTATGGTTTTGATAATTTTTACAAATGATTTTTGGTCACTCATGTTAGTCGGGTTACTTTCAGGATTTGCTAATGGTCTTGGATCAGGAATAGGTATGACACTAGGAGCAGATTTTGCACCACAACAAAAGCAAGGACAATTTTTAGGTATATGGAGATTCGTTACAGATATAGGTACTAGTAGCGGTCCATTTATTGTTGCAGGAATATCGGCCATTGCGACTTTAGGGATAGCATCGGCAAGTGTCGGTCTCACTGGATTAATTGGAGTATTACTCGTTTGGAAAAAAGTTCCAGAGACACTTAGGACCAAAAAAAATGACACTAAGCTATGGTAATAGTGACTCCACTGTAATTTCTTCTATAGGTGCAAAAGAAGTTATTTCTTCTCTGATCATTTCCCCATCACCAACAACTGCTATCGTCATTACTGATGGATCAAGGTATTGCTGTGCGGTTTTTTGAATATCCGATGGCTCTAAGCTCACAACATGTGCAATATAATTTTTTGCCCATTCTTCATCTAAATTATGTAAATCTAAAAAGGCTAGCTGTCCTAAAATAGCTCCAGGCGTAGTATGTCGCATAATATAAGATCCAGAGACATAGTTTTTAATTCCATCAAGTTCTTCATTTGAAGGTTCTGTGTCACGCATCAAATTGATTTCTTTGAAAATTTCCTCTATTGAAGCTCCAGTTACATTAGTTGTTACATCTGCAGTTTCAACCCAATAAGCACTCGTAGGATGCGAGGCTATCATGCTCCGAGGAGAATACGTATAGCCTTTATCTTCGCGAATATTTAGTGTAATCCTTGAATAAAAAGATCCACCTAACAAAGCATTCATCACAGCTAATGGCACATAATTCGTATCTTTTGGTGTTATGACGGGTAAACCAATAGCAAGCGTAGATTGTTCTGAATTTTTTCTATTAAGTAAGTGAATTTTTCGAGATGCATCCGGAAGGGTACGCGCAATATGTTCACCTAAATCACCAGACCATTCACAAAAAGTATTTTCAATAGCATTCTTAAGAACATCCTTATCAAACATACCTGCAACATAGAGTTTTGTTTCATATGGATTAGCGAATTTTCTATAGGAATCACTTACATCTTGTATAGAAAAGGTATCAATTATTTCAGGAGTCGATAGTGTAAGTCCATACCCAGAATTGCCATATAGTGCTCGGCGAAAGGCAGCAGAAGCTAGCACCCCAGGTTGAACTTTCATCAACTCTAAATCGCGATGCATATCACCTCTTAGTCTTTCAAGTGAGTCTGTAGGAAAAAGTGGATTTATAGTAATGGCACCAATAAGTTCAATAAATTCTGCAGCAAATTCTGTAAGTACTGATCCTGTAATAGTCAGATTATCGTCATGAACATTCACATCAAATCGACCACCTAATGACGCTGCTTTATCTGCAACTTGGTTACCATCTAAATCAGTTGTGCCTTCTTTAAGGTAATCACTTATCAAGTGGTAAATTCCTACTTGTGTATTAAGTTCATCAGCAGAACCGAAGTTCATACTCAAAAGAAAATAAACTTTAGGTATGATTCCTACTTCAACAAATTCTACTTTGAGACCATTTGATGTTTGCCATTTATCAACTTGAGGCAAAACAAAAGGTTCTGGAGATGTTATTTTTGGCTCTGGAATCATGATGTCTCCTGTGGTTGATTAGACATCTCGGGTATTATTTTTAAGATTGCACGCTTCGTAGGTAGAATATATTCATTTGCTACATTGTAGATATCATCCACAGAAACAGCTCTAAACAAAGAATCAATTTCATTTACGCGTTCAGCATTTCCATCAATTATCGCAAAGGAAGCTAATAGATCTGCACGACCGAAACCAGGATATGAACTTCCTGCAAAAATATCATAGAAAGAAGACCGAGTTTTCAAGGTAATTCTTTCTAAAATTTCAGACGAAATGCGTGTATTCAATACACTTTCAAGCACTTGATCGAAAGACTGAAGTATTTCATCTGAGCTTGTTGTTTCATCATGAATTAAAGACGAAGTCCATAGCAAAGGTGTACGTGCATTAAACATATGTCCTAAAAAATTAATTCCCCCGCCTATATGACCCGTCAATCCTTTTTTTACTACCAATTCTTGATGAAGCAGTGAATCATCACCCTGTAACAACAATTGATCTAAAAGTCCCATTGCAAAATACAGTGGTGAATTTCGATGTGGTACTTGGTAAGAAATAGCTAAGGCTGGCTTAGTGGCTAATGGATCATTTTTTTCAAAAACACGTTCATTAGTCCATTCAGGTTCATCCATATTTGGAATTTCGGGTGGTGTTACAGATGGAATATCAGAAAAGTATTTTTCTGACATTCTAACAGCATCATCAACATCAAAGTCACCCACTATAACCAAAGCTGCATTCGAAGGAGAATAGTAATTTTTAAAAAATGTATTAACATCCTCTAAGTTTGCGGCATCCAGATCAATCATGTCGCCATAGCCATTGTGAGAATTATGCCAATTGTTCCAAGCTAATCCAGGCATATCAATCCATGGGAAACTTCCATACGGCTGATTAAGTACATTGACGCGTATTTCATTTTTTACGACATCTCTTTGATTATCTAATTCAGCATCAGTAATTTTTGGACCACGCATGCGATCTGCTTCCATCCACAGAGCTAATTCAAGAGTGTGCTTAGGGAGTACCTCCCAATAATTTGTAAAATCTGTACGCGTTGAGCCATTTAGCGTGCCTCCATTTTCTTGTACACGCTTAACCAACTCCATTTTTTCCATTTGTGCTGAACCTTGGAACATCAAGTGTTCAAATAAATGTGCAAATCCTGTTCTGCCTTGAGGTTCTAACCTCATTCCAACATGATAATAAACAGCTACAGTTACAATAGGTGCAGTATTATCAGGAGAAAGAATTATTTTTAAACCATTCTCGAGTGTGTGCTGATGAATTGGAATTTTTAAATCTAATGACTGGTAAGACATAAACTTTATTCTCTGTAACTATTCTAACTCTATTCTATCGCCATCAATTCGTCACGAGCACCATGTACAGCGTCAATACGACCAAAGAGTAAAATTCGATCACCTCGCACCAAGGCAGTGCCGCCATGTGGTACTAAATCTTCACCTTGTCGTTGTAACAATAAAATCAACACACTCTCAGGTAATCCTAAATCTCTTATCTTTCTTTTGTCCAATCCACTACCTATAGGAACGTCAATAATTACCCTATCACCAGTACCGAAAGCTTCTGTTAATAGTGGTGCAGCAATACGATCTAACATAGCTTGCGAAAGCGCCATTTCAACATCTACAGTTTCAATTCTTGATTGTTCGAAAGCACTCACTACATCTGTAGTAGTGGCATGTGCGTATACTTTTGCATCCGGGCTCGCTGCACGTAAATATTGACAGAACAGAAGGTTTGTTTCATCACTGTCAGTGGTACCAACTGCAATTGCAACATTCGATGCTCCTGCAGTATCAAGTATTCTTACATCTGTAACCTCAGCTTTAATTATTTCGAGACCTTCTTTTTGTGCTTGTAAAACTAAATCAGGATCATTATCAATAAGAGTAACATCATATCCTCGGTCTACTAACTGGTGTCCGACACGACAAGCAACAGGGTTTGCACCTGCAATTATAGCTTTCATAGCTTTTACTCCTAACAATTTTGCAACGATACCCGCATAAGTTGACTGTATCCCTACTGTAAGAAATACCGTCAAGAATACCAAGGCAGTCAAGGTATCACCGTACTGTTCAGGACCAAGAATTTCACTTGCAAAAGCAGCTAAAGCTGCTGCCACAACACCTCTTGGACCAATCAAACTAATATATGTTTTTTCACGAAATGATAAATCTGATTTAATTGCTGAAACAAAGACAGTTATAGGCCGAATAACTAGCATAAGACATGCACAAACTATAAATCCATAAGGCCATAAGTCTCGAACTGCGTTTAAATCAACAGTGGCAACAGCAAGTATATAGACGGCACCAATAAGCATTTTAGATAAATCATCTTCAAATGAACGTACTTGCCCAGAATGAGGGATATGCTTTGATGCAAGAATTATCCCCATTACAGCCATTGCAGCAAGGCCAGAATGTGCAAGCATGTTTTCGGAAACAGCAAAAGTAGTTACGCTCATTCCAAGCAGTAATAAGGTAGTTTCAATTGGTTCAATATCTCGATAGATCTTAAGCACCAAAAGTACGCCAATTGCTCCAAGTATTCCAACTAGTACTCCACCTATTAGGCGAGTTGGAGCAAAAAATAAAATTGTAGTTTCTGGACCAAATAAAACAATATCCAATGCGACAATTGAAATAATTGCTCCAATAGGGTCAACTAAAACAGCTTCACCCATTAATACAGCCCTTACACGGTCATTAATTCGAACCTGCCTAACAAGTGGAGCAATGACTGTCGGTCCTGTAACAGCAACTAGAACACCAAATAATGCTGCAGTACGCCATGGAAGAATTTCGAAATATCCGACTACTAAAGCACTCAAAGTCGCAGAAATTATAAATCCAATTGTCAACAAATTTCTTACAACACCACCTACACGCCTTAAGTAAGGGACATCTATAGAAAAGGCACCTTCAAAGACAATGATGGCAACCAAAATTTCAAGGCTGAACCGAAAAATTTCTCTAAAATCTGAAGGAGACACAAGATCAAGAAAAGAAGGTCCAGCGATTATTCCAATAATTAAGAAAATTAATACAGAAGGTAATCTAACTTTTCTAGAAAGAATAATTGTAATGGCAACTGCAAATCCGATAACACCTAAAGCTGATAAAAGTGCCTGTTCCAATATTATTCTTTCTAGAGACTAATAAATATTAGCGTCAATTACATATAAGAAGGTGATGAATTTAGTTGAATAATTTAGATTAATTTAACACTTAGCTGACTTAGCGCATAGTTACCTCGTGAGGTAACTATGCGCTATGCTATCAAAATGTTTTACGCAGAAAATGTACTAAAAAGTTTTAATGGAAATGAAATACTTTCGAGTGTTTCATTTACTATTGGTGACAATGAAAAGGTAGGCTTGGTAGGTCCTAATGGATCTGGAAAATCAACACTATTAAGTATACTTGCTGGAGAACAATTTACTGACAATGGAAATGCAGGTTTCCGAGGAAATGAAATCGGCTTCTTAAAGCAAGAAACTATCACGAATTCTGAAAAAACTATTTCGGAAGAATTATGGGAATCATTTCCTGAAGCTTCTGAGATAGAAAATAGGCTTCAACAACTTTCACTTGAAATGTCTAAAGATAGCGAAAATTTAGACTCTCTAATCACGGAACAGGCAAAATTATTTGAACGTTTTGAACAATTAGATGGCTATCGAATTGACAAGCGAATAGGTCGTACTCTTGCAGGACTTGGCTTCAAAAATCATTCGCTCTTTCAAACATGTGGATCCTTCTCAGGTGGATGGCAAATGAGAATTGGGTTAGCTAAAATTTTAGTCCGCAGACCAGACAATCTCATTCTTGATGAACCGACAAATCATCTCGACCAAAACTCACAAGATTGGCTTGCAGAAGAGCTCACCGCATATCCGGGAACGGTATTATTGGTAACACATGATGGTGGGTTCCATGACCGCGTGGTTAACAAAGTATTTGAACTGCGTAACGGAAAAATCATTACATATGCAGGAAACTACACTTCTTACCAAAAACAAAAAGCAGAACGGCTAGCAGCGCAAAGTAGTGCATTGAAACGTCAAGAAAAAGAAATTAACAAACAAGAAAAATTTATAGAACGATTCAGATCAAAAGCAACCAAAGCATCTCAAGTAAGAAGTCGTGAAAAGGCTTTAAATAAAATTGCACCTCTTGAAAAAATTACTTCCGATTCAGAGGTTAATTTCAAATTTGACACAGCAACACGTACTGAACGTGATGTCTTAAAAGCACAAAGTATTGGCCACTCATACAACGGTAACGAAATAGTACTTATTGATGCCAACCTTCAGGTAGAACGTGGTGATAAAGTAATGTTCATTGGGCCAAATGGTGGTGGCAAATCAACACTTTTAAAAATACTTGCTGGAGAAATTACACCTACCCATGGCGATATTTATTGGGCAAATAGGGCGGAACTAGGCTATTACGACCAACACCAAGATGAAGCATTAGATTACGACCTCACTGTTTTAGAGGAAGTACAAACCGTCAATAAAGAACATGGTGATGGAGTATTAAGAAATATATTAGGAAATTTTTTATTCCGCGGAGATGATGTTTTTAAATCTGTTTCAATCTTATCTGGAGGAGAAAGAAGTCGTTTAGCTTTGGCTAAATTTCTCATTAAACCTGGTAATGTCCTTCTCTTGGACGAACCTACAAATCATCTTGACCGAACTACACAGAGAAAATTGATTTCGGCACTTGAGAATTATGAAGGAACTGTTATTTGTGCCAGTCATGATCGAGAGTTGTTAGACAAAGTGGCAACACGAGTAATAAAGGTTAATGATGGCGAATGTATTGAACTCAATGAATGGCATAATATTTCAGAAGTACTAACATCCAAGTAATTATAATTTTAGTACATATGAACCAATAGGAAAAAAGATGACATTCGATTTACCCACTACCACAGGATATGAACCTGAAATTATTGAAAAACGAATCCGCGAATATGAATCCTTTGGCAACCATCGCACCGGCTGGCCTGCAGACGATCAAACATCAAAATGGTTAATCGATCAATTAAAGGAATTTGGTATACCCGCAAAAACTGAAAACTTTCGTTTTCCACGAGTTGAATATCGAGATTCTTCATTGAATTTGGCTGGAAACGAAATAATTGTGGGTACTCCATTATATGATGGTGATTTCACAATACCGGAGGGAATACGAGCTGAAATATGCGAGATTACTGATCCAGACTTATTTGGCAAATTTGTCATAGTTAATGCACGAAAGTTAACACATGCAGATTTTCCAAATTATGTCGATGCTTTACATAAAAAAGGCGTTCTCGCGATAATTCTAGTAAATGGAGACCGCGATCGAAATATTGTTCTGCAAAATGCTATGCATATCGATCAACCTTTTCCACTCCCAATTTTACAAGTAGCCTCTAGTGATAACAAACATCTCAAATCAACAATAATGATGGGTGGCGAAAGTCTTCTTACTTTAGATGGAGAACGATTGCAATCGACTGCAACAAACGTTATAGCAAGTATTGAAGGAGGCCAACCTAATAGCCCCGCAATAGGGATCGTAACTCCAAAATCAGGATGGTTTACATGTGCGGCTGAACGTGGTGGTGGAATAGCTATCTTTTTAGCTTTAGCAGAAAGCATCGCAGCACTTGCTGAACCACATCCGACTGTACATTTACTCGCAAGTTCGGGTCATGAATTAAATTTTTATGGCATACGTTCGTACGCCCGCACAAATCGAGACAATATCACTAAAGCTGCTGCGTGGTTACATTTAGGTGCTTCAATTGGGGCACGTGAAGAACCCAACTCTATAGCTGCTACAAGTGATGCAGATTTGGACAAATTTGTCCGTCAATCATTGATTTCATCGAATTTAGAAGTTACAAACATTCGAAATCCTGGACCTGCAGTCGGAGGAGAAGCTCTCATTCTCAGTGAATTAGATACACGCTATATTTCATTCCTTGGAGGACATGCATATTTTCATTCTCCTACAGATACTGTAGACAATGCATTCGATTCAACTAAAGTAAGTCAATGGGCTTTAGCCATGAAATCAATAACTAACAACCTGTTATCGATTTAGAAGAGGTGACCAAATGACAGAAACAGAAGCCACCGAAATCTCTACAATTCCTGCCACAACTGGAACAAGATTATTAGATAAAAGGGCAATAATTACAGGGGCAGGATCACGAGCGTCTGGTATTGGAAATGGTCGTGCAGCTTCTATATTATTCGCACTCGAAGGAGCAAAAGTACTACTAGTTGATAGTGATCTAAATGCTGCAGAAGAAACAAAATCAATTATCGTATCTCTCAAACCGGATGCAAATGTGATTACTATGCAAGGCAACGTAACGGACGAAAAATCGTGTAAAGAAATTGTAACCACGATATCTAATCAATGGGGTGGCGTAGATATTTTACATAATAATGTCGGGATAGGGATGCCCCGAAGTAGCGTAGTTGATGCTGATATGGATGAATGGGATAAAGTTCAAGAAACAAATGTTAGAAGTATGGTACTTACATCTCGATATGCTATACCAGAAATGGAAAAGTCGAGTGGTGGTTCAATAATTAATGTCTCATCCATAGCGGCATTACGCCCACGAGGTATGACCGCATATTCTACTTCAAAAGGAGCTGTGATCGCTCTAACACAAGCTATGGCAGTTGATCATGCAGACCAAGGGATACGTGTTAACTGCATCGTACCCGGTCCAGTGTATACACCTATGGTATATTCACGAGGAATGGAACCTTCACTAAGAGAGAGACGTAAAAATGCTTCTCTCTTAGGTATCGAAGGAAATGGATGGGACATAGGAGCAACTGCTGTATTTTTAGCTTCGGATGAATCACGTTATATCACTGGAGTTATACTTCCTGTCGACGGTGGTGTGCACATCAAAGGACCTGACAGATAAAAAAGCAACTAGAGGAGATATTGCGATGGATGTAGGAATGTTTGGTATTTTTTCAAGCTATGGCTGGGAAAAAGGAAACGATACCGAAATGTGGCAGGAAGAACTACAGTTATTCGATATAGCTGCAAATTCTGGGTTTGACTGTCTATGGTCGACAGAGCATCACTTCAATGATTACTCTATGGTCCCAGACAACATACATCTCATGACACATCTGGCAACAAAATATCCAAATATAGATATCGGAACAGCGGCGATTATATTACCTTGGCATGATCCATTACGAGTAGCCGAAAATGCAGCTGTGTTAGATCTACTCAGTAATGGGAGGCTTCGACTTGGATTTGGACGTGGTTTAGCGAGACGTGAATTTGAAGCTTTCCGGCTAAGTATGGATGAATCAAGAGGGCGTTTTGATGAAGCAGCTCCGATGATTGTCAATGCATTGAAAACAGGCTTTATTGAGGGTGACGGCAAATATTATAAACAACCAAAAATTGAATTGAGACCTCGTCCTGAATATTCGTTTGACGGAAGAATCTATGCTGTGGCTTCAAGTGAAGATTCCGTAGTATCTGCAGCAAAATTGGGTGCACACATCATCATGTTTGCAGATCGTCCTTGGGAAATGCGCCTACCCACTATAGAAAAAGGAAGAGATCTACATAGGGAACTACATGGCACAGAACCACCAGAACTCATGCTGACTGAGTTTGTTGTATGTGGCCCTGATCTTAATCAATCCGAGAAAGATGCAAAGGCATATCAAGGAAAATTTGTGGAAAGTAATTTTTATCACTATGAATTTTTAGGAGATCATTTTAGATCTGTACAAGGTTATGACTCTTACCAAGAAAAAGCAGAAATAGCACGTTCTGCTGGCCATGAAGGTGCAGTGGAAGGTTTTATGAAAGCAGCCAGTTGGGGCACACCCGACAAAATTTTACGAGGCCTTGAGGAACGACATAAATTACTTGGTAATTTTGAACTTAATATAGCTTTTAGATTTGGAGGCATACCTTATAAATTAGCCGAACAAAGTCTAAAACTTTTTGCGAAAGAAGTTCTACCAGTATTGAAATCATGGTAAATATCAAACAAGCAATTACAAAAGGTAACTTATGAGAACTCTTTCTACATTAACTCATTTGGAGTGTTCTATATGTAACGAAAAACATGACCCAAATATAATTCAGACTATTTGCCAATTCTGCGGAAGAGCATTAGTAGCACGTTATGACTTGGAGAAAGCAAAAAATACCTTTACACGTGAAAAAATTTCAACCAGAGTGACTTCTATGTGGCGTTACGAAGAATTAATGCCAGTTATCGATACTGCAAACATAATCTCTTTAGGTGAGGGAATGACACAGCTTTTACCAGTGCCTAATTTGGGCAAAAAAGTTGGAGCAGTTGATCTGTGGGTAAAAGATGAAGGTTCTAATCCAACAGGAACATTCAAAGCACGAGGAATTTCAGCAGCGCTATCAAAAGCAATCGAATTAAATATAAAAGAAATAGGAATGCCTACTGCGGGAAATGCAGGTTCCGCTACAGCTGCATATGCGGCACGTGCAGGAATAAATGCACACGTTGCGATGCCTTCTGACACTCCAATTGCAATGATGGATGAAGTGCGGACTTATGGAGGAACTTTAAAGCTTATCGACGGTCTAATTTCAGATGCAGGGGCATGGATTGCTGAACAATCTGAACAAAAAGGATGGTTTCCTATGGCGACCCTTAAAGAGCCTTATCGAGTAGAAGGAAAAAAAACTATGGGATTTGAATTATGGGAGCAGTTCGACGGAGAGCTTCCAGATGCAATCTTATACCCAACAGGTGGAGGTACTGGGTTGATTGGAATGTGGAAAGCATACAATGAGTTAGAATCTTTGGGATTGATAGGTAAGGAGAGACCAAGGATGATAGTAGTACAGGCAGAAGGATGTGCCCCGATAGTTAAAGCATTTAATGAAGGTTCACTCCGCGCAGAACCATGGGAAAATGCAACTACCTTGGCTCCAGGAATTAGAGTACCAGCTGCATTTGCTGATGATCTGATATTACAAGCTGTTCGAGAATCTAATGGCGATGCAATTACAGTTAATGATCATGAGATAACTAACGCAATCTCTGAAATAACACAATCAGAAGGTATCGACGTCTGCCCTGAAGGGGCCGCAACATTTGCAGCATTACGTAAATTGATAACGGGAAAAAGATTAAATAAAGATTCAAAAATAGTCTTATTCAACACTGGCACAGGATTGAAACATCCAGAGCTAAGAGCAATTTTATAGTTCTAACAGACGGGTAATAAAATGCTAACTGCGTTTAAAGATAGTTTCACAGAACAATATTTTCCCAAAACACTTCATAACGGAATTTTGATTTGCATTTGTGGAGGTGCATTAGCCTACATATTCTCAGCAATTGCAGAAAATTATTTCGCGAGTGGCTTCTTTAATGCACTGGTTATTGCTCTCATTATCGGTGTGATACTACGAAATAGTTTAAGAACAAGTAATCTTATTGACATAATAAATCCAGGATCGAAGTGGACTTCTTCTAAATTATTGGAGGTTGCAGTATTTCTACTTGGTGCAAGCATCAGTTTTGGCCAAATTATAGAAGCCGGTCCAAAAATTTTTATCTTGATTGCTATTTCAGTAAGTGGTGGATTACTAATAACTTGGTTTATAGGTCATAGGCTCTTTGGTTTAAGTTCAAGATTAGCTTTATTAATAGGTGTTGGTAATTCAATTTGTGGTAATTCAGCAGTAGCTGCAGTAGCTCCGGTGTTAAAGGCAAATTCAAGTGAAATCACTGCAGCCATAGGTATTAGTGCAATAATGGGTCTCATTCAGATACTGGCCTTACCATTTTTAGTACCATTGCTAGACCTTACCTATTATCAATATGGAATTATCACTGGAATAACTGTTTATGCTGTTCCGCAGGTTGTAGCTGCTTCATTTTCAGTCTCTACACTTTCAGGGCAAGTAGCAACTTTTGTAAAATTAATCCGTATTTTATTTCTTGGTCCTATTATCGTAATTATTAGTATCTTAACTGAACGCAATTCAAATTCCGAAAAATCTGTAGTGAATAGAAAAAAAATACAAGGTTATGTTCCTTGGTTTGTTACAGGGTTCATTGTTTTAGCAATATTAAGAAGTACCGAAATCATTAATGATCAAACTGGAGATTTAGCAAAAAATTTTAGTAGCATTTTCTTTATTGTTGCAATGGTTGGATTAGGATTCACCTGTGACTTGAGTGAGGTAAAAAAAGTAGGGGCTCGAGTAGCAGTAACAATATTTTTTGCTTTAGGCTTTATGCTTGCCATCTCGCTAATTGGAACATCTTTACTTAACTTATCTGGCTCCGCGTAAAGTATTGTAATTCTATGCAAAAATCCGATAAAAAAGACCTTCTATCAAAAACACATAAAACTGATTCTCGTATCCCATTAACACCTAAAGGCACCGGATTCGCTTTATTTCTTTCAACGTTATGGGGAGGAAATGCAGTTGCCCTGAAAGCAGGTCTTGCAGATGCACCACCTCTTCGAATAGCTTCAATGCGTTTTCTATTGGGTGGTATCGTGACCATAATCTGGGCAATTTGGACTAAACAAAAAGTGATCCCTAATAAAAAAGATATAAAACCACTACTTGGTTTAATTGCGATATTTATTCCACAAATAGCACTCATGAATCTTGGCCAAAATCTAACAAGTGCTTCACATGCAGTAATTATTGCTGCAACATTCCCTATTTGGACAGGTGTTATTGCTCATTTCACAGTACCAGGAGATAAATTATCAGTATTGAGAATTTTGGGTACATTCGTTGCATACGCAGGAATCGTAGTTGTTTTTATGCAAGATTTCACAGGCTCTGAAAGTACATTGTTCGGTGATTTTTTGTATTTAGGTTCTGCAATTTTGCTAGGACTTGGTCAAGTCTATAGATCCAACACTTTACAACACGTTGATTTAGCCAAGGTATTAATGACACAACAAGTAATTGGGATACTAGCATTTTTTTCTTTGGGGTTAATATTCGAATCTAACCCTTGGGTAATAACAGAACGACTTATTTATTCTGTTATCTATCAAGGTGGGGTAATAGCAGGTTTCGGGTTCATAGGAAATTTATGGCTACTCCAAAAATATCGACCTTCTGGTGTCGCTGCTATCTCAATGACCACGCCAATATGGGGAGTAGTCCTAGCAAATTTAGTGTTAAATGAACCCTTACAAGCTATGTTATTCTTGGGTTTAGCATTAGTAATAGGTGGGCTATCACTTTCACATTGGAGTACTAACCGATCAGATTTAAAGACATAATAAGGAGGCATTATGGAAGATTTAAAAGGACAGGTAGTTTGGATTACTGGTGCAGGTACTGGCATCGGAGAATCTGGTGCTCTGAAATTAGCCGATGCAGGTTGTCAAATAGTACTTTCTGGAAGAAGAAGTGAGCCATTAAAACAGGTTGCACAACAAATAGTTAATCGTGGTAATCCAGAACCATTGATTGAGCCTTTAGATGTTTCCAACAAAAATGACGTACAAAAAACAGTAGCAAATATCCTTCAAAAATTAGGAAAAATAGATATCGCAGTATTCAGTGCAGGAATTAATGTACGTAATCGAAATTGGCCTGTAATCGAGACTGATGGATGGGACCAAGTTATAAACATAGATCTTAATGGGGCGTTTTATTGCTGCCATGCAGTATTACCAAGCATGCGCACAAATGGTGGAGGATTGATAATAAATATTTCCTCTATGGCTGGAAAAGGTGTGAGTCCGCTCACAGGTCCTGCGTATACCTCTGCTAAACATGCAATGAATGCTATGACGGCAAGTTTATTAATGGAGGAAAGGAACAATGGGATTCGTGCAACTGCTATTTGCCCAGGAGAGGTAGCAACTCCAATCCTTAATGATCGACCAATACCAGTTAGCGATGAAGATAAAGCTCGAATTCTTCAATCGGAAGATTTAGGCGATCTGATACTGTTCGTTGCACAGCAACCACCCCATGTAACTTTAAATGAAGTTTTAATTACCCCTACCTACAATCGTTTCGCAGCACCATAATTTCAAAAATAGGTATATTAAAAATGGTAAGGAAAACTTGAATAATCTTGATCACGCTTTTCTAAAAATGCATCACGTCCTTCTTGAGCTTCGTCCGTTGCATAACCTAAACGAGTAGCTTCTCCTGCAAATATTTGCTGTCCTACTAAACCATCATCAATCAAATTAAAGGCAAATTTCAACATTCGTTGAGCTGTGGGACTTTTCGAATTAATAATCTCTGCCCATTCCAAAGCCACTGATTCCAAATCTTTATGCGGCACAGATTTATTTGCCATTCCCATAGCGACAGCTTCATCTGCAGAGTATTCAAAACCAAGAAAAAATACTTCCCTCGCACGTTTTTGTCCCATTTGTCTAGCAAGATATGCACTACCGAAACCAGCATCGAAACTTGCAACATCAGGATCTGTTTGCTTGAACATCGCAAATTCTTTAGATGCTATCGTCAAATCACAAACGACATGTAAGCTATGCCCCCCTCCGGCAGCCCAACCAGGAACTACTGCTATGACCACTTTCGGCATGAAGCGAATTAAACGTTGAACTTCAAGAATATGTAGTCGTCCTACTTTCGCAGGATTAATACTTTCTGCTGTTTCACCTTCCGCATATTTATAGCCATCTTTTCCTCGGATACGCTGATCGCCACCTGAACAAAAGGCCCAACCACCATCTTTAGGGGAGGGACCATTTCCAGTGAGAAGAATCGTCCCAACATCTGTCCACTGTCTTGCGTGATCTAATGCCGTATACAGTTCATCTACAGTATGTGGGCGAAATGCATTACGTATTTCAGGACGATTGAATGCTATCCGGACTGTACCTTGATTAATAGCTCTGTGATAAGTAATGTCGGAAAAATTAAAACCTTTCACTTCTGACCAACGAGCATCATCAAAAATTTCTGAAACCATATACTCCTCCAATCAAAATTACGAATCCACTGTACTACTGAAACAACATGAGTTTAACTAAAGCTTCAAAAATGTTATTTATTAAAATAGAACAGTACAAACTAAATTTCAGGTATATCAGTATGCGTATAGGTTTAATTAGCGACACACATCTTCCTTCGTTAATACATAGTTTGGATGAACTAGGACCTGAAATATCAAATTTTCTGGAAACAGTAGAGCTCGTTCTTCATGGTGGGGACATCACGCGTCCGTCGGTTCTTGACTGGATCGAACAATTCGCACCGGTACAAGCAGTCAGAGGAAATCATGATGTTTTTGACGACCCCCGGCTTGAGCAAACATTGTCACTCGACATCCATGGACACTCTATAGCCATGGCACATGACCTTCGGCCTGAATCTAGAACAATTTCTGAAATAATCGAACGCGATTTTAGAGAGCTCCAACCAGATATCATCATCGGAGGAGACACACACGTCGAAAGACTTGAATACAGAGATAATGTTTTACTCATTAATTCTGGTAGCCCTAATTTGTTACACCACAAAGAAACCCGCTTAGGTACAGTAGGACTATTAGAGATAGAAAAAGAAAGAATTTTTGCTGAAATTATTATTTTAGGAGAAACTCCGAATGCACCCAACCCTGGGAAAGCCAGTTCGTTAGAAATAGTAAATGGAAAAATCTTAGATCAGTAATTATTAGTTCGTATTCGAAAGGATAAAAAGATGCTCTTCTTAGTTATAAGTACTCCTCACCCTACTCGTCCTTCTGAAGTCAAGGAATTAAGAAAACAATACTGGCCTTGGGCACAAGATAAATTAGACAGAAAGTTAGCAGTCTCCTTTTACGCAAGAACGGGTAGGGGGGCTGTAGCAATTTTCGATGTACCTTCAAATGCTGAGCTTCATCGATTAATCAATGAATGGTCTGATATAATCCCCGCTGAATTTGAAATTTTTCCACTCGTCTCACCTGAAGAGGTGCAAGATTTCTTAAATGAATAGGCGTAATTGAAAATTTCGTTTTATCGGAGTTAATCATGTCAAAGATATTTTCGTTTCCACATCCAGTAAATGAATATGCGGCACGTTCCGTTGCAGCATGTGTTTGCATTCTAACCATAGCGACAATTATTACTTTATGGCTACCGTTGGCAATATTCCTTGCTTATGGATTTTGGGCAAGAGTTCTTACAGGACCATCTTTGAGTCCTATAGGTCAACTATCTACCCGCATTATTACTACCAGGTTTATAAAATCTGACAAACCGGTGGCTGGTCCGCCTAAACGCTTTGCGCAAGCAATCGGAGTTTGCTTTTCAACAGGTGCATTAATTTTTTTATTAATTGACAATTCATCAATTGCACAAGTACTTCTGATTATTCTTGCGATTTTTGCTTTCCTTGAATCTGCATTAGGGTTTTGCGCAGGATGTAAAACTTTTTCACTACTAATGAAAGTAGGATTAGTTCCTGAAGAAGTATGCGAACGCTGTAACAATCTTTCATTCAATTAATATGGTGGAGACGGGGGAGAATCGAACTCCCCGTCCAGAGTACTTCCGCCAAAAATCTACTACGGGTGTAGTCAATGACTATTTTCTCACTAGCACCTCATCATTAACAAAAGGCAATGCTAGCCAGCTACAGAAATCTTAGCTTTGTTACTCTGTAGCACAGAAACAAAACGCATCTCAGACAATATGTCGCGACTTCTCAATTCGCTGAGATTAAACTGAGAGTCACGTCACCGCGATATTACGCAGCGAGGGCGAGTTCACGTTCGCCAATTATCGTTTGCCACCTGTTTTACGAGGGTGGTAGCACCTCGACCCGCAATTCAAGTCCAGTTGCACCTGTCGATTCCTGTCGTCCCCAGGTTAGTAGACATAATATATGTGATTGAAAAAACCAAATCACACAGTTCAACGTTGGTTTTGTCGAACTGCACGTTGCATAGATCGATCGGATTCTCGTTTTCTAATTGCCTGTCGCTTATCATATTGGCGACGACCACGACCAAGTCCGAGTTCGACCTTAATAAGACCTTTATAAATGTACATCCGCAGAGGAATCACAGTTGTTCGAGGATTTTCTTTCATCATTCGTCGTAAACGATCCAGTTCACGACGGTGTAGAAGAAGTTTTCTAGCTCGCGTACTCTCATGATTCTCACGTGCAGGCCCATATGGGGCAATGTGAACATTATACAACCAAAGTTCATCATCTCGAAAGCCTGCGTAAGCTTCAGATAATGTCGTAGCACCAGCGCGTATCGACTTCACTTCAGTTCCCAGCAATACAAGACCTGCGTCATACTGAGCAATTATTTCATAGTCGTAGCGGGCACGACGATGCATTGAAGCTGTTGAGCCCTTCACATCTTTCTTAGATTTTTTTGTTGTAGCCATAGTAGAACTCCACATCTTGTGAGTTTTTGAAACTTGCAAGATGTTTAACAACATAAACTACTCAAGGTTAACGAAGAGTCAAAGATTGTCCATTGTTTTTAGTAACAATTACTGATTTTCAACTTGCTTTTGTAATACTGCTATTGCTTCTTCAGCTTGAACATCTTTTTGTGCATCAATATCTTCCATAGTAAATTTACGTTCAATATCGGGTATAACTCCTCGCGATTCTATTTGATTCCTATCAGGAGTAAGCCATCTTGCAATGGAAACGTATACCGCTCCACCATTTGACAATTCACGAACGTGGTTCACAGTACCTTTACCGAACGAAGGTTCTCCTATCACCAAAGCACGTCCATTCTCTTGTAACGCTGCTGCAAGCAATTCTGATCCAGAAGCTGATGATTCATCTTGTATTATCACAATAGGTAAATCTGTCGATTGCCCTTCACTAGCTGAAATTATTTTTTCATTTCTATTACGATCCACTTCAATAACAATAATTCCTTCATCCAAAAACATATCTACAATTTCAGTAGTCTCAGTAAGTAGGCCTCCCGGATTACCACGCACGTCTAAAATAATACCTATATATTGTCCTGCATTGACTTCTTTTAAAAGAGCTTCTATTTCAGTGGGGGTTCTACGGGTAAATGAATAAATCCTAATATAGGCAATGTTATCTACTTCATTACCTTCCTTATCAACTAATTTACCTCCAGGAGGTATAGTAGAGACTGAAGGAAGTTTGATTTCATCACGTACTACAATAATCAATTCTTCAGAACCATCAAGATGGCGAACTAACAGCTCTACAGGAGAACCTTGTGGTCCACGAATTCTCAAAACAGCCTCTTCAACACTCCAACCTTTTGCAGAATCACCGTCAACTTCGAGAATTACATCACCAATTTTGATGCCTGCAGCTTCGGCCGGAGAATCAGGCAACGGTCTAACAATTTCTACAAAATCTGATCCTATAGGTTTATTGACTGTTGCACCAATACCTTGAAAGGCACCGAAAAAATCGTCCCGTGATAGCGCAAAAGAACTAGGCGGAATATAGGCAGTATGTGGATCATCAAGTGCTTCAAACATTCCATTAATCGCTGCGGAATGCATATATTCAGACTCAATTCTTTCAGGTTCAACATATTCATCTTCAAGAATTATAAGAATTTCACCTAAAAGACCGAAATCAACATCTGAAGCGCTAGAGGACAATAAATTAGAAGCAGATTGATCAATACCAGAAGGAGCAGCATTTTCAATCACATCGGTAACAGGAGATGGTTCGGTGATAACTCGACCAAGAAAACCAACACTTAACAGTAAAAGGGCAATGACGATACTTAACCCGGCAACAAGAAATTTGCTAAGAGTACCGTCATTACCTTCAGTCGAACCAAAATCATTATTTTCTGTGTTATTAAGCATAAAAAATATTTCTACCAATAATATATAATCTATATTGACCTATGGGGTAGTCTATCACGTCTATCCATATTTACCTCAAAATACAAAATCCTAGATAAACTAACATAACTATAATAGTGCGACGTTGTAGAAGTGCAATGCGCGGGGAAGGGCATATTACTGGGCGCCTCAGGCTATTGAAACATAGAAAGTATAAAATATTGGAGATATTGCGGTATATTTAGAAATTCACTGCAATACAGCTATGATATATGGCATAACCAACGCAAAACTAAAGGGTAACAGAGCAAAGATATATCTATGTAAAGCCAAATACCCATATATACAGTGCAATTCCAGGGAACTGCTCTATCCAGCAGAATCAAAATATGCAACGCATAGTAAATATGAAGAACTACATTATTATGTAAAGTATTAAGAAGATAGGGCTTTTAAGACTGCCAGTGCATGATCTTCAGCACGCGCGCGCTTCCAAACTTTAATTAGCTTGCCGTCCCCGCCGATAATAAAGGTAGAGCGCGTCATGCCAATCATTTTTTTACCGTATAGGACCTTTTCCCCCCATGAACCATATTCAGTTGATACAGATTTATCATCATCAACCAATAAAGGAAATGGTAATTCGTATTTAGCACGAAATTTTTCATGAGATGCAGCATCATCTGTAGACACACCTAAAATTACAGCACCCATAGATTTAAATACGGCAAATTCATCGCGAAATGAACATGCCTCTTTAGTACACCCAGGAGTATCATCTTTAGGATAAAAGTATAAAATAACTGTTTTTCCTCGATATTTCGATAGTGAATGCTCATTACCAAGGCTATCAAACAGCGTAAAATCAGGCGCAATATCACCAGCAGCAAGAATAATGGACACTAACTACCTCCAATCAGATTACATCTATTCTACAATATGTCTTGTCTCATCTGTTATGTAAATACTATATCGTTATGGAGAAAGTGTCATGTTATGTCAAATACCATGAAAAAACTACTAAGGTTAGGTATTTATGGTAGTCTTTCGCAATGAAATTTCTCTTTTTCAAGCGTCAATCAAAGAGTGATGACAATAATTCTCGCTGGGGTGCATTAGCCTATCCAAATTTTAGAAAATTTTGGCTTGCATCAGTAATGAGAGTATTTGCATTACAATTCAGAATAATTGGATTGCCGTGGCTTGTTGGTGTCGATCTCGACAAATCACCTGGATGGGTAGGTATAGTGGCATTGTGTACTGCTTTACCAACTATCATCCTCAGTTTACCGGCAGGAAGTCTTGCAGATCGCTTTGACAATCGGAAAATGATTCTATGGAGTAACACAGCTAGTGGATTCTTATATTTGATTCTTACATGTTTAGTTATTTTCAATGTCGTTGAACTTTGGATGGTTATTATTTGGGCTTTAGTCAGTGGGACCCTTGCTGGTTTTGTCGCACCTGCACAACAAGCAATACTTCCTCAATTAATAGATATGAAAGCCATAGCCAGCGCTGTTGCATTAAATGGGCTTATCTGGAATGTAATGAGAATCCTAGGTCCAGCTATAGCAGGTGTGATTATCGCACTTATAGGAGTGGGACCTTCATTTTTTGTTACGACGATAGGATATGCAATTGCTTCTTATTTACTAATAACACTTCACTTAGAATCGAAAGAAAAAGTCCCTGATAAAACTAAAGGGGCAATGCTCGAAGGAATCAAATATGTATTTTCGCACGGTATTTTCATTTCTGTTATAGGACTTTCATTTTTTACATCTGTATTTGGAGGCTCTTACCAAATACTACTCGTATATTTCGCAGAAGATATTTTGAGAGTGGGTGCCGTAGGTTTTGGACTACTTGAGGCAGCTGCAGGAATAGGTGCTATCTTAGGCACAGTAGTTAGTATCAAAGTCGGTTCAGGCAAATATCGAGGAGCGCTCATTTCAGGAGGAGCTGCGATTTTTGGCCTATGTATCGCACTTTTTGCGGCAAGTGAATATATGCCTTTCTCGATGGCAACGTTATTTGCAGGTGGCTTTGCAGCAGGGATTTATTTGAATTTGGGAATGGTCGCGTTACAGACAGAAGTACCAGACAGACTGCGAGGTCGAGTTATGGGGATATGGTCAATTACATGGTTCCTAACTTCTGTAGGTGGCTTCTTTGCCGGTATAGTTGCAGAACTGATAGGCATCCAATTGACCGTAGCAATTGGAAGTTTATCAGTAACGTTATTTGCAATTACTGTGTACTTACTTTCAAAAGAACTACGATTACTGAAACCTCTTCAAATTTCAACTGACAGGAATAATGTTAGATCTTAAATATTTAACTCTATGCAAAAGCAATTTTTTTGAGATAATGGTTCGCGTACACATCGGTCATTGTTGGTGACTACGGGCCCCTTATCGGGGCCCTTTTATTTGTTATTAAAACTATTTATGTATGAAATTTTTTAACGCACTCAAATAAATAAAGCCTAAATGAAATATTCAGGCTTTATTTCAATCATTGACAACGAACAATTTTAGTCAGCTTTACGAAGCGTTACTATACCCATCGCAAGCATTGTTAGAATCCACACTGGAAACACAACCATCATCAGTGCATTTTCATCACCGGTTCCGCCGATCCCAATAGCCAAAAATCCGAATACTCCAGCTATGGATAATACTACAGACAAAATAGTTGGGAAAAATTTTACCAAATAATACCCAAGACCCATGAAGAATGTTCCGATGAACATTGTCGACCAGAGAAGTTGTCCGATCGTCTCCTGTGCGGCATTATCTCCCGCAGCTCCATAAGCGTCAGCTACCATACCACCACCATAGGCAATGACAGTAATTAGAACACCAATTTGAGCCATCTCTTTGCCTGTACCAGCAGTCATCGCATTTGTTGTACGCATATATGCAATCGGTACTGCCAATAGCAACCAACTCGCAATCAACTCACTCTGTTGTGTCGTGATTACATCCAAACCATCCGGACTAAGCACAATGTAGAATAGAACTGGTGATATGGCACCGATCACAAACAACAGACCCGTTAAGGTATTGGATTTCATATTTCTCCAACTTTCTCCCCCAGAGCCGCATAGAATAATGTTATAGAAAACGTCACTCTTTGCATAGACTAAGCATGCAATCAAGGCTTGGGAAGAATGGGTCGGATATATATGCCCGTATATTCAATTGTAAATTTCTTATTCCTTCAACGGCTCCAAAAGTCCTGGAACGCGATCCTCTATAAATTCTCGGACCGTATCTACACGAGGCCCTCCCAGTCGTCTGCATTTTGCAGCATCCATCGATGCTTGATCCCAAAAAAGGACTGCTTGCAAAATATTACCTGCAGCATATTGGCATTGTTCGAGGAAATTCCTATCCGATCCCCCGTTAGCAACGACTCCTATCAGTTCACCAGTCATGTTGACAACTGGACTTCCACTAGAACCAACTCCCACATCTACACCATTCGACTGAAACTCGGGATTTGGAACTTCCCATGATTCTGGATAATCCCAAGCGGACAGACGTCCTCCATACATAGCCCATTCCAAGCCTTGTGGATGGCCAACTCCAACCACTAACTCTTCGAGGGATACACTGCTGGCAAGTGGGACCCAAGATTGTGCTTCCGATTCAACTTTCACCAAAGCGAGATCTGGCGTCCAATTTTCTGATACTGAACCTACAATCATCCCCGTCAAGATTTGACCATCGAATGTTGTCACTTCGATCACCTGTGCGTTTTCAACAACATGAGCATTGGTAATCAGGTATCCGTCAGGTGAAACAAAAAAACCGGTACCCGTCGAAAAAGTATCGTTAAAAACGTCCTTGGCTGTTTGTACTTCCAACATAACAACAGCAGGTTGAATCGACTGCCCGACAGATCTAATTAAATCTCGTTCCTGAACAGTGATGTCATCTGGCTCTTGCATGCTATCCATCATTCTCTCCAGAAAGAGAAATTCTTGAAGTGGTGGAATATCAAGTACATATTCAGCTAGATCGTAGTCTCTGTAATGAATACAGATCCTACAGAGATCTGAAGGGATAGTAGGTGTTACAAAATCTGTATCAACAGTGACAGCATTATTACGAGCTACTCGATTGGCTTGTACCAGACCTGGTACATGTTCTTCAATAAATTCAACGACGACATCTACGCTTGGGCCAAAACCATATGTATCGAGTAAAGATTTGAATTTAATAGCGCTCCAAATAGGTTCACTCTGAAAAGTGGTGATGGTTGACCTAGGAAGTGAATTACCTACGACACCAGATACCAAACCTATCAAGTCACCCTCAATACTGAGGATTGCACTCCCACTTCCCCCGGAACTACTAGGATTAGTGTAATTAATTATGTCGAATTCTTCTGACCGATCAATATCTGTAACAATCCCACCAGCGCCTGCCCAAAGAAGTCTATCTGGATGACCAACATAGGTGGCAAGTTCACCCACAGAAGCTGTAAAACCAATAGGAACAAATGGGAAATCTTCTCCATCCACCTTTAAGATGGCAAGATCTGGTGCAAACGATGAGTTATAGGCGATTAATGTTGCTGGAAACTCTTCACCCTCATAAGTTATGATGCCGTGATCTACGTCAGCTCTGACCACATGCCCTGCAGTGATCACATAACCGTCAGACGAAATAAACGTGCCGGACCCTTGTGGTGAACCATCGACAACTATCTCAACAACTGCCCACTTAGCTCGTTCCACTAATGAGCGAACTGCCAAACGTTGTGCGTTAATTATTCCCGAAGGTGATTGAGCATCAAAAAAATCTAGGATCTCTGCCCACTTGTTTATTTGTGCATTGGTCAATCTCGGGGTATTGGTCTCAGTTGGTATAGGTGGGACAACAGTTGGTATAGGTGGAACAACAGTTAGTATAGGTGGGACAACAGTTGGTATAGGTGGAACAACAGTTAGTATAGGTGGGACAACAGTTGGTATAGGTGGAACAACAGTT
>MDTE01124123.1_pt1 | contig 82337 bp, 78 predicted proteins | sample 811231 | NCBI WGS metagenome assembly MDTE01 (sample SAMN05326651, study PRJNA326480) | marine metagenome | isolation source: seawater | place: Indian Ocean: Red Sea | collected 2010 | reverse complement strand
CAACGGCATAAACGCCGGCGATCTGGCTCGACCAGTTGTGAATCGGCAACTTGATCGGATCAGAAGAATCCGACGCCGCAGCAGAATCACCACTATCGGCGGGAGCCGCAGTCGTTGCCGGCGCTGCAGTCGTTGCCGGCGCCGCAGTCGTTGCCGGCGCTTCAGCGCTCGACGTGCTTTCTTCGTCTGATCCACAAGCTGAGGCCACCATCGCCAACGCGAGGACGGTGAACAGCAGTCGCTTCAGGGTCTTCAGCATCTAAGACGCTCCTTTTCGTTTGACAGGATGAGCCAACTGCTATTGGCCTGTGTCATCCCCCCCCTTGGAAGGTCTTCTCGCCTGTGCTGGGACAAAGAAACCCAACCAACGACAAAAATACCTGCTGGCGATGTTATAAGAGGAATTTCGCCTCATGCAAGAAGACCTTCCAAACAGAACAACTGGGCCCAACAGCCACCACCACAAGCCCGACAAACCAGCCCGAACCTGACACCTACAGCATTTGTCATCTAGATCGGCAATAAATAGGGAGATCTTGGAAGAATCCTGCCGATTTGCTTATATGGAAACTATGAATTGTCCACCAAGTGGACGTATGCCCGCGCATTCTTGGCTGAGACGAAGCCTTTCACTTGTTGCGCGAATCCTCACAGGGAAATAAGTCAACTCGGCCAACTGGAAACATATCCGTCGAGGAGGTCGTCTTCGATGGCTTTGGGATCTCGCTCACTTGGGCACCCGTACCCCCCGCCTCCGCCCGTCATTACACGTACACGACTACCTACTGGAAGACGCATCGGCGGACACTTCACAACCTCTTGATCAACCCCATCAACAGTGACAGTTCCTCTAGTAGGTGCCCCAGACGAACCTCCATTGAGACCCCAGGCAGGCATCAGTGACCGCTCCAACCAGAGGGTCATCTCCATTTCGTTTTCAAGCGTCTCGTATTCGCAAGAGATCCCGAGGCCGCCTCGCCACCTCCCGCAGCCTCCAGAGTCGACTCTCAATCCATACTCTCTAATCCGGATCGGATACTTGCTCTCCACCACCTCAACAGGAATGTTCTTCAAATCACCAGCGCCGTAATTGATTAGACCATTCTCACCGTCGTGGCCGTATCCCGCGCCCCAGCCAACAGCTGTCGCAGCACCAGTGACAAAACGGCTTTCATCGGTTCGCTCCCCAACGAAGGTGATATTCATCGGATCCGCCGTCTGCCCAGCAACAACGAAATCAGGTAAAGCGTCAGCCATTGCCCTGATTATCAGGTCAATTAAAAGTCCCAGCGGTGGGTAGTAATAGATTGTTGCATGCGGCTCAGAGACGTTGAACACGGTTTGTGCAGGAGCCTCTACGGACAGATTCCGAAAGGTCCCATCCGTTACCGGTACGTCTGGATTGACCAAGCACTTGAAAGCAAGTCTGGCAGCAGCAACTGTCCCCGGCAGCGGCGAGTTAACCGGCCCGTTGGTCGGTCCACTAGAACCAGCTAGATCTACAGAGATATCCGTTCCGCAGACATTCACCGTCACCACCACGTCGACCTTGGGAAGACCAGGACCTCCTGAGTCCATGAAGCCACTAGCGCGGTAGGTGCCGTCAGGTATACGCCCTACAGCCTCGCGATCCAATTCCTCGCAGTGCTCAAAGATGATTTCGGTAGCTGCATCAACCTGCTCCAGACCAAACTTCCTATAGAGGGTTCTCAGCCTTTGTTCACCAGTGCGACAGGCAGCTATCTGGGCGTGTAGGTCTCCCCAGACGGATTTTGGGAGCCTGCTATTTCTTGTTATGTAGTCCAGAACCTCGCTGACCGGCTCTCCTGCTCGATAGATAGCAGTAGGGCCGAAGCGATACCCCTCCTGATAGATCTCCGTGGTGTCTACCGGCCTACCCGCCTCCTTAGCACCGATGTCAAGCCAATGGGCTTTAGTGGCACCAAAGCCAATCAACTGGTCATCGAGAAAGATGGGTGAGAAGACATTTACGTCATAGGTGTGACTTCCCACCAAGTAAGGGTCGTTGACCATATACACGTCGCCGTCTGCAAAGTTTTCGGTCCCGCCCAATTTCTCAATAGTGCTCAATATGCCGAGTTCTAGATTTCCCAGAAACATTGGGAGTCCTGGAGATTGACCTAACAACCTCCCTCTCCGATCAAAGACTCCAACTGAGCAATCGTGCATCTCGTAGATGATGGGGGTATAAGCGGAACGAACGAGATTGTTGTTCATCTGCCGCGCTATCGAAAGAAACCCATTCCGGATTACTTCGACCGTCACTGGATCAACCGTCACGGACACTCCTCCTCCTGAAAAGGCAACAGGCCCGCGTCCAAAAACGAGGCGACTGCAGACGACCAAAACTTCTTCACGTCAACTCTGCTTCCGAAGGATCAGGTGCCCCCAACCCGAAACTTCCATTCGCCATCTGCTCGGGACCACTACCGTGCAGCCACTCTCGGAAACTACCAATGGTCCAGAGAGTTCGTTGCCGGGCTCGATCTCTGTTCTCTCATAGACGGGAGTGGATTCATAACCCGAGCCAAGATCGATCAACCATTCCCCCAGGGGTTCAGGGGCTATATCAGATAGAGGAAGAGAGTGTCTCTCGTTCTCCGTCTGCTTCAGAACTGCAATTCTTGCACTGGTAAATTCAACGCTTTCCTGTTTATTGTTATGTCCATATATCTCTAGGTACTGTTCATGGAACCGATCTTTTAGACGGTCGATCCCTTCGGCTCCTAGTTCACCAATAATCGGGATAACTAACGAATATTCTTGTCCCGTATAGCGCATTTCCAGAGCACGTAGAATTGTTGCCTCAGACGTTTCCACGCCGTCACGAGAGATAGCCAACAAGGCTTCCTCCTCTAGGAGGTCAAACTCTTCGCTCAGTTGACTGCCTGAATCGCTACCTAGGACCCCATAGATGGACCGGACAAGGTCATGGCGAACGTCCGCTCTTAGCATCCCAAACGCTGACAGCACCCCTGGAGACATAGGAACGACAACCGTTTCAATCTCGAGTTCGTCCGCAAGAAACGTCGCATGTAGCGGCCCAGCCCCACCAAAGGCCAATAAAACGAACTCTCTAGGGTCTATACCGCGAGCAACAGTCACCTCGCGAATTCCATTAGCCATCATTGCATTCACTACATCGATGGAGCCCCTTGCCAATTCATCCGTATCCAGTCCTAATGCCTGACCGACATTCGACAGGGCGTCTTCCGCCGCCTTGTGAGAGATCTCAATGGATCCCCCCAATTTCATCCCCGGAGGGATTCGCCCAAGAAACACGTTCGCATCTGTGACCGTAGGTAGAACACCCCCAGCTCCATAGCAAGCGGGGCCGGGATTGGCGCCTGCCGATTCTGGTCCGACCCTCAAGCCACCAAGGTCTTCTCTGATTACAGACCCTCCGCCGGCTCCCAGAGAATGAATAGCGACCGTGGGACTCAACACCGGATGGCCACATATCTCAGTCTGGCTGAGCACCTCGGCACGAGAATCAACCACTAGGGATACGTCAAACGAAGTTCCTCCCATATCGACACAAATGAGTTTGTCTATTTCCAACTCTTTGCTGATCGCCTCACATGCGATAGCGCCTCCCACAGGTCCAGAAAAGAGTGTCTGAATTGCATTTCCAATAGCCGACTGGGCGGTAGTTATACCTCCATTGGACTGCATTACATAGACCGGACTGTCAAGACCACGGCTGCCTAATCCGTGCTCTAGGGATGTCAAGTAGTTACGAGTTGCCGGCGTTATGTATGAGGATATGACTGTGGTCGCTGTTCTTTCATATTCTCGCCACTCGGGCGCTATCTGATGCGAGGCAATAACACTTGCATCGCCAAGTTTGTCTTCGAGCAGTCCCAGAACACGTATTTCATGATCCGGCCAACGGTAAGAATGAATTAGCGATATAGCCACTGAGTCGTACTTCCCGGCCAATTCGCTCGCCAATAGGCCGACCTGATCCTCGTCTAACGGTTCGATCTCAGTTCCATCAGCGAGAAACCGACCGTCGATTTCAAAAATGTCCCTACGACGCAGAAATCTCTCAGGACGCCGGTAGTGAACGTTGTACATTTCTGGACGACTGGCTCGACCAATTTCGTACACATCACGAAATCCCTTTGTGACCACCAAAGCGAGGCTCGGACCGTTGCGCTCAAGCAGAGCATTGAGGCCTACCGTTGTCCCGTGAACAAAATGTTCTAGGAGACGAAGATCAAGTCCCGATTCTTCGATCGCTGACAACACACTCTGGTCCTGCTGCCCAGGAGTGCTAAGAGTTTTTGCAGTAGCGATTGTGCCGTCTGGAGACATCGCCACTGAGTCGGTGAAGGTTCCTCCGATATCCACGGCATACCGAACCGTCTGTGAGCTCATCCTGTCCTACGTCTCCTCGAGATCCGTTCTTTCGACAAGATCCCGCAAGTCCATCAGGTCAAGAGTTGACTTACCCTCGTCAAGTTCCGCCATCATTTCTTCTTCCTGAGATAAGCGCTTCTTGGCCGCAAGCAGCGCGTCCGCTTCGTCTTCGGCCCTCAGGCGCAATATTCCATCGCCATCGAGAATCAGCATCTCCCCTGGATTAATCGTCTGGCCTGCTACGGACACAGGAACGTTGTGTTTGCCCGCGAAACGCTTTGCAGCACCTGAGGAGGTGATCCACCTTGACCAAACTGGAAGGCCAAGTATTACCAACTCATCGAAATCTCGTATTGCTGCATCTATCAAGAGGCCGGCAGCGCCTCTGGCCTTCGCGAATCTGGCCAATACCTCGCCAATAAGAGCTACAGGTCTCGGCTCGGGCATCGTCGCGACCAGAATCTCGCCCGCCTGCAAATCATCGATTGCTATATGAACTCCCAGATTGTCGTCTTGTTCACAGAGAACCGTTCGAGCCCGACCGACGGCAGCGGTGGACGGAACCACCCTAAATATCTCCGGATCTAGGAGACCGGAACGACCAGATGCCTCATAGACGGTCGATACGGTCAGTCCGGCCCAACTCTCCGCATCAGTCACAACCTTTCCTTCCGCTCTGGAACCAATCTCTGGAAGGCCTCAACATGCGTCACCTCTGAACCGAAACCTACGTAGCGGGCCTGAAAGGCCCTTTGTTCCGCCCGAGTCTGGTAGTGCGCCTGCAAGTAGCTTTGCGCGGCCATTTGCTCCATGGCTGCCTTCTTGATCGGCCAAATGCTTGTCACATCGACGAAAGTATCCGGCTTAAACGAACACAGATCCGGCTGGTGAGGCTCAAAGGCATAGGTCACTGGCGGAGGAATCGTCTCAAACGAGGCAGGCACACCACCCGCACCCATAGCCAGCAGACGTGCCTTCTGGGCGGCTTCAGAAGCAACAGGGTGGTCGGGGTTGAACGGATCCTCTGGAGCATGGACCAACAGGACATCGGTCTTGTTTTCCACATATATCGACGCCAACTGCCGGAGACTCTCCGTGGGAACCTCCAACGGATAGTCACCTAGATCTAGCGGTATGAACTCTGCGCCAAGAGCAGAAGCGGCCGAAGACGCCTCAGCATGTCGATGTTCCTTTACTGCCTCGACGGTCTGACCTGGCACACGCCAAAGATCTCCTGATTCACCATTTTCTCCGTATGAGAGTGAAACCACTGTTGCTGAGCCGCCAGCTTCAGTATGCAGAGCTATGGCTCCACCCGCTCGCCAAACAAAATCGGCAGCATGAGCACTCACAATTACCATGGACCTCGAACCATCCATAGATGTCACCTCCATACAGCTGCACCCATCGTGCAGCCGGTCCCGGCAAGGGTTCTGTAGCCAGGGATCAGTCCCAGAACCTGCATCTCCATCTGACTACACGCGCCTGCAGCTACAAGCCAACATAAGCATTCCGAGGTCCCGGAAACAAACTCCTCCGGGCGAAGCCCTGTGATATCTCCGTTACCGATTGCTTCGATGAAACGTTTGTCGAACTCAAAGTCGACAACGAAGTGGCTGAGACCACCCGAGCCAGCGATCGCGACAGTTATATCTTCCGGATACGACTCAACAGCACTAGCCAGAGCCCTACCAAAATCCCACGCACGTTTAGGACTAGGAACATTCGGCGGAAAGTATGTATTGAGTATTACTGGAACCACAGGGATGAGGTTCGGGCGTTTACCCATCAGGCGTTGCCTAACGGCGATGAACGGATGGCCTACAGAGGTCTCGTGGGGAAGCTCGGAAACTTGAGCAACATCAAACTCCAACTCGTGCAGTTTTGAGATCAGGTATCTGCCTAGACCCGGATGACAGGGATACGTCTCTCTCTCATTTCCGAACAGGGCCCATGCAGCTGGCTTGACTGCTTCATAGACCTCTTCCGGTGGTATCGCCTCAACCTCCTCTCCCCAATAAATGGAGAAGGTCGGCATAGCTGCCTGGGAATAGATCTCATGATGGTCATCACCTACCACTATGAGTACATCAGGATCCGCTTCTTCAAGAGCGTCCTCGGCTGCGGAAACCGCATTGGTTATCTCGTCGTAACGCTTCCGCCAGAGCTCTGGATCAATCTGCTCGCCTAGATCCTCTGCTTTGCGTTCAGCAACGAGAGCGTCGAACGACCAGACTTGCCCACGCCAGATTAGATCAAAGAACCTTCCGTCATTCTTTGCATACTCTTCCCAATGATCGCTGGGAAGGCTCATCTGAGGTGTGTGCGAAACTCCTAGGCCAAGAACCAGCTTTGCCACACATGCCCCCTAGCGCGCATTCTCTCCCGAATTGAAAGGGAGTCTTCCAAACTTTCTGTTTGGGAAGAACTATTCTTGGCTTTCCTTGCCTTCCTTAATAACCCTCTCGAACAACTCTCTTCCCTCATTGAGTTCAACAGACTTTGAGAAGAAGTTTCCAACGAACATCGGTTCGCCGATATAGAACCGCTCGTAGTGGTTCATTCTCTGAGCTATTGGACCCCCGACGAGATCCCATGCAAGTTTCGCAATCTGCACTCGATCGGATCCTCGCATGCCATCAGCCCCAGCGAAATACGTTTCAGCAAACTCTGCTGCTTCACCAGAGAAATCAGCTTGCGTAGGTGTCAGCATTAGCCCCGCAGCGCCAGTTCTCTTGATTGTTTCTAGCATCGTCGTATAGAAGTCTGGGTAGAGCAACCCGGATGCGGTCAGAGCGTCCGGATTGACAAAATATGTCCCGTTTTCGGCCACCCTAGGATCCTCTTCTGCGCGGAACACGAGGGCCTCCAGGGCCTTTTGCAGAGCCGCTATCCGACCTAGCAGTTCGCCAACATTGGGGAAATCGGCTGTCTTGACGGACTTACAGAGCTCCATCGCAGCAGCGACTGTAAGACTGGAACGAATAGCTGCTCTCCTAGTCGAGAGATGGCCCGAGAAGGCAGCAACTGATGTCATGAACCGCATGTTGTTGGCTGCGAAAAGGTTGTTGTGGAAAAACACCCGATCCCAAGGGACAAAAACGTCGTCGAAAACCAACAACGCGTCGATTTCCTCGTATCTCGAACTAAAGGGATGGTCGTAAATCTTGAGGCAGTCGTCCATAACAAGTGGCTCGCGGCACATCATCTTCAGGCCGGAAGCCGTAGTTGGGACAGCAAAGCAGAGACAGTACTCCTCATCACCCGGACCGAAGGTTCGGCCGTTAGGGAAGACAATGACCTCATCAGCAAACGGAGCCGCAGTCGCTAACTGCTTCGCTCCTCTTATCACGATGCCATCGTCCCTCTCTTCCTTTAATTTCAGGTGAAGATAGGGATTGTCTTGTTGGTGTGATTGCTTCGAGCGATCGGACTGTGGGTTGCCCAACGCATGCGTTACGAACAGATCGTTATCGCGCACGTAGTGGCAATAGTCGAGGACCTTTTGGTGATTTCCTTCGCCCCACTGTTCGAACCACTCGCAACTTTCCTCAAGTCCGGCCATCAAGGCCGCCATTGATTCCGGTCCCCGGCCGAGGCAGCCATAGGACAGTTTGGCAAACTCAGCAAACGCTGCACCCTTGGCCCGCAACTCGTCATGGCTCTTTGGTATCAAAAAACTGATGTCGAAGGTCCCCGCATCGGGATCTGTCCAGGTCAACACGTCATGAAGCTCGGCTGAGTGCTTAGCGTCGTATTGAGCGACAAAGGACTCGATTGGCCTGCGAAACGGTGCGTACTTGGTGACGTCAGCTACCCGCTCACCGCCAACAAATACTTCTCGTTCTTGAAGAAGCGCTTCTCTGTACTGTTCTCCAGTTCGAATCATCGCCGTGAGTACCTCGTCTTAGTCGTTAGCCAAACCCGCCCGCTGCTGGGTCCTGTCGCAACCAGCACCCTGGTGCTGCAGGGCGATTTCAGAGCTGCCGTGCAGCCCTCCACCACCGGAACTGGAAATTAGGTACCGCCTAGATCATTGTCCAGTCAATCGCCACGCGTCTTTTGGATGACACCGATCGGATTAACTGATATAACCGAGTCAACATTATTACCAACGATGCCTCTCATCAGTCGGTTCTATTGGACATCACTGGAAATCCTTAGCTACCGTCAATTAATTGAGTGGGAAAGATCACAATTCCAATCCAATCGACCTCGACACATCAAAGCTACTGAGCAACATCTCAGAACCGAAATAGCTACCTCACGGAAGAATGCAAGATTCCAAGGAGCAGGAGAGCATGCAAGCAATTGTTGATATCCATGGTCATGTGACCGCCCCCCTAGCTCTATACGCCTATCAAGCAGGCCTGATGTCAGCGAGGGCTTTTCATGGCAAGGGTTCGATTCGCGCTACCGAAGAAGAAATCCTAGAAGCAGCACTTCCACATGTTCAGCGGCTCAAGGACTACGGGATTTCTCGGCAGTTCATCTCTCCCAGGCCGTATTCGATGATGCACTCACGAAAGCCCGAAGTGATCGTCCAATGGTTCATCGAAACAGTCAATGACATCATCGCCGCCCAGGTGGCTGAGTACCCAGACTCGTTTGTCGGCGTCGCCGGCCTCCCTCAAAGTGCGGGAGTTTGTCCCTCCAACTCCGTTGAAGAACTAAGAAGGTGTGTACTTGAACTCGGCTTCGTTGGGTGCGTCCTCAACCCCGATCCCGGTGAAGGAGACTACGCCACGCCAGGTTTGGGAGACGAGTGGTGGTACCCCCTCTATGAAGCCATGGTGGAACTAGACGTTCCCGGGCTAGTTCACGCAACCGCTTGTTCGAACCCGCGAGAGTCCTATTCAAACCATTTCATCACTGAAGAAAGCATCGCCGTGATGTCACTTGTTGACTCCAACGTCTTTACGGACTTTCCCGACCTCAAGTTGATCATCTCCCATGGCGGGGGTTCGGTCCCCTACCAATACGGGCGCTGGCAAGCCCAAAGGGTCCAGAAGGGTCGTGAGGACTTCTCGGAAAGCCTGAAGAGATTGTGGTTCGATACCGTCTTGTACAACAAAGAATCCCTTGAGCTGCTTTTCAAGATTGTTGGACCAGAGCGTTGCCTATTCGGTACAGAAACACCGGGAATCGGATCCGGTGCGGATCGCGTTACTGGGCAATTCATGGACGACCTGGCCCCAGTAATTGATTCAATTGACTTCCTAGGAGAGGACGAGAAAGCAGCAGTCTTCTCCGGTAATGCCCGGGAGGTTTTCAGCCGTTGGAATGGAATCGACTGAGGTGAGCAACTTGTCAAAATTCAACCATCACTCAAGGCAAGAACGATTTGGTGCACTTTTAGGCGAAAGAGGCATCGACCTTGCGTTCTTTCCGGTCTCTGGCGACCTTGAGTACTTGACCGGCTTCCCCCGCAAGGTTGCTTCTTTCGGGAACATCGAACACGCACATGCTTGGTTGCTAGGTGGGCTCATAGCTCCCGGCAAGGATCCTCTATTTCTTGTAAATCAAGGCTACGCCTCGTTCAATCTGCCTCAAGGCGTCGAGGGTGACGTGGTCTACGTCAAAAACCTTGATGACTCCGTAAACATGTTTCAAGAAGCAATTGGCCGGTTTGGCAATCTTGGAACTGTAGGAATCTCTGCCCGAACCTGGGGGACAACAGCTATTCAGATCATGGAAGCTGCTGCCGATGCTCGCTTGGTGGACGTCAGCGACATGCTTGGCCAGATGCGACGCATAAAGGAACCAATTGAACTCGAGGCCATGACGACGGCAAGTCGAATCTGTGACGCGGTAATGAAGGAGGTCACACCCTTAGTTGCTGAGGGCGCGATGGAAATTGCAATCGCCGGAGAGGTCGACCGGCTGATGCAAGTGCACGGTGGACGAACACCGTCTTTCGATACTGGCGTCTGGGCCATGGGTCCAGGTTCTGGACGAGATGCCACCAAACGCACATCAATGGATCCCCTGCCCTCTGCCGTCGGGGTGTCTTTTGATTTTGGCACAGTGGTAGATGGCTACTGCTCAGATTTCGGCCGCACAATCCATATTGGCGAACCAGATGGCCGATATGTCGACGCTTACAACACGGTCATAGCAGCACAGGAGGCTGGAAGGAAGGCCGCTACGCCTGGCACTTCTGCAGCAGATGTTCATAGCGCCGTGGTTTCAGTGATCGACGAAGCGGGCTACGGCGAATGGTTCCGACATCGGACTGGCCACTGCATCGGCCTTGACACACATGAAAAGCCGTTCATCTCCGAAGAGGACCAAACGCTTCTCGAAGCCGGCATGACATTTACCATCGAGCCATCGATTTTCTGGCCCGGAACTGTCGGCGTCCGAGTCGAAGATCTATTCGTCTGCGCCGAGAATGGGGCAGAAAGCCTCAATGACTACCCACACGAGATGGTTGTCGTTTGACACAAGTCAGCAACTGCGAAGGAGCGGTCTCTTGACTAGGCGAGAAACCATTTCTGTCCCGGGACTCAAACATGGAGACCTACCCATTCCCGTGGCGACCAAGATCGACAACTTTGTTTTCTCTAGCGGCATTCACCCTCTTGATATCGACTCGGGAACAATCCCTGAAGACCCAGAACACCAAGTCAAGTTGGTCTTTGAACACGCTGACACCATCGTGAAAACTGCCGGGGGAACGGCAGAAGACATCGCGCTCATGACGTTTTCCATCACCGATGACACCATTCGTCCGCTTGTCAACGACGAGTGGGTAAGGATGTTTCCAGATCCGACCAGCTGGCCCGCTCGAAACTCCTACATCGCCGAGTTGGGATTTGGAATGCGAATACACATCATGATGCAGGCCATATTGCCGGCCACCTAGGACGGACTCGACAACCTCGCTAGTCGGAGACCCTGTTATCTACGACGTCTTTGAGCACGATTTCAAAGTCATACAACTGCCTTGGTTTTGGATAGGTCCTCTTGCTCTGAGTCAGCCCCAACTGGGTAAGCATCTCCGCCACCTTCAGAAGTGTCTGGTCAGTGCTTAGCACTGGAACGCCGTAGGGCTCCATCGCTTCGACGAGTACCTCGTGTAAGCGCGGCCCCCCATAGCCGATGAGTACCTCTGCCCCATCCTCCACGACTGCGAGACGGGCCTCCTCTGTGGCCTTTTCGCAAATCTCCACAAAGGAGGCCTCATCAATAATCAGTTCGTTGAATCCCGTGGGTGGAACATCAACATTACGTATCGAAACCAGTTTGTCCGCAAGACCGTAATGTTGAGCCGCAGATAGCAGTGTGTCCTTCGTATGCTCGATGATTCTTCCAGTGTCGTCACGTTCAAGGCCTGCGATCACATAGGAGAACGTTCGCCCCAGCATCGAAGCCACGTGCTGAACTGCGCAGGCGGACCCCATCACCAGTGTGTCGCATAGCTCCCGGGCGGACTTGACACCAGGTTCACCATTACAACGAATGATGATTGCGTCGTAATCTCCGGTCTTGTCCAATTTCCATGCCTCGCGAGCATGCTGAACACCAACTATTTCGTTTTCATAGTTCTGCTCAACAAAGTGAACAAAAGCATCAGGGGCATCATGAACGACAAGTTCCGTCTCATCATTCTTTATCGCCAGCAGATCTTGCAATGGCACACTGGGATACTGAAGACCTGGGATATTGAATCCATTTATGCGAACAATCTTTTTTTCCCTGTTCACGATTCCACCTCCGGTCGATCTCTTTAAGTTCTACTCTGCAAAATAGGCGAGATGCGAAGCGTCAACCATCTCTCCAGTCGGAAGTTGCGTTCTAAACGGTCCTCCGGCCACCTCTGAAGAAACCAAGGCTAGACACAGATTTGACTGGTATTTCGGCGACCACACCGCCACACGAACCTCACCGCATGTCCTGCCATCAATAGATTGGGCTGGCCATGCAGACTCGCTGATTCCCTCGAATCGCGCTCCAGAAAGAAATGCCTTAACCAAACGTCGCTTCGGGCCCTGTTCTCTCTCGAGCAAAAGAGACTCCTTTCCAATGAAATCATCATCGCGTCCGAGGGACACATATCGGTCAAGACCCACCTCGAGTGGGCTCGCGTCAGCCCCGCAATCTGCTCGATAGGAAAAGAGATCCGACTCGATCCTCTCATTCAGCGTCGGCCCTCCAGGATGTATGCCATACCTTTCACCCGCCTTCCAGACGGCATCCCAGAGGTCCAAACCTCTATTGGAATCCTGCAGAAATAGCTCAAACCCACCTTGTCCACTCCAACCGGAACGGCAGAGCACGAATGGGATACCCGCGTATTCCACCTCCTTGAAGGCGAAGAAAGGAATCTCGCGCACCCAGTCTCCGAGTAGATCTGACATGGTGTTATCAGCCATCGGACCTTGCACACCCAGGGGCGAGACATCCGGCTCGAAAACGTGACAATCGAACTTGCGCTCAGCGGCCACGGCTTGGCACCACAAAAGCACGTCACTGTCGGCAATCGATAGCCACCACCGATCATCAGCCAGCTTCAAAGCCATTGGGTCGTTGATGAGGATTCCGTCGTAGTTGCACATGGGGGCATACCGAGCGCGACCGGTCTTCATTCCCCGCAGATCTCTACTTGACACGTACTGGCACAACGCCTCGGAATCCGGTCCGACCACTTCGACCTGACGCTCGCAAGCAACATCCCAAAGCGAAACGCGCTCAATAAGAGCCCGGTACTCCTCGTCAGGGTCGCCGAACGAACCAGGCATGTACATGTGGTTATAGACGGTCACATGCGTTAGCCCGTGGCGCATCAGGGCATCGTGAAATGGCGATTTGCGGATCCTTGAACCGAGTCCAATCTGGAGTGTCAAGACGATCCCTCCTCCTATTCCTATTCGGCGCCACCGAAGCCACTAATGCCAATCAGGTCGCTGACCAGTTGGCAATCAATTTCCACCGAGCTCTCACCAAGACGAATTCCGGCAATCGGATCGACAGCAACGCAGTTTCGGATCACAGTGTGCACGACCGCAGTCTCTACCTGATCGCCATAGGGCTACCAGTCCTGTTCAGACACGCCGTGCCGATACTGGCCGGCGCTGCTCGGCGCCAGCGGCGTGTTGCCGAGGATCAGGTCGGCTGACTTCTCAGCCGTCATCATGACTGGGGCATAGATATTGCCGTTGGTGAGCGTCGGCATGACTGAGGCATCCACTATACGAAGTCCTTCGACTCCGTGGACCCGCATCGACGCCGGGTCTACGACGCCCATATCGTCGGTGCCCATCCGAGCCGTGCAAGATGGGTGCAGCGCCGTCTCAGCGTCCTTCCGAACCCAATCAAGTACCGCCTCATCGTCCTCAACTTCTGGTCCGGGCGATATTTCACCTCCGTTGAAAGGCGCAAATGCCGGCTGCGACATGATGTGGCGCGCAATGGCAATGGCTTCGGTCCACTCCCTACGATCCTCCGGCGTTGACAGGTAGTTGAACAGCATCCTCGGCTTTTCAAATGGATCGGAACTTCGGATCCGAACCCATCCCCGACTATTGGAGAACATCGGACCGATGTGGAACTGGTATCCATGGCCGGCGGCAGGTACCGAACCGTCGTAGCGGATGGCGATTGGGAGGAAATGGAACATTAGGTTCGGCCAAAGAACCTCGTTGTTGCTGCGCAGAAATCCGCCAGCCTCGAAGTGGTTCGATGCCCCTGGGCCGCGTCGCGCCAACCACTGCAGACCAACCCAAGGCCTCCGCCAGCGGGCTAGGTAAGGCGCCATCGAAACCGGCTGTGAACAGGCGTACTGAACGTACACCTCAAGGTGGTCCTGCAGATTCTCCCCGACGCCCGGCAAGTCGACGACCGGTTCGACTCCGGCGTCACGCAGAACCTGAGCTGGGCCGATACCGGATAACTGCAGGAGTTGTGGGGTGTTAATCGCACCACCGGACGAGATCACCTCGCCGGCTTCGACTGTGCGGCTACGTCCCCGGTGGACGACTTCTACGCCAGTCACCCGAGGGCGGCCAGAACCGATGCTGTCGAAGACGAGTCTCGTGGCGTGTGCACTGGTCCATAGGTCGAGATTAGGGCGCTTCAAAACCGGATGCAGATAGGCACGAGCAGCCGAAAGACGGCGGCCGCGGTAAACGTTTCGATCAAAGGCATTGAAGCCCTCTTGTCGGTAGCCGTTCACATCAGTTGTAAGCGGATGCCCAGCTTGCTGGACGGCTTCGAAGAAAGCGTCGAACAGTGGGCTGACAGCCGGCCCTCTTTCCAACTTCAGGGGTCCGTCGCCGCCTCGCCATTCGTCCTCACCGGACAGACATGTCTCCATTCGTTGGAAGTAGGGCAAGCAGTGTGCCCAGTCCCAGGCCCCGCAGCCTGGAGTAGCCGCCCAGCGGTCGTAGTCCATTGGATTGCCCCGCTGGAAGATCATTCCGTTGATGGATGACGAGCCGCCGAGAACCTTTCCGCGAGCGTGGTAGACCCGGCGACCACCCATTTCTGGCTCAGGCTCGGATTCGTACATCCAGTCGTAGAACCTGTTGCCGATACCCATCGACAAAGCGGCCGGCATGTGGATCACCACGTCAGCCCGCCAATCTCGACGGCCTGCCTCGAGGACGAGGACGCGAGCGGACCGATCAGCGCTGAGGCGGTTCGCTAGAGCGCATCCCGCCGAACCACCCCCGACGATCACATAGTCGTAACGATCCGCCACTCCAGCTCCCCTCGGCCGAGCCAGGAGACCGAGTCTGCCAGATCCACGCTTGGAAGCCGGCTGACGCCCAAATCAGTCGTGAAGTTGTTCGGCCAGATAGTTCTCAATGCCGATGTCGGCGATGACCTGTTTCTGGGCCTCCAGCCAGTCGGCATGCTCCTCCTCACCAGCCAGAAGGTGCTCCAACAACTCACGGGTCCCGCCATCTTCTTTAGCAAGGCAGAGGGAGATACCCCGGTTATAGCGCTCGATGGCCGAATACTCGAGTTGCAAGTCAAGTTCGAACTGTTCAGGAACCGTCTCGCCAACCAACACATTGCCGTATCGCTGCATGTTGGGTACGCCCTCCAGGAAAAGGATCCGGTCAATAACCTTGTCCGCATCCTTCATCTCGTCAATGGACTCCGCCCGGTTCTTCTCGGCCAGACGTTGGTAACCCCAGTTTTCGCACATCTTGGCGTGAATGAAGTACTGGTTGATCGCAGTGAGTTCGGCGGTTAACGCCTCATTCAGAAACTCGATGACCTCTGCATTGCCCTGCATATCACTCTTCCTCCAAGTCCAGAGATGAACATGATAGCCAAGGAACGAGGCGGGCAGGAATGGAAGAAAAGTCCCGCTGACCTGCAATAATAGGGTTCCTTGAGATCATCTGACAGGGCCTCTAGCAGGCCGGAGCGTAAAGCGATTAAGCAGGAACTGGGAGAACAACGTCACTCTCCCGCACTTCTCCAACTAGGCGTTCGATGACCTGGTAGCAGGCTCCGCAGTCGCCCCCGGCAGCGCACAGATCGGTCACCTCGGCAACAGCCCTGGCACCCGCAAGAGCGGCGGCTTCGATAACGCGATCCGACACGGCGCGGCAATGGCAGACGATCATCGCCTACCCACCCAAATTATCCCCCTCAGGTCTTCGGCCTGCTCAAGCATGGTCGTTAAGACTACCTAATAGCTGTCATAAGGACAATCAAAACTCGGGGTCGAACCTGGCCAGACGATGGCGTCGCTTTGACACGCCATAGGTGATCACCCATACCATCGCAAACACCTACCCATCGCCGGAGGGAGAACCCAAATGACTGTGGCCGGGGGTTCGATCCATTTCAAGTTGCGCTCCGGCACCTCCTGGAAGGATCCCTTCCCGATGTACCGGATGCTTCGCGACCACGACCCGGTCCACCAAGTCCAGCCCGAGGAGGGGCACAATGGATTCTGGTTTTTGTCACGATTTGCCGACGTGCTCGAAGCTGTCCGCGACGCAGAAACCTTCTCATCTGCTCGGGGACTCACCATTGAATCGGGCACCGGCGTTGACCTCGGCGAGGCGACCCCGATCGTCTTTCTCGACCCTCCCGACCACACCGTCTTTCGCCGTCTCGTCGGTTCCGGGTTCACGCCGAGACAGGTATCTGAGCTCGAAGAAGACATACGAGCCTTCGTCGTCGAACGAATCGAATGCCTCCGCGAGTCGGGAAAAGGCGATGTGGTGGCAGAGTTGTTCAAACCGCTCCCCAGTTTCGTCGTCGCTCACTACCTCGGGGTGCCAGTGGCAGACCGCCCGCTATTCGACCTCTGGACCGATCAAATAGTGGCTGCTGCAGCACAGGGTCAGATCGGTGACCCTGAGTCGGGAGTCCTAGACCTACTGGCCTACTTCTCCGATCTAGTAGAAAGACGCAGAGTCGAACCGGGCGACGACTTAATCAGTCAACTGGTAGAGCTCGGTGAGGATGCGGTGTCGATCACCTGGGTCCTCGGCTTCGCCTTCACAATGGTGACTGGTGGCAATGACACAACCACCGGCCTCCTGGGTGGCGCCGCAGTGCTGCTGGCTGACCAACCGGACCAACGCCGCCTACTCGCTGAAGACCCCTCCCTAATCCCCGCCTCCATCGAAGAGTTCTTGCGCCTCACTAGCCCTGTTCAGAACCTAGCCCGCACAGTCACTCGTGAAGTCGTAATCAGTGGAACGTCCCTTCCTGAAGGGTCGAAAGTGCTTCTTGGCTACGGAGCAGCCAACCGAGACCCCCGCGAGTTCGGCGACAATGCCGAGGAGTTAGATGTGCAGCGCAGTCCAGCTCGAATTCTGAGTTTCGGCTACGGCGCTCACCACTGCCTCGGCGCCTCAGTCGCCCGACTGCAGGGACGAGTGACCCTCGAGGAGTTACTAGCCCGATGTCCCGACTACGAGGTAGACGTCGCTTCGATGAAGTACGCAACCGGCAACTACGTCCGGCGACCACTGAACTTGGCGTTCTCCCCGGGTAAACGCTCCTCCACGACCACCAGTCGACCGCCCAGAAATTAAGAGGGCTGACAGCTCTGCTTAGAGTCGGTCCGAGTGAGGCAGGCGGCGTCAACGCCCAGCCATAATCTTGGTGATCTTCTGGTCAAGGACCTTCACCGTCTCTTCGTCAGTGGGCAAAAACGGTGGTCTCACAGTGGACCACGTCGGATCGTCAAGGCGACGGGCTAGCAGGCCCTTCATAACTGGGATCGGCAGGTAGCCCTGGAAAGCCAGACGGATAGCCAGCGCCGTTTCCATAGCCGGTCCAGCTGCCTCCCGGCCAACCTCTACGTAATGCCGGATCGCCTCGGCTACTGGCTCTGGTGCCACATTGGCCATCGCCGTGATGCATCCCGGTCCACCCATGTCCAGGGCGTCAAACAACGGCGGTTCAGCCCCCGGATAGACGGTCATGCCATCAATGCTGAACAACGCATCGGTATTGGCCCAATTGCCCGACGAATCCTTAATGGCCACCACGGTGCCGGGAAACTCGCGCCTCAGACGAGCTGCCAGCGACACCGGGATACCCACTCCGGCCACCTGGGGGATGTGGTACAGCATGATTCGTAACCGTTCGTCATCAACCTTTTCGATCAGACTGGCAAAGTGGCGGAACAGTCCCTCTTCTTCCGGGTCCTTGAAGTAGAAGGGTGGCAGGACCATGCAGGCTCGACATCCCAAATCCACGGCATGGCGGGTCAGGTGTACCGTGCCAGGCAGGTTGGTAAGTCCGGTTCCAACCACTAACAGGTCCGGGTCAACCCCGCCCTCAATGAGAGCCTCAAGGGTCGCTGTGCGCTCCCGTGCAGCCACTGAAAGCGCCTCTCCGGTAGTGCCGAACACGGCCAGTCCAACGCATCCATCCTTCAGCAACCGACGGGCATGATCGACAATGCGAGGGTGGGACACCGTGCCGTCGGCCTCAAACGGCGTCAGAATCGGCGCCACCACCCCAGGCGCCAGTAACTGGTTCCCACCATCACTCATCGTCATCTCCTCCTTCTACTAGTCGCTGAACCCGACAGGACGATTCCTTGGACGGAGCATCGTGACACATCAGCGTCGTATCCTGCGTCGATGCCCGGCCAACAGAGCGCCACAGAATCGCCCCTTGCCGGCGATGCAATCCGCGCTGACTTTCGCAGCGACACCGTCACTCGCGCCACTCCGGCGATGCGCGAGGCAATGGCCAAGGCCGAAGTGGGCGACGACGTCTACGGTGAGGATCCAACCGTCAACGCCCTCCAAGACCGTCTAGCCGAAATGACTGGAAAGGAGGCCGGGCTCTACTTTCCCTCTGGCACGCAATCCAATCTGGCAGCGGTTCTCAGCCATTGCGGCCGAGGCGACGAGTACCTGATCGGCCGCAACTCCCACGTGCTCTTGAACGAGGCTGGAGGAACGGCAGCACTCGGTGGAGCAGTTCCGTGGATCCTTGAAGTCGACAAAACTGGGGCCTTTACTCCCGAAGCAGTGCATCTCGGTGTCAAGGAACCCGACCAGCACCACCCGCCTACCCGTCTCCTGTGCCTTGAGAACACATGCAACGGGCACGTTCAGACAGTCGATCACCTGGCAGCTTGTGCTGCGGCAGCCCGTGAACACGACCTTGCGGTCCACCTTGACGGGGCCCGCCTTTTCAACGCTGCAAACGCGGAAGGCGTTGGAATCGACTGCTTCGCCAAACATGTCGACACAGTTTCGCTGTGCCTATCCAAGGGGCTCGGCGCCCCGATCGGCACGGTCTTGGTCGGAGATCGGGGATCGATTGACCAGGCATTTCGACTCCGCAAGATGTTGGGCGGCGGCACCCGTCAGGTCGGACACTTGGCCGCAGCTGGCATGCATGCCCTTGACCACCATGTCGCCGGCCTGGCTGACGACCATGCCCGTGCCGCCCGTATCGCCAATGGACTGGCTGGCGTCAATGAGTTGGATGTCGTCCTAGCCACGAACATGCTTTGGATCACCCCGGCTGACGACCATCACGACAGGTTGGTTGACCACCTGATAGCCCACGGCATCCTTGCCTGCTTCTGGAAGCCGACTATGCGCTTTGTCACCCATCTCGATATCGGTGATGACGCCGTCGATCTGCTGGTATCCACGGTTCGGGACTTCTACGCCTGACCGGACCCCCGGTAGCCTGCCGCGCACGGCGGAAGCTCCGCCATGCGGCTCCAAATGGGCCGAGCTCGGAGGATTGAAAGAATGGCTGGTTCGCACGAGGGACAGGTGGTGGTCGTCACCGGCGCCGGAAAGGGCATTGGGCGAGCAATCGCCGAGCGTTTCGCCGGGGCGGGTGCACATGTGGTCGTCAACGACCTTGATGCAACTCGAGTCAATGCGGTGGTGGCAGCAATCACCGATGCTGGTGGCTCGGCGATCGGCACACCTGCCGACGTGTCCAACTCAACTCAGGTGGGCACCATGTTTGACACCGTCGTCGGGACTCACGGCACGGTCGACGTGCTGGTGAACAACGCCGGGATGGTTGGTCCGATGCTTCACTTCTTCGAGGCCAACGAGGCCTGGTGGCGTCGCATCATCGATGTCAATCTGACCGGACACTTCCTCTGCTCCCACCGAGCGGCCCGCATCATGGCTGAGGCCAGAAAGGGCGTTATCATCAATATGTCCTCCGGCGGGGCTACCAGAGCCCACCGTTCGTTCACCGCCTACGACGCTTCCAAAGGCGGTATCGAAGCCCTGACTCGAGCCATGGCTCTAGATCTAGGCCCCTACGGCATACGTGTTTGCGCCTTGATGCCTGGCTCCATTGACACCGAGGGTATGGACCAAGAAGCCCGCCGTTTACGTGGTGAAAATATTCCACTAGGTCGGCCTGGCGATCCCGAAGACATGGCCGGACCGGCACTTTTCTTGGCCTCCGACGATGCTCGCTATATCAGTGGGGACGTACTTAAGGTCGACGGCGGGATGCTGTCCCAACAGCGCTCGGCGACTGTCGACATCGTGCCCCCGTCCACCTTCCCCAGCCTTGAAGAGGTGCTGGGGTCAAACGGCGACTGACCGGGAAGTCCTCGTGTCGCTGCGGATCGGAGCCGACGTCGGAGGTACCTTCACCGACGTCGTCCTCGACGCTGACGGCCAACTCCACTCCACCAAAGTCCTCACCACCTACGACGCCCCCGAACAGGGCATCCTCGACGGGGTCGACACTGTGGTTGCCGAGGCCGGGGTCGACCTAGCGAACCTAGACACGTTCATCCATGGCACCACGCTGGCCACCAACGCCCTGATCGGTCGGACTGGCGCGCGCACCGCCCTAGTTACCACTGATGGTTTCCGGGACACCATCGAAATGCGAACTGAGAGTCGCTTTGAGCAATACGACCTGAACCTGGTCCTGCCCACACCGCTCATCGAGCGGAAGGACCGACACGTGCTGCATGAACGCATCGGGGCAGACGGCACAGTGCTCAGACCCTTCGACGACGATGAAGCTCGCGCTCTGATCGATTTGCTGATCGACCGGCCCGAAGAAGAAGCCTACGAATCGATCGCCGTTGGCTTCCTCCACGCCTACGTCGATGGCTCGCACGAGCGCCGATTCCGCGACCTGCTCCTAGAGCGGATTCCCGATATCGCCGTATCGATCTCTTCAGAGGTCTCACCGCAGATGCGAGAATTCGAACGGTTCAACACGGTTTGCGCCAACGCCTACATCCAACCGCTAATGGCTAGTTACCTTCGGCGCCTTGAGGACCAGTTGCACGCAACAGGAGCCCGTTGTCCCGTCTACCTCATCCACTCCGGCGGGGGCCTACTGGATGTCGATGCAGCGATCCGATTTCCAGTTCGCCTCGTCGAATCGGGCCCAGCGGGTGGCGCCATCTTCGCCGCCGACATCGCCGCCCGGCATGACCTAGATCGGGTGCTCTCATACGACATGGGTGGTACTACGGCCAAGATCTGCCTGATAGAGGACCAGACACCTCGCACCGCAAAGACCTTCGAAGTGGCCCGCACCCACCGGTTTACCAAAGGCAGCGGCATGCCCATCTCCATCCCAGTAATCGAGATGATTGAGATCGGGGCCGGTGGTGGATCGATCGCCAGCGTCGACGGACTCGGGCAGATCCGGGTCGGACCCCTCAGTGCCGGCTCCGAGCCAGGCCCTGCTTCCTACGGGCTGGGTGGAACCGAACCGACGGTCACCGACGCCAACCTGGTGCTCGGCCGCCTTTCGGCCGAGACCTTCGGAGCCCCAGACATCGATTTGGACGACGCCGCGGCTCGTAGAGCACTCGACGTCTCGATCAGCGACCAACTGGACCTCGATGCCAGAACGGCGGCCGTTGGCGTGGTTGAGGTGGTTGACGAGAACATGGCCAACGCAGCCCGAGTACATGCCGTGGAGAATGGCAAGGACGTGTCCGCCTTCACCATGATCGCCTTCGGCGGTGGAGCCCCCATCCACGCCGGACGGCTCTGCGAAAAGCTTGGGATCAACGAGCTACTGATACCGCCAGACGCCGGAGTCGGTTCGGCCATCGGCTTTCTCCGGGCTCCGTTCGCCTACGAGGCACTCCGCAGCCACCACGCGACGGTAGACGCCTTCGACCACAGTGCCGTCAACCAGATGCTCGCCGAACTGGCCAACGAGGCCCGTTCATTCGTGAGTGGGGCCATCGCCTCGACTGGTGTCAATCCCTCTGATGTCCCCCTCGAAGTCGAGCGATGGGCATACATGCGCTATGCCGGTCAGGGCTGGGAAATCCCCGTTCCGGTCGACGAGGCTTCGTTCGACCTGATGGGTGGCGAACTCTTGGCCAACCGATTTGAGAAGGCCTATGAGGAGTTCTTCGGTAGAGCTATCAGCGGTCTGACAATCGAGGCCATCGGTTGGTCAGTGCGGGTCACCACCCCCAGACCTCCTGTTGACCGGGTCGAGCGCATTGGCTCGGCCCGTGACCTCATCTCTGAATGCACCCGCACCCTTCACGACCCGGCCACATACGAAACCGTCGAGGCGACCGTGGTAGCACGCGAATCCTTGGTCGCCGGTGACCGACTCGTCGGCCCGGCCATAGTGATCGAGACCCAAACCACGACCATCCTGTCGCCACGCCAGCAGGCCGTGATGCAGTCCGACGGCTGCATGCTGATCACTCCCGCCAGCATCGAGACCGAACCAGAAGCAGGCCACCCATGAGCGAACTCCGCAATCAGGTGATGTGGAACCGCCTGATCTCCATCGTCGAGGAACAGGCCCTAGCACTGGTTCGTACCGCCTTCTCAACCAGCGTGCGCGAGGCCGGTGACCTGTCGGCTGGCGTGTATGACACTCGGGGCCGCATGATCGCCCAAGCGGTTACCGGCACCCCAGGCCACGTGAACACCATGGCCGCTGCGGTCGTCAATTTCATCGAGGACATTGGACACCACCAGATCTACGAGGGCGACTCCTACATCACCAACGACCCCTGGAAGGGCACTGGCCACCTCCATGACTTCACTCTGGTCAACCCAGTCTTCCGCAAAGGGACTTTGATCGGCTTCTTTGCCTGCACCGCCCACGTGGTCGATGTTGGCGGCCGAGGCTTTGGGCCCGACGCCACCGAGGTTTACGAGGAAGGTTTGTATGTCCCGATCATGAAGTTCGCCAATCGCGGCGTAGTCAACGAGGACCTCCTCAACATCGTGCGCCACAATGTGCGCGAAGCCGGCCAGGTTGTCGGCGACCTTTACTCCCTGTCGGGCTGCAACGACACCGGAGCCCGCCGTCTCCACACAATGCTCGATGAGTTCGGCATCGACGACCTCGAGGAACTGGCCGAGTTCATCTTCGACAGAACAGCGATCGCCACCCGCGAAAGTATCACCGCCCTGCCACCCGGGATCTACACCAACACGATGCGTGTGGACGGCTACAACGAAACCATAGATCTGGCTGTCACGCTCACCGTGACCAAAGACGACATTCACGCCGATTTCGCCGGTACATCACCAACTTGCGCCAACGGGGTCAACGTGCCCCTCACCTACGCCCACGCCTATTTCTCGTACGCCATGCTCGTAGCCCTCGCCCCCGAGATGCCGTCCAACTGGGCATCTCTGGCCGCCTTCACGGTCAGCGCCCCCGAGGGCTGCATCCTCAATGCAAAGCATCCACAACCGGTTGCGGTTCGACACGTCACCGGACACTTCGTAACCGACCTATGCCTCGGCGCCATCGCCGACGTCCTACCCGATGTGATTCCGGCCGAGGGGTCCGGAGCCCTATGGAACTTCCAGGTCAGTGCCCGTGCTTCCGACCCCACCTCCGACCTGCCGCCCCGAGAGGTGCTTATGTTCAACAGCGGCGGCACTGGGGCGCGTCCGGCGCTCGACGGCATCAACTCGACGGCCTTTCCTAGCGGAGTTCGCACGATGCCCGCTGAGGCGACCGAACAGTCTGGACCGGTCATTGTGTGGCGAAAAGAACTTCGTCCGGGTTCGGGTGGTGTAGGCCGCCAAAGAGGTGGGCTAGGCCAAGTCATCGAAATCGGACCGGCTATTGGCTACCAGATCACCGTGTCATGCATGTTCGACCGGGTGGCAAATCCGGCTCGAGGCCGCCACGGCGGTGGCGAGGGTGCTCCAGGAGCGGTACACCTCGACGATGACACTCCGTTCGATGCCAAGGGCAAGCAGGCTGTTCCCGACGGACACACACTTGTCCTCGAGTTGCCGGGAGGAGGAGGCCTCGGCGATCCAGCAGAGCGCGACCCCGATGCGTCGGCGAACGACGCCGCCCAAGGCTACGTGACGTGACCCCGGCAGGTCCGGGGCCGAACCACTCAGGGCCAACGCTGTCCGGATACGGCACAGTTATCGTCGGTGGCGCTGTAATGGGAAGTTCGTTGGCCTACTGGCTATCGGAGAACTCCGACCACGATGAAACGATTCTGGTCGTCGAGATGGACCCCACCTACCAACTGGCCTCCACCACGCTGTCGGAAGCCAGCATCCGTCACCAGTTCTCTGAACCGGTCAACATCCTCCTCTCGATGTTCGCCACCGAATTCATTGCCGGTTTCCACCACAACGTCCAAGTAGGCGGCGAGTCCCCGGACCTTGGTTTCCGTGACACCGGCTACCTGTTCCTCGCCACTGAAGACGGCATGGATGTCCTGCGGGAAAACCATGAAGTCCAACGTTCCTGTGGTGCAGATGTGAGATTACTGAGCCCAGGGGAACTGGCCGGAAGGTTCAGCTACCTTCATGTCGACGACCTCGCCGGAGGCAGCCTTGGCCTGCAGCACGAAGGAACGCTCGACGCTTACTCGCTGATGCGGGGCTTTCAACAACGAGCTCGACACAACGGCGTCGAGTACGTGACGGACCGCGTGACCGGCTTGCGCACAAACAACGCCGGTGATCGGGTGACTCATGTCGAGTTGGCGTCGAACGCCGCTGTCGCCTGCGACCGGGTCGTGAACTGCGCAGGCCCCCGCGCTCGATGGGTATCGGATCTGGTCAATCTTCCTCTACCTGTCGAACCCCGCATTCGCGGTGCTTGGGTCTTCGACTGCCGGACCCCTCTTGAAGGACCCACACTGCCGCTAACCATCGACATCAACGGTATGCACGTGCGAACCGAACCACCTCACTATCTAGCCGGTGCACCACCGATCGACGATGCGGCTGTTGATCCCGACGACTTCAAGGTGCGCGATGCCGAATGGGAGGAGGTGCTTTGGCCGGCACTCGCTCACCGGATCCCCGCCTTCGAGAGGATTGGCGTGACCCACAAGTGGGCTGGCCACTACGCCTACAACACACTCGACCAGAACGCTGTGGTTGGACCGGCTGAGGAGATCCCCAACTTCTATTTCTGCAACGGTTTCAGTGGACATGGACTCCAGCAAAGTGCAGGAGTCGGACGAGCCCTAAACGAGTTGATCACCTACGGCGAATATCGAACCATTGACCTGTCTCAGATGGGTCACGGCCGAATAGTCCGCAACGAGCCCTTTTTGGAAAGAGCCATCATCTAAGAGACACCGACTCACCCCTCACCGAGGTAGGAGGCACGCAGTTCCGGATTGGCCATCAACGCTTCGGCGGTGTCATCGAGCACAACCCGTCCAGTCTGCAACACCCAGCCCCGATCAGCGATCGAGAGGGCCATGTTGGCGTTCTGCTCAACCATGAAAATCGCCACACCCTCGGAATGGATCTGCTGAATGAGTTCGAAATTCTGCTGGACCAATGCGGGAGCTAGCCCCATCGACGGTTCGTCCATAAGCAGAACTCGCGGCCGTGACATAAGAGCCCGACCAATGGCAACCATCTGTTGCTCACCACCCGACAACGTGCCCGACTTCTGCGATAAGCGCTCCCTCACACGCGGAAACAGCTCGTAAATCCGCTCCAAGTCTTCAGCGATACCACCTTTGTCGTTGCGTAAGTAGGCCCCCAACTGGAGATTTTCCTTGACGCTAAGCCGCTTGAAGAGGCGCCTGTTCTCCGGGACCATCGTGACACCGTTGATCACCCGGTAGCTGGTGGGTTTGTCGTTGACCACCTCGCCATCTAGAACCACCTCGCCAGAAGTCGGGGTGACCATGCCCAATAAAGTCTTCAGCGTGGTGGACTTACCGGAGGCGTTGCCACCCAGTAGGCAAACCAACTCACCTGGATAGATCGCAAGATCAACGTCTTTGAGGATGTGCACTGCTCCGTAGTGGGTATTGACTCGACGAAACTCCAATAAAGGCGTAGCGCCGTTTGTCGGCACGGCTTCGCTCATCGGTCAGCCTCCACGGGGCGGCCAAGATAGGCCTCCACGACGCTGGGGTTGGTCGATACCTCGTCGTACGACCCCTGAGCGATCGGTACGCCGTGGTCCAAAACAACAACCCGGTCCGAGACATCTCGGACGACTTTCATCTCGTGTTCAATCATCACGATTGTGAAGCCCCAGTCGCTCCTAAGTCGGCCGATAAGGGCGGTGAGCTCGGCGGTCTCCATAGGGTTCATGCCGGCGACCGGCTCGTCAAGGAGCAACAGGCGGGGTTGAGTGGCCATGGCTCGGGCTATCTCAAGGCGCCGTCGGTTGGCATAGGAAAGAGCGAAGGCTGGTTGGTCCATCCGGTAGCCGACAAGACGATGGCCAAAGAAGCCCAAAATCTCCTCAGCTCGCTCCCGGATTTCCGATTCCTCCTTCTTGAAGGCCTTCGTTTGGAGCAGTGCCCCGAATACCTGCTGGCTGGTCCGACAGTGCTGGGCGACCATGACGTTCTCGAGAATCGTCATGTTCGGAAATAGGCGCACGTTCTGGAACGTCCTGGCGATACCTAACGACGTGACGATGCTGGGATCTAAGCCGACAATGGACTCTCCCTCGAAAAGGATTTCACCCTCGGTGGGGGCCACTAGGCCGGATATGAGGTTGAAGAAGGTTGTCTTACCTGCGCCGTTAGGTCCGATGACACTAACGATCTCACCTTCGTCTACGTGGAAATCCAGGCCTGACAAGGCATCAAGACCCCCGAAGGTCACCTTTAGGTCGCGGATCTCAAGAAGGTGCTCGCTCATTCCTCCGCGCCTCCCACTTCTCCCGTCGACACGGTGGCCGTAACGACGGTTCCCTCCTCTTCTTCCGATTCCAACTTGTCTCCCTGGAGCCAGGCATCCTGCAGGAACTCGTCCTGGTGGAGTTCGCGGCTACGCCGGGCGCTAGGTACGAGGCCCTCAGGTCTCTTCAGCATCATGAAGACCAGCAGGATCCCGTAGATCAGCAACTTGTAATTCTGAAACTCTTGGAGGAGACCAGGCTGCTTCGGACCACCCAGGACTCCGATCAGGACGAACGAGCCCACTAGCACGCCGGCGATATTGCCCATGCCGCCCACAATCACTACCACCAGGATGATGATTGACACGAGGATCATAAAGGACGTGGGGAAAATCGAGCCGACCTTGGCGGCCAGGACGGCTCCGCTGAAAGAGGCCAACACGGCACCTACGACAAAGGCCATGAGTTTGGCGTTCACCGTGTTGATTCCCATGGCCTCGGCCACCTGTTCGTCCTCACGAACGGCCATCCACGCCCTACCCAGGCGGGAGGCTTGCAGGCGCCAAGAGGTGTAGATGGCGATAGCGCAGAACACCAACACCAAATAGAAGACCGATCGGGGGTCCGTGCCCTTGACCGTAGCGAAGCCAAGGTCCACACCTGGGATGTTGGTGATTCCCTGAGCGCCACCAAAGTAGGGGCCGAGCCAGTCCGACATGAACAGAAGGCGGATGATCTCACCGAACCCGAGCGTCACGATTGCCAAATAGTCGCCGCGCATCCTTATGACCGGAGCACCGATCAGCAGGCCGGTCAACCCGGCGGCGATCACCACGAAGACCAAAGCCACACCAAAGTGCAACTCTGGAGCAAACCATGGACTGTTGGGCGAAGTCAGTACAGCGGTCGTGTAGCCACCAACGGCGAAGAAGGCCACGTAGCCAAGGTCGAGGAGTCCGGCAAGACCCACCACGATGTTCAGACCTAGAGCCAAGAGCAGGAAGATTCCCACGTTGGCCAGCAACTCATTCATGATCTTGCCGAGGAACATCGGAAGGACGATGCACAGCACGGCAACAACGACAAAGAGAATCATCGAGGCCTTCTGTCGCTCGGCGCCCTCCATGTCCCGGTAACGGTTAGTGGCTGCTTTCACCCGTCCCCGGGTAACCATCGACGCCGCACCAATCACCAATCCAACCACGATCGTCGACGTGACGGTCAAACCTCCCTTCTTCGCGTACAGCCAGTCGGTGAGCGACTCCAGACCGAAGCCCTCGGACAGATCCGAGATAGCGGCTTCGAGGACCGACAGGAAGAAGAGGCCGAAGACCACAAAGGCAGTCGTCCGCCGGACGACTGATGGCACCACGTGCAGTGCTGCACCGGATAGGCCCAGCAAGGCTCCAGTGCATAGCCAAGCTGCGGCACCAAAGCCCATGCCGTTCTCGTAGGTAAGAAAGCGGAAGAGTTGGGGGCTCCAGTTGACCAGTGGGTCCCTAAGGTTCCAGCTGTCAAGTGCAACCATCAGCAGCGACAACACGCCGCCGCCGATTAGACCCACTATGAGACCGGTGACGAGGTCGTACAACCCCTGACGACGGTTCTCCACACCCTCGAGAACCAGGAGGGTCGACGACACCCAACCGATGGCTATAGGTACCAGAAGGACGAACAGGTAACCAAGACTGAGGTGGCGTTCGATGATGGCCCGCTTGTCGAGCTCAACGGGCATACCCACCAGACAGAGGCTGACGAGGGCGAGGCCACATACGAGTCCCCAGCGGAGAACGTGAGGCCAATTCTGGTCCACGGCGGAACGGGGAAGGTCCATGGCTCGCTCGTTCATGCGCGATCCTCCGCCGACAAGCGCTCTCCGAAGAGGCCGGATGGCTTGAATAGGAGGACGAGGACTAACACGGTAAAGGCCACCGCGTCCTTGAGTTGTGAGACTCCCGGAACACCGAGAGGCTCCAGGATGACCATAGGAGCAATCGACTCCGCCGAACCCAATGAGATACCACCAGCCATTGCGCCGCCCAAATTTCCGATGCCACCTACGACTGCAGCGGTAAACGCCTTCACGCCGGGGAGGAATCCGGTCATGTGCGTGACGGAGCGGAACATCAGGCCCCAAAGGATCCCACCAACGCCGGCCATCGCCCCACCCACGGCAAACGTGGTGACGATGGTCCGGTTGACATCGATGCCCATCAGGGCAGCAATCTCCTTGTCTTCGGCGACAGCCCTCATGGCCTTGCCAGTCTTGGTTCGCTCAACGACATACCAGAGGACAACCATCGACACAGCAGCCACGACGAGAACCAGCAGGCGGGTGCCGGCAATCTCAAAGGTCAGGATTGATCGCTGCTTCGACAGCCATTCCGGCAGCCGCGGGTAACTCTTTGATGCCGGACCGAACAGGCCAAGGACGAAGTTCTGGATAAAGAACGACACACCGATCGAAGTGATTAGTGGTATCAGACGTGGCGAATTGCGAAGTGGTCGGTACGCCACCCGCTCCATCAATACGGCGGTGAACGTGGAGAAGAGGATCGCCATCAGGATGATCAGAAGCAGACAGAGGATGAAGTTCTGCTCCCACATGCCGTTCGCCTGAAACTTCTCCGAGGCGATGAAACCGGTCATGGCTCCAACCATGAAGACCTCGCCATGGGCGAAGTTGATGAAACCGAGAACGCCATACACCATCGAGTAGCCGAGAGCGATGAGGCCGTACATAGAACCCTGAGAAAGTCCTGAGATCAGCAATCCCTTGAACTGATCGCCGGTCAAACCTCGGGCGTCAGGATTACGCCAGCGAGCGAAAGGGTTGTCGGCGTCGATCTGCTGCCAGATGAAGGCCAGCAGACCTATCACGATCAGGGCCACAAGAAAGACCCTGATAAACGTTAGAAACCGGTCGACGGCAGCGAGTCGCCTTGCCGACTTGGTTGTGAGTGAGTGTGTTGACACTTCGGCTCCGATTATTTAATACCTAGCGAACAACAGCGGTGAGAGTAGCCGACCGGCTGCTAAGACAACGATGTGTGGCTACCATCGCCGACGTGACCCCAGAGCCCCGCAGTACCCACCAAGCCCTGACCGACGAACGGAACGAGTCGGTCGAGATATGGATAAACGGTGAGTTCTTTCCGCGGCACGAGGCAAAAGTCTCAGTATTCGACAGTGGCTTCCTAGTCGGTGACGGAGTGTGGGAAGGCCTTCGCCTCCACCACGGCAGGTTCGCCTTCCTTGACCGACACCTCGACCGACTTTTCGCCGGGCTGGCAGCGACCGGAATCGAGTTGGGCATGTCCCGCGACGACGTCGTTGAAGCATTGAGGACCGCTGTCGACCACAACGGAATGCACGATGACGTCCACGTTCGCCTGATGGTCACCCGGGGCGACAAGAAGACGCCATCTCAGCACCCATCGAACTGCGTGGGTGGACCAAACGTCGTCATCATCGCCGAACACAAGGCGGCCGACCCAGCGGTGCTCGAGTCCGGCATCACTCTTTTCACTGCAACTGTCCGGCGGCCTCCTCCCGATACTTTGGACCAGCGCCTGAACTGCCACTCGAAGCTCCACGAGGTGATCGCGCTGATTCAGGCTGTTGAGGCCGGAGCTGACGAGGCCCTGATGCTGGATCCGACGGGTGCCGTAGCCACCTGCAACGCGACCAATTTCTTCGTTGTGCGCAACGACGGACTGTGGACGTCGACAGGGCACTACAACCTGAATGGCATCACGCGGCAAGTCGTACTCGAGGTAGCGCCGGATCTTGGCCTAGTCGTCCGCGAAAAACCCTTTTCGCTGACTGACGTGTACTCCGCTGAAGAGGCATTTGTAACAGGCACATTCGGGGGCCTGACCCCAGTGGTATCTGTCGACGGTCGAACCATCGGTGATGGCCGCCCTGGATCCATCACCGCCCGACTCCGGGAGCAGTACCAGGCGGCGGTTGAGGCCGACGTCGTCGGCTGACCCAACTCGCCGGACCAACCTGGGAAGCGCTGTGACTCTGCGCATCAACTGCTGGTCGGGACCCCGAAATGTCTCGACGTCGTTTATGTACGCATTTCGGCAACGGTCCGACACCATCGTGTTCGACGAGCCCATCTACGCCCATTACCTGCGGGTGACCGGCAGGAAGCACCCGGCTCGAGAAGAGGTTCTAACCAGCCAGAATCCTGATGGCTCGGCCGTGGTTCGAGACCTCATCCTGGGCGACCACCAGACACCGGTGGTCTTCTTCAAACAGATGGCCCAGCACTTTGTCGAACTAGACCGACGCTTTCTTGGCCAGTGCCGGAATCTGCTCCTAATTCGCGACCCAGAACGGGTGGTCGCCTCGTTCGCCAAGAATGTGCCCGACGTAACTCTTGCGGATACGGGCCTACCTATCCAGATCGAACTCCTCGATGCCAGCTTGGCTGCCGGCGACCGTCCACTAGTAATCGACTCTGCAGATCTGCTCGCTAAGCCTGAAATGGTCCTACGCCTCGCCTGCGAACGTCTGGGCTTGAACTTCGACCCGGCAATGCTGTCATGGCCACCAGGCCCGAAACCGGAAGACGGAATTTGGGCCAAACATTGGTACGCCAGCACTCATCGGACTACAGGCTTCGAAGCCGGGGTGCCGAGTACTCAGGCACCACCAGACGAACTCAGGCCGGTGATCGAAGAAGCTCGCCCCCTCTACGAGCGGCTCCTGACGTTCGCTGTCCGAGCATGATCCACGGCGGTAGATAGCTAGTTGGAATACACAGTTCCGTCGATTCCGATCCGCACCCTCTGGCCAGTAGGTAACCGGTCGAAGCCCCCCTCAGGAAGGACCAGCACGGGGACGAGCACTCCATAGACCTCGTCGGCCGCAATCGCCCCTAGAGCCACGATCTCGTCGAACTCCCCCATCAGGATGGCCGCCGGGCCTGTCCCAGCACGCACCGCCTCACACAGTGCACTGCTAGCAGAACTTGAACCGCGGCCAAACGGCATAGCAATGACGCGTCCAGTAACCGACTCACCGACTTGGGGATGGTGCCGGTCGATTATCCGGCCAGTTGCGGGATCGAGCCCACCCCAGAAGCTCAGCGGTTCATCGAGGCGCAAAACCTCTCCGACGGCTCCGCCCGGCACCATCGAGTGCTCGGCTCGAGTAAGTGGATCGTGGTCACTCATCTGACCAGATCCTCTCGTCGCGGACAATCTGGCCAGCGACAGCGGACTCCACACAGTCCTCGGTACTCCCGAACACGACTTCGAGCCCAAGATTCCCAGGGGCGTAGTAGGCCCACTTGGCCGAATCAGTCATCGCCGTGCGCGCCGCTACATCAATTATCGGAGTTACGTAGGTGCATGTATCGGTCACGATGCGGACTCCTGCGGTCAGCAGGATGGCCTCCCAACCCCGCAAAGAAACTTCGTTCAGCACCTCCCGGCTAGTCGCGGCATACAGAACCACGCCATCATGAACCCGGCGACTGTCCAGCAGTTCGACCAGCCGTGCAAACTCCTCAACCGAATAGTGAGGAGTACCAAGACTGACCACATCCAGAGCACCGGCGGCCACCGTGCTTAACCGGTCTCGCGCTGAACGGAGGTCGGCTGGCGTCACCGAAAGAACCGAGTCCGGCCGACGACCCTGTAAAGCCGCCTCCAAAGTCGGGGCCTCTGGGGTCGAACCAACCACGTGAAAAAGCCCAACCGCTCCGGTAGACGCCGCAGCAGCGCCGAGAGCCTTAAGGCGGTCTTCGGACAATCCAGAAGGAAGGCCTTCCAAAACGGGGACTTCCTTACCCACCATGCGGCCCAGCAGGCCTCCAAGGACTGGATAAAGAACGTCTCTGTTGACCAGTTCGTCGGACACTCCGTCGAGATGGACTAGCACCGTGGCCCGCCGCGCTTCATCGAGATGAAGTCCGGCCGCCGGAGCCCGACCGGTCACTGCGCAGCAGATGTCGATGAAGTCCCCGTATCGGTGAGTCCAGGCGCCGAGGACTGAATTAGCGAACACGATGGCATTCGACTCAGCCCAAGCAACATTCTCCCCGAAAGCGGGTCGTTCACCCGCCTGATAGGGCGTGCAGGTCCATGTGGGACGGCAACCCATCTCCTCATAGCACTCCATCAGACGTCGGGCAGCTCGACCGTCGTCCGGATCGCCCCGATACAGCTCCGGGTGTATTAGGTCGAGCGAAGAGACGTTTAGCGTGGTGGGAACCGTCACCTGGGCCCCAGCGCCAGCAAGTCGTTCGGCAAAATCCAGGGTAGCCGGACCAAGGTAGAGGCAAGCGTCCACATGGGCACCGACCACATCGAGAAGGGCCTTGGCGCCCATGGCCTCGGCTGCACGGGACACAAGACGCATGGCAAACTGCTGCCCAGGCCCCTCTTCGCCAGCAAGCCGGGCCTCATCACGAGCACCGAGACGAAAAGTCAACTCAGATATCCCAGTGCTCGCCGGTGGGTCGGCCGGGAGTCGAACGACCCCTCAGCAGTAGGGGTTCTCCTCCGGCTCCTCGTCGGCAGCGGGAACCTCGCCGTCGATGACGAGCTCTTGGCCGACGAACAGAAGGTTCGGATCGTCGATGGAATTACGAGCCATGATGTCTTCGACCGTGGTGTCGTGGCGCTTAGCAATCTTGGACAGTGAATCACCGGCTTGCACGGTCACTATCAGAACGTCGCCACCCTCCTCCCCGTCGGATGACTCGGCGTCCGGGTCGGAGAGCAGGATGACCTGCCCGACGAAGATCTGGTTCGGATCACACATCTCGTTGATACGCACGAGGGCGTCGACCGTTGTGCCATAACGCTTTGCAATCTTCGATAGCGAATCACCTTGTTCGACGGTGACTGACTCGGGTACGTCCGACGGAGCCTCGGTAGGCGACAAAGTCGTGGTTGTGGTTGCGGCCATCTCGGAATCAGCGACAGACGTAGTGGTCGCCTCGTAGACAGCTTCGGTGGTTGAAGTGGGCGATGCCTGCACCGGCGCTTCAGTCGTAGTTGTTGCAAAGATGGCTGTGGTGGTAGTCGCCACAACAACCGGTTCGTCGTCTGAACCTCCACAGGCAGTGACCAACAGGACCATCACAGCCAAGAACACAGTGAGAAGTTCAGGCACTCGGCGCATGGCCGGAGCATAGGTCCAGCATCCCCCTCTTACTGGTACCCCTTTCGCCCTTCTACTCGTTGGCGATCATCCGGGCGATCGAAAAATGGAAGTCCGGCCTGAGAACACCACGCTCAGTGATGATGCCGGTGACCAACTCGGCCGGGGTTACATCAAAGGCCGGATTCCATACCTCGACCGGCCCGGGGTGCGAAGTTCGAAGGTCCAACTGTTGGACCTCGTCCGGATCGCGGTTCTCAATTTCGATACGCTCACCATCCGACGTCGCGATGTCAATGGTCGAGGTGGGTGCGGCCACATAAAAAGGCACACCAAACCGACTAGCCGCGACCGCATGGGAAAATGTCCCGATCTTGTTGGCCACATCACCGTTAGCTGCGATCCGGTCAGCACCTACGACTACGGCTTCTATCCGCCCTGAGGCCAGTAGCCCGCATGCGGCAGAGTCCGGGATCAATGTGACAGGCACACCGGCCGCTGAAAGTTCCCACACGGTAAGCCGAGCGCCCTGAAGAAGAGGTCGGGTCTCCGCCGCGAAGACCTCGACCGGTTGGCCGACCATCGCCTTGCCGTAGACGACACCAAGAGCGGTACCGATTCCCGTTGTGGCTAGGCGTCCGGCGTTGCAGTGCGTCAAGATCGCGGAAGCATCGGCCAACTCTTTGGCGCCATGCCGTCCGATGGAATCACAGGCCGACCGATCCTCCTCAAAGATGGCAGTTGCCTCAGATAGGGCTGCCTCCCGACGTTCATCACCATTACCGAGATCAACGACAGCGGTGACCACCCGTTCAACGGCCCAGCGCAGGTTTACTGCGGTTGGACGGGCGGCAGCGATCCGTTCGACCGCAGGCCCTATCTCGGCAGGACTGGCTCCGCCGCCAGCCCGCAGTGACTCATCGATAGCCAACACCACTCCAAAAGCCCCGCAGGCGCCGATGGCCGGCGCCCCGCGGATTGCTAGTCGACCAATGGCGTGCACGATGTCATCCACCGACCGCAACTCGACGGTACGCACCTCGGTGGGCAGAAGGGCCTGGTCGAGTATTTCGACACGGTCGTCGACCCAGACGATCGTAGGTGGAGAATCAATTTCCAGCCTCAATTGCCCAAACCCTTCTCCAGTCCACTCCAAACTGAAACGTCACCGGGGACGTCTCCCCGATATGAATTGATGGAATCGTCGAGAACGTGGAAGTCCGATGCCTCGCCGGTGTAGATGGCGAGCACAGAGCGCAGACCTGTCGGTTGATCGAGGGTTCCCGCTGCGATAGCGACTGTGGACACATTGTCGGTGGACATCCAAAACAGCGTCGACCCGCACCGGTTGCAGAAGCCGTATCGGACCTCACTGGTGCGGCTATACCACATGAGGTTCGACTCGACGTCCAAGTGCAAGTCATCACGGTGGGTAGCGGTCGCCGCCATATGGTGACCGGTGATTCGACGACAAGGGGTGCAATGGCAGTGGACTACCTGACGAAGTTCACCCGTCACCCGGTATTGGACCCCGCCACACTCGCAGCGTCCCGTGGCTCGGGTGTCATTTCCTCTGGCCATCAATCGAGCGTCATCCATGCGCGCATCCTCGCACGCGTTCCACTGCGGTGATGGACTGGCGCCTTGCCATACCAACTTGCCGCCCTACTAGCCGCCGCAGCCTGGGCGTGCAGCAGTCTGATCGCCGCTGAGCCGGTCCGGCGCCTCGGCGGACCGAGATTTTGCCGACTTCGCATGCTCTACGTATGTGGGATGCTGCTTTTCCTCGCCACCGTAAATGGCGGCTGGTCAACCCTCGACCGGGGCGACTTCGGCCTAGTCGCCCTCTCCGGCCTGGTCGGCTTGCTTCTCGGCGATCTCGCTCTATTCACCGCTATGGCACGAATCGGCCCTCGACGCACCTCAGTTGTGTTCACTTCCAACGCTCCCTTAGCCGCAGTGGGTGGCCTATTGCTCTTCGACGAATCGTTCACCCCTTTGGCCCTGGCAGGAGCGGTACTCACCATTGTTGGAATCGCCTTGGCTGTTAACTACGGGTCGCGAAGCGGAACGCATTCCGACGTGTTTGAGCGGGTCGAGGGATCTTTGGTGGGCGGGGCAGCCTGGGCAGGCGTCGGAGCTCTCGGACAAGCACTCGGCGCATTGGCCGCGAAGCCGGTCCTAGAAGGCGGCGCCGACACGCTTGCCGTGGCAGCCACCCGAGCCGTAATCGCCACCGTAGCCCTATGGATCCTCGCACGCCCCGGGGACCGACTGGCTCGATCAACCGGGTATAGCCCTCTAGTTCCCGGCGATCACCTGCGACTCGCAACGAGTGCATTCATCGCCATGGTCGTAGGCATGACTCTTCTACTGTGGGCGCTCGGACATGGAGATACAGGGGTGACGACCATCCTCTCAGCGACCACCCCGGTCATCCTCCTGCCGATGTTGTGGGTCCGCCTTCGCCAGGCCCCCGCACCGGGAGCTTGGCTGGGAGCCATTCTCACAGTCGTCGGAACAGGCCTCCTTCTATAAGCGGCCTCGGCCATGAGGATCTCAATCCGAGCGTTCGAGGACTATTAGGACCTCTTCTAGAGCCTTCCTCTGGAGATCAGGAACCCGAACGCCAGGGAGCGGATGGCCAACCGGGAACATGGCGAACGGCCTCTCGTTCTCCGGTCGACCTAAAAGCGTTCTCAGGAACGCCATCGGTGATGGCGTGTGGGGCAAGGCCGCCAAACCCATGTCGTGGATTGCTGTCAAGAAGAGACCTGCGGCGATTCCCACACTCTCCTTCACGTAATAGTTCTTTCTCGTCGATCCATCGGTCCGGAGTTCGTAACGCTGTTCGAAAAGGACGACAAGCCAGGGGGCCACCTCTAAGAACTCCTTGTGGTGATCAGTGCCGAGCGGGGCAAGGGACTCCTGCCATTCGGCATTCATACGGTTCTGAAGGTAGTTGGTGTGCTCCTCGGCCTCAGCGGCCTCACAGATGCGAGCCTTAGTCCTCGGATCGGAGATTGCTACAAACGTCCACGGCTGTTTGTGAGCTCCCGAGGGAGCTGTAGACGCTGCTGCTACAGCGACCTCGATGAGGTCCCGGGGCACCGGATCAGAGCTAAACATCCTCACGCTCCGACGCTTTGCGACTAGAGCCAGAAAGGCTTTGGCCCTTCGACTCATTTCGCCATCCTCAAGGCGCTGGTGCTCGTGGGCCACGAACGGGTGTTGGTCAGCGAGCTCCGGCGAGGGATAGGGATAGCGGTACAAGGGTTCTGTCTGGTCGACGTCCATCAAAACAGTCTCGCCGGTGCCCGGGACAGGAATCGAACCTGTACGCCCCGAAGGGCCGCGGGGTTTAAGCCCACTGCGTCTACCACTTCCGCCACCCGGGCGAGGTCCGCTAACGGTAGCCACCGTCTCGACGCAACGGCGAAACCTTGTCGGCATTTCAGGGACCGTCGATGCCTTAGGCGGCAAGCGCAGGTTCGTCGACAGCCAACCAGAGATCAGCGCGAACGGTGTCGGCTCCGGCCGACTCCAGCCGATTGGAAACCAGAATTCCCTCGATCATGTCGGCCAGAACCGCTGACCAAGGCCGATTCCTGACTACCACTGAGACGATCGCCGCAGAACCCCGACGACGGATGGTCCTCTGGACACCGGGCAAGCTCGGTGGGCTCCGGAAAGTCGGCACCTCCAGACCCTTCAATCGTGCTTCTTGTCCAAGAACCCGAGCCGCCTCGGCAAAGCGGACAGAAATCGGCACAGTCGCCGGTCCAGTTACCACACTCGTTCCAGACCACTGCACCATGAGTGCATCTTGGCAAGGACCTGTGACAACCCGATCGGTGATTTTTGGTTCGCCAGCCGCGGAGTGGCTGTCGTCCGGTTCCCGGCGCACCTTCCGGCCATAATCGGGTGGTGGACTACAACCTTCCCACGGACGCCGAACCACTGAACCCTGCTCAGCAAGCTGTACTTGATGAACTCGGCGCCTCGGCCGGCGACCGTCCCGAGTTCCCAGACGACCTCCGTCACCACCTGCGGGCTGCCCTTGAGACCGCTATCGAGCCCCACCTTGACAACCTCCCCCAAGGCTTAGACCTGTACATCAACAAACACCGCTTGGGAATGGTGCACGGCTGTGAGACCCGGTTCCTCGCCGAAGAGGCGGAGCCCTTCGAATGGCGGATCCCCACAGCCCGAGGGTCAGTGGTTCATAAGGCGGTCGAGTTGGCCATCAACTGGCGAGGTCCGATCGAACCACCTCTTCTAATCGACGAAGCATTGGCCAGTCTCGAAGTCGACCAGCGAAACCTCAGTGAGTGGCTGCAGGGTCTCAGCGAAGCGGAACGAGCAGAACTGCGCTCCCAAGCCTTGGACACGTTCAGCAAGTATCTCGAGTGCTGGCCACCACTGAAATCAGCCTGGCGTCCAGTCACGGAAAGTCGTCTGCGAGCCGAGCTGTGCGATGGTCGTTTGATTCTCGATGGAAAAGCCGACCTGACGCTCGGCTCGGCCCGTGGCCTGAGGGCCGGCAAGGTGATCGTGGACCTTAAGACCGGTGGCACTAACGCCGGTCACCGTGAGGATCTCCGGTTTTATGCCCTCGTGGAAACCATCCGCATGGGTGTTCCACCCCGCTTACTGGCCTCCTATTACCTGGACCAAGCCACCCTCGTCCCCGAGGCAGTCACTGAGGACACGCTGCGGGCCACTTTGCTCCGGGTGGCCGACGGCGCTGGTCGGTTGGTCGACATCATCCACGGAGGTCGGCCTTCCCGCCGCTCTCCGGGTCCACCGTGCCGGTGGTGTCCTGCTCAGACCAACTGCGCAGAAGGCCTTGCATGGTTGGAAGAACAAGATGGGACTTAAACCTAAACCGTCAACTAATCCGATTGCCCCTCCGTCAATCACCGTCGAGCAAACGAAAACGTCCTGTGCCATGGAGAGTTAGGCCGCCAACCAACACTGATAGACCAGCAAAGGTAACCACTGGTCGGGGACCCAACACAGCAATGGCTCCACCCATTAGCAAGTTGGCGAATGGCGACACCCCGAGCACACCCATCAGATAAACCGCCATGACACGACCGCGGCGAGAGTCCTCTACCTGGAGTTGGACTGTCGAGTTCAGATTCGACGCCGAGGCGAGATGCATCGAACCGATCAGGCTGAGGCCCAGAAATCCCATCCAGAAAGTCGGAGCTAGGCCAAAAAGAGCTAGAGCGATTCCGTATCCACAAGTAGCTAGAACCTGGATCCGGGATCGACGCATCCGGCTTAGCTCACCAGCCACCAGTGGCGCGGAGAAGAGGGCACCAATACCTTGAGCCGCGCCGAGCATCCCAAACCAGAATGGAGATACTTCGAACACCTCTTCAGCAAAAACCACGATCTGTTGGACAACCGGTTGACCCATCGTCGACACCAGGGCAGTGGTGAGGATCGCTATTCGGATCCCAGGCGATGCAGCCACGTAACGGATTGTCTCCCGGTAGCCAGCCATCACAGAACCCATCCCACCCTCTTCCCCAACAAGTGACCTCGTTCCAGCACGAAAGAGGTCAGCAGGACGGACGAGGCTCAATGCAGTCAGAATCGGTCCGTACGCGAAGGCTGCAGCGGCTAGCGCCCAGCCGGGACCGGCAAGACCAATCAGCAGGCCACCCAAGGCCGGACCGAACGTGCGAGCAGCATTGAACTGAGTTGAGTTGAGAGTGATGGCATTGTGCAAGTGCTCTCGAGGAACGCATTCGGCTACGAATGACTGCCAGGTCGGCAATTGGATCCCATAAGCGAACCCACCCGCAAGAAGCAGGCCCATCCACGCCCATGGATTGCGCGCGCCGACGCCCCAAGCCAACGACATAGAGCCAGCAAGCAAGGCGCAGGCAGTATTGGTGCACAACAGCACCCTGCGCCGGTCAAACCTGTCGGACACGTGGCCGGCGATTGGGTTCGTGAGCAGCATCGGTATGAAGGAGGCGAAGCCTGCCGCCCCTACCCACGCTGCCGACTCGGTGATCTGATACACCACGAAGTAGGTAGTTACGTACTGAATCCACCGACCGTTGTTGGTCAGTGCCCCACCTAGCCAGAAAAGCCGATAGTTCCGGTAACTCATCGCCGGGAATCGACGGGTGCGCAACGCCGATCTCCGGTCTCCTGACACCACCTCGACCCTAGACCCCAGCTTCTTCCCGGCATCAAGCCCGGACTCTGTCCATGGGAGACTCGAGCCATGAGCCTCCTAAAAATCGAGTACCGCGACAGCGTGGCAATACTGACCTTCAACGACCCCGACCGCCGCAATGTGGTCAGCGACGAGATGAACGATGAACTTGTGGAAGCCTTCGACGGCCTGGAAGCCAACGAGCAGATCGGAGCCGTAGTGCTCACTGGAGCCGGGAGAGCCTTCTGTGCCGGCGCAGTGCTGGACGACCTCCTCGAGGCTGGATCGAGCGACGCCGATGGTGCTCTGCCCAACATATACCGAGGTTTCCTGCGGGTTGCCCACACCACGCTGCCGACCGTTGCAGCCGTTAATGGTGCTGCAGTCGGCGCCGGGATGAACATGGTCTTGGCATGCGACCTAGTGATTGCCGGACGATCGGCAAAATTTGACTCTCGATTTCTGACAATCGGAATTCACCCCGGTGGCGGACATACGTGGCGTCTCCGCAACATCACCGAGTTGCAGACGACTAAGGCCATGGTGCTCTTCGGACAGGTCCTTGAAGGCGAGGAAGCCGCCCGGCGCGGAATAGCTTGGGAGTGCGTAGACGATGACGTGCTGATCAACGAGGCAGTGACCTACGCGGCAAAGGCGGCCGGGCACCCTCGCGACCTGATGGCCGTGACCAAGAGGACGCTCCATGACGCCGCTGCGGTCACCGAGTCAACAGCCGCGGTGCGTCTGGAAATCGAGCCACAAGTATGGTCGATGCAGCAACCTGCCTTCACCGAGATGGTTGCGAAGCTAAAGGCCGAGATCGCCACCAAGCACAGCTAAGGCGAGCCTTTCTCAAAAGGACCTGATCGAAATGCCCCCGATCTAGTCGTCAAGCCAGACGGCCGTCAACTCGTCCCGCCGGAGGCGCCATTCTTCAGCAGTGACGGCATAGCGAAGGTGGTCCTCCCAAATCCCATTGATCTCCAGATACCGCTCGGCGAGACCCTCACACCGGAACTCAAGCTTCTCCATCACACGCCGGGAGCGACGGTTCCGAGGGACGATTGAGATCTGCAGGCGGTGCAACTCAATCTCCTCAAACGCAAAACGGCAGGCCGTAACCATCGACTCGGGAATTAAGCCACAGCCGGCTCGGGACTCATCCATCCAGTAGCCGACGTGGGCGTTGCGGAATGCACCCCAGACCACGTTAGAAAGGTTCAGTTCGCCAACGAAGCCCCGCTTTCCGTCAGGCCAATCTCCGGACGACCCCTTAATCAACTCAGGCTCGGATCCATCCACAAAAACGCCAAAACCCCAGCCCGTCCCCAACTGCCGTTCCCTCCGCCTGCTAGCGCAGCGCATGGCGAAGGCCTGCCGGTCTTCGACCGGGTCGGGCTGGCCAAACGCACGTCGCGGCTCCCAACGGGTCAACCAGTCAGCGTTGCGTCGTCGAACCTCCTGCCAATCGGCAAAATCCTCCAGTTCGAGGGGTCGCAGTGTGATACGTCTTCCGTTAAGGACTGGCGCGTCGATCTGTTCCTCAATGGCCACGAACCTATCTTTCCCGCGGACCATGGCCGGCCGGCAATCCGGCGCTCAGTCAACCCAAGATCTCGTCTAGGGCCCCAAGCAGCATCGTCACATTGCGCTCACGTGCCGTATGACCCATACACCCAATGCGCCATACCTTGCCAGCCACAGGGCCGAGCCCACCCCCAATTTCAATTCCGTACTCGGAAAGGAGCCGGTGCCGGACTCCAGCCTCATCCAATCCAGCGGGGAGACGATCGGTTGGAATGACGACCGAAGTGAGTTCCGGCAGGCGGTGGTCCTCGTCGGCGAACAATTCGAAACCCCGCTTGACCAAACCTTCCTGCAACCGCTCACCACAGGCCCGGTGCCGAGCATGAACGTTCTCTAGGCCCTCGTCGAGAAGCACGCCGAGACCTGCGTGCAGGGCGTAGAGCATTGATATGGGTGCTGTGTGGTGATAGGCGCGAGCACCGTCGCCTGTCACATAGTTAGCAATCATGGAGAAGTCCAGATACCAGGACTGCGACTTTTCGACGAATCCTTCGATAGCCCGGTCCGACACGGTTACTGGCGACAGTCCAGGCGGGACGCCAAGACACTTCTGGGTGCCGCTGTAAGCCAAGTCAATATCCCACTCGTCGACCTCCAAGGGAATGCCACCCAACGAAGTCACGCAGTCGACAAGCAAGAGAGCGTCGCCCTTACCTGCCCCGATGGGCTCAATGTCATTGCGAACACCTGTCGAAGTTTCGGCGTGGACAAGTGCAATGACTTTGGGCGAGGGGTGGGCGTCAAGCAGGGCCTGCGGCTCAATAGCCGTCCCCCACTCGGTCTCAAGTCGAACCACCTCGGCGCCGCAACGTGACGCCACGTCGCACATACGCTCGCCAAACACGCCGTTGACGCCGACCACGACGACGTCACCCGGGCCGAGCACATTGACGAACGAAGCCTCCATGCCTGCGGAGCCGGTAGCCGACACTGGGAATGTCAGAAGGTTCTCCGTGCAAAAAATCTTTCGAAGACGGTCATTGGTTTCGTCCAGTAAAGCGATGAATTCAGGGTCAAGGTGACCGAGAACCGGACGCCCAAAGGCCTCGATGACCTCTGGGTAAGGGTTCCCTGGGCCCGGACCCATAAGGATGCGGTCCGCGTGAGACATGGCGGCAACCTTAGCGAACAGATCACTACTAGTGAGAAAGTTATTGCCTGACATGAAACTGGGCGAAGACCCACCAGACCATTCGCTCAGAGTTGCGATACCACAAGGCCATCCAGAATGTCGGACTCCGAAACCAGACACTCATCAAAGCCGAACCGACGCATCACCTTCACCAGGATCGACAAGCCCCCCACGATTACGTCGGCACGCTCCTCTTCCATCCCCGGGTTCGCGAGCCTCTCCTCACGGTTCTCGGTGGCCAAGGTGCGGAAGACGTCCTCGACAGCTTCGCGGGTCAAACCAAAATGGTGGATGCGGTCACGGTCGTAGTCGGCGAGCCCGATCTCGACGGCAGCGGTGCACGACACCGTCCCGGCCAGACCGACCAGCACCCGTGCGTCGGACAGCCCAGAGATCTCACGCACCACATCATCAAGGTGCGCATCAACCACAGACAAACAAGCCACTAGTTCCTCTGGCAGTGCCGGATCATGGTCGATCCACTGCTCGCTAAGCCGCACGCAACCCATGTCACAAGACAAAGCCCCCTCGATCTCAGTAGTCCCCATAACGAACTCCGTGGAGCCACCGCCGATATCGACTACCAGAAACGGGCCGTCGGCCGGGTCCAAGTCCCTGATGGCCCCGGTGAAAGAAAGTTGACCCTCTTCAAGACCGGAGAGCAACTCCGGTCGAGTGCCAACCAGTGCCTCCGCTGCATCGAAGAACTCATCACGGTTTGATGCTTCGCGAGCCGCCGATGTTGCGACCATCCGGCAGCGTTCGACACCAAGAGCCTCCATAACTTGGCGATAACCAGCTAGGACGCCCAACACTCGCTCGACGGCAGGGTCAGCGAACCGGCGCCTACTGTCAACCCCCTCCCCCATCCGGGTAACCATCATGCGGCGATCCAGCGTCCGAAAAACCTCGGTGGATCTGGTGGACTCACCAATCAGCATGCGGGTCGAGTTGGTTCCACAGTCGATTGCCGCCACGATCTCACCCATTAGAAGCGACTCCGTCAGACTCCGACTTTGATCGAACTATGCGTTCATGAACCCACTGCCCGACAGGGTCGTCGCCTCCGGCCAGAAACCAGGCATAGTGGGCGTGTAAGCACTTCACTCCCTGTCGCGTGCCACCTACCCCACCGGAGGGACGATGGCCGTCATAGCCAGCCGGGATAGCCGCATCGCGCTCGGCCCTGTACCGGTCGTGAGCATCAGCCAGTTCATTGGGATCGCAGGAGGCCTCGGCGGCACGGACTCCGCCTTCTGACTCCAAAGTCCCCACCCGCGACCGCAAGTCATCGCCGACCAGCCAGTACCTCGTTGGCATCGGACGGCCATCAGCCAGAAGTGGGTGGTTTCGGATAACCACAGGGCCGCCCGCCTCATCGCGGACCACGACCTCAAAGGCGCCCTTAGGAATCCGACCCAAGAGTTCGGCGACTTGCTTTTGGTCCTCAGCGTCCATGGAGGAACGCACCCACTAGTCCGACCTCAGACCAGAAGAAGGATGACCAGGATGACCGCAGCCACAACCAACAGCGTCGGCACGAGGCGCTTTAGCACCGATGCTCCAGCGGCATCCAGCAAATCGACGGCCTCAACCGAAGGCGCGTCGACGGCCCGAACCGCAGCACCATCTTCCGCAACCTCACCCCCAGTGGTCAGGTCTTTGGCGACATCCTCTGCATCGCCCCTTGGATCCGCCGCGGCCTCAGATGAGGCAATTAGCTCACTGAGGTTGCCGGCAAACTGGCCCATCAACTTCTTGGATACATCGGCCATCACGCCGCGGCCGAACTGAGCCACTTTGCCTGTGACCGTAAGTTCGGTGGTGACAATGACCTTCGTTCCAGTCTCGGTCTCCTCAAGTGCCGCTGTGATGTCTGCTGAGGCATTACCGGCACCCCTAGTATCACGGCCCTCTGCGCGTAGTACAGCCCGGTACCCGGCATCATCTCGCTCAATAAACGAGGCCGCACCCTTGTACTGGGCGGTAATTGGCCCGACTTTGACCTTTACGACACCTCGAAACTCGTCCCCCTCTACCTCCTGAAGCTGGGCCCCGGGAAGACAGGGAGCGATACGCTCCACGTCGGTCAGTACAGCCCACACTTCATCAAGTGGTGCGGCTACCTCAAAGTCGTTGTTCAGTTCCATCTTCGAAGGTCCTCCAGCATGTCCACGTCGGTTGGATCTCCGGGACAAGCTACTTCCACCAATAGGTCGGGCCGCCCTGAAATGAGGTTCCGCGCCCCCTCGTCACCACCGACCGGCAAGTCGTCCCAAAGCTCCCGGCCGATCCTCGTGGGTGGCCGTCGACGCCCGTCGAATGTAGCGACGGCCAGAGGCGACGGGGCTGCCGCTACCGCTCGCCAAGCTTCCGATGGCACACCGGGACTGTCAGCCAAACCGACCACCACTGCCGCATGACCTACTAATCGTGCATGCTCCACAGCCAGTCGCAGCGAGCTAGCCTGACCATCCAACCATCGGTCATTGTGGAGGACTGTGGCTCCATCGGGAACGATCCCGGCACCAACTAGGTCGGCAGGACCTGCCACTATCACCAACTCGTCCAAGCCAGCCTCCGCAGCAGCTATCAGGGCGTAGGCGGCCAGAGGACGGCCAGCGGCGAGCGCCAACAGTTTGTGTCCGTCGCCGTCCCAGCGGGTTCCACCGCCGGCGGCCAGAACCACAGCGGCGACCGTGCCAGGCACAAACACGCTCGCTCAGTCGTGAATCGGGCCGTCGGTAGTCGACAGCGCTTGTGCGGAACGTCCAGTTCGAAGAGCGATGATCTCCGAGACAATTGAGATAGCTGTTTCTTCAGGGGTCCGGGCACCGATATCCAAGCCGATTGGTGATCGAAGACGGGCAATCGCCTCGTCAGTCACACCGGCCTCCCGAAGGCGGCCCAACCGGTCAGCATGGGTCCGCCGCGAACCCATGACCCCGATGTAGCCAACTGCAGTGGCTAGTGCACCGACGATCGCAGGGACGTCGAATTTCACATCATGAGTTAGAACACAAACGGCATCGCGCCGACGCAGATCAGGACCCACTTGGGCCAGAAGACGGTCAGGCCAGTCCACAACAACTTCATCAGCCAACGGGAACCGCTGCCGAGTAGCAAAAACCTCACGGGCATCACACACGGTGATTCTGTAGCCAAGCACTTTGGCCACCCGAACCAGTGCCGCTGTGAAATCGACAGCTCCGAAAACCAGCATTCTGGGAGGCGCTGCAAACGACTCGATAAAAACCGAAACAGCATTCTCTCGGGCCTCGCCGCGCTCGCCATAGTGACGGACGCCGCTGCGACCAGCTGACAACTCACCCAAAGCGTCGCGGGTCACCACGCGGTCAAGGTCGTCGTCACCGAGGGTGCCGTCCACCTCGTGGCCATCCCGGTGGGTTCGCCTAACGAGAAGTTTCTGACCTACACCCGGACCATCTACCACGGTGGCCAAAGCACACGGTATTTCGTCGGCCAGCAACCCGGCGAACCTGTCGAACAGCCCATCCATCTCATCAGACATCTCGCTCACCAATCCAACGGCTCAAGAAATAGGTGGATGGTGCCACCACAGGTCAGGCCTACGGCAAACGCCTCATCGTCGCTGTAGCCAAAGGCCACCATGCGGCGCTCGCCGGTGGCAAGGACTTCGAGGGCTTCGACGACTACCGCCCCTTCGACGCAACCCCCTGATACAGAACCGGCCACCTCGCCGTCTTCAGCTACAGCCATAGCCGCACCAGGCAAGCGCGGGCCTGATCCCTCGAGGTCGACGACACGCGCTAATGCCACCCTCCGACCCTGGTGACGCCAACGCTGGAGGTCGCTGAGGATCTCTCGCACTCCGTCAGGCTAGGGGCCGACGACGCCACGGGGACTACTAGAGAAGCTTGGAGATGGCCGGCCCAAAGTCCGAGGGACGCTCAACGAGCGTCAGGCCGCGCTGGCGCACTATTTGAATCTTCTCGGCAACAGATTCGCCGCCGCAACTACATTTCGGGTATGTCGCAACTAGCCCCCGTAACGCCGGAAGGCAGCCATGAACCCACTGATGCTGCACTCAGGGCGGATATCCGGCGCCTTGGCACCCAACTGGGCAACACCCTGGTCCGACAGCATGGCCCCGACCTCCTAGGAGCCGTAGAACGGATCCGCACTCTGACTCGCCATCTCCGCGAGCAGCGCACAGACGAAGCTGTTACCGCCGAACTGCACGAACTTTTCGATGACACCGACGTGGCCCACGCCATTCTCCTGGTTCGCGCCTTCACGGTGTACTTCCACCTGGCAAATGTCGCTGAACAGGTCCACCGAATAGAGGACCTCAACTCGGGTTCGCCCAACGCTGCCAACCAGTTCGACGAGACCATCCGCTCACTAGTTGACAGAGGAATCCAACCATCCGAGATCGCCCAACTCATCGGCCGAGCCGAACTCCGCCCTGTATTCACCGCTCACCCCACCGAGGCATCCCGCCGGGCGATCCTGGACAAGCTGGCAACGGTCAGTCGGCTCTTGGAGCAACGAGCCGAGCACCGGCGAACTGAAGCCGACCGTCGTCGAATCGACCGGCGCATCGAGGAGATCATCGACGCTGTGTGGCAGACAGATGAGTTACGCCACGTGCGCCCCGATCCAATGGACGAAGCTCGTTTCGTCCTCTATTACTTGGACGTGACAGTGCGAGAGGCAGTACCAGACCTCTTCGACGAGATGGAGGCCACCCTGTCCTCCATCGGCGTCTCACTCCCCCACGACCGGGTCCCCATCCGCTTCGGCTCATGGGTTGGTGGCGACCGAGACGGCAACCCAAACGTGCTCCCCGCCACCACCGACCAGGTGATCAACTTGCAACGCCGATATGCCATGGAGACACTGGTGGACGAGGTGTTCAATCTGGGCCTAAAGCTCAGCATTAGCACCCGAGTCCACAACGTCTCCGACCAGTTGGCCGCCGCCGCCGAGGCCGATCGCCCTTCCCTAGCGGACCTAGGCAGCCGCCTTGATCCATCAGAGCCCTACCGAATCCGATGCGAGGCAATCCGGCGGCGGCTATTGCATATGGTCGATGGCTCCACTGCCGGCCCGCCGTACACCACGCCAGAAGAACTCGACGCGGATCTCGGCCTCATCGAGGACTCATTACGAGCCAATGGCGGCGATCTGGTGGCCAATGGGTCGGTTGCTCGTGTCCGCCGCATTCTCCGGATGATCGGTTTTCACTTTGCCACTCTCGATATCCGAGAGCACTCCGACCGCCATCACGAGGCCCTCACCGGACTGTTTTCGGCCGACGGCATCAGCTACGCGGACCTTTCAACACAGGAGCGATGCGACCTTCTGGCTGCCGAGTTGGAAAGTCTCCGACCTCTCGCCCCTCCCCGCAACACCGACGACGGCGCCCTGGCACTGTTCCGAACACTGCGCCTCCTGATGGACCGTGAGGGCGACGCAATCATCGAGAGCCACATCATTTCGATGACTCAAGGTGTCGATGACGTGCTGGCTCCAGTGGTCCTAGCCCGAGAGGTCGGGCTAATCGACCCAACCCACGACACGGCTCGGATCGGTTTCGTTCCCCTTTTCGAGACCATCGACGACCTCCGCTCCATTGACACGATCCTGAGAGCCCTCTTCAAGATCGCCCCCTACCGGCGCATCGTCGAACTACGCGGCGGTACTCAAGAGGTCATGGTCGGCTACTCCGACTCCAATAAGGACGGCGGCATCACAACCTCGCAATGGGAGATCCACAAGGCCCTCCGGGCCATCCGCGATGTCTCGGACGAGAGCGGCATCCCCATTCGAGTATTCCATGGCCGTGGAGGGACCATCGGTCGCGGTGGCGGCCCGACCCACGCCTCGATCCTCAGCCAGCCCCATGGCGTGCTAGACGGAGAGGTCAAATTCACCGAACAGGGTGAGGTGATCGCAGACAAGTATGGCCATCCAGATATCGCTCGACGCAACCTTGATCTGGCCTTCACCGCAGTATTGGAGGCATCGCTCGCCCACCGTGACCCCCGCCACGACGAGACAACCGTCGATCGCTGGCACTCGATCATGGACGGGATATCAGACGACGCCTACGCCGCCTACCGACATTTCGTCGAGAGTCCTGGGCTCGTCGACTATTTCACCACATCGACCCCGGTAGAAGAGCTCGGCGAAATGAACATCGGGTCACGACCCTCCCGGCGACATGGGGCTACGGCTGGCATCTCCGATCTGCGAGCCATTCCGTGGGTGTTCGGTTGGACACAATCACGCCAGATCATTCCCGGCTGGTACGGAGCCGGAAGCGGCCTAGCAGCCGCACGTGCTGCTGGTTGCGGCGATGAGTTGGCCCGGATGTGCAGGGACTGGCACTTCTTTCGGACGTTCGTCTCCAACGTGGAGATGACGCTGACCAAGACCGACTTGGCCATCGCCCGGCACTACGTGGAACGCCTCGTGGATCCATCGCTCCACCACCTGTTCGAGGCGGTAGTTGAGGAGTACCACCGCACTGTTGTCGAAGTGCAGGCAATCACCGGCAGCGAACTCCTAGCCGAGAAACCAATGCTGCGTCGCACGCTCGCCGTGCGCGATGCCTACCTAGACCCGATCAACGTGCTCCAAGTGGAAATGCTGCATAGATCGCGAGCCGGCGAGACGACCGAGGAGCTGCAAAGAGGCCTCCTGCTAACAATCAACGGCATCGCCGCCGGTATGCGAAACACCGGCTGAAGCCTTATTCCGTGGGCCCGTCAATGTCGTTAGCGCGGCCGAAAGCCAACTCACTCTTCAGCTAACACCTCAGCTAGAGCCCGGAGTGAGTCCAGCGAGTGACCCTCTAGGAACCGGTCGACGTGCGGCAGCGCAGCAGCCATTCCCCGCGCTAGAGGCTCATAACCAGGAGAAGCCTTCAACGGGTTCACCCAAACCATCCGGTGGGCTACCCGACCAAGTCGCTCCATCTGCTCATCCATGACCTCGGGGTCCCCGCGATCCCAGCCGTCTGACAGGAAGACGACCGTCGCACCCCTAGCCATACCACGCATCCCCCATTCATCATTGAACGTCTTCAAGCCATCGCCCAACCGGGTCCCGCCAGACCAATCGACCACAACTGCAGCGGCTCGACGAAGGGCCGCGTCAGGGTCACGGCTGGCCAACTGTCGCGTGAGTCGCGTCAGTCGGGTGCCAAGAGCGAAAGCCTCGACGTCTCGCCGTCCCACCATTACCGCATGCAGAAAGCGAACCAGAGCACGCGCGTAGGGCTCCATCGACCCTGAGACATCGAGGAGAAGTACAAGGCGACGCGGCCGATCACCTGGTTCCGCGAAAGCCCGCCGGACCGGCTCGCCGCCGGACCGTAGAGCAGCCCGAACAGTCCTGCGTATGTCAGGTCGACCACGCCGTGTCGCCGGCCGGAAACGCCGGGAACGACGTGTCGATCCGAAAAAGCGCAGACGAATCAAGAGTTCGTGGAGTTCGGCAAGTTCCTCATCAGAGCAATCCGTGAAGTCCTTAGCGCCGAGAATTTCGGTGCGCGACCACCTGACGTTGAGGTGATCGCCATCCGATTCATTTTCCTCAGCTCCTTCAGTGTCGGGATCGGTATCAGCGGTATCGAATAAGAGGGTGACTGGGTGCTGCGTGATTCGCGTCCGATCCTCTCTCAGCGCTCCGGTCCAGTGGTAAGCGAACACTTGGTCGTACAACTCGACGTCCTCTGGGCGACAGAGGAGGGTTGCTCGGCCAGACCAGTAGACGCCCGAACGGGAGTCGGCACCTACCGCAGCGACCGCCCGTCCAAATGAAAGGGTCGACCCCAAAGGCACGTCGAGACCAGCTAGACGGAGCTCCTCAACGAAACGGACCAGATGACGGTCCAGGGTAAGAGCGCTGTCGCCGGCCATGATCAACCAGTCCGGCCAGGGCCGAACGACTCAGGCCCCACGCAGCAGTCCGACCACCTCACCGAAGCCACGAGCTCGGAGACGGTCCTGATCCTCGCGGTACTTCAACAATGCGCCGATGGTGGCATTCATCGCCTCGGCATCGAGATCGTCGACACCAACTAACACAAGGGCCTCCGCCCAGTCCAACGTCTCGGCGACACCGGGCGGCTTGTAAAGACCCATGCTTCGAAGTTCCGAAGCCACCCGGGCTATGTCGCTAGCCAACGAAGCGGGAACGTGTGGAGTCCGCACCCGTAGGATCTCGATCTCGCGTTCGACATCAGGATGCTGCACCCAGTGGTACAGGCAGCGTCGCTTGAGCGCGTCATGAACGTCGCGGGTGCGGTTCGACGTGATGACCACGACAGGCGGTACCTCAGCACAGAATGTGCCGAGCTCGGGCACCGTGATCGCAAAGTCTGAGAGGATCTCCAAAAGAAAGGCCTCGAACTCGTCGTCGGCTCGATCAACCTCGTCGATCAACAAGACAGGTGGCACACCGTCGTTGGCTGCCAGCGAGCGGAGCAACGGCCGACGCACCAAGAAGCGCTCGTCGTAGAGCTCATCTTCGAGGGTCTTCGTGTCAGTACCAGATGTTGCTCCGGCAGCCTCTGCGGCACGAATATGAAGGAGTTGGCGAGAATAGTCCCACTCGTAAACGGACTGCGATACATCAAGTCCCTCATAGCACTGGAGGCGGATGAACTCGCCTCCCGTCCATGCGGCCAGCGCACGCGCTACCTCCGTCTTGCCTACGCCAGCTTCGCCCTCCAAGAGCAAGGGGCGTTGTAGCCGCAGGGAAAGAAAGATTGCCGTGGCCAAGCCCTCATCAGCCAAATAGTCCTGAGCGGCAAGGGCAGCGACAACGTCATCGACACTGTCGGGGCCGTCTGTGAAGGCCATGCCCTTCAGGCTACGGGGCCTCTCCGATGACGGCTCCGTATGCGGCCCGAACGTGTCAGGCAATACCTGACTCCTCGAGGCCCCGCCGAGTCAACACGCGGGCAAGATGGCAACGATACTCCACGCCGGCATTGAGGTCAGCTGGTGGCTCAAGGCCATCGGCGGCTACAGCGGCTGCGTCCGCGGCAGACCCTCCAGAGACCACCGCAGCCTCCACGCCAGTGGCTCGGACAGGACGACTATCCATATTGACGAGGCCCACCCCACATCGATCTCCATCCACCTGCACGGCGGCCCCGACTATGGCCCAGTCCTGGGCTCGGCGGTTGAACTTTTGGAAGGACCACCGAGCTCCGGGGGCCTTCGGCACTCGAACCTCAACCAGCATCTCGTCGGCGGCAAGGTCTGTCTCTAGGAATCCAGTAAAAAAATCGTCAACGAAAACCTCGCGTCGACCAGCCAGCCCTTCGATCACCAGACTGCCGCCTAGGGCGATGAGGGCAGCAGGTAGATCTGACGCCGGGTCGCCGTGAGACAACGACCCACCGAGGGTCCCGCGGTGACGGACCTGTGGATCACCGACCTTGGAAGTTGCTGCTGAAAGAAGGCCGGCTTGGCTGCGAACCAACTCGTTGACCTCTACGTCTCGGTGGCGGGTTAGTGCACCGATGGCGAGCACGTCTCCATCCTCCCGGACATAAGACATTTCGGACAATCGACCGATATCAACGACAACGGCCGGTGCTGCCAGTCGGTATTTCATAAGCGGCAGCAGTGAATGCCCACCAGCCAGAAGCTTTGCTTCCTCACCATGCTCCTTGAGCAGAGACAGGGCGTGTTCGACCGAGGTGGCCCGCTCATAGTCAAAGGAGGCCGGGATCACGATTCGCCCTTTCCAGAACCAGAAGCCTGAAGGACGGCAGCCACTATGTTGTGGTAGCCCGTGCAACGGCAGAGGTTGCCCTCTAACCCCTCACGCACCTCCGCCTCGGTCGGATTTGGCACCTCGTCAAGGAGGGATACGGCGGCCATAACCATGCCCGGAGTGCAGTAGCCACACTGCAGGGCATGACATTCGTGAAAGGCCTGTTGCATTGGATGGAGGACGTCGCCGTCTGCCAGACCCTCGATTGTCGTGACCTCAAGCCCGTCGGCCTGCACTGCCAGCATCGTGCACGACTTCACGGCCTCACCCGCAAGATGCACGGTGCAGGCGCCACATGAAGACGAGTCGCAACCTATGTTGGTGCCAGTCAGGCTGGCGCTCTCCCGGATGAAGTGGACTAGCAGCGTCCGTGGCTCGACGTCGTCGGACACCACCTCACCGTTGATGGTCATCGATACCTGCATCGACTCTCCCTCTTACAACACCGAACTGTGTCGGACCCTCCGGACGGACTGCATGAACCGGGATTACACACTACTTCCAGCCAACCCATTACGACGTGGCTGAGTCGATGGCTGCCCACACCTTCTGTGGGGTAAGCGGGATGTCAATGTGTGTGACACCCATGTAAGACAGCGCATCGGCGACCGCGTTCTGCACGGCCGGTGTAGAACCAATCGCCCCCGACTCACCGATGCCTTTGGCCCCCAGAGGGTTGCAGGGTGTAGGCGTCTCCAACGGGACCAATTCGAATGACGGCAACTCTGCCATGGAAACAATCCCGTAGTCGGCGAAATTGGTGGTTAGTGGGTTCCCGTCTGCATCGTAGGAGACCTCCTCAAAGAGCGCCTGAGCCACACCTTGGGCGATGCCTCCATGCCGCTGACCTTCAACAATCATCGGGTTGATAATCACTCCAGCGTCGTCGCAGGAGACGAGACGATCTAAGCGGACCTGGCCGGTCTCAATGTCGACCTCGACAACAGCCAGATGGGTTCCAAATGGGTAGGTGCAACCTCGACGCTCCTTCGACTCGGCCACCAACGCACCTTCGTCAGCAGCAGCAGCTACGTCAGCCCACGAAAGGTCAACCGCCGGTGAACCGACGACGTGGAACCGGCCGGTATCGGCATCCAGCACGACATCGTCAACACCTGCCTCCAAGAGGTCCGCTGCTAATCGGCGAGCCTCTGAGACGACTATCCCGGCGGCGTCATGGATCGCCGAACCACCCAGCTGAGTCGATTTCGACGCCATGGTTCCGCTGCCGTGCTCGACAAGGTCAGTGTCACCTTGAATGAGTTCGACGTCGTCGGGGCTGATCCCGAGTTGGTCCGCAACGATCATCGAGAAAGTGGTTCGGTGGCTCTGGCCATGGCTGAGCGAACCGGAGAACACGCGCGCCTTACCTTCTGCGGTGATCTCAACACGTCCAAACTCGTCGCCGCCGGGTGCGGGTCCGGCAGTCATCTCGACGTAGGTGGCCACACCAATCCCCAACTGCTTCGGACTACCCGAGTCACGCCTCCTCCGCTGCTCGGCTCGAAGGGCGTCAAGGCCAGCAGCCCCGAGAGCCAGATCCAGACTGGCCTCATAGTCGCCAGTGTCATATTCGGTCCCCACTGAAGTGGTCACTGGAAAAACGTCGGCTGGAAGGTAGTTCCGGCGCCTTACTTCCACTGGGTCGATTCCAATCTCGGCTGCGAAGACATCGACCGCTCTCTCGATGGTTAGTGTGGCCTCTGGCCGACCAGCACCCCGATATGCCTCCAAAGGCGCCGTGTTAGTGACCACCGAGCGGGCTGTCGTCTCTACATTCGGAATGTCGTACACACCAACTGTCATAGGCAGCGTGAACATAGGAAGAAAGGCGCCTATACGTGCGTAGGCCCCTCCGTCCACAAGTACGTCTAGTCGGTAGTGAGTGAGATCACCGTCTCGGGTCCCCCCAAGGGTGTAACGGTGGATGTGACCGCGACCTGGCCCCATAGCGCTCATGTTCTCGGTGCGGCTTTCGAACCACCGGACCGGCCGACCGAGTCGCGATGAGATCCAAGGAAGTAGTGCCTCCTCCGGATATGGAGCGATCTTGGCTCCGAAACCGCCACCCACGTCTCCTACCAAAACCCGGATACCGGCAGCGACCTGCTCGCCGTATAGAGAGGTGAGCGCCCCCCGAGTCATATGCGGCGCCTGATTGGAAATCCAGAGGATGACTCGACCATCCTCCCAGGCGCAGGCTGCTGAACGGACCTCCAGTGGTGCGGCAGCTGTTCGCGGCTGAGCAACTCGGCCGGAGACCACCACCTCACAGTCAGAGAAGAAATCGTCGTCGGAGTATCCCGTTGCCATGCCAAGGTCTGTGAAGTCAACTGAAATGTTGGTACCCACGTCCTCATGAACCAACACCTCATTGGCCAGCGCCATCTCCGGGTCAACCACCGCCGGCAATGGGTCGTAATCGACCAATACTGCTTCAGCGGCATCTTCGCCCTGGGACGGATGTTCGCTCAGGACTACGGCTACCGCCTCGCCAACGAATCGGACCCTGTCTCCAGCCAGAAGAGGCCAGTTCAGCATCGACTCGGGGAAGACTGGTACAGGCCCGGGAATGGCCTTAGGGCCGTCGAGATCGGAGGCTTTGAATACGGCAACAACCCCCGGCATAGTGACAGCCTCCGAAACATCCACCTCTATCCCGGCGTGCGCCATGGTTGAGCGGACGTAGGTGGCATGAACTGCTCCGTCTAGTCGGGAGTCCTCGATGTCGGCCGTGTAGATGGCTCCCGACGTAAGGAATCCACGGTCCTCACGGCGCAGGACGCGGGTTCCAAGGATGCTAGGCATGGGAACTCCCGGACGTGGAACGGTCGATGGCTCGGCGCAAGGTAGTACCTACTTCCTAGTTTGGAGGAGTTGGGTACGCGGCCTTTTCCGATCAGTCGGCAAACGGCCAGATGCCCGGGACATCGAACTCCACCCGCGGAGTCGACTGTATGGCGTATGCCTCCTCGTCAGGACGAACCAAGCCGTACTCCTCGCGCGCGAGGCGCTCGATCTCCGCGTCGGTGTCCAAGGCATCAATTCGGTCTTCGTAATCCCTGTTGCCGGCCTCGACCGCCTCAACTTCGATTCGCAACGCAGCGTTGCGGTCCCGTTGTTCCAACCAGCCTTGGAACGGGACCACGCCAAGCAAGAGTGCTGCACCCGCCGACAGAAGGGCTACGGCCACAAGAGTCAGGCGGCGCAGAGCGGGCCGGCGCACGGCTCAGGAACCAGCGAGCGCCGACTGACCGCGGAAGGCAGCGTCGCTGCCCAGCATCTCCTCGATCCTCAACAACTGGTTGTACTTGGCCACCCGGTCGCTGCGCGCAGGTGCTCCAGTCTTGATCTGGCCGCAATTAGTGGCCACCGATAAGTCGGCAATCGTCGTGTCCTCCGTCTCTCCGGACCGATGTGACATCACTGCTGTCCATCCGCTGGCCATCGCAAGGTCTACGGCCTCCAGGGTCTCAGTCAGAGTGCCGATCTGGTTGACCTTCACAAGAATCGAGTTGGCTATACCTGCATCTATACCGCGCTCCAGCCGGTTCACGTTGGTGACGAACAAATCGTCGCCCACCAACTGAACTCGTTCTCCCAAGGCACCGTGCAGGACCTCCCACCCTTCCCAGTCCTCCTCAGCCATGCCGTCCTCAATGGACACGATCGGATAACGGTCGCAAAGTTCAGTCAGCCAGCCTGCCATCTCAGCGGATGAAAGGGTGCGGCCTTCACCAGACAGTTGGTAAACGCCGTCGCGGAAGAACTCGGTGGAGGCGGCGTCTAGAGAAATGGCCACATCCTCACCGGGAGCGAGGCCGGCACGCTCAATAGCCTCAATAAGCAGAGTCACCGCCTCTTCATTGGATTTCAGGTTCGGGGCGAAGCCGCCCTCATCACCAATGGCGGTTGCCAAACCTCGCTCAGACAAGACACTTTTGAGAACGTGGTAGCACTCAACCCCCCATCGGAGTGCCTCGGAAAATGAAGCGGCACCGACCGGCATGAGCATGAACTCTTGCAAATCAACATTGTTGTCGGCATGTTCACCGCCGTTGAGGACGTTGAGCATTGGCACGGGCAGGACATGGGCATTGGCACCACCGACGTAACGGAACAGAGGTGTCCCAGCATCGTCGGCCGCGGCGCGTGCGACAGCCAGCGAAACCCCCAGTATTGCGTTGGCCCCAAGGTGGCCCTTGTCGTCTGTGCCATCAGCGTCGCAGAGCGCCCGATCGACTGCCCTCTGGTCAAAGGCGTCGAGCCCTCGCACTGCGGCTGCCAACGTCCGGTCAACGTTGGCCACCGCGTTGCCAACACCCTTGCCAGCCCAACGGTCACCTCCGTCGCGCAACTCGACCGCCTCAAACATGCCGGTCGAGGCGCCGCTTGGCACCATGGCCCGGCCTGTCGCACCCGACTCGAGGACAACCTCCACCTCCACCGTGGGATAGCCCCGGCTGTCTAAGACCTGCCGGCCAGCCACCACGGCGATAGCACTCACGCGACCACGCTACATGCGCGTGCCGTCCGCCAACCGTCGGTTATACAGATCCCCTAGCGTTTCCTTGGGTGTTCTCGTGAGCCCGGACCTCTGCCGAATACCGAGCCACGGCGGTCCGGAGGGCCTCTTCTGCATCGATACCCGCTTTTTTGGCCACTGCGGCCAGGCCTAGCAGTAGCTCACCGAACTCCCGCTCCTGGGCCGGAACCGCGACTTTCGGAGCGGGCAGCTCCGGAGCGCCATCAAGGCTGGAAGCCCTTCGCACAACCTTCTGCGCTAAGGCGAGAGCTGGCAGGGTGGCTGGAATGCCATCCAGCACTGATTCCCGACCCTTCTCTGCCTTCTTGATGATGTCCCAATTAGCCAGCACATCGGTCGCGCTGTCCACAGAGCCGAGACCGGCCCCCGCCTTCCTCCCTTGTTCGGACGGAAAGACGTGCGGGTGCCGGTGGCGCAGCTTGTCATGGATTCCTCTGGCTACATCAGCCAAGTCGAACCGGCCGTCATCAGCCGCTATACGGGCGTGGAAGACCACCTGGAACAAAAGGTCTCCTAGCTCCTCCTCAAGCGCTTCCGACCCCCTGCCAGTTTGTGCGTCAAAGCAATCGAGCGCCTCAAGAACCTCATGGGCTTCTTCCAATAGGTGGGGACGTAGTGAAGCGTGGGTCTGCTCCGCATCCCACGGGCAACTGAGGCGCAACAGTGCAACGAGGTCGACCAACCCCTGAAGTTCAGAGGCTACGGGTGCAGCAAGTCTGGGTACCCAGAGCGAGGTCAGATGGTCCGGTCGAACCAATGAAGGCATCTCGTCCCATGCCACCTCAGCCACCGACTCATCGTCGGTGCCGAGCCTCTGGAGAACCACGACCGGTTCTTTCGGCGGGTCGTGGACAGCGGCTACCACGTCAGCTAGAACGGCTGCTGTATCTGCCTGAGCGACTAGCAGCGGACCTCGCTCGCCAGCGGCGTCGACCGAAAACCGGTGGGCGTCAACCACCCGCACCCCTGCAGCTAGGGGGTCTACGCCCAGACGCACCCAAGCCAGGTCAAGAAAGGACAGGGCAGGTAATAGGTCCACGTCGACCCTGTCGTCAGTCAGTAATAGTTCGACGGTGTGTTCAGCCACCAAGGGTGAACCGGGCACTGCGTACAGCACTCTCCCGCTGCGAATCGCACCGGCGACGACTTCGTCGACCACTCGCGCATATACCTGCCCAAAATGCTGCGCCTCCTCGTAGTGACGATCAAGAGATATCGCTTCACCCACAACGTCAGCTGACGGGTGCCGAGAGGTCCGAAGGTAACGGTGCTCGTGTTCGAAGATTGCTGCGCGTGTGGCCTGTGTCCACAGCTCCGGTCCGGCTGGACCAAGGCCGACCACTGTCACACGCGGTCGTGGTCCGACGGCATCCGGCCGTCGATCGGTCACGAGCCCAACCGTGCCAGAGACGGCGCCAAGGGACCAGCGGGTGGTGCCACACGGCCCACCACGGGATCCCAGGTGCCGAAGCGGGATTCCACTTCGACGATCCGCGTTAGCCCCGCAACCTGGAGCAGGGCGGCCGAAAGTCGCTCTCCCAAGTTTTCAAAGGCGACCGGCTCGACGGGTCGTAACTCGTCTATACGGATCACGTGGAAACCGAACTGGCTGGGCACTGGGCCAACCACTGTTTCGCCGGCGGCCAGGGCTCCTAACGCCGCCCGCTCAAAGGTGGGTACAAACCGTCCTAGCGACACGCAGCCCAGGGTCCCACCCCGCTCGCCAGAACCCGGGTCCTGGGAAACGGATCGCGCAAGGTCCCCGAAGTCCTCGCCAGACTTCAGTAGGTGCAATACAGCGTGGGCGTCATCCTCATAAGACACCAGAATGTGGCTGGTGCAAAGGTCGTGGGCCAACAACCCGGAATGGGCCTCGTACGCAGTCCGAACACCAGAAACTCCTGCCTCGACCAAGTCGAGCGCCGCCTGCCAGCCGATGAAGCGAGGCAAGGACGGGTCTGCGGGGTCCATTCCAGCGGCGATCAATCGATCGCGCGCCGAGGTCAAGTCTGAGACTTCGGCGACAACGCCGTATTCGGCGAGTAGGTCGACAAGGGCCTCAAAGCGGACAAACCGATCGACGACCCCCGCCGCCGTTGACGCGTCCAAAGAGTCCACACTGACTGGGTCGCCGGTTGCCTCGGCCACGAGATTCACGACCTCTTCACGAGCCAAGGTGGACTCCCCGACTCGTACTGCGCTGATTGATGATCCACAAGCGACAACGAGGACAACGAGAACAGTTGTCCATAAGAGTGTCGAGACAACGGGGGCGCGACGGGAATGGGATCGCTTAGTCATTGGATCGGCAGGCTACGCCGGCGACGGGTCGGCCAGCACTAGGTCTTCAAGCATGCTGCTAAGCGCATCGGCGAGATTTCGATCCTGCTCCGTCCGCAGGGGCAGCAAGAGTTGACGTTTTTCCTCCTTGTACCGGGCGCCCTTGTAGAGACGATTGAGCCGTGCTTGTCGGCTTAGGGGCAGCACGACCGGAGAGCAACGGGCGACCAGTTCGGGACCACCGAGGCCAGGACCTTTGGCCACTGTCACCTCAGTGATTCCCCTTGCGGCGCATGCGGACCTCAGCCGAGCCACCGACAACAGGGCTTCGACAGGCGGCGGCGCTGGCCCGTAACGATCCTCCCATTCAGCGCGAACCGCGTCGACCGCTGCGGGTTCCGGCCGGGTCCCTGCCTCGGCCAGCCTCCGATAAGCCTCAAGACGCAGGTCGCTCCGAGCGACGTAACTGTCGGGAAGATGGGCGTCAATCGGAAGTTCGACCCGGACCTCAATCACGTCGGGAGGGACTCTGCCGGCCAACTCTGCAACCGCCTCAGTAACCATCTGGCAGTAGAGGTCGTATCCCACTGCTGCAATGTGGCCGCTCTGGCCAGTTCCTAAAATGTTGCCGGCGCCTCGGATCTCGAGATCGCGCAAGGCAATCCGGTAGCCGGATCCCAACTCGGTTGTCTCACCGATGGTTCGAAGGCGCTCGTGCGCCTGTTCGCTCAACGACCGCTCGGGCGGCGTAAAGAGGTAGGCGTAGGCCCTCTGGCCAGCCCGGCCCACCCTCCCACGGAGTTGGTGAAGTTGTCCTAAACCCAATAGATCAGCCCGGTCTACGACGAGAGTGTTCACCGTCGGCATGTCAATGCCTGATTCGATGATGGTGGTGCAGACCAGCACGTCGTACTGACCATCCCAGAAGTCAAGCACCACCTGCTCAAGAGTTGCCTCATCCATTTGTCCGTGGGCAACAGCCACCCTGGCCTCGGGCACCAGTTCACGAACCCCACCAGCGACCTGTTCGATGTCCTGAATCCGATTGTGCACGAAGAAGACCTGTCCCTCACGCAGGAGTTCTCGACGGATGGCCTCTGCCACCGGTCGTTCGTCGTAATCTCCGACGTAGGTGAGGATGGGCTGTCGGTCAGCCGGCGGCGTATCGAGCAAGCTGAGGTCACGTATACCGGTGAGCGACATCTCCAATGTCCGCGGAATGGGAGTCGCCGTAAGGGTGAGTACGTCCACCTCGGCTCGCAATTTTTTGATGGCCTCCTTGTGGCTGACCCCAAACCGCTGCTCCTCATCGATGACCAGCAAGCCAAGTCGCTTCATATAGACGTCTTCAGACAGCAACCGGTGTGTGCCGATGACCACATCGACCGAACCGTCGGCCAATCCGGCGATCACCCCCCGAGCTTCACCTGCGGTAAGGAATCTACTGAGAACCTCAACACGCACCGGGTAAGGGGCGTAACGTTCGCGAAAGGTCTGGCCGTGCTGTTGGGCGAGCAAGGTGGTCGGAACAAGCACCACTGCCTGACAACCATCCTGTACGGCCTTGAACACGGCTCGGACTGCCACCTCGGTCTTGCCAAATCCGACATCGCCGCACACCAGACGATCCATCGGAACCGGGCGTTCCATGTCACTTTTCACGTCCTCGATGGCCTGCAATTGATCCGGCGTCTCTTGATAGGGGAAAGCCTGCTCCAGCTCCCGCTGCCACGGAGTGTCCTCGGCGAAGGCACGGCCCTTGTTGCTAACTCGCTGCTGGTAGAGAACGACCAGTTCCTGGGCGATCTCAGCAACTTCAGAACGAATCTTGCTCCGAGTCTTCTGCCAATCAGATCCACCCATCCGGCTAAGAGTCGGTATCTCTCCACTGGTATGGGGGCGGATTGCATCAATCTGGTCGGTAGGCAGATAGAGGCGGTCATCGCCCCGGTACTCCAGCAGCAGATAGTCGCGTTCAACGCCACCCATGGTCCGGGTCGCCAGGCCAGCAAACCGGGCCACCCCGTGATGCTCGTGGACGACATAGTCACCAATCTGGAGATCCTCAAAGACCCGGACGGCGGCTTTGCGGCGAGGACGGGTACGACGTCGGGTCCGACGGCGCCCAGTGAGTTCGGACTCAGTGACCAGTGCCAAACGGCTGTCGGGAAGAACAAAGCCCCGCTCCATAGGAGCGACAATCAGCGAGACCCCGGTCGGCACGTCAATCGACTTATCAATGACATCCGCCTGAACGATTTGGGTGACGTCCACCTCGGCTTCCAGCAAACGTCGTGAAAGTTGCTCAGCCGTCCCCTCTCCATCAGCAGACACCACGACCCGGTAGTCCTCGGCTAGCAGACGCCTGATACGCCCCAGCGGTCCCTGCCCATCGGCGGCCGCCTCCGCGCCTCCGACACCCCTGCCCCACCCTGAAGAAACGACTGTTTCGACACCAGGCCCCTCAGGAACCGAGTCGATGGTCCAAATCGGAGCTCCCGTGTGAACAGACAAGCGGTCCCAGTCCGTGTGCAGGCGTGGGAAGGCAGCCCCGTCGGCTCCCCAAGTCGCAGCGAGCGTCGAGGCAAGTTCAGCCTCTTCCGCCCGTATATCGGCCACCCTGTCACGGAGACGGCGGAGATCCGCAGCTAGGACTAAGGCGTCGTCATCCACGAGGTCGAATAGGACCCTTTCCTCACCGGATAGCCACGGCAACCAAGACTCCATGCCATCAAAGAGTTCGCCATTCGCCAAACGGTCCCAATGGTCCCGGCCCCACGGCTGTTCGGCCATCAGGGTCGCTGCCCTAGCCCGGACCTTGACGTCGGGAACCAGTTCCCGGCAAGGGTGCAACTCAACCTCGGACCGAGGGATCGTAGATCGCTGGTCAGCAACGGCAAACTCCGCGAGCCGCTCCACCTCGTCGCCCCAGAGGTCGATGCGCACTGGAACCTCATCGGTGGAAGGCCAGATGTCAACGATGGAACCTCGGACGGCCATCTCGCCGCGGTGCTCCACCTGGTATTCGCGCCGGTAACCGGCCGCCACAAGGCTGGCCACGAACTCGTCCCGGTCGATGACGTCGCCAGGCCCGACCCGGACTGGCTCGGTGACGCCGGCCGCCGGACCGAGACGCTGGACTAAAGCGCGCCCAGAGGCCACTACCACCGCCGGACGATCTTCGAGACTGGAAAGGCGCTGTAGGACACGGAGACGTCGACCCATGGTTTCCACTGCAGGGCTAACCCGCTCGAACGGAAGGGTCTCCCATGCCGGAAACAGTTCGACTTGAAGTTCGCCCAGCATCAATTGAAGGTCCGTTGCAAGTCGCTCAGCCTCGGCGCCGGTGGGCACAGCCACAACCAGCGGCGAACGCCCGGTTCGACGAGCAAGGCAAGCCACTACGACGGCCCAAGCAGGCTCGGCCACCGCCAGCGATGCGGTCCGACGACCGAGACAGGCAGCGATAGCCGGCTCCTCGTCGAGCAGAGCAGGGAGTTTTTCCAGCAGGGTGGTCAAGGTTTCGGATCTCAGCGAGTTGCCGAGATCATGATCGTGTGTTGAATCGCGCCATAGCAGCTTCAACGCCATCGGCGAGAACGGCCTCCACAGCGTCTGCCGCCTTGACCACTTTGGCGCCTAGTTCCAGCGCTTCAGCCTTCGGCGGGCGCCTCAGCACGTAGTCAGCACCCTTCTGTCTTTCGGGTGGCTTCCCCACTCCAATTCGGACCCGCAGAAAGTCCTTGGTCTTCAGGTGAGTGGCGATTGACCGCAAACCGTTGTGGCCGGCTAATCCACCACCTTCTTTGATGCGTAGTCCACCGACCGGGAGGTCCAACTCGTCGTGGACAACGACTAGGTGTGTCAGGTCATCAATTCCGTGGCGGCGAACGAGACGGTGTACCGACTGTCCGGACTCGTTCATATACGTCTGCGGGAATGCGAGAGCGACGCGTAATCCACCGATACGGACCTCACAAGAAAGGGCCAATTCCTTCGACTTCCGCAGTTGTCCATGGTGGCGATCGGCAAGCACCGCGATCACCTCGGCACCCACGTTGTGTCGTGTGCCGACGTGCTCTCCGCCCGGGTTGCCTAGACCGACGACCAGGAGGGCCGCCGGTTCACCAATCCGCTCAGTTCGGGACCGCCGAAGCACAGCGCCCGAGCCAGACCGCTACTCGTCGCCGGCCTCGCCGACGTCACCGTCGTCGCCAGCCGAGTCCGCGGTGGCCTCTTCGCCGTCCTCGCCCTCCTCATCACCCGCCAACGCCTCCGCCTCAGCAGCCTCCTCAGCAGCCATGGCCTCAAGCGTTGAACGGGTGATCATGCCTACGGCCACCGTCTCTTCGAGATCAACATCGGTCGTAACGCCCGACGGTAGGGCAATATCAGCCACCCTGAGCGAGTCGCCGATGGTCAGGCCAGAAATGTCAACCTCAAGTTCGTTCGGGATGCTGTCGGGAGCCGAGTTGACGGTCAAGGTGAAGAGGTTCTGGTCGACCATGCCGTCGGCGTCGGTGACCTCCTTGGCCTCGCCAACCATGACAATGGGGACGTCGACAGTGACATCCTGCTTGGGATCAATTCTCAGGAAGTCCACGTGGGTGACGTCACGACGAACTGGGTGACGCTGGATGTCCTTGACAATCGACATCTGGCGGTCACCCCCAAGATCGAGGTGGATAACGGCATTCACACCAGCATCGGTGGTAAGGGCCTGACGCAAGTCAGGCCACGCGACGTCGATGCTGACGGGGTCCTGACTAAGCCCGTAGACGACGGCAGGAACACGGCCCTCGCGGCGCAGTCGACGGCTGGAACGGGTGCCGGTGATACGTGAGGTGTCGGCGGTGAGGACAATCTCGCTCATGGAAGAGGCTTTCTTGGCGACCTGCTAAAAGGCCCACAGGTGGACCACCCAGTAAGGGTGGATTCGTGGGGACCGAGAGACAAGCCTACCGGGGCGCTAGTCAGGCCGGTCGGCTGGCTTGAGTTGATTTAAGACAGACGATTAGGCCCAGACAGAAGACCAATTCAAGTGGCCAGAGCCTGCGAGTCAGGACAAGTTGTTGCCGCCGAAGATCTCGCTAACCGAAGCGTCTTCAAAGACTGCATCGATAGCTCTGGCTATGAGCGGCGCGACAGATAGGACTTTGACGAGGTCAGGGTCAGTGCCGTCAGGTAACGGCAAGGTGTCAGTCACTACGACCTTTTCGATGGGCGACTCGGCAATTCTCTCTAGGGCTGGATCGGAGAACAGGCCATGGGTGGTGGCAGCAATTACTCTGATAGCACCCCGTTCTGCCAGTTGTTCGGCCGCAGCACAGATAGTGCCTGCGGTGTCAATCATGTCATCGACCAGCACACAGACCTTGCCTTCGACATCGCCGACAACCTCCTTGGCCTCAACGGTGTTGAAGGCGGAGTGACTCCGGCGCTTGTGAACTATGGCCAAGTCGGCGCCCAGTTGCATGGCGTACCGTTCTGCCACCTTGACCCGACCAGCGTCGGGAGAGACGATGGCTAGGTCGCCCTCGAGCGACTTGAGATGATCTACTAGAACGGGCATGGCTGTCAGGTGGTCGACGGGGCCATCAAAGAACCCCTGAATCTGACCAGAGTGGAGATCGACGCCTACCAAGCGACTGGCCCCGGCCTCCTTGAATAGATTGGCTAACAACTTGGCGGTTATTGGTTCTCGGCCTGACGATTTCCGGTCCTGGCGTGCATAGCCGTAGTGCGGGCAGACAACGGTAATTCGCTTAGCGGAGGCCCGCCGAGCCGCGTCGACCATAATAAGTTGTTCCATCAGGTTGTCGTTGATTGAAACGCCCGGACTATGACAGTGGGTCTGGATTATGAATACATCGCAACCGCGAATGGATTCCGAGAACCGGCAATGAACCTCGCCATTGGCGAACTCGGCGAGATTGGGTTCGCCCAGCGGCTCCCCCAGTTCTGCAGCAATGGCCTCGGCCAACGGTCGGCTAACCCGCCCTGAGACCAAGTACAGCTTCTTGTGGGTGACCAGTTCCATGAGTTGTGTCGGGCTCCGGTCTCGGCCTCGGAAGGCAGTTTTACATTGGGTGAGTCTGCATCCGATCATACGGTGCAACTAGGCGCGCGGATCAGCCGATTGATTATCAGACGCGCGTTCGTACGAATCCGGGTGGTCGCTGACCTATGGCAAGGTCCATCGGAAGCATGGCGGGACCGACTTCGCTCTCATCCATTGGGGTGACAACGAGCACCAAGACCGCCATCCACCGGTCCATAGCTGGGTTCCGCCGTCCTCGTTTGACAGAACAGGCCCTATTGTCGGCATATCGTTTCTTCCACGAATGCGGACCAACGTCGGGCCTCCAGTCGAGACCTCCGCCCCAACTTTCCGGACATCGGACAGAAGGCCGCCCAGGTCCGAACCGAGCTCCTCGCTCGGCGAGCCCAGGACGTCCGGTGGGATGAGGGACGTACGTTCGGCCTGGTCTTTGACGGTGGCGAGGAGGTACGGGCGGTGGCCGACGAGGCAGCCCGCATGTTTCTCCATGAGAACGCCCTGAACACGAAGGCCTTCCCTTCCCTAGCCGGAATCCAGTCCGACCTGTGCGCCTGGACTGCCGACCTGCTCCATGGTCCGGAAGACGCGGCGGGCTTCGTTACCAGTGGCGGAACCGAGAGCATTCTCTGTGCCGTCGAGGCGGCCCGGGAACGGGCCCGGTCCGAACGGGACCTTCACGATCCTGAGCTAGTCCTCGCTGAGAGCGCTCACGCTGCTTTTCACAAGGCTGCCCACCTTCTCGGTCTTCGCACACGATTGGTGCCCCTGATGGACGACCGCACCCCCGACCTCGATGCAATGACTGACGCGGTGACCGACCGAACAGCCTTGGTGGTGGCCTCAGCTCCCCAGTACCCGCAGGGAGTGGTCGACCCGGTCGCCGAGATCGCCGCTATGGCTGACCGGGTGGGTGCCTCCTGCCACGTAGACGCTTGTATGGGCGGCTTCGTCCTGCCTTTCGCTGTCCTCGAGGACCCGGAAGCCTGGTACGCGCCCCCCTGGGATCTCGGGGTCGACGGAGTCACAAGCATCTCAGCTGACATCCACAAGCTGGGATATGCACCAAAAGGAGTCTCAGTCCTTCTCCACCGATCGCGTCAGCTGCGTCGACACCAGATATTCGAATTCGACGGTTGGCTGGGCGGCCGATACGTTACGCCGAACCTTCAAGGCACCCGTTCAGGCCTACCTATGGCCGCCGCCTGGGCCGTAGTCCGCTACCTGGGTGCGGAGGGATACCGGCGTCTGGTTCGCGCAACTCTGGAGGCGGCCGACCGGATCCGAACCGGCATAAGAGCTATCGATGGGTTGGAAGTCCCCGGCGATCCCCGACACCACCTGTTGTCGATCACCGCCACCTCGGTATCGGGTAATGATCAACCAGCGCTGGACATGTACGCCATCGACGACGCTTTAGCTGCTCGCGGTTGGCACCACGACCGACAGGGACCTCCTGATGGCCTGCACCTGACGGTCAGTAACGGCAACGTACCTGTGGTCGAGCAGTGGCTAGATGACCTCGCTGAGGTGGTCGGAGAGGTGCGCTCAGGGGGTGTTACTTCATCTGGTAGCGGCGCCTACGCCACCCTTGAATGACTGCCAAACAAACGCTTTTAAAGAAACGTCTCTGTCTTCAGCGGAAGAGGTCGGCGGCGTCCTCAAAATCGACAAGCCAGGTCCTGCCTCCACCTTCAGAGTGATATGACGACCACCCCAGAAGTTGGCGGGCACGCTCAGGCAATTCGGCGGCACGCTGTCGGTCGACGTGCAACGGACTGGCCTCTTCAGGTCGCAACCACCCGGCCACATAGCTCACGTGCATGCCGTATCGCTGAAGAGTGGTGATGTTGGCGCCGGCTCCATGAGCGACCTTGCCGGAGTAGATCATCCCGGCGCCAGCAGGCATCTCGGCATATGCCACCTTTTGGTCAGTTAGGTCGAAACCGCGCATGATGCCCGGTAAGAGCATCTGCGTGCCCGGGACAACCACCGTCGCCCCGTTCTCCTTCGTGAAATCGGAAAGGGCAAACATGCAACTCACAGTGATTTCACCTTCGGCGTTGATGGCCTCCGGCCAGTTGTTCTCGTCCCGATGCAGATACTGGGCGTTCTCGCCGGGTCCAACGGCCATAACCTGACCTGTGTTCAGCCAGTAGGAGGTGCAGGCACCAAGCAACTCGGCGTCAGCCACCTCAAGCAACAACGGGTGCAAGAGGGCATGATCGACAAACGCCCGACTTCGCGCCGCTAGGCCGCAGAAGCGGACGGTCTGACTGCCATGAAAGACCTGCCACGTCTCGAGGCCACTCTTGGAGCCGGGTGCAGTGGCTTCCATGGTGGGCGCAAGGTCGTCGGTGATCGCTTCCCGTGCCTCGTTGGTGAGCATGTCAAGAACGATCACAGCGCCATCACGGTGCAGGTGCTCCAACACGACGCCGACTGACTCAGTCCGGTCAACAGTGGTCAGGTTGGCCATGGTCAGCAGCCTCGCCGCCGCGTTCACCCCGACGCAAGTGCGGCAGATGTCCACCCGGGAAACGGCGATCATGCGAAAGCACGTCCTGTTAGATCGCGTTGATTTCCTCAGGAATGGTTATACACCACAATGCCCGCGATTGGCCGGTTGACAGACGTGGACCCGGTTCCCGGCCTCCCGTGCCCGATCATCCGCCTATAGGGCTCTGGGCGGTAAGACCTCCATCAACAGTGAACATGCTGCCAGAGACAAAAGCTGCGTCGTCCGACACCAGCCAGGCCACCATGCCTGCCACATCGTCAGGGCTACCTAGGCGTCCCACCGGATGACGGGCCGCCGATTCAGCCCTCCGGGCCTCTGGGTCGTCGGCCTGCTGAAAGGCCGCATCCGCCATCTGAGTAGTGATCCAGCCGGGACACACCGCGTTGCATCGCACCCCGTCTCGGCCGTGATCGACAGCGATGGCCCGTGTCAGGGCGTGGACCGCTCCCTTCGAAGCGTTATAGATGGCAAACCCGTGGTCAGCGGTTTCGCCCGCCACTGAGCCGACGTTCACAATGGCCCCGCCGCCATGCTTACGCATATGGCGCACCGCTGACCGACAGCACAGGAAGACGCCCCTAACGTTGACGTCCATCACGCAGTCGTAGTCGGATTCGCTCGTCTCGGCGATCGTTCCTTCAACCTGCACACCAGCGTTGGCGACCAACGCGTCAAGGCCGCCATTGAGATCCATTGCAGAGGCCATCAGGGCGTCAACTGCTAACGAATCGGTCACATCGGTGGGCACCCAAGTGACTCCACCGACCGAAGGTTCGCTTCGGCAGCCCGCAACCACCAGAGCGCCTTCCGCCAACAGTCGATTGGATATGGCCGCACCGATCCCTCTACTTGCCCCGGTGACCACGATCGATTTTCCGTCCAACGTTCCCATGACTGCGGCCTCCGACCTTTGTGGTGGCACCAACTCGCCGAATGTAGTCCTACCTCGATCGCACTCTGAGCTAGGCAAAGCTGCGCACTGAGATCCTCTGGGTTTTGGTTCCGCGGCTACATCAGTGACAGATATGCATCTACTTCGGCCGGGCTGACTCGGTCCGTAATCGAGCGGAACTCAGCCCGTTTGACATCAGCGAAGTAGTCGACGTAGTCACCGTCTCGACCCGAGCCAAACCCATCTCGAAGGACGTCGTCGGCTACTAGGCCATCACAGGCGTGCAACAGCGTTGGCGGCAAGGCCTCAATCCCCCGAGAGCGGATCTCGGCGAGGGGCAGCGTGTAGAGGTTGTCGACATTTGGGTCACCCGGGTCGGAGGCACAGGCGACTCCGTCGAGGCCCGCCGACAGCAGAGCGGTGAACGCCAGATACGGGTTGGCAGAACCGTCGGGAATCCGACACTCAATTCGCCCACCCTCCGGGACCCTGATCATCTGGGTCCGGTTGTTGCCACCGTAAGCAGCGTAGGCCGGTGCCCAAGTTGCCCCTGAGTCTGGCGGGCCGACCCCGATGCGCTTGAATGAGTTGACGGTCGGGCAGACGACGGCTGTGAGCCCCTTGGCATGGTCAAGGATCCCGGCGATGAACTGGTAGGCCAGACCACTGAGACCGAGACCACGCGGGTCACTGTCATCGTGAAACAGCGGCTCGTCGGCATCTGCCGACCACAAGCTGAGGTGAGTGTGGAGCCCGTTACCGGTCTTGTCGGCAAATGGCTTCGGCATGAACGTGGCGTAGAGGTCCCGCTCTCGTGCGAGAGTGTGCAGCATCAGACGCAGGATGATGAGCCGATCCGAGGTGGTCATTGCATCGGCGTAACCGAAGTTTTGCTCGAACTGGCCGTTTGCATCCTCGTGGTCATTTGCGTAGTTGCCCCACCCCATGGCATCCATATGCCGCGAAACAGTAGTGAGATGGTCAAGGGCGGTGGTCAGGCCCCGGGCGTCGTAACAGGGCAGCGCTGAAGTGTCCCGCTCGTCGGCGGGACGAAGGGAACCATCGGGCTCACGAGCCAGCAGGGAGTACTCGACCTCAACTCCGGACTTCAGCACCAGATTTTTCTCTGCGGCTCTGGCCAATGCCCGCTTGAGGATGATCCTCGGGGCGTAAGGCCATTCCTCGCCATCAACCGTGGGGTCGCACTGCATAGCTGCCACGTTGGGCTGCCACGGGAGGCGCACGTACGAGGCAGGGTCAGGCAGAGCGAGGATATCCGGGTCGGCCGGGGTCTGGCTGAGCGGACCAGCGGCAAAGCCAGCAAAACCTGCTCCGACCTCAAAGAGATCGTCGATAGCCGTCACCGGGACCAATTTGGCACATGGCTTGCCATGCATCTCCACGAACATGGCATAGATGAACTCCACACCATCTTCAGTGATCCGCTCCTTCACCTCGTCTGGAGTAGACATCTCAAGCTCCTCTCATTGGACTTTGTCCCCGTAAAGCGTCATTACTTAAGTTCGTCATCGATCAGTCGTAGACCCAGGAATCCAAGTCGTTCCGGCTAACGGCACTCCTGCCATTGCTGCTGACTCAACGGTAAGGGCTGCCATATCCTGGGGTTCCAAATTGTGGACATGAGACTTACCGCAAGCCCGGGCCAACGTTTGAACTTCGAGTGTAAGCACCTTCAAGTAGTTGGCTAGTCGTCGCCCAGCTAGTACAGGATCAAGTCGCGACGCCAGATCCGGATCCTGAGTTGTGATTCCCGCAGGATCGTTGCCCGCCTGATACTGGTCCCAGAATCCTGCAGCGGAACCGACAGCCCGGTACTCGTCATCAAGGCTGGGGTCGTTGTCACCGATAGCTACCAAAGCGGCCGTTCCAATCGACACCGCGTCAGCCCCTAGCGCCAGCGCCTTAGCCACGTCGGCTCCAGAACGGATACCTCCGGCCACGACCAACTGCACACCCCGGTGCACCTCTAGTTCCTTGAGGGCCCTGACGGCTTCAGGGACCGCTGCCAGCGTAGGAATCCCTACGTGTTCGATAAACACGTCTTGCGTGGCTGCGGTACCACCCTGCATACCGTCGACAACAACCACGTCGGCTCCAGCCTTCACAGCCAAAGCGGTGTCATAGTAGGGACGGGCCGCTCCAACCTTGACGTAGATCGGTTTACGCCATCCTGTGATCTCACGGAGTTCCTGAATCTTGATCTCCAAGTCGTCCGGACCGGTCCAATCGGGATGGCGACATGCACTTCTTTGGTCTATGCCCTCGGGCAACATCCGCATAGAGGCGACTCGGGAACTGATCTTTTGGCCCATCAGCATCCCTCCACCCCCCGGCTTTGCTCCCTGCCCAACCACCACTTCAATAGCGTCAGCCCGGCGCAGATCATCGGGATTCATGCCGTACCTCGAGGGCAAATACTGGTACACCAGCTTCGTTGAATGACTCCGTTCCTCATCGGTCATCCCACCGTCACCGGTGGTGGTGGACGTACCGACGGCAGACGCTCCACGACCCAGAGCCTCTTTAGCGTTGGCCGAGAGGGAGCCGAAACTCATACCGGCAATCGTCACCGGGATATCAAGACGAATGGGCTCAATGGCATGCCGGGAACCAAGCACTACGTCGGTTCCACAAGCCTCCCGATAGCCCTCTAACGGGTAGCGAGACATCGAAGCACCAAGGAAAACCAGATCGTCAAAATTAGGCACCTGACGCTTGGCCCCAAAACCCCTTATGGAGTAGATGCCTGTGTTGGCCGCCCTTCGGATCTCGGCAAGAACATCGGGACTGAACGTGTACGAGGGTCGAAGATTCCAGTCGCTGCTCACGGCGAGGCCTCCAAAGCATCGACGTCGTCCGGATGAAAGTTGTACAGAGCGCGGGCTGAACCGTAACGACGGAAATCAGCAGGATCAGCATCCATCTCGACTTCGGCAAGTCGTCCAGCCAGAAATTCGAGATGCTCGGACCGCATTTCCTTTTCAATACAGTCGGCTCCAAGGCTTGCAACCGTTCCCCGCACGAATAGCCGAGCTTCATAGATGGAATCCCCGAGGTCAGCCCCTGCATCGCCCAACACGACCAGGTTGCCGCCCTGGGCCATGAACGCACTCATATGGCCAACGTCTCCACCTACAACAATGTCTACGCCCTTCATGGAAATCCCACACCTAGCTGAGGCATCTCCGTGGACTACTACAAGGCCACCATGCCCAGTTGCTCCTGCGCTCTGACCAGCACTGCCACTCACAGTCACGGTGCCCGACATGATGTTTTCAGCAAGTCCGGTACCAGCATTGCCATCCACAAATACGTTGGAGTGTTGGTTCATTCCAGCGCAGTAGTAGCCGACTGGTCCGTCAATTCGCACTGTCACTGCAGAGTCAAGACCACACGCTAAGGCATGCACTCCCTGCGGATTTTCGACGACAAAGTCCCCCGTGCTAGCGGACTGAAGCTCCGAGTTGACCTCCCGGAGGCTGCTGGTGCTGAGATCCAGAACGGTCATGCCCTGCTCCAAGCAAAGATTTTGGCGGGGTCAGGCTCCCAGACGACGGCATGGTTTACATCGGGAAGTTGCGCTATGGCACGGTACTCGGATGCCATTGCAACCCAATCGTCGGTCTCAGCCATGACAGCGGGCTTACATGCGATTGGATCCCTCACCACCGCAAAGCCATCACGGGTCCCTACGCAAAAGGTGTAAAAGCCATCCAAGTCATCGATCCCGCGTCCCATCGCCTCTTCAAGAGAGTCTCCCTCGGTAAGGCGCCATGCCACGTAGCCCGCAGCCACCTCAGTGTCATTCTCGGTCTGGAAAGAGACCCCCTTGGACTCAAGAACCTCCCGCAACAAATTGTGGTTGGAAAGTGATCCGTTGTGGACCAGACAGGTGTCCTCACCAGTCGAAAAGGGGTGTGAACCTCCCGTGGTAACAGCCGACTCAGTGGCCATCCGGGTGTGGGCGATGGCGTGGGTGCCGCGGCGATCAGCTAGGCCATAGCGCTCGGCAACCAGCTTGGGGTCCCCTACTGCCTTGTAAAGCTCGATGGCATGACCAAAACCCAGCACGGTCACCTCTGGTACGTGGTCAATTATCCACTGCCGTGCATCGCTGCCCGACGCTCGCGTTTCAATGACAGCGTGGTCCAGAATCGTTCGATGGGAGACTTCGCTTTCGAGGTTTTCGGATAAGCGACCACAAACCTCGGGCCAGTCAATATCAACGCCTTCAGCCAGAACCGTTAGTCGAGTCCGGTCGTCCCGATCGTCGCCGTAAATCGCGAACCCTGCGCTATCAGGACCCCGGTCACGCATTTGCTCAAGCATGAGGGCCGTTAAGCGCCCCAACTCCTGTTCATGACGCTCTGTCTTCAAGAACAGTCCAACGATCCCGCACATCTTGATCTACCTCAAATTCCCTGATCACTTAGCTGGCCGGGGAGGGCTCGAACCTCCAACCTCCTGATCCAAAGTCAGGCGTTCTGCCAGTTGAACTACCGGCCACCGGCTAGCAAGAGCGTACTGGCCGGAATCTTTCCGGTCGCCTGACGCGCTCCAACTGTCGAGCGTTCGTCCGCGACCGGACCGCTTCACTGGTCAACGCCGTTAGCCTGCGGCGCGTCATGGGATCCTTGATCAAAAAGCGCCGGAAGCGCATGCGCAAGAAGAAGCACCGCAAAATGCTCAAACGCACTCGTGCCCAGCGCATGCGGGGCAAGTAAGCCGTAATCAGGATGACGTGGTGGACGGAACGGTCCGCACCACCCGACGACCATCACCTGGATACGACCCCTCTACGAACCACGTGCTCCCGCTTCCGGCGAGCTGTGGGCGCCGACCTGTGGCATATCCGAGCTCGTCTCGCCATCGAACAAGGTCCGGAACCAGGTCAACTGCCGCCGGCTCGAGGTCGTTGCCGTGGTCCCCGGTCGGACCACCCATCTCGTCCCACCGGCGATAGACAGCTGGTGTCGAACAACTCACCGGCGGGGTCAGCAATGTAAACGTCCGGTCTTCAAATGGCAGCGACTCGACCACCTCGCCAATGCCAGTCACCCGTGCCCGACCACCGACGAGGCAGAACGCCACATCGGCTCCAATTTGCGATGCGGAAGGCACATTGTCAAAGCCAGCCCATCGCAGGACTGCCGCCGCATCTGACGAGCCACCCCCCAAGCCGGCACCAGCAGGGATCGACTTGGACACCACAACATCAGCCGATCGCCCAACCAATCGAAGCGCCTTGGCCACTAGGTCATCAATACCGCCGTGCACCACAAGGCCCGAACCATCGGTCCGATCCTCAATCTGCACGACCGGATCGAAGCACCCGTCAGTCGGTCCGGGTGTCAGCACTAGTTCGTCGAACAAGTTAACCGACACCATCTCGGCGTCTATCAGGTGGTACCCGTCGTCACGCCGGCCTAAGACCCTCAACGACAAGGTGAGTTTCGCTGGTGCAGCCAGAGTTACGTCGGTCAATTGGCCACCTCTCCAGCAGCAGTAGCCAAGGCTGCCCACTGATCTAGGTCTAGTTCCTCGGCGCGAGAGGTCGGGTCCACACCAGCTGCAACAATCCTGCTCTCGTCAAGTAGACCAGCCAACGATCGCCGCAGCATCTTGCGACGCTGGCCGAACCCGCAGCGCACGAGAGCGAAAAAAGCGTCCTCATCAACTTCAACAGCCGGGATGTTCCGACGAACCACCTCAACTAAAGCGGAATCCACACTGGGACGCGGCAAAAAGACCGTAGGCGGTACTCGACCCATCATCCGACTGGTTCCGTAATATGCCACTTTCACGCTGGGTAGACCGTAAGCCTCTTCTCCCGGCACGGCCACAAGGCGCTGCGCCACCTCCTTCTGGACCATCACCACCAGACGTCTGACAGCCGGAGCGAAATCTAGTAAGTCGCAAACGAGTGGCACTGAGACGTTGTAGGGCAGGTTTGCCACCACAGTCCACCGGATACCCGAATCGGCTCGGGCCTCGAATAGTGCCGGCCAATTGACCTCTGTGGCGTCCGCGTGAACAACCTCGACCCGGTCACTGCATCCAAACTCGGTGACGACTTCGGCCAACACATCAGCCAACACGTCATCAATTTCAATTGCCACCACGGAGGCACCAGCCTCGGCAAGCGCGAGGGTCAGACAACCTAAGCCAGGGCCGATCTCCACCACACGGTCCCCAGGACCCACGCCGGACAATTCCGCAATCCGCCGTACCGTGTTTGGCTCAACCACGAAGTGCTGACCCAGAGATCGTTTGGGTCGGATCTCATACCGGTCGAGCAGGTCGCGGACCTGCGTCCTTGTCAGGGTCATCCGATTCCGAGCGTACGGACTCGTGGGTCAACTAGGAGAACGCTCCTCCGAACAGAGAACTGGTTTGCAGGTAAGAAGGTCAGGGGAGGTAACGGCCACAGACCGGCCACTGACCTCGACCCCGGAGGTCGTAGAGGGCCTGAGCCATGCGGTCTTGGTCAACGGGTGCAGCGCTGGCCGGGTCCACCCCAACTAACCGCTCATAATGCAAACCTGCGATCCAGTCCCAAGTCTGGCGACTGAACTGATAGGCACCCCGGTATTTCCCAGTCGGACTAACCGCGGTGTAGTCCCCCGTAGCCTCACAGAACCGCAGTGCCTCCCACTGGATGTCAGTCGGCCCATCGGGATGGGGTTCAGTGTCCCATGGGATCGTGGTAGTCGGCCCAGGCGTCGACATGGCCTCCTCGCGACGACGAAGTTCCTCATCGCGCAGCCTCTTCCGCTCGGCCTCCCGCTCCGCTTCTTTGCGCTTAGCGGCCAATAGGGCATCCAGAGCTTCCCGCTCGGCATACTCATCAGCGGCCACTAGGCGGGCATTGGCTAGCGCCTCAGCCTCGTGCTCGCGGGCAATGGCGACCAGGCGGTCTTGGACCTCCCGACTCGATCGGGCGAGGTGCCACTTCTCGGCCCGACTGCTGAGTCGGACGACGTCCAGTTGATAACTGGCGGCCTGGACTTCGGCCACCACCAGTTCGATGGACTCGACGCGGGACGCAGATTCCCCAGAGCCAGTCGCGGGCGCGTCGGAGCCAGCAGTCGTTGCCATTGCCGTTCCCGTGAACGCGCCAGGAGACGAAGGATCCTCGAAAACGAAAAGCGGAAGCGCGGCCAGCGTGGCTAGTGCCACGACAACCACACGCCACCGTTCAACGTTGGAATCAGCGCCCAGAGCTCCGTCCCCTTCCCCTCCGGACACGACCGGCTCAGCCGAATCGCCTACGCGACGTTAGAGACGACCCGGGGACGCGCGCAAGGTCGGGGCGTCGAATATGCCATGGTCGTAGGTCACGGCACTCCTATGGCCTCTGCTGATTTGCGCAGGCCGAGAAAGAGAATTTAGACGCACAGAGAATAGAAGGAGCGCACGTTGGCTGTGGTGGCAACTGCTACCTCTTCAACCGACCGGTTCATCGCCTCGGCAATTGCAGCTCCCACCAAGCCCACGTGCGCTGGCTCGTTGGTCTTTCCCCGGTAGGGCACCGGCGTCAGATAGGGCGAATCGGTTTCCACCATAGCCTTTTCCAGCGGACAAACTCTGACTGCGGCCCGAACGTCGTCGGCCGAACCGAAGGTCACGATCCCGCTGAAAGACAAGAATGCCCCCCGGGCCAGGGCGGCATGAGCCTCTTGAGGTCCACCGGTGAAGCAATGAAAGACTGTTCGCTCTGGAATTCCCACAGTGTCCAGAACTTCGAACGTCTCTTCCCACGCCTCGCGAGTGTGGACGACTAACGGCAAACTGCGTCGATTGGCTAGATCGATCTGGGCTGCAAATACCTCCCGCTGGACGACGCGGGGCGAATAGTCGTAGTGGAAGTCAAGTCCAGCTTCGCCAACAGCTACCACCTGCCGCGAAGCCAGCAGATCCTCCAAACCGTCAATACCAGCCCAAGCCTCGTGGGGGTGCACCCCGACCGTCGCCCATACGTCGGCATGGCCTTCGGCAGTGGCGATAGCGGCCCGACTATCTGCCAGATCGCAGCCGACTGTGATCATGCCAGTTACTCCAGCATCACGAGCTCGAGCCACCACCTCGTCGGAGTCCGCGCCGAGGTGGCAATGGTTGTCGAACCAGGGTGAACCGGTCACTCGGTATCGACCCCTTCTTCCTCCCGATCATCGCCGGAGAGGAGAGCCTCGAGGTCGACTTTGGCGAATAATGGAATCGGTTTCGGCACCGGCGTACCAACAACTGGTTCGAGCCGTTCCCAGGACTTGACAGGTCCCAACACGTCATCAAGGGCCGCAGTACTGAACGGCAAGTAGGGTGAAAGAGCTACTCGCACACCGGCTACTGCGGCCAAGGCCGTACCCAGCACCACCCGGGCTCGCTCCGCGTCCGACTTGACCAACTTCCATGGCTCGGTGGTATTCAGATAAGCATTGACCTCTGCGGCGGCATCCATACCAGTGCGGAGCGCTGCCCGAAGTTCAACCCTTTCGACCTGCTCCGTCGACCGAACAAGCGCAGCGTCTACCGATTCCAGAACGGCAAGATCGCCGTCCGTGCGCCCTTCGGGCGAAGGGACGACGCCACAGTTCTTGTGGACCATCGAAAGGACCCGATTGACGAGGTTTCCCCAGGTAGCAACCAACTCCTCGTTGATGCGGCGGCCAATCTCTTCAACCGAAAGATCAGTGTCGCTCTGCTCGGGTAACGCCGCCGCGAGGGCGTAGCGCATGGAATCAGCCTCGAACAGTCCGAGTCCTTCGCCGATCGTCAGGCCGACTCCTCGACTGGCCGACGCCTTTCCGCCTTTGAACGTGACGTATTGGTTGGCCGGTACGTCGTCGGGCAGATTCAGGCCGCCGTATCCAAGCAGCATTCCTGGCCAGATAATTGTATGAAAAGGGATGTTGTCCTTGCCGATGAAGTAGACGGCTCGGGCCTCGGGGTCCTCCCACCAATCCCGCCATGCCTCAGGATCGCCCTGAATCTGCGCCCATTCTTTAGCAGCAGACAGGTAGCCGATAACGGCTTCAAACCAAACGTAGATTCGCTTGCCGGGGCCGAGGTCGTCGACCGGTAGTTCGATGCCCCAGTCAAGGTCGCGTGTGATTGCCCGATCTTTGAGTCCTTCATCGACCCAACCCTTGGAGAAGTTGAGGACGTGGCGACGCCAGCCTTCCCGAGAATCCAGCCACTTTCCAAGTTCCTCAGTGAAGTCGGACAGTCGGAGATAGAAGTGCTCTGTCGATCGCAATTCCGGCATCGAACCGCTGATCTTGGAGCGTGGGTCGACCAACTCCTCAGGATCCAAGGTTCGGCCGCAATCCTCGCACTGGTCGCCTCGGGCCTCCACATAGCCGCAGTGAGGACAAGTCCCCTCGATGTAACGGTCAGGTAAGAACCGCTCGGCTGCGGCATCGAAGTACTGGTCACTGGAACGGCGGTCAATGTGGCCGTTCGCGAGGAGTCTGAGAAAAAGGTCCTGCGTGACTGCGGCGTGGTTCTCAGTCCCTGTCGACGTGTAGAGGTCCCAGCTGATTCCAAGGCGCTGCCAATCGGCGACGAACTCGGCGTGGTAGCGATCCACGATGTCGGCCGGGGCGACACCCTCGGCGTCGGCCCGAACAGTTATAGGAGTGCCATGCACGTCTGAACCGCTAACCATAAGAACACGGTTGCCCACCAAGCGTTGATGGCGGGCGAAGATATCGGCCGGCAGGTACGCGCCAGCCAAGTGGCCGAGGTGGCGGGATCCCGAGGCATAAGGCCATGCCACCGCGACCAGCACGGCCGTACCGACGCGCCGGTCGGTCGCAGGGGGGTCGGCCATGATCCCGAGGCTACCGGTGGGCTTCGAGGGCTAGCCGGTAGGCCCGACGACGGGACACGCCTAGTCGTCGGGCCGCCTCGTCCGCGGCATCCCGTGTGGAGGCGCCAGCAGCCAATGACTCGCCAAGGACGGCTAGGACTCGGTCGTCGGCGGCGCCATCTGGCGGCGGTGCCCCCTCAACGACGAGGACGACCTCACCTCTGGGTGGCTCAGCGGCCCACACGGCGAGCTCGGCCAGATTGCCTCGGACGAACTCCTCATGAAGCTTTGTCATTTCGCGAGCTACTACGGCCCGGCGATCGGCTCCCAGCATCTCAGCGAGGTCCGAAAGAGTGGCAGCAAGTCGGTGGGGAGACTCAAGCACGACCATGGTCCGCTCCTCGACGGCCAACTCGGCAAGGCGGGAAGAACGCCCGCTGCCCTTTCGGGGGAGGAAACCTTCCATGCTCCATCTCTGAGTAGGAAGTCCGCTGGCTGCCAAGGCTGCTACTGGCGCCGAAGGACCAGGCACCACTTCGACCGGCAGGCCCTCCTCCACCACTCGGCTCACCACTCGCTCTCCGGGATCCGAGACTGCGGGCATCCCTGCGTCAGACACCAGCGCAACAACAGCGCCGGCAGCGATCCGGCCCACAACGACGTCTGCCGAGCGTTCTTCAGTGTGTTTGTCGAGACGCAGAAGTTCCGACCCAACAACGGAGGCATGTCGTAGGAGCCGACCAGTGCGCCGAGTGTCCTCGCAGGCCACCAGGTCGGCGACAGTCAGCGCCTCTACAGCGCGTGGCGACAGATCCCCGAGGTTCCCGATCGGAGTAGCGACCAGGACAAGACGACCACTCATCGGGACGCCCATCTATCGGCAGACTTAGGTCCGTTGCCTGATCGAATGGCCAGCTCGTCACCGACGACTAGACCCCAGCGCTCAAAACTTCCCGCGTCAGCCTCCAAAACCGCCCGCGCTCCCCGAACTACTCGTCCGAGACGGAAGGGGTTCATACGTTCTGTGCGGAGAACCCGCATCTCTGCATCCAAGTGGGCGACGTCCATAGCGAATCCCCTACCGAAGGTATGAACCCAGCGAGCAGGACGAACTAAGAGAGCCCCTTCGAACGACGTCCGTCCGAGGAGCCCCCGGCTAGGAATAAGGGGTGCGTCAGCTAACTCAAGGCTCGCCAACACTTGGTCCCCTCGCACCAGCCATGGCATGTCGCGAATGGTAGGCCCCTTACCCAGTAGTCAAGGCGCCAACAGGTCCTGGGCCGGAGGAACACTGCTCTCGTACCCATAATTCACACGTTGAAGCGGAACTCCATGACGTCGCCGTCCACTGGTCGGTACTCCTTGCCCTCGCTTCGCACTAGACCAGACTCTCGCGCCTTTGCCCAAGATTGCTCATTGAGGAGTGCGTCCCATCGGATGGTTTCAGCCCGGATGAAGCCGCGCTGGAAGTCTGTATGAATCCGTCCGGCGCACTCCGGCGCCGACGACCCGGCTCGAAAAGTCCAAGCCCTGCTCTCCTTCTCGCCAGTGGTAAAGAAGGTTCTCAAGCCCAGCAAGTGATAGGCGGCACGAACGAAGACCGGTAGAGCGCCGTCACCCAACCCTAAGCCCTCGAGCATCTCCACCCGATCAGTCTCAGCCAGCAATGCCGCCTCGGCCTCCAGCTGAACACACATTCCGATCACCTCGGCGCCATCCATCTCAGCAACAACCGGAGCAAGGATCTCGTCAGGATCCATCGCCTGCTCCTCGTCGAGGTTGACGACAGCCAGAACCGGCTTATCAGTCAGCAGGAAGAACGGCTTCAGCTCAGCGCGTTCAGTCTCGCCAAGGTCACTCCGATACAACGGCACGCCCTTACCAAGTAGATCCACGGCTCTAATCAGCGCCGATACGGCCGGTCCTAATGACCGGTCGCCCTTGGCGGCCCGTTGCAACTTGTTGAGCTGTGTCTCTGCGGTGTCCAGATCGGCCAAGGCCAGTTCGACCTCGACGATACGAAGGTGCTCAAGCGGGTCAGGTGAGCCGGGCACGTCCCCGTCTCGGAAGGCTCGTAGCACAAAAACGATGGCGTCAACCTCTCGGATCCCGGCCAGAAACTTGTTTCCGAGTCCCTCACCTTGCGAGGCTCCTTCTACAAGACCTCCGATGTCGGCAAATTCGACGCTGGCGGGAACGACCTTGAGCGAAGCGCTCATCTTGGCGAGACGGTCCAGACGGTCGTCAGGTACCTTGGCCACACCAATGTTCGGATCGGTGGTCGCAAAGGCATAGGGAGCCGCCAGAGCTCCGCCTCCAGCTAGCGCGTTGTATAGCGACGACTTTCCAGCGTTGGGCAACCCAACAAATCCAAACCGTTCCACCGACTGAAGCCTCCTCGCCGATCCGACTCTTGACCCTGGGCACGGACCGAAGACCGACTGGTCAGGCTAGGGGCACCACGAGACCCCAGCAGACCTAATAGCCGGTGACCACAAATGCTAGGCAACGGTCCCAGCAGTCCCCCGCTACCCTGAGCACTATGTCAAAGCGAACCAGCAGGCAGAAGGCCAACGCCCGCCGCAAGAAAGCCAACCACGGTCGCAAGCCCAATCTGGGCCGCAACAGCTAACACAACCTCGCATTCCGTCCGATACCGATCCAATCTCGGCAATTCCGAGACAGACTCCGCTATCTAGCTTTCGCCCCCCTGCTCTCGCAGCGGCGGTAGCGTCCCCGTGTGCTCGGGCTAATAACCGGAAGTGGCTTCGACACCATCTCCGAGTTGGACGATGCGAAACCCGAGGTCATAACAACTCCCTTCGCTGACGTCCCTATCACTCGAGGTTTTCTAGACGGCTCACCGGTTGTGGTCCTGCGTCGTCATGGGCTGGGCCACCGAATCCCACCCCATCGCATCGACTATCGCGCCAACATCCTGGCTATACACGACGCCGGTGCGACCTCGGTAGTTGCGACAGCAGTCAGCGGCGCCATAGACGCGACGCTTAAGCCAGGAAACTTGGTTCTCATCGACCAATTCATCGATGCAACCCACGGGCGACTTGGGACCTTCTTCGATGACGAAGTCCGACACACCGACATGACTGAGCCCTACGACCCAGTGCTCCGTTCAATTGTCTGTCAGGCCGCCAACGAAACTGGGGTTCCAATAGTGAATGGCGGGACCTATGTATGCACCAACGGGCCGCGGTTCGAGACACCTGCTGAAATCCGCATGTACCAGACAGTCGGAGCCACCCTCGTCGGCATGACAGGTTGTCCGGAGGTGACTTTGGCACGCGAGTTGGATCTGCCATACGCATCAATTGGCGTCATATCGAATGCTGCCGCTGGAAATAACGATGCACCGCTTGGACTCGACGACATCCGGACCGTCCTAGCGGCGATTGAGAAACCGGTCCGATCACTACTGGCCGACGTCGCCGCCCGCCTCCGTTAGTCAGAACAGTTTTAGTCAGAACAGTTT